>Ga0193739_1000260_pt1 | contig 14800 bp, 17 predicted proteins | sample L2a2metaG_FD_144926 | JGI IMG/M metagenome (GOLD analysis project Ga0193739, IMG submission 144926) | Soil microbial communities from a riparian zone of the East river system, Colorado, United States - L2a2 | ecosystem: Environmental > Terrestrial > Soil > Riparian zone | place: USA: East River...
AAGCCGATGATGAAGGGCATCCTGAAGCTGGTCTGCAAACACCAGGATCGTGCTCGCATGGTGCGGCTGCGTGGCAAGTGGGTCGAAGTCGATCCGCGCGTGTGGGATGCCGACATGGACGTGATCACGCACGTCGCCCTGGGGCGCGGCACCGACGCCGATCGCCTGCAGGCTCTGGCGTTGATCGCGACCAAGCAGGAAGGCGCCATCGCTGGCATGGGTGGCGTGACCAACCCGCTGGCCGATCTCAGTAACTACCGCAACACGCTCGGCAAGATGACCGAGATCATGGGCTACAAGAACGTCGATCAGTTCTTCAAGCCGGTCGACATGCAGGCGATTGCCCAGCAGCAGGCGCAGAACCCGCCGCCGCCTGATCCCAACCTGCTGGTTGCCCAGGCGCAGCAGGCCAAGGTGCAAGCCGAGATCGAGCTGAACAAGGCGCAACACCAGCTCGCCATGCAGCGCCAGCAGATGGAAGAGCAGAAGGCGATTGCCGATCACCAATTGAAGATGCGCCAGGCCGAAGTGGATGCCGAGACGCAGCGCCAGCAGAACCTCCTTCAGGATCAGCGCGAGCGCGACAAGGCACGGCTCGACGCCATCATCAAGCTGCAGATCGCTGAATTGCAGTACGGCACGGCGGTGCGCACCAGCGAGACCGAGCTGGAGCTGGAGCGGGCTGGCCTCCTGGCCGACGTCGCCAAGCACCGTGAAGGCCTCGATCGCGATGAGGAGGCGCACGTCCGTGATCTGGAGGCCGACATGGCCAAGCACCGCATGACGATCGAGCAGAAGCGTGAGGCCGCTGCCGAGGCTGCCAGGGCGAAGAAGGAGGCGGGCAATGGCAACGCAACTGAGTGACGAGCAGCTAGAGCAGGTGCGTGAATTTTTCACCAGCGCCGCCGCCAGCATCCTATGGCAGCGCCTGGAAGCCGGGACCATGGCCGACTGGGTCCTGGCAGAGACATCGGAGGCCCGCGAAAAGTGCTGGCACGCGCTGCACGCGATCCTGCAGCTCCAGGCCACGCTGCGCGACGCCACCGCAATGAAGCATCTCGACGGGCGGGCCCAGGCCGCCCGTACGGCACCCGGCTACGGGACCCGTAGTCAGACCTAAAATTTTGGAGTAAATAGCAACCATGCCGACCACCACCGCTGACACGCCTTCGCCACAAGGCACCAGCCTGGAGGACGCGGCGCTCGCGATCGAAGGTCTTCTCGACCAGGAAACTGACACCGAGACGCCCGAGACGCCCGCCGCTGACGCAGCTCCCACCGATGGTGAGAGCGTTGCCGCCGACGCCAAGTCGCAAGAGACGGCCCCGACTGAGGAGGAAGGGGAGGGCGATGAAGCCGAAGCATCGGACGACGCTGACAAAGCTACGGAGATCGATCCTAAGAACGCCATGGTCACCGTCACGATTGACGGCAAGTCCGAGGCGAAACCTCTGGAAGAGGTCATCCACGGCTACCAGCGACAGGCCGACTACAGCCGCAAGATGGCCGATCTGACAACCGAGCGAAAGAATTTCGAGACGGAAGTCAAAGCGGTCACCGAAGAGCGCACGACCTACAAGGCCATGCTGGAGGCACTTCGCAATCAGCTCACCGAGCTGCAACCCGAAGAACCAGACTGGGCTGAGGTCTATCGGACAGACCCTGTCGGGTATGCCCGGCGACGCGATGAATGGCGCGACAAGCAAGAGAAGATCGCTGCGGCGAAATTCGAGCTGGAGCGCGTTCAGAGCGAGGAGCGAAAACAGGCAGTCGAGGCCAACCAGAAGCTGGCGTTAGAGAAGCGGGCAGAAATGCTCGAAATGATGCCAGTGTGGAAGGACCCCAAGGTTTGGGAGGCTGATCGCCAAGCGATCGTCAAGCACGCCCTGGCCCACGGGTACACCGCTGAGGAAGTCGCTGCTGCCTACGATCCGCGTGCCATTGTGATGTTCAACAAGGCACGTCTTTGGGACGAGCTGCAGGCCGGTGGAAAGCCGAAGCCCGTCGCAACCAAAGGACCGAAGGTCGCTTCTGCCGGTGCTGCACGCGACAGCACGACTGCCACGAGGCTCAACGCGGCTCAGCAACGTCTCGCCAAGAGCGGTCGCATCGAGGATGCGGCCAAGGTGTTTGAGCAACTGATCTGAGTTCTTGGGTCGGTTGCCATGGAGGGCGTAACTCATGGCGTTGATCACCAATACCATCACTCGCTACGACGCGACGCGCGCCGTTCGCGAAGACCTGAGCAACATGATCTACAATATCGCGCCCGTGGACGTGCCCGTCATGTCCAACATCGGGCGCGATACTGCCAAGCAGACCTTGTTTGAATGGCAGACGGACGGCCTGGCCGCTCCCGCCAACAATCCGGTGATCGAAGGCGACGACATCGTCGGCGTGACCGACGCTCGCGCGCCGACCAACCGCGTGAACAACTACACCCAGATCAACCGCAAGATCGTGACCGTGTCGGGCACCTTGGAAGCGGTCGATAAGGCGGGCATGCGCTCCTACCTGAGCTACGAGCTGGCCAAGGCAGCGAGCGAGATGAAGCGCGACATGGAAGTGGCGATCACCGGCATGCAGATCGGCAACGCGGGTTCCAACACTGTGGCTCGCAGGACCGCTGGCATGGGCGCCTGGATCATCACCAACTACATGGGCGGCGCGACCGGCACGCCGCCTGTCATGTCGGGTGGTGGCGGCAACGGCACGCCGAGCACGGCGGCGGGGGCGGGCACCGATCGCGCCTTCACCGAGGCGCTGTTCAAGACGGCGCAGCAGAACGTGTGGACCCAGGGCGGCAATCCCAAGGTTGCCTTCATGGGGGCAACGCAGAAGGTCGTGTTTTCGACCTTCGCTGGCATCGCCACGCGCTTCCGTGACGTGCCGCCAGGGGACCAGGCGCAGATCATCGGCGCGGCCGATCTCTACGTCGGTGACTTCGGCTCGACGTCGGCGGTGCCCGATCGGTTCATGCCGCTCGACATCGTCTATGTCGGTGATCCCGAGTACGCGAGCGTTGCGTACCTCCGAAACTTCCGCACCGAGGTGATGGCGAAGACCGCCGATGGCGAGAAGCGCATGATCCTGTGCGAGTGGGGCCTGCGCATGAAGTCGCAGTATTCCTGGGCGGCCATCGCGGACCTGACGTAATCGAGCTGGGCCTGCTTCTACGTGTATGTGTAGAGGGGGTGACTGACGGGTGGCAGCGTAGCGTACGCCACCCGTCATCTTTCCCTCAGGGTAGGGACTGATGAGGCGTGTACTTGCCTTTGATCCGGCGACGGGCTGCATGCAGTACGTCGATTACGATGAGAACACCGATACGTTCCGCGTGGTCGATGAGATCGAAGCCCAGCCGCTGATCGATCTGAACAAGAAGTTTTTCAATGAGGCGCCCGATCGCTGGGGCGACGGGCAGACTGTCGGTCGCGTGCCGCTGGTGCTGTGGAACAAGCTGAAGCGCGAAGGCATCATCGATGACGAGCAGGCGCTGCGGCGCTGGCTGAACGATCCCGACAATCGTGGCTTCCGCACACGCCCAGGGCGGGTGTGATGGCCGCCATCCAGATCACCAACTACAGCGAGCTGCAGTCGGCCACGGCCGACTGGCTCAATCGCGGCGACCTGGTCGACCAGATACCGGCCTTCATCATGATGACCACGGCGCAGTTCAATCGCGAGCTGCGGACGCGGGACATGATGACCCGTGCCGAGGCGACCAGCGCCAACGAATATGTCGAGCTGCCGGGTGACTGGCTTGAGCACTACTCGCTGGTGCTGAGCGATCCTCAGAACAATTTTCCGCTGCGCTATATCAGCGAGAAGGAAAGCAACGCGTTCAAGGCCTATGCGGGCGGCGTGTCCGGCCCGGTGACGGCCTACACGATCATCGGCAACGCGATCGAGCTGGTGCCAGCGCCTGGCGCCGACGTCGATCTGAAGATGATCTACTACGCCAAAATTCCCGATCTCAACGACATCCAGACGACCAACTGGCTGCTCACCAAGTCGCCCGATTTTTATCTCTACTCGGTGCTGCTCCAGGCGGCGCCGTACCTCAAAGACGATCAGCGCCTGCCGACCTGGATACAGCTCCGCACGGCCATCGCTGAAACCATCCGGCTCGAAAGTGAAGCGTCACTGCGGCCTCGATCGCAGCTCAGCGCGCGTGCGCCAACATTCTACTGAGGAGGCAGGCCATGACACTCGGTCTCGCGTTCTGGATTTTGATGCTGCTGTGGCTGGTGTTCGGCTTCGCCTGGCACTGGGGCGCGATCCCTGGCCCCTACGGCATGTGGGGTGGCGGCCTGTTGCTGTTCATCCTGCTGCTGCTGCTCGGCTGGCGTGTGTTCGGCGCGCCGCTGCATGGATGAGCGACCGCCCACCCTTCGATGCCGCCCGCGCCGGTTTCTATCTGGTCGTGGTGGTGATCTGTGTGCAGCTCACCATCGTGCTGGCGGGCGTCGGCATGTGTCTCATCCATGCCGATCAGATCGTCGCTGGGAGCTTCCGATGCGACCGCGACAATCGACTGGCCGAGCTGTTGGGCTCGGCCCTTTCGACGGCGGCGGCTTTCGTCGCTGGCGCACTCAGCAACAAGCGATAGGAGGCACGCATGGTTGAACAGCGTCGTCGTCAACAGCATGAACTTCGCGACCGCGACCCCGACTGCCCCGAGGAAGATCAGCCGAAGCGCCCGTTCCAGCAGGACAAGGACTACTTCAAGCTGCGTCGCTTCCGCTTCGACTTTGGCCGCGAGCACAACGCGACCAACTACTGGGACAAGCGGCCATGACCCCTCCCTACAAACTGGTCGACATGGAGACCGGCGAGGACGTGCCCAACTTCGTCAGCATGGACACCGAGCCCGGCCGCTTCATCGAGGTCTACTCGGGCGCGGCATCGGGCAATCCCGACACCCGCATTAGCGGCGGCGCGCTGCAACGGCCCGGTGGCGTCACGCCCGAGCCGCCCGACCCCAACCCAGAACCCGTACCGCCTGAGGAGGGCGATGGCATGGACAGCATTACCAACGAGACCCAGCTCCGCGACGCGCTGCAGACCTACGCCAACGAGCAGCGTGTCGGCTCATGCGGCAGCAAGACGCCGATCACGATGACCAGGCCCATCACCATCGCGCAGACCCAGCACGACGGCTTCCCGTGGGGCGTCAATCTCAACTTCACGCGCGTGCTGTGGAAGGGCCCGTCTGGTCAGGACATGATCACCTATCGCGGCACCAACGGCATCTCCAACCGTGGCCTCTACATCGAAAAGCTCTGCATGGACGGCAACGGCTACGCGGGTGCGCCCGCAGGCCGCTGCCTGCACATCTACGCGCCTGATGGCGACCCTGGTTGCATCTACAAGTTCACGATCCGCGACGTCTTCACCGGCTACGCCACGCACGGCATCTCGATCAGGGGCGCGGTGTTTGAGGGCTTGATGGAAAACGTTCACGCCGAGAACCATCGGGGCGACGGCATCTTCATGGAGCACCTGGGCCTCGACGGCTCGGCGCCCTGGTCGATCGTCAGCAACATCATGGTCATGCACCCTAACAGCTCACGCAACTTCGGCGCGGGGATGCGGCAGACCTACTCGGTCAACTCGATCTTTGGCAGCTACGTGCTCAACGCCGAGGGTGGCATCGTTGCTCCTGATGGCTTGCGCTACGTCGGCGCGTCGAACGGTGAGAACACCGGCGAGCAGCTCTATGTGCTCGGCCACAATGGCTACGGCTCCGTCATCGCGGCCAGCGAGGGCGCGAGCGACGGCAAGACGCACTGCCGCGCCTACGAGGGCGGCCAGTGGGTGAGCAAGGGCAAGCCGATGCTGTACGGCGTCAACAACGTTAGCCACGCCGACGCGGGCAATCACATGTCCTACTACGGCGACGGCAGCCAGACGCTGCGCTGGATGAAGTGAGGGCGAGAGTGCGTAAGCGTAGGAGTGCGTACCAATGGACATCACCATCTCACCGACGTCGTTGCTGACGGACTACATCGACCCGGCGCTCTACACGTTGAGCGTCCAGAGCAACATCCCGATCAGCGATGAGGCGCGCGTCGAATGCCTCACCATCGCTGGCCAGGAAAGCAACTGGCAGTACCGCAAGCAGCAGGGCGGCCCGGCGCGGTCGTTTTGGCAATTTGAGAAGGGCGGTGGCGTCGCTGGCGTCCTGTCGCACACAGCGTCGGCTACCAAGATCAAGACCTTCTGCGGCGCGCTCCTCATCCCCTGCACCACCGACACCGTCTACGAGGCGATGGCGTGGAACGACTTCCTGGCGGCGGTCATGGCGCGGCTACTGCTGTTCACCGACCCCGCCCCGTTGCCCAAGCTCGGCAACGTCCAGGGCGGCTGGGACTACTACCTGCGCAACTGGCGCCCTGGGGCGCCGCACCCCGACGTCTGGCCTGGCCTCTATCAGAAGGCGCTCGATCTCGTGACCGCGCACCCGCTGGCGCCCTTCCAGGAGGGCGCCAGTGTCTAGACGGCCCGTATTTGACCGTACAGAGGCCCCAGGGCGGCTGGCCCTGGGGCCTACGGCCTCCGTACGGTCTGCCTGGACGGCCCGTAGAGGCGCGCGTAGGGTGCCCGTAGTAGGGGGAGCCGCGTAAATGGCTGACAGTTTCACCCCAAATCTGAACCTGCGGAAGCCTGAGGTCGGGGCCGCTTTCGACACCTGGGGTGGCGTCGCTGGCCTGAACAATGATCTCGATCTGCTCGATGCCGTGTTCCTGGCCACGGGCCTGGGCGCCAGCGTCGGCCTGCATGTCGGCACCCGCACGCTGCCGGGTGACGTGACGCCGACGAATATGAAGCTGGTGATCGATGGCGGCGGCCAGCTCGACGCCTATGCCGATGGCGTCACGTTTCGCGACAACACCGACCCGACCAAGGTGCTGACGATCTCGGTGGCGGGCATCACGACCGCCACCACGCGCGAGCTGAGCGCGCCGGATGAGAGCGGCACCATCGCCACCCGTGAGTATGCCGCCCAGCGCGCTCCGCGCGGCACGGTCCTGTACGGCTACTATGGCGCCGCCGCGCCTGCGGGCACGCTGTGGCTGAACGGCACGACGTTCGGTAAGGGCACCAGCGCTGCGACGCAGCGCGCCAACGACGACACGCTGCCGATCTACGAGCATTTTTGGACGACACTCAATCTGACGCCAGTCGGCGGGCGCGGCCTCACCGCGCTGGCCGACTGGGCCGCCAATAAGGTCTTCACGCTGCCCAATCATTGCGGTCGTGCGCCGTTCGCGCTCGACAATAACGGCGGCATCGCCAACCAGAATGTGCTGGGCCCCGGCGCGGCCAACACCACCATCCGCATGCAGCCGGTCGGCCAGTCGACCGAGGTAGCGGCTGTGTCTGCGACCGGCGGGACGAACCCGACTTCTACCTCGGGTGCGTTGTCGGTGAACGGCACGCAGCAGGGCGACTTCAGCATCTTGCGTGGCGCCGAGGGCACTGACGGACCCTTGATCCCTCAGGCCGGTGCGACGTCGACAGTCACGGGCTTCACTGCCGGTTCGCTCACCGTCAACGCGGCCTTCGTCGCGGTCAATGGCGCGACCGCCTCCGTCACCAACGTGCCGCCCGGCATGATGTGCGACTGCGTCATCGTGATGTGACGCCATGCAGTTCATGCCCATCCAACTTCCCCCTGGTCTGGAGCGCAACGGTTCGCCGTACGACAGCACGGGCCGATTTTGGGACATGAACCTCATGCGCTGGCAGTCGGGCAGCGCACGGCCTGTCGGCGGCTGGGTGCGTAAGACGGGCACGCCGCTGGCCGATGCGGTGCGTCGCATGCATGCGTGGCGGAAGAACCAGGGCGAGCTGGGTACGCTGATCGGGACTGAAACCAAGCTCTATGTCGACTTCGCGAACGATTGGCTCGACATCACGCCGAGCGGCATCGTGCCGCCCGTCAACAATCTGGAAGGCGGCTACGGCACGGGGCCCTATGGCGCGCTGGCCTACGGGACGCCGCGCCCACCTGGCACCAGCACCGCCTTTGCGCCGCTCTATGCGTCGTGGTCGTTCGCCAACTGGGGCGAAGACGTGCTGCTGCTGTCGAGCCGAGACAATCGGCTCTTCCACTACATCGGTGACACGCCAGACGTCGATCCCGTGCCGATGGCGGAACCGCCGCTCAGCAACGCAGTCGGCGTCACCGACGAGCGCCATGTCATGCTGGTCGGTCCGGTGATCAGCGGCACGTACTATCCCTACCGGGTGTGCTGGGGCAGCCGCGAAAGCCTCACCGATTTTGACTTCGCCAGTGTCACCAATTCGGCGGGTTTTCTCGATCTGCAATGCACCAGTCCGCTCAACTACATCGTGCGCGTGAAGGAAGGCATGCTGCTCTTCACCAGCACCGAAGTCTTTCTCGCGCGCTATGTCGGTATGCCCTACGTCTATGGCGTCGAGAAGCTGGCTGAGATGCCGATGTTCCACCCCTACAGCATTGCCGAGTTTGATTTCGGCAAGGCGCTGTGGCCTTCCAATCGCGGCATGCAGATTTACGCTGGTGGCGTGGCGCAGACGGTCCAGTGTCCGATCTTCAACGACATCCGTATCGACTTCTCGCTCACTTGGGGGCCGACACGCGCGCATTCTGGCGCCAACGGCAACTTCCCTGAAGTGTGGACGTTCTGGCCGTCGCTAAACGCTACCGAGTGCGACCGCTACGCTGTCTTCAACTATCTCGAAAACTGGTGGGGCTGGGGCTATCTGAGCCGTAGCGCTGTCTTCCCGAGCGGCGCGCTTCGCCGCCCCTACATGGGCTCTGCGGACGGCAACATCTATGAGCATGAGAACGGTTGGACCAACGCGGGCATTCCCATCCTGGGCGACCGTTGGCTGGAAACTGGCGCGCTCGGCATCGGTGACGGCAGTGCGGTGGTCGACGTCAAGCAAGCGTTGCTTGCCACCAACGATCGCAAGCAGAGCGTCAAGATGCAGTTCTTCGGGCGCTACGCGCCCGATGGCGCGGAGCGCGTGTTCGGCCCCTACACGCCCAGGCTCGACGGCTACACCGACACCCGCGTGAATTGTCGCGAGGCGCGTGTCCGTTACATCGGCAACATCGATGAGCTTTTTGAAGTCGGCAATCTGCGTCTCGACGTCAGCGTGGGAGGTGGACGATGAACATCACCCTGCCGCAGGCGCCCGACCGCTACTCGGGAGCATTCTTCAACACTCTCTTCCAACAGCTTCGCCGCGCCCTGGGCGACGCGGTGAGCAAAGACGTCGAGACGCCGCGTGTGATCCTGCGGTCACCGGCTGGCAATCTCTTCGACGTCACCGTCAGCGACGCAGGCGCCCTGGTCGTTACGCCAACGGTGAAGACCCGTGTCTAACATTGTTCCTGTCCACACCCGTTTGGCGCCATCTCGACCAGAGGCGATTGACAAGGTGCGCCGGTTTGCTGAGGCGCTGCGCGAGCTGCCGCAGGTGCCCTTCATCACCGAGCACCTGCTGCACGCGGGCATGTACACGCGGACGGTTCGCTTGCCTGCCGAGACGGCAGCCGCTGCGGTGCTGATCAAGCTGCCGACTGTGCTGATCTTCTACGGCGAGGCAAAGGTCTACTCGGACGATGAAGTCATTCACGTCAGCGGCTACAGCGTGCTGCCAGGAAGTGCGGGCCGCAAGATCGCCTTCTTCACGATCAGTGACGTGGCGATGTCGATGATCTTTCCGACGACGGCGCAGACCGTCGATGAGGCGCAGAAGCAATTCACCGATGAGTACGATCTGCTCGTGCCGCTTTCTCGGGCGGATGAGCATGTCGTGCTGATCACGGGAGAGTAGGATGTCAGGCATCATCGCCGCTGCCGGGATCACCGCCGCCGCTGGTATCGCCGCCTCGCAGCTCAGCAAGAGCGGTGGCGGCGGTGGTGGGACGCAGACCCAGACGCAGCAAACTCAAATCCCCTTTGGCATCCAGCAGCGCGACAGCGACAACTGGGACTTGGCTGTTCAGGCGGCCAATCAACTCATGGGTCCTTATGGCGGCCAGCGCGTCGCCAGCATGACGCCTGAGCAGAGGAACCTGATCGCCCAGCTCTACGGCAACGTCGGCTCGACCAATCCGGCCTATGCCCAGGCGCAGGGCGCCACCAGCGGTCTCCTGGGCTTCAACCCGTCGACGGTTGATCCGAGGATGTTGGCGGGCACCGATCTGTCGCCCTACATGAACCCCTACACCAAGAACGTCATTGATCCGACGATGTCGCTCATGGAGCAGTCGCGCAAGCAGGCGTTGATGGGTATCGGTGATACCGCGACGCAGGCCAAGGCGTTCGGCGGTTCGCGCCAGGGCATCGCTGAAGGTGTCACCAACGCTCAGAGCGAGCTGCAGAAGGGCCAGTTCGCTGGTGGCCTACTCAGTCAAAACTTCGCCCAGGCGCAACAGGGTGCGCAGTACGACATCGGCAACAGGTTCACGGCCGATCAGTTCAATTCGCAGATGGGCCTTGCGGGTGCGCAGTTTCGTGGTGGCATGGCCAATCAGCTCGCTGGTCTGGCCACGCAAGGCCAGAACACCTACCTGCAGGGCCTTCAGGCAGCGATGGGCGGCCAGGGTCTGTTGCAGGCGCAGAGCCAGGCCGAGCTGGACGCTCAGCGGCAGCACTACATGGAGCAGCGCCAGCAGCCGCTGGACGTGCTGGCCATCCGACAGAACGCTCTGGCGCAGTCGCCCTACGGCCAGATGAGCACCACGACAAGCCCAGGCCCCAGCACGAACCCATTGTCGACCGGCCTCGGCATGTCGGCCGCGACCGCTGGTCTGCTCGGGCAGATGGGCATGTTCAACAAGGCGCCGGTAAACACCGATGCGGTTATGCGGGAGGCGATACCGAGAGATGTCTGGTCTCAATATGGAGTGACGTCATCTCCGTGGTCTCTGTCCGATCGTCGGTTGAAGACCGACATCAAGAAGCTCGGGCGCGATCCGAAGACCGACATCGATCTCTACGCTTATCGCTACAAGGGCGATCCCAAGAACTATCCGCTGGTCGTGGGCCCGATGGCGCAGGACGTGGCAAAGAAGTATCCCGATCAGGTGGTCAAGGCGGGCAAGTATCTCGGCATCAAGACCAACTTCCTGAGCGGCATGGCGGCGTAACATGGCCGACGACTTTCGCGCCCGTGCTTATCAGCACTTCCTGAGCCAGGGCTACGCGCCGCACCAGGCGCAAGCGATGGTTGCTCATGTGCTGCGCGAGAGTGGTGGCAGTCCAACCGTGCCGGGAGACAAGGGCACATCGTTCGGCCTGTTCCAGTGGCACGATCCGAAGCCCGGTGCAGGACGCTGGACGGAGCTGAAGGCTTGGGCGACAGCGCGCGGGCGTGATCCCAACGATGAGAAGACGCAGCTCGACTTTGCTCATCACGAGCTGCAGACCAGCGAGAAGACGGCAGGCGATCGGCTCAGGGCGGCGACGACCGAAGGCGAGGCGAGCGATGCCATGTACGCCTACCTGCGACCGCTGAATTGGAATAATGCTCAGCGTCCGCCAACGCCTGGGGTCGATGCGACAGCGATAGCGTCAGCAGCGGCGGCGCCGACGCCGCCGAGCGGCGACAATCAGCAGATCGTCGCGGGTTTACTGGCGAAGCAACAGGAGCAGGCTGCAGCGGCGGCCACGGCCATGGAGGAGGCGAAGCAGACGCGGGGCTACCAAGGCATCACCAAGGTGGGCATGGGGCTGCTCGACCAAGCGGAGACAGCGGCGCCGCAGATGATGATGCAACCCCTCGCCATTCACCGGCCGCAGGTGCAATCTGCTGGCAATCCTGACTTCACACAAATCTTGGCGCGACAGCGCTTGATGCGGAGGGTGTGATGGCTGGCCTACTCGACGGCTTGCTTGCCGATGACACGACCAAGGACGATCTGGGCCTGACACAGGCCGACCGTCGACAGCCGATGTGGTCCGGTCTGATTAAGGCTGGACTTCTGGGCGTTGCGGCTGGTGGCAACTTGATGCCCGCGCAACGCGCTGGGCTCATTGCCCAGGCGGGCGGTGCGCTGGGCGACATTCCCTCCGAAATGATGCAGTACCGTTCGCAGGCGGCGCAGCAAGCGTTGGCGGGACAGAGGGTCAAGGGCCAGAGGGCCGAGCTGGAGCAAGCCGAGAAGTGGCGCCAGTACGCCGACAGCGCTGAGTTCAGGAAGGCGCTGGACGATGCTCAGGCCTCCGAGGCCGATCGCATGGCCGCCAAGGCGGCGGCGCTGAAGGGTGACTTTGGGACCGTCCAGAAAATCCTCGATCCGTCGCGCTACCAGCCCAAGGTCGACTTCAACACGGGCGTGATCAGCTACAAGAATGGTGATATTGACCTGATCAACCCGTTGACGTTCAAGCCCGAGCCGTACCGCCGCAACGGCCAGATCGTGACGACCGGCCCGCAACAGGGGCAGCCGACGCCCCAGCAGCCAGGCCAGCCAGTACCGCCGCCCATCCCGGCTCCTGGCACAAGCGTCACGGTGCCCGCCACCCCGCCGCCAGGTGATCTAGGCCCTGGCGGCGGTGGTGGCGTCGGCTCACCGACGCCGCCCGTTCCTGCGCCTACTCAGGTGCGCTTCGATCCTGACGGCAATCCAGTCGGTGGGCAGGCGCCTGTGCCGCCGCCGCCGAAGTTCACCGGCTACGATGATGAGTTTTTGAAGACGCTCAATCCCGAAGTGGCGCGCGAAGTGAAGGCCATCGCTGAGTACGATCGCAAGCCCTACACGATCGGCCAGCACGGTGGCATGTACAATCGCCGCAACCGCATGGTCATGGACATGGTCAATCAGTATAGCCGTGGCCAGTACAGCGAGAGCGACTTCAGCGTGCGCCGCGACGTCAAGAAGGAGTTCAGTCAGGCGGGCGTGACCGGCAAGAACATGACGGCGCTCGACACGCTCTATGGCCACATCGGTGATCTGCATGAAGCGGCTCAGGCGCTGCAGACCGGCAATGTCACCAAGTTGAATGAATGGTCTCAGGCCGTTCGCAACCAGACCGGCGACCCGCGCGTGATCGACTTCAACACGGCGCGCACCGCCGTGGCCGACGAAATGGCGCGAGCGATGAAGGGCGCGCAGATTTCCGACACCGAGATCGCGCATTGGAAGGAGCTGTTCAACGCGGCCGATGCGCCAGAGAAGGTGCAGGCGGTGATCACGCGTGCCTTCCATCTGCTGGATGAGCGCGAGAAGGCGATCAAGTCCAAGTTCAAGATCGACATGAAGCAGGACTACGGTGACTTTATCAGCCCAGCCAACAAGGCGAAGCGCGACTTCATCAAGGCCAACCCGCTGGTGAGCAAGGGCGCCAATCCCGAGGCTGGCCCGCCGACTGGCGGCGGCAACGCGGCGCCGACGCCTCAGGAGGCCCTGGAAGAGCTGAAGAGGCGCAAGCAACAGGGTGGGAAGTAATGGCTGATCTCAGCCAGTATTCGGATGAGGAGCTGGCGCGCTTCGCAGCGCAACCTGCGGCGAAGCCGAAGCTCGACGTCAGCTCGCTCACCGATAAGCAACTGGAGGCGATCTCCAACGGGCGCACGCCGATCGAGCATGAGGATGCACCGACGACGGGCCAGCTAGAGCTGCCCGGTGTTGACATGTCTTTCCTGCCGGAAGGCATGCGCAAGGTGATGGGGCTGTCGGGCAAGGAAGGCCTCACGCTGCCAGGAGCGGCGGCCACCAAGTTCGGGACGCTGTCGACCGGCAACCCGCGTGCGCGCCAGGAAATCTATACCAAGCACCTGCCGGGTGCGAAAGCTGTCGATGACAAGTTCGGTAACCCCGGTGTCGAGTACAAGGGCAAGTTCTACTACACGTCTCGCCCTGGTGAGTTTGACATCATGGACGCTGGCCGACTGACGGCCGGTGTCGCGGGTGGCGTGGCCGCGACGGCGCTCACACCGGCCTTCGCTGTCAGCAGCGTGCCTGCCGCCGTCGCCACGACAGGCCTGCTTGGCGCGGGCCAGAGCCTGGCCGAGGATGCCGCTGCCATCGCCTCAGGTGGCAAGAGCCAAGACCTGGACGCCAAGAAGGCCTTGATCAGCGGCGGCCTGGGCGCGCTGGGCACGGCGGGTATTTCTGCGCTCGTGCCGATCGCGCGTAATCTCTACGGTCGCTTCGCTGGTGAGGTATTCGACGCGGCTGGTGCGCCCACGGCGCGCGGCGCCCGCATCCTGCAGGAGGCGGGCATCACCGCTGAGCAGAGCGCCACCATGACGCCGCAGATGCGCCAGGAGATCACCCAGGCGGTCAATTCCAACTTCGGCTCTTCGACGGCGGCGGGCGTCGCTCAGCGACGCGCGCTCGGCACTGAGTTTGACGTGCCGCAGACCCAGGGTGGGCTGTTGGATGATCCGGCGCAGATCGGCCTGGAAAAGAACCTGCGCGGCGGCAGCCGGGGCGAGTATCCCCAGAGGATCATCCAGGAGTTTGATGAGACCCAGCGCGAGGCGCTGACCCAGGCGCAAGAGATGATCCGCCGCCAAGCGGGCGGCGGCCGGGTGCTGGACCCCAGCGATGCGGGGCAGGTGCTGGGCACTGAGTTCAGGACAGCCAACACGGCGGCGCGCAATCAGGTGACAGCGGCCTACGATCGCGCCTTCAACCCCGAGGAGCTGGCGCGTCGTGGCATCGCTTCCGACGTCCAGATCGAGCGCATTCAGGGCTTGCCCAACGCGATCGAAGATCACTTCACGAACGCCACGCGGAGCGGTGGCGCGCTGATCCCGACGCGCACCAACACCCCGACCGCGATGG
>Ga0193739_1000261_pt1 | contig 14793 bp, 15 predicted proteins | sample L2a2metaG_FD_144926 | JGI IMG/M metagenome (GOLD analysis project Ga0193739, IMG submission 144926) | Soil microbial communities from a riparian zone of the East river system, Colorado, United States - L2a2 | ecosystem: Environmental > Terrestrial > Soil > Riparian zone | place: USA: East River...
TCCTTCTCGCCCTGGAGGCGAAGCGACCTCGCGAGGACGGGCCGAGGTGCAGGTGGTGGACGCGGAGCTGCTGCGAGAGCCGCTGGCTCGACTTCCCGGGGACCAGCGGCGCGCCCTGGTCTTGGCCGTCTTCTACGCCGTCACGGTGCGTGAGATCAGCGAGCTCGATGGTGTGCCGCCCGGCACCGTGAAGACGCGTATCCGCGCGGCCATGATGAAGCTCCGCTCGGAGCTGATGGTGTCCGATGACCAGTGAGATGGGCTGTGAACACGTGAGGGAACTGGCGCCCGAGCTCGCGCTGGGCATCGCCGAAGGGGAGGAGGGGGACGCGGCATTGCATCACCTGACCGACTGCGCGGGATGCCGTCAGCTCGCCGCCAAGGCGACAGCGACTCCAGCCGCTCGCGCGCGCAGGCGGTGGGGTGGCTGCCGCGGCCGCTGCGCGTCACAGCATCGTCGACGTCCTGGCCTTCGTTGGCCGCGTCATCGAGCTGGCGGGCCCGCTCGGCCTCGGCTCGCTTGGTCTCCAGGTCAATGACCTGATCGGCAAGGGTGTTCACGTTCCCTCCTCGGTGGGGGTTGCGCTGGGCGAAGTAGTCGGATTGACGTTGGTCACCCAGCTGGCTGCAGCCGTTGAGACCATCCGCAACTGGTCCGCGAGCAGGCGCCGTCAGTCGGCAGGGGCAGGGGTCCGAGTGCGGATCTTCCCTGGAGGTGTAGCCGGCTTGTTCCCGCGACCCGACTTCGGGCCGGCGGGACTGTGCGATGCCTCCGTCCCACCGGATGACGTCAGGGTCGAGAAAGGTGGCTGCGGGAGTGACGTGGATGGCGGCGGGTCGGCGTCAGTGAGCGGCGCCGATGTTGGCGGCAGAGGTGTCGGGCTGACGGTGTTCACGGGGTCCGTCGAATCCGGCTGGTGTGCCTGCTCGCTTGACCTGGGAGCAGGGAAAGTCGTGTCGTTCGCTGGCGGAGCACCGATCACCGTGTTGAGCACAAGCACGAACCCGAGGATGGCCACCACCGGAAGCGCGACGACCAGGCCCTTCCGCCAGCTCAACGGACCGAAGAAGGGAAGGCCACGCACTCTTCGGTGACGGCCTCGTCGCGTGTGACCGTTGGCCGGGTCGGATCCGTGCTCGTCGGTCATCTGATGGCCGCTTCGACCAGCTCCGGACTCGCGCGCTCGTTCATTGCACCGAGGACTCTAGCGATGGCTCGCGCACGGGGATATCCCGTGTGTGAACACCCGAGACGTTGACCGGGTCCGCCGGCTCGCATACGACGGGAGTCTCGCGCCGATGCGATGCGCCGCATCCGCAACCCGATCGGCGAGCATGACGGCGTGTTCGCTGACCCGGACGACGACGAATCATCGGGGCCCGGACGCATCACCGGGTCGTGCTGGGGCGCCATCAGCGGCCGATGAAGGTAGACCACTGAACCAGTACGACAGTGGACGACTGCAGCCTGCGTCCCTACCGCGCTATCTCGTTGAGCAGGTCATCGGCGAGCTTGCTCGCGTGCTCGTCGTCCCTCTTGCCTGGTCACGGTATGACAAAGTCTGAACTGGCCGTCAGATCACCGACAAGGCATGCCGCCGAGTTGTAGACATTGCATACAGCGACGGCCAGCTTCCGCGCCAGGTCGCTCACCTACTTTTCTGGGCGGCCGACCCTCAGGACGAGCAACGAACTGAGATGCTGTCGAGACGGTCTCGTAGGGCGACATGACATTCGCCTGCTCGACCGCGTCGCGGCGGACGTTGAGCGCGAGCCGGTTCGGGTCGGTTTGCGCGCCCGGCAGGACTCGAACCTGCGGCCAAGTGCTTAGAAGGCACCTGCTCTATCCACTGAGCTACGGGCGCTGGCGACTGGTCCATTGTGGCCGATGTGGGGTGCGCGACCCAGCCGACACCGTCCGGTCAGACAGGGCGTCCCAGGCCGTCCACCACCTCGGCGCCCGGCCAGGCGCCAAGGAGGGCGCCCGGCAGCGCGAGCTTGGACCGGCGCACGCCGCTGCCGACGATCGCGTACGGCAGGTCGACGACGGCGGCGTCGACCAGGATCAGCCACCCGGCGGGTAGGCCGATCGGGGTGATGCCTCCGAACTCCATTCCGGACGCGGCCACTGCCGCCTCCATCGCCAGGAACGACGCCTTGCGGACGTCGAGGCGACGTTTGACCACTCCGTTGACGTCAGCCCGGGTGGTAGCGAGCACCATGCAGGCGGCGACCCGTTCCTCGCCGCCGCGTCGTCCGGCGACCACCACGCAGTTGGCCGACACCTCGGGCGGGACGTCGTAGGCCGCACAGAACTCGGCCGTGTCGGCCAACGAAGGATCGATCTCGGCGACGTAGACGTCAGCAGCCGGGTGCGCCGCGAGCGCGAGCGTCACCGGCTGGGCCATCAGGTCGGGCCGGTCCGTCGCCGGGACCGTCGCCAGCGTCCCGATCCGCGGTGCTCCCACGGCGACCGACTCTAGGACCTGAGCGTGCGGGAAGATGCACGGCGTGCGGGGGCTGTTGGTCGCGGGGACTACGTCGGATGCTGGCAAGTCCGTCGTCACGACCGGAATCTGCCGATGGCTCGCCCGTGAGGGCGTCCGGGTCGCCCCGTTCAAGGCGCAGAACATGTCCAACAACTCGGCGGTCACCCGTGACGGCGCCGAGATCGGACGGGCACAGTGGGTCCAGGCCGTGGCCGCGCAGGCCGAGCCCGAGGCCGCCATGAACCCCGTCCTGCTCAAGCCCGGCAGCGACCTGCGCAGCCACGTGGTCGTCATGGGGCGTCCATACGGCGAGCTCGACGCGACCACGTTCGGCTCTGCCCGGACGGCACTGGCCGACGCCGCATACGCCGCCCTCGCCGACCTGGCGGAGCGTTACGACGTCGTCGTATGCGAGGGCGCGGGCAGTCCGGCTGAGATCAACCTGCGTGAGCACGACTTCGTGAACATGGGCCTGGCCCGGCAAGCCGGCCTGCCGGTCGTCCTCGTCGGCGACATCGATCGGGGCGGCGTCTTCGCTGCGTTCCACGGGACGGTCGCCCTGCTCGACGCCGCGGACCAGGCGTTGGTGGCCGGCTTCGTCGTCAACAAGTTCCGTGGTGACGCCGGATTACTCTCGCCCGGTCTCCGCATGATCGCCCGCACGACGGGGCGGCCCGTGCTGGGCGTCCTGCCATGGCTGCCCGGGATGTGGCTCGACGCGGAGGATGCGCTCGACGTCGTGGGTCGCGGGCATGCCATTCCCGTTGCAGCCGGTGACGACATGCTGCGCATAGCCGTCGTCCGCTTCCCTCGGATCTCGAACTTCACCGACGTCGACGCGCTGGCCGTCGAGCCCGGCGTCGAGGTGCGGTTCACCGCCTCGCCCGCCGAGGTAGCCGGAGCCGACCTGGCGGTGCTTCCCGGCACCCGAGCCACGGTCGCCGACCTGGAGTGGCTGCGCTCGCGGGGGCTGGCCGACGCGATCGTCGCGCGGGCGGCCGCCGGGCGGCCGACCCTCGGCATCTGCGGCGGCTATCAGATGCTCGCGCGCGAGATCATCGACGAGGTCGAGTCGGGCGCGGGCACCCTGTCGGGGCTCGGTCTGTTGCCGGCCCGGGCCCGATTCGTGGCCGAGAAGGTTCTCGGCCGACCGGTCGGGGAGGCGTACGGCGTGCAGGTCCGCACGGCGTACGCGATCCATCACGGGCGCGTCACCGTCGACGCCGGCGCCCAGGCGTTTCTCGACGGGTGCCGTGCCGGCGCGGTGTGGGGCACAAGCTGGCACGGGGTTCTCGAGGAGGACGGCCTCCGCCGCGCGTTCCTCCGCGAGGTGGCGTCGCTCGCGGGCGCGGACGGCTTCGTCGTGGCGCCCGACACCCGGTTCGCCGCGGTGCGCGAGGAGCGGATCGAGCGGCTGGCCGACGCGATCGTCCGGCATCTCGACACCGATGCGCTGCGCCGACTGGTCCAGGGCGGAGCGCCCGGCGGGCTGCCGTTCGTGCCGCCCGGCGCCCCGACCTGAGAGCCGGGTAGGAACAGGTCGGGGGTCAGTGGGCGTAGGTCGCGACGAGGACGGCGCGGGCCAGCGTGTGGAAGGCCAGGTTGAACGACACGACGGCCGGGCTGGCGTCGGCCGGCACACCGAGGGAGTCGATGTCGACCGCATGGATGACGAAGTAGTAGCGGTGTGGCACGTCGCCCTCCGGCGGAGCGGCGCCGGAGTAGCCCGTGGCGCCGGTGTCGTTGCGCACCGAGAGGGCCGACGAGGGCAGCCCGGAACCGTCGGCGGCACCCGCGCCGCGCGGCAGCTCGGTGGTGCTCACCGGTATGTCGAGGACCACCCAGTGCCAGAAGCCACTCGGTGTCGGCGCGTCCGGGTCGAAGCAGGTGACAGCGTAGCTTCGTGTGCCCCCCGGAGCGCCCGACCACCGCAGGTGAGGCGACACGTTTCCGCCGCTCAGGCCCCAGTCATCGAATACGTGGTCGTCACTCATCTGCTCGCCGGGCGCGAGATCGTCGCTCTCGACGGCAAACGTGCCGACGGGGGGAAGGAGCTCGTAGGGATCGGGTGCCGTGGGTCGTTCCAGCGACATGCGTCCTCCTCGTCGCGCAGGGGTTCATGACCGACCGTATTACCCGATAGGTCACGAGCCCATACTCAATCCGACGTGTCGCTTGGCCACGGGCGGGAGGTACAGGCAGGATCATGGCCGTGACGATCAACGACGCGCCCGAGAGTGTCCTCGATACCCTCGGCGTGCTGCGCGAACGGGTCGGCGCGCTCAGCCTTCCGCTCGAGCTTCCGGGGGCGCCCGAAGCCCGTCGGACGGGGCGCGAGATCGTCGCCCAGCTCGACGACTACGTGCTCCCGCGGCTGCGCGAGATCGACGCACCGGTGCTCGCCGTGGTCGGCGGCTCGACCGGTGCCGGCAAGTCGACACTGGTCAACGCCGTGGTGGGCCGGCCGATCAGCGAGACCGGCGTGCTGCGGCCCACGACGAGATCGCCGGTCCTCGCCTTCCACCCCGCCGACGCCGACTGGTTCACCGGGGACCGGATCCTCCCGGACCTCGCCCGGGTCACCGCCGGCGAACTCGCCGGTCCAGGCACCCTGCACCTGGTGGCCGACGAGGCAGTCCCGCAGGGCTTGGCGCTGCTCGACGCCCCCGACGTCGACTCCGTGGTCAGCGAGAACAGACTGCTCGCGGTCCAGTTGCTTGCCGCGGCCGACCTCTGGATGTTCGTGACGACTGCAGCCCGCTATGCCGACGCCGTCCCCTGGGACCTGCTGAGTGCGGCCGTCGATCGCAGCGCCGTCATCGCAGTCGTCCTCAATCGCGTCCCGGCCGGAGCGGAGGACGAGGTGCGCCACCATCTGGCCTCGATGCTCTCCCAGCACGGCCTCGGTGCCGCACCGCTGTTCGTCATCGGTGAGACGAAGGTCGACGACGACGGCATGCTGCCCCCCGGTCACGCGGCGTCGGTGTCGACATGGCTCGGCGAGCTCGCGTCGGACGCGGCCGCCCGCGCCGAGATCGTGCGGCGAACTCTCGACGGAGCCGTCACCGGGATCGTGCGCCGCTCGCCACCGCTGGCCGAGTCCGCGGATGAGCAGTACAGGGCTGCGAGGAGCCTGCGCAAGGCGGCCGAGGTGCCCTACGCCGAAGCGGCCGAAGCGGTCGACCGGGCCTCGCGTGACGGCAGCCTCCTGCGTGGCGAGGTGCTCGCCCGCTGGCAGGACTTCGTCGGCACCGGTGAGTTCTTCCGCTCCCTGGAGGACAGGGTGGGCCACCTGCGCGACCGGATCACGGCATTCGTGCGCGGTCGGCCGCAACCGGCCGCGCAGGTCGAGGAGGCGATCGAGCACGGCCTCCAGGCGCTGCTGGTCGATGAGGCCGACCGGGCGGCCGAGCGCGCCGACACGTCCTGGCGGGCTACCCCGGCCGGTCGAAGCCTGCTCGGTGCCGACGACCTGGCACGGAGCAGTCCCGGTCTCGGCCCGACCGCCGCGGAACAGGTGCGCGCCTGGCAGGGCGCCGTGCTCGACCTGGTGCGAACCGAGGGCCAGGACAAGCGGTACACAGCGCGGATGCTGTCCTTCGGGCTCAACGGGCTGGCGATCGCGCTCATGATCGTGGTGTTCGCCTCCACGGCGGGGCTCACTGGCGCCGAGATCGGCATCGCCGGCGGGACGGCGGTGGTCGGCCAGAAGCTGCTCGAGGCGATCTTCGGCGACCAGGCCATCCGGCGTCTCGCCGACGCCGCCCGGGCCGACCTGGGGCGGCGGGCAGAGACTCTGATGGCGACCGAACGGGCGCGGTTCACCGATCGCCTGGACGCCCTCACGATCCAATCGGGCGCCGGTCAGGCGTTGCGCGAAGCACTCGTCTGGGTCGGACAGGCCCGGGAGCAGGAGGCGGCCGAATGAAGCTCCTCCGTCGGCCGGCGCGCTCCGGGCTCCCCGAGCGGCTCGACGCGCTGGCCGCCGCGGCCGAGGACGGCGAAGGGCGGCTGCCGCCCGAGGTGCTCTACGCAGCACGCGAGGTCGTCGACCGGGCCGGCCAGCGCCGCCGCCTCTCGGCCGATCACACTGTTGTCGCCCTCGCCGGCGCCACCGGAGGCGGCAAGTCGACCCTGTTCAACGCCGTGGCCGGTATCGAGCTGGCCCGGGTAGGTCTGCGCCGTCCGACGACCGGCGAGCCGCTGGCCTGCGTCTGGGGCACGCAGGGGGTCACGCCGCTGCTCGAGTGGCTGGGGATCCCGCTGCGCCACCGGGTGCCGAAGGAGAGCGTCCTCGACTCCGGCGCGGGCGACGCCCTCGACGGCCTTGTCCTGCTCGACCTTCCCGACCACGACTCCACCGACCTGTCGCACCGGGCACAGGTCGACCGCCTGGTCGAGATGGTGGACTTGTTCGTCTGGGTGCTCGACCCACAGAAGTACGCCGACGCCGTCCTGCACGAGCGCTACCTGCGGCCGCTGGCCGGCCACGCCTCCGTCACGGTGATCGTCCTCAACCAGATCGACCTGCTCCCACCGACCGACGTCGAGGAGTGCGTCCGCGACCTCCAGCGCCTGCTGGCCGAGGACGGCCTGCCGAAGGTCCCGGTCATTCCGCTGTCGGCCAAGACCGGCACCGGGGTCTCCAGGTTCGTCTCGGTGCTGCGGGAGGCCGTGGCCAAGCGCAGGTCCTCCGACGAGCGCGTAGCAGCCGATGTCAGAGGCGTGGCCACGAAGTTGGTGGCGGTGTCCGGTGACGGTGAGCCCGCGGGCATCGGCGACGACGACCGGCGCCGCCTGGTCAACGCCCTCGCCGCGGCGGCCGGTGTCGACGTGGTGGCCGATGCCGTCGGTCGCTCCTATCGGCGGCGGGCGCTGGCCGCTACGGGGTGGCCCGTTACGCGGTGGCTCGCGAAGCTGCGCCCCGATCCGCTGCGGCGGCTCCGCCTCGACCGGGAGGGCGTCGACCCTCAGCTGATCCGCACGTCGCTGCCTGCCGCGACCCCGGTCCAGCGGGCGCGATCCGACTCGGCCATCCGGCGGCTGGGCGACGCCGCGGCCGACGGGGTGGGTGGACCGTGGACGGCGACGATCCGCTCCGCCGCCGGGGCAGCGGCGGCCCGCTTGCCCGACGCCCTGGACCAGGCGGTCGCTGCGACCGACTTACACCTCGACCGCCGGCCCCGCTGGTGGTCGGTCGCCGGCGCCGTGCAGTGGGTGGCGCTCGCGGCGGCCGTCGTCGGAGGGCTGTGGCTGCTGGCATTGGCCGTCGTCGGCCTTCTCCGGCTTCCAGAGATCCCGACCCCGCAGTGGGGATCGGTCCCCGTGCCGACGCTGCTGTTCCTCGGTGGTGTCCTGCTCGGCGTCGGGCTGGCCGTGGCCTGCGTGGTCGCCGCCCGGGTGGGTGGCGGCCGGCGCGCTGCGGAGGTACGCGGTCGGCTGCGCCAGGCGGTCGGCGAGGCCGCCGACGAGATCGTGGTGGCACCGGTCAGGGCAGAGGTCGACCGGTACCGCACGTTCCGTCAGGCGGCCCTGGTCGCCCGCGGCTGAGGCCTGTCCACAGGTCGGCTCGGCCTCCGATCGCTGTCCACAGCCGACCTCACCGCCATCGCGGACAGCACGGGCTCCGCGGCACGCTCGGGCCGTCCACCACCGGCATGGAGTGCACAGGAGGCACCCGATGAGCGACGCGTTCATCACCCTGATCGGCAACATCGCCAGTGAGATCCGCAGCATCAACACCGACCGCGGCACGGCGATCACCAGCTTCCGCTTCGCCCAGACGCCGCGCCGCATCGACCGCCAGACCGGTCGCTGGGGCGACGGCCCGACCTCGTTCTTCGGCGTCACGTGCTGGCGTGGCCTGGCCGAGCACGTCGCAGCCTCCCTGCACAAGGGCGATCCGGTCGTTCTGTTCGGCCGTCTGCGGATCCGCGACTGGAAGAACCCCGACGGCCGCAGCGGTCGCGACGCCGAGATCGACGCGATCTCGATCGGGCACGACCTCTCGAGAGGCACGTCGCGGTTCACGCGGGTCACGCGCGACCGGGCCGACCAGGCCGACGAGAACGAGGTGGCCGCGAGCATGCGCATGGAGCTGCTCGTCGAGGAGCAGGCCGAGGCCGCGGGCGAGTCCCTCGACCGGGAGGCGGCTGCACGAGCCGGCAACCCGGACGGTTCAGCGACGGCCGATGTGGTCTTCGCGTCCGCCGGGAGCGACCGCGACCGGGCCGCCTAGCGCCGGGCAGTCCTGCTGGCGATTGCAGACGCGGCAGCACGTAGGCTTGACGGCGCTATGGCGGAGTTCATCTTCTCGATGCGCAAGGTGCGCAAAGCGCACGGCGACAAGGTCATCCTCGACGACGTCACCCTCCACTTCCTGCCGGGAGCGAAGATCGGCGTCGTCGGGCCCAACGGCGCCGGCAAGTCCACCGTGCTGCGGATCATGGCCGGGCTCGACCACCCGTCCAACGGCGACGCGGTTCTCAGCCCCGGCTTCACGGTCGGCATGCTCGAGCAGGAGCCGCACCTCAACGAGGACAAGACCGTGCTGGGCAACGTCGAGGAGGGGGTGGCCGACACCAAGGCGGTGCTCGAGCGGTTCAACGAGATCGCGGAGAAGATGGCAGTCGAGTACTCCGACGCGCTCCTCGACGAGATGGGCCGGCTCCAGGAACAGCTCGACCACCGCAACGCCTGGGACCTCGACTCGCAGCTCGAACAGGCGATGGACGCGCTGCGGTGCCCACCGCCCGACGCCGACGTCACCGTGCTCTCCGGAGGCGAACGGCGCCGGGTGGCGCTCTGCAAACTGCTGTTGCAGCAGCCCGACCTGCTGCTGCTCGACGAGCCCACCAACCACCTCGACGCCGAGAGCGTCCAATGGCTCGAGCAGCACCTGGAGAAGTACCCGGGCTGTGTTGTCGCCGTCACGCACGACCGGTACTTCCTCGACAACGTGGCCGAGTGGATCCTCGAGCTCGACCGGGGCAGGGCCTACCCGTACGAGGGCAATTACACGACCTATCTCGAGACCAAGCAGGCCCGGCTCACGGTCGAGGGAGCCAAGGACGCGAAGCGGGCCAAGCGGCTCAAGGACGAGCTCGACTGGGTTCGGTCCAACGCCAAGGGCAGGCAGACCAAGCAGCGGGCGCGCCTCGAACGCTACGAGGAGATGGCCGCCGAGGCCGAGAAGTCGCGCAAGCTCGACTTCGAGGAGATCCAGATCCCGCCGGGCCCGCGGCTGGGCAACGTGGTCGTCGAGGCGCACTCCGTCGCCAAGGGCTACGGCGACCGGCAGCTCATGCACGACCTGTCGTTCACGCTGCCCCGCAACGGCATCGTCGGGATCATCGGACCGAACGGAGTCGGCAAGACGACCATGTTCAAGATGATCATCGGCGACGAGCAACCCGATGGCGGCGAGTTCCGGATCGGCGAGACGGTCCGGCTCTCGTATGTCGACCAGAGCCGTGCGGGTATCGACCCGAGGAAGACGGTGTGGCAGGTCGTGTCCGACGGACTCGACCACATCAAGGTCGGCCACGTCGAGATGCCCAGCCGGGCCTACGTCGCCGCGTTCGGCTTCAAGGGTCCCGACCAGCAGAAGCCCGCGGGCGTGCTCTCCGGCGGAGAGCGCAACCGGCTCAACCTCGCGCTCACGCTCAAGCAGGGCGGCAACCTGATCCTGCTCGACGAGCCGACCAACGACCTCGACGTCGAGACCTTGCAGTCGCTGGAGAACGCGCTGCTGGAGTTCCCCGGCTGCGCGGTCATCACCTCGCACGACCGCTGGTTCCTCGACCGGGTCGCCACCCACATCCTCGCCTGGGAGGGCGACGACGACGATCCGGCGAAGTGGTTCTGGTTCGAGGGCAACTTCGAGTCCTACGAGAAGAACAAGATCGAGCGGCTAGGCGCCGACGCCACCCGCCCCCACCGCGTGACTTACCGCAAGCTCACCCGCGACTGAGCGCGCAGGGGATGATGGCCGGTGCCCCGTCACGTCACCCACGTCCCGCTGCGCTGGGCGGACATGGACGCTCTCGGCCACGTCAACAATGTGGTCTACCTGCGCTACCTGCAGGAAGCTCGCGTCGACATGCTCTTCGTCCACGCGCCCAAGCACGGCGCGGAGCAACTGGCCCGCGGCGTCGTGGTGTCCCGTCACGAGATCGGCTACCGGGCTCCGCTGCGCTTCCGGCCAGAGCCCGTGCGGGTGGAGACCTGGGTTCGGCGTATCGACGCGGCGTCGTTCACGCTCGGGTACGAGGTGCTCGACGAGGCGGCCGACGGGACCCGGACGGTGTACGCGGTCGCCTCGTCGGTGCTGGTCCCGTACGAGCTGGACGAGGGTCGGTTGCGCCGGGTGGCGGCCGAGGAACGCGCCGTGCTCGAGACGTTCCACGAGCCCGACGGGCCGGAACCGGGGAAGGCGACGTGATGCGCCATGTCTACGAGTGCGCCGTGCGCTTCGACGACCTCGACTCCTACGGCCACGTCAACAACGTGACGTTCGTGGAGTACCTGCAGGAGGCCCGCATCGACTTCGTGCACCGCCACCTCGCCGACGCGCTGGCACCGCACGAGGCGTCCGTCGTCGCGCACCAGGCGATCGACTACCTGAACCCGGTGCCGTTCCGCACCGAGCCGCTGCAGGTCGGCGTGTGGGTGTCGCGGATCGGGACGTCCTCGTTCGAGGTGTCGTGCGACGTCCGGGACGACGACACGCTGTTCGCTCGTGCGGTCGTGACGCTCGTCGCCTACGACGTCGTCGAGCAGCGACCGCGCGCCCTGAGCGCAGCCGAGCACGCCGCTTTGACGAAGTTCCTCGCGCCATGACCAGACTCGTACCCCGGCATCCGGCGGCGGCGGCCGACCTGGCGACCTTCGCGCGCCGGGTGGCGCGCTTCGAGGCCGATGCGGTCATGCGCATCGTCGCCGACGGGTCCGTGGCCGGTTGTTTCGCCGAGACGCCGTTCGACGCGCTCGCGCTGCGGGCCGTAGCGCTCGCCGAGCCCCTGTCGGCCGACATCGTCGTCGAGGCAGGAACGCTGGCCGCCCGGGCGGTCGGTACCAACGGCGAGGTGGAACTGCCGCCGGCTCTCCCGGCCCTGCGATGGACGACCAGCCTTCCGCCGCGCTCGGGCTGGAACGAGCTGGCTCGGCTGGACGGCCGCGACGTCGCCGCCTGGGTGGCTGATGGGGTCGAGGAGTTCCGGCAGCAGGCTGCCGACGTCGCCGGTGGCCTGACGTTGCGCGCAGGTCGCGCCGCCCTCGAGGGCCTGGCCGCGCAGGTCTGGGACCGCGAGCTCACCGCCGGGGTTCCCCTCCGGCTGGCCCACGCGGCGGAGTCGTACGGCTTCCTCGGTGATGGCGACGTCGTGCTGCGCGGCATGGGCACCTGGTGGCGGCTCGACGCCCCGCACGGGTCGGTGCTGGCCCGCAGCGGCCTGGCTCTCTTCGCGTTGTGAGGCGAACGCTCTCATACGGCCGACTCCCGACGATCCGGTCCGTGCCGTCGTCGGCAAATACGTTGCGGCTCTGCCGGCGTCGGAGATTGTGCGCCAGCAGGCCCGTGCCGAGGAGGGCTCCACCCGCTCAATGCGGGCGAGGTCATCGACCGGGTGGCAAGGCTCGCCCACGCCGACGCCGACGAGGTGGAAGGCGACCTGGCACTGCTCGGCGTCGCGATCGCAGAAGCCAACGGACACGACCTCATCGATGCCGGTCACTGGCGGGCCGGCACTACCACCGGACCCGCCGACCGGCACTGCGCGGCCATGGTTCGCGACGAGGGAGGCGACGTGTTGGCGCTACCGGCCAGCGACGGAACGCCGCCCTGAGCCTCCGGCGTCGGCCAGAGCTGGCGACAGGTCAGGTGGCCAGCCAGACGGCGGCGTCGGTGGGCAGCAGGCCGTCGGCCAGCGGGACGCTGCTCAACAGCACGCGTGAGTGGTCGGGTAGGTCGACCGGTGTCGGGCCCATGTTCACCGCGCAGGCGAACTCCGGCTCGCGGGCGAAGGCGAGGACGTCGGAGCCCGGGTCGGACAGCCACCGCAGGCGCCCGTCGCCCAAAGCAGGCAGCTCGCGGCGCATCCGCAGGGCCGTCCGGTAGAGCTCCAGCATCGATCCGGGGTCGTCGCGCTCGGCCTGCACCGACAGCGCACCCCAGCCAGGCGGCTGCGGCAGCCAGCAACGTCCGACGCCGAAGCCGTACGACGGCCCCCGGGTCGTCCAGGGCAACGGAACCCGGCAGCCGTCACGGCCCCGAAGGGTGTGTCTGGAGCGTTTCCAGATCGGGTCCCGCAGGGCGGACTCCGGCAGGTCGAGCACCTCGTGGAGTCCGAGCTCCTCGCCTTGGTAGACATAGGCGCCGCCGGGCAGTGCGAGGGTCAGCAGGGCGGCGGCGCGGGCGCGACGGAGCCCGAGGGCGACGTCTACCGGCCCCGCGTCGGCGGCCCGGTCCACTCCGACCAGCGCGGAGGTCACCTTGCGCCCGTAGCGCGTCACGTGGCGCTCGACATCGTGGTTGGACAGCACCCAAGTGGTCGGTGCGCCGACGACTCCGATGCTCTGGACCGTGGAATCGATCGTGGCCCGCAACTCCGGCTCCGACCAGGGCGCGCGCAGGTAGTCGAAGTTGAACGCCGTGTGCAGTTCGTCGCCGCGCACGTAGTCAGCCAGCCGGTCAGGTGCGTCGACCCACGCCTCGGCGACGAACACGCGCGCCGGGTCGTAGGCGTCGGCCACCTCCCGCCATTCGCGGTAGATGTCGTGGACGCCGTCACGGTCCCAGAACGGGTGGTCCTCGATCCGGGGTGGCTCCAGCAGGTGCTCGTCCTCGTACCCGAGATCGGGCAGGCCGGTCTGCTTGACCAGACCGTGTGCCACGTCGATGCGGAAGCCGTCGACCCCGCGGTCGAACCAGAACCGCAGCACGTCGAGGAACTCCTCGTGCACGTCGCGGTCGCTCCAGTTCAGGTCCGGCTGGGTGGTGTCGAACAGATGCAGATACCACTCGCCGGGCGAGCCGTCCCGCTCGGTCACCCGCGTCCATGCCGGCCCGCCGAACACGCTGAGCCAGTCGTTCGGTGGTAGCAAGCCGTCGGCGCCCACGCCCGGCCGGAAGATGTACCGTGCTCGCTCGCGCGAGCCGGGGGCGGAAGCGAGTGCCGCCGCGAACCACGCATGCCGGTGCGACGTGTGGTTGGGGACGATGTCGAGCAGGACCCGCAGCCCGGCCGCATGGGCGTCCCGGATCAGTGCGTCCGCGCCGGCCAGGGTGCCGAACTCCGGCGAGATGTCCCGGAAGTCGGCGACGTCGTAGCCTCCGTCGTTCATCGGCGACGGGTACCAGGGCGTCACCCACACGGCGTCGACGCCCAGGTCGCGCAGATAGGGCAAGCGTGAGCGGATACCTGCGATGTCGCCGACGCCGTCACCGGTGCCGTCGGCGAACGAGCGGATGTAGACCTGGTAGGTGACGGCGTCACGCCACCAGTCGTGTCGGGGCTCGGTCACCCGAGCAGCCTACGAGTGTCCTCGAGTGGACCGCCTAGCGGTCACTCGTCGAACGTGTTGACCATCGAGTGGGCGGCGCGCTGGAGGTAGTCCCAGAGCATCTCGTGCTGCGCATGCGGGAGGTCGAGCGACTCGACCGCGATGCGCATGTGGTGCAGCCAGCGATCACGTGCAGCAGGGTTGATCTTGAAGGGGGCGTGCCGCATCCGCAGCCGGGGGTGGCCGCGCTGCTCGGAGTACGTCGTGGGTCCGCCCCAGTACTGCTCGAGGAACATCCGCAACCGTTCCTCTGCCGATCGGAGGTCCGGTTCGGGGTAGAGCGGCCGCAGCTCCGGGTCATCGGCGACGCCCTGGTAGAAGCGGTGCACGAGCAGCCGGAAGGTCTCGTGACCACCGACCGCGTCGTAGAAGGTCTCCGTCTGCTGCGTCACGGAGCCATTGTCCCAGCGGCTGTCGGTCACCCTGCAGGGCGGGGCAGGATGGGCCCGTCCGCAGAACCGCGACCGTAGAGGAGAGCACGCATGGCCGCCACCCGCACCGCCACGACGCAGTGGGCAGGTTCCCTGTTCGAGGGCGCCGGACAGGTGACGCTCGAGTCGTCCGGACTCGGGACGTACGACGTCACTTGGGCATCGCGCACCGAGGACCCCGACGGGCGCACGTCACCCGAGGAGCTCATCGCTGCGGCGCACTCGTCGTGCTTCTCGATGCAGCTGTCCAACCTGCTGGCCAAGGCCGGCACGCCACCCGCGAAGCTGCGGACCACGGCCGAGGTCACCTT
>Ga0193739_1000262_pt1 | contig 14773 bp, 14 predicted proteins | sample L2a2metaG_FD_144926 | JGI IMG/M metagenome (GOLD analysis project Ga0193739, IMG submission 144926) | Soil microbial communities from a riparian zone of the East river system, Colorado, United States - L2a2 | ecosystem: Environmental > Terrestrial > Soil > Riparian zone | place: USA: East River...
ACCAGATGTCCACGTTGTAGACGTTGCTGGTGACGGTTCATTTAACATGACTGAAAATTCATTGGCAGTTTCTGTATTAGAGGATTTACCGGTAATAGTATTCTTGTTGAACAATGATATGTTGGGTATGGTTGCACAGTGGCAGCGAACTTTTTATGATAGACGATATATGGGGGTACATCAAAAAAGTTGTCCTGATTATGTCAAGATTGCAGAAGCATATGGAGCAAGCGGCTTTAGCGTCCAATCAATGGACGAGCTAGAAAAAGCAATAAAAAGCGCACTTAAAACAGAGGTTGCAACTGTAATTGACATTAGGATCGATCCGGAAGAAGACGTATATCCATTTGTTGCTCCCGGTACCGGACTTAAGGATATGATAACAGGTGCATAGCACATGAGCTCTAAAGAATTGAAAACTAAACCATTGTATATCATTTCATCCCTAGTTGAAAACAAACCAGGTGTGTTATTTCGCATTACCAATCTCTTTCGTGCAAGAAATTTCAATATAGAGAGTATTACAGTAGGAATTACCGAAAAACCGGACTTGTCTAGAATGACAATAACAACAAGGATAGACGAAGCTATTCTTGATCAACTAGTTAAACAATTGAGAAAACTTATTGATATTGTTGAAGTAGAGGTCCTTGACATCAATAATACTGTCTATAGAGAGTTAGCCTTGATAAAGATAAGAGCCAAAGACTTTACAAATAGGAATGAAATCATTAATTTTGCCAACGTGTTTAGAGCAAATATCTTGGATATAGGAAAGGAGTCTGTGACAGTGGAAGTAATTGGAACTCCAGATAAAATAGATGCATTTAAGAATCTAATCATACAATATGATATAGTAGAAATGGCTAGGACGGGTGTATCCGCTCTTCAGAGAGGAGAGTAATTCATGGAATCTCAAAAGGTAAGGATATTTGATACAACATTAAGAGATGGTGAGCAGACACCAGGTGTTTCTATAACACCAGAACAAAAACTCAACATTGCAATAAAACTGTCTGAACTGGGTGTAGACACAATCGAAGCTGGATTCCCAGTGGTATCTGACGGTGAAAAGGAAGGAATAAAGAGCATCGTAAGACAGAAACTGGACACAGAAGTATGTGCCTTGGCTAGAACTGTTCAATCAGACATAGATTCAGCTATAGATTGCGGTGTAGATTATGTTCATGCATTTATTGCCACTTCTGATATTCATATGCAATACAAATTAAAAATGTCGCGGGAGCAGGTTTTGGAAAAAGCGCTATGGGCCGTAGAATATGCAAAGATGCATGGATTAAAAGTCGAATTTTCCGCGGAAGACGCAACAAGATCTGATAGAAAATTTCTTATTGATGTCTTTAAGGCAGTAACTGATTCGGGGGCAGATAGAATAGATATTCCAGATACCGTTGGATATTCGACGCCAGAGTATTTTACTTCACTTGTTCAGGAAATAAGATCAAAAATGAACACTCCAATTAGTGTACATTGTCATAATGATTTTGGTCTTGCTGTTGCAAATTCTATAGCTTCAATAAATGCAGGAGCATCTTGTGCACATGTTACCATTAACGGAATTGGTGAAAGAGCAGGAAATGCTTCATTGGAAGAATTTGTTATGGCTTTGCAGTGTCTGTATTCTAAAAGACATAGTATAAAAGTAAATTTGCTGTATGAAATTTCAAAGTTTGTTTCAAATACAATGGGTGTTATAGTTCAACCAAACAAGGCTATTATCGGAGAAAACGCTTTTGGTCACGAATCAGGCATTCATACTCATGGAATCATAAATAATCCACTTACATACGAACCGATAAGTCCCGAATTGGTTGGTAGAAAAAGATGGCTTCAGGCAGGAAAGCATGCAGGAACTCATGGAATTCGTGCAATTTTAACTGATTTTGGAATCGAACCTACAGAGGAACAATTACATAAAATAATTGAAAAGCAGAAGGACATCGCTGATAAAGGCAAGTCTATTACTACTTCACAACTTTTGTCAATTGCAAGCGAAGTAATGGGCAATTCTAAATTCGAGGAGAAATTCAAACTTTACGATTTTCATATTATTACTGGCATGAATATCATTCCGACGGCAGTTATAAGATTGAATACCCATGGGAAAGACTTGGTTGCATCAGAAACCGGGGTTGGTCCTGTAGATGCGGCACTTAAAGCCATACAAAAAATTGCAGTAGATATGGCAAATATTCGCATAAGAGAATATCGACTTGGATCTATAACAGGGGGATCAGACGCAATGGCTGAAGTTACTATAAAGGCGGAGGATCTAGATGGTAACGTTGTATCTTCCAGAAAATCAGGCGAAGACGTGGTGGTTGCATCGGTAGAAGCAATGATAGACGCAGTAAACAAACTCATGTTGAGAAAAGTACTGTATTCAAAAAATTAAAATCTGTTTAGCTCAAGGTCATGAGTATTGACGAAATATAGTATTTCATTAGTTAATGGCGACGGAATTGGTCCTGATCTTGCTAACTCAGGTCAAATGTTACTTGACAGTATCAGTGAATACTCAGGCATAAAGTTTGATATAGTTAATGTAGAGGCAGGAGATAATGCATTGGTAAAGTACAATATGGCACTCCCGGATTTTTCATTTGAGAGCATAAAAAAATCAGATGTTTGTCTCAAGGCACCTGTAGGGGAACATGCGGCAGAAGTAATACTAGTACTAAGGCGATATTTCGATCTATATGCCAATATTAGACCGGCAAAATCATATCCAAATGTAAAATCTCTTCATCCATCGGTGGATTTAGTAGTTGTCAGAGAAAACACTGAAGATCTCTATTTGGGATGGGAATTTCAGATTGGAGATGAAGCAGTCATAGGCTTAAGACTAACAACTGCAGAGGCGTCAAGAAAAATTGCAGAGTATGCCTTTGAAGAGGCCTTGAGAAGAAACGCTAAAAAAAGCGTAGTTTGTGTTCACAAATCAAATGTTATGAGAGTTGGAGATACCATGTTTTCTAAAATTAGTAAGGAAGTCGCAAAAAAATTCCCTGACGTCGAGTTCAGCGAATCATACGTAGATGCATGTGCGATGAATTTGATTAGAAATCCTGAGAAATATGATGTGCTCTTGACAACCAATCTGTTTGGAGATATCCTCTCAGACGAGGCTGCTCAAGTTGTTGGAGGCCTGGGATTAGCACCTGCTGGAAACATTGGAAAAAAATTCGCCATATTTGAACCTGTTCACGGAGCTGCATTCGATATAGCAAACAAGAACATTGCAAATCCTTCATCGATGTTCCTGTCCATAAAGATGATGCTTGAGTGGTTGGCCAGTAAGAACAAGAATAATGAAGAAAATCGACTTATTGAGTTGGGGATAAAAATAGAAAAAACGCTGATAAGTCTCCTTGAACAGAACCTAAAAACAATTGATATAGGAGGTAAGATGCATACTGACGAATTTACTGAGATGTTTATATCCAAACTAGTTTCGTGATATTCAACGTGCCAATCTGAACTCAAGTCTGAATTACGATTGGTACAAGTAGATTAATTCTGAATTATGATTGAGGTAAAAAAAGAATATTTAATGTTCCTATTCTTTGTTACCAGGTGGAGCTTGACAGAATTCTGTCAAAACACCATTCATAGATTTTGGATGGATGAAAGTTATTTTTCGCCCATAAGAACCAGTTCGAATGTTCCCAATCATCCTTGTCCCATTTGCAATTGCCCTCTCGACATCATTGTCAATATCATCTGCAGTGATTGCTACATGATGTATCCCTTCACCACGATCTGTCAAGAATTTTTTAATAGGACTGTCGTCAGACGTTGGTTCCATCAATTCTATTCGCGTATCATCCAACTTCAAAATTGCAACCTTGACTCTTTCCGTAGGAACCTCCTCAATGTCAATTTTATCAATTTTTAGAATCTTTTCATAGTTCTTTAGCGCTTCACTTATACTATTTACCGCTATAGCTACATGATCAACTCTCATTTCAAATCACTATCAAAAAGAGAATTTAGGTTCATATCGTCCAAATATATCGACAAAAACATCGCTTATCTCTCCTAGGGTTACGTGTGCTTTTACGGCAGAAATAATATGTGGCATAAGGTTCTCATCTTCTTTTTCAGCAAACCTTTGCAACTTGCTTAATTCAGAGTTTACTTTGGTTTGATCTCTGTTTTTCTTAAATTTTTTCAATTTTTTCACTTGACGTATCTCTATTTCAGGGTCTATTGTATTTAATTCTGGTTCTACATTATTTTGATCTTGAAATTTGTTTACTCCTACAATTATCCGATCATTATAGTCAATTTCTTTCTTCAATTGGTAGGCATTACGTCTTATTTCTTCTTGAAAGAAACCAGTTTCGATTGCTGCTAGAGATCCTCCAATCTTTTCTATATTTTTGAGATATTTCTCAACTCCTTCTTCTATTTCAGATGTCAGATATTCAAGATAATAAGACCCTGAGAGAGGATCAACAGTCTTTGTTACACCTGTCTCGTTTGCTATGATTTGTTGAGTTCTTAGGGCTATCTTAACTGATTCTTCAGTTGGAAGTGCCAATGCCTCGTCTCTAGAGTTTGTGTGTAAAGATTGACATCCTCCCAATACCGCCGACAATGCTTCTAGTGTTACTCTCACTACATTGTTATCCACTTGCTGTGCTGTGAGGGATTCTCCACTTGTCTGTACATGAAATCGCAGATGAGTAGATTTCTCGCTTTTTGCTCCGAATCTTTCTTTCATAATTTTTGCATAGATACGACGAGCTGCTCTAAATTTGGCAACCTCTTCAAACAATTCCATAGTGCAGCAGAAAAAGAACGATAAACGTGGCGCAAATTCGTCAACCTTTAGTCCTCTTGATACACATGTATTGATATACTCTATTGCATTGGCGAATGTGAAAGCTAACTCTTGAATAGCATTCGAACCCGCCTCCCGCATATGATATCCAGAGATGCTTATCGGATACCACTGCGGAACATGTTTGGAGCAAAACTGAATCATATCTCCAATGATTCTCATCGACTCTCTTGGAGGATAAATATACGTATTGCGAGCTATATACTCCTTCAAGATATCATTTTGCGTCGTACCCCTTAGATTGTTAGATGAGACGCCCTGCGATTCTGCGACAACGATGTATAAGGACAATAAAGTTGAAGCAGTCGAATTAATTGTCATGGAAGTACTAACCTTATCTAGGGGTATATTTTGGAAACATGTCATCATGTTGTCAATTGAACTGATTGCTACTCCTGTCCTTCCAACTTCGCCCTGTGAGTATGGATTGTCCGAATCTCTCCCAGTTTGCGTTGGAAGATCAAAGGCCAGAGATAGTCCAGTCTGTCCATGCTCTAACAAGAATCGAAATCTATTGTTAGTTTCTTCTGCACTTCCAAATCCGCTGTACTGTCGCATAGTCCACACTCTTTCTCGGTACATGTCGGGATAAAGTCCCCTTGTATACGGATATTTGCCGGCTTCCTCATCATTGGAAATATTAGTAAGGTCTTTTGAAGAAAAAATTCTCTTTACAGGAATACCTGAATCTGTTTTAAATTTTTTTATCTCCTGTTTTGCCAATTTTCTATCTTCCTATACAATTATCTTATTAGCAAAATTTAAAGCTGCGTTATATGGTTCTACTTCCTTTTTCAGGATTTTGGTTACAAGTTTCCTATATTCATGACTTTTCATTATCTTTTCAATAGATTTTTCTTTAATTACGTTTAAAATCATATCTTTCAATTCATTTTCTAGTATGGATTTTTCTCTTGCCTGGTATGTTTCATCGTCCAATAATTTTACTAAGGATTTTGTTAATTCCTTAATTCCTTTATTCATCTTTGCTGAACACTTGAACACTAGTTTTTTATTGTTTCCTACCAAGTCTGAAACGATATTGAACAGTATCGTGGCTCCTTCCAAATCTGATTTATTTACAACATAGATATCGCCTATCTCTGTTAAGCCAGCTTTTATTGCTTGTATGCTGTCACCTGTTTGTGGGTTAAAAATAACTACAGTAATATTTACAGCTTTTGAGATTTCGATTTCGAGTTGTCCTGCTCCCACACTTTCTATTAATATTAAATTATAACCGGCAGCATCCAAAATTCTTACAACATTTCTAAGTGATCTTGAAATACCACCTTCAGCTCCCCTTGATGCCAAGCTCCTCACGTAGATTTCGTCGCTAATTGACATCATACGTACTCTATCTCCCAACAATGCCCCACCGGTTATCGGACTTGATGGATCGACTGCTATGATTGCCACCTTATATCCAAGTGAGTGAAATTCTGCTGCCAATCTTCCTATTAGTGTACTTTTGCCCGAACCTGCTGATCCGGTAAATCCAATCGTTATTGCATTCTTTGTTTTCTTGAAAATCTCATGAATTATTTTCACTGACTGGGGTTCATTGTTATCAACAATTGATATTGCTCTGGAAATTGATCTTTTATCTCCTTTTAAAATTCCGGATACTAACTGAGACACGCGTGATTTAGCTGGAAAATTAAGTATTAAAAGTTACTTCTATGTGGGCAATTAGATCGCCATTTAAGGGTGAAACTGACAAAAAATTTTAAAGCTCCACTATAAATTTTAGATATATGTCAACGTCAACATCTATACATGGCAAAAAAAAGCCGATAAGAGTTCTTGTATCTAAACTGGGGCTGGATGGTCATGATCGAGGAGCTCTAGTAATATGCAGGGCGCTTAGAGACTCAGGTATGGAGGTAATCTATTCGGGGTTATTCTGTACCCCAGAACAGGTCGCAAAAATTGCTATTGATGAAGATGTCGACGTAGTTGCAATGAGTCTGTTGAATGGGGCTCATCTTACCTTATTTCCTAGAGTCGCAACTTTATTGAAGGAACGAGGTGTAAGTGACATTCTTTTGATTGGCGGGGGAGTAATACCTGGTAAGGATAAGGAGCAACTTGAAGAAAAAGGGGTAAAAGGTAATTTTGGTCCAGGAACACCACTCGAAGTAATTATTGAATTCATTCACAATAATGTTAAAAAATAACACTATCTGCAGCGTCCTAATGCCCTAATCTTTGCTTAGGAACGTACTATAATTTTCCGTATCAGTTATCAACATTCCAAATAATATCTGACTTTAACTTTACCAGTTAAAAGAGACATTGTATCTCTAATTGTGATCTCATGTTCAATTGAATTGTAATTGTAAATCTGACTTTATATGTTCCTCGCAATAGAGAAGTTGAAGTAAGAAATAACTACGGGCGTCTTATCGCCGCAATAACCATTAACACAGCCCAAATAACTAATACAATTATTCCAATAATTATTAGAATGTTCCCAATTGTTCCGGCCGGGTATGGGATGGGCGCATACAGTAGGACCGCGCCGATAACAATGAGAACTATTGCTAAAATAAGTAAATTCTGGTCAGAAATTGCAGTCATACACTAGATTAGTTAGGAAAACAAAGTTTATTACTACACTATTCTGAATGAATGTCTTTAACATGCAAGTCTAAATCGTCTTGTGTAGGATACAGAAGACCGCATTCTTTACATTTGAAATTTGCTGTCACATTAAATTAAATGCAACATTGGACATATAGCTTTTAATCATGAAAGCTATTCTAGTCTGGAAATTTAGTTTCTATTATGTTACTATTATGTTAGTCTAACGCAGATACATTTAAGATGAATCGAATATGAAAAATCATCATTCAATTTATCTACTGATTATTAATAAAATTTCGCTAAAACATCATGCATACGTGACAGCAATACATAGATGTTCTTTCAAATTGGAAACATTTGAGAATAAAAATAAAAATAAAGTAGATTGTCAATCTACCGGATTTGTTTCTATCTCGTTATCAGTCGGTGGAACTTCCATCGACTCATTTGTTCCTGACATCCCATCAACAGATTCATTCATTCCTGACATACTGTCACTTAATTGAGATGAACCTAATTGATCTTCGGTTGTTTGATTAGCACCTAGTGTATTTTGAGTTGTTTGATTAGCACCTAGTGTATTTTGAGTTGTTTGATTAGCACCTAGTGTATTTTGAGTTGTTTGATTAGCACCTAGTGTATTTTGAGTTGTTTGTGAGGATTCAAGCTGATTTTGAGTTGTTTGTGAGGATTCAAGCTGATTTTGATTTTCCACTGTTATTTCATTTATGTTTACATTGGTCAAATCAAATTCAATGTCACCGTCACTGTTACTGATATGCGCTCTTTTAGTATTGACATCTACCTGAATTGTTCCCTTACTAATTTGTCCTCGAATTTCTCCGTCAGGAAAGGTCTCTGTGTGTACGTTTACATACGCTGATGCGTCATCAAAGAGATCAATAAGATCGGATATTGACTTGCCCTTTAAGGGACCTTCTAATTTGTCTGCTGTTATACTGCCCTGAACTAATGCGCCATTGACAGTATCCTTATTGCCTTTGAATAGTGTTGCTACAACAGGACCGTTTTCACCAACTTTCCCTGAATGAATGTGAGCTTGTGTTACCCCGTTGAGGCCCTCTGCTTCAATCTGATACCATACCTTTGAATTGCCACTGTTTACAATAAATACTAATACCAGTTGCCGTTACATCCGCATGCGATGGTACTTCATTCTTTCCATTTAGCGTCGTAACGTACCCATTTTGTTGTTGTGCATTTACTTGATTTGTGAATATTACTGAAACTGAGATTGACATTAATGCCGCTAGAATCAGTGTTGTGTAGACTAATTTTGTCATTACTTAAAAAAAGACAAAATGATTTATTAATATCCATGTACATTCATTCTAAAAATTAAGACTCCTTAAAAATACGTTAAATCATAATAAACTATGCGGTATACTGTATCCTGAATGTGTGCGGATAGGACTTCTACCTGATCTAGTTTTTGTTGTTGGATTTTTTCGATGTTGAGATTGTATATACACAAATCCATTATCTCGTGATCCTTGACAGTCTCAAATTGTTAAAAATGGCTCGCATCTTTTAGGATGCAAGTGCCTAAATCATGAACTGTACAGGTTTTTAATTTGGCAATGAAGATTTAAATCTACAATCTTATTCAGTACAATCTAACTCAAAAATGACACTTATTGGGGACGTTTACCGATTGCTTGACAGTAAATTCAGTTCTAGTCCCACAAATTTTAGTTGGGTGATTAAGAATCAACTTGCTGGAAGTGGACTGCCTTTATCATTTAATCAATTCAAATGGTTAGTGAATCATGGAATAGGAACTATTGTAACAGTACGAGAAATATCATTACCTTCGCAGTGGTTTTCTGCAGGGGATGGTGAAAGTTTACAACCTCATGGTAATAATGTCAAGATAATAAATTACTTGCATCTAAGAGTCGAAGACTATCATGCTCCAACTGTTGAAGAGATTGATTCAACAGTTAAATTTATCGAGAATGAAATTGAAGCAAAAAGAGCAGTACTAGTTCATTGTGCCGCTGGGAAAGGAAGAACGGGAACGATATTGGGTGCTTACTTGTTAAAAAAAGAAAATATTAGTGGGAAGGATGCTATAACCAGAATCAGAAACATACGTAAGGGATCCATTCAAACTGATTCTCAAGAAAAGTCACTTTACGAGTATGAGAAATATTTGAGAGACAAACCAATGAGAAATTGAAATTAAGGTATAATCATGTTAGTAACAAGACCATTTGACGAAACAAGTATGATAACATTTTATTGATACCAATTGATATTATTTGATATGGATTTTGAAAAGCTAGAAGACTTGGCTGTCGAAGCAAATTTCGCACGAAATCAGAATATGAGATCGAAGGCTAAAGAAATAGAAGAAGATCTATTGAAAACCTTGACTGAAAATGAGTTATTTTTTCCTGTAGAAGAGGAGGTTCTAATTAGCAAGAATTCGGCTTCATACGTGTACAAAAACAACAAAACGTATCCAGCGTTGTTAGAATTTATTGCGCGAATATTACATGTGGATATTCCGATCAAGATTAAACAATGCAAATTTGGTCCTGGAGGAATCATAATATCTGCTGAGAATAAGGAAGAAGCACAAAAGACCTTACGTGATTGTTGCCGTGAGCTACAGATTCTCATAAAGGCAAAGGAAGGACATATTGACTAATTTTGTTCAAATGATGTGCAAGAATTTCGTTTGCTATCAATCACTTTGATAAGATTTGATAGCCTGAAAGGCTTTATCAAAACATCTTGCCTGCTCACTCTAAAAGATTTGATTCCAACTGAAGTTCCATATAGCGGATTAGTAGTGGTTAAAACAATTCTTTGAGTGGGCTTTATACGATATATCTCTTTTGCAAGATCACTTGCTTTAATACTCCCAGACAAATGTGTGTCTAAAATAACAATATCAAAATCCCTTTCTTTAACTACTGATAAGCATTCATTACCGTCGGGCATCACAACCGCTGTCATGTTTCTCTCTGCAAAGAATTCAGCATACATCATCATTAAATCAGGATCGGATTCTACGATAAGAATTTGCGTTCTATTCTCTTGGCCGGATGAGGTTACCAAATGATGAAGATCATATTTATTCAGATCAACTATCAAGTCATGTGAATCTGAAATCTTAGATTTTGAATCTAATTTACTCTTCAAAATAGGCTCTGGGTGAGGACATATTACTGTTATATGGTAATTGTTTCTGAGCCATTCATCATGAACATCCTGCCACCATTTCTCTAGAATTTCTGACTTTTCAAATGATTTGCTTTCACATAAACAACATGCGGCATCGGCAATGACAGTAATTCTCTCTTTTTTACCTTTCATAGTAATATCATGTACCGTATTCTCTAGATTAGTCTTAAGATCCTCAAATAGGAGTAAGTTACCTCTTAAAGCAGATTCAAAGTAAGGTTTAAAGTTGATAATCTGTAAGTTCTTATTGTTGATGTTCTCTTGACAATTTTTTATTTTAGCAGACAACTTTGCTATGCCTAACATATGAGATTGGTCGAAGGCATAGACAGAAGCATAGATACAGAGTTGCCCCTCTTCAAGTCCTTGATTAATCCAATAGGCAGCTGCTTCTGCCCGATTTTCTTCAGTTTCATACAAGAGCATGACATGCTTACCATTAGAAATTTCATACGGATTATGCCTATTTCTCAATTAAATCCCAATACTTTGATGTTTTCAATTTTCGATAACAATCCTATACCGCATATCGTAATGAACATAATAGTTTATTAGAGTTATTGCATGTATCGAAAAATCTTGTCAAAGGTTTACACGAAGCCATTAAGATAAAAACCAAGGCGTAGACCATAATGAAAGTTTAGAATATAAGAATATAATTGGAAAAGATTAGAGTATTTTTAAATATTTAAATAAGTAGCTTAAAACACTATTCTTCGTTTTTCCACATCATCTTTCTCATTTCTTTACCAACAATTTCCAATTGATTTTTTTCCAATTTATTCATAAATCTAACAAATGAATTCTTACCATCCTTTTTGTATACACTTACCCATTCATTTGCGAATTCTCCTGATTGTATATCATTTAGCACTTTCTTCATATTTTCTTTTACTTGGTTGTTTATTACCATTGGTCCTCTGGTGAGACCGCCATACCTTGCAGTTTCACTGACACGATTATACATTCCTGTTATTCCATATTTGTAAATCAAATCTACTATTAGTTTTAATTCATGCAGACATTCATAATAAGCTACCTCAGGTTGGTAACCTGCTTCAACCAAAGTTTCAAATGCATTGAGTACCAAAGAATGAGCACCACCGCATAAATCTACTTGTTCTCCAAACCAATCTGTTTCCACTTCTTCCTTAAATGTAGTCTCAATTACACCTGGTCTTGTGCTTCCTATGGCCTTTGCCAATCCCAAAACGGTATTTAAAGCATTTTTGGAATAATCTTGGTAGACTGCGACAAGTGACGGGGTACCGAAACCTTCCTGATATAATTCTCGTACTCTTTGACCTGGTCCTTTCGGAGCGACCATTACTACATCAATATTTTTGGGCGCAATTATCCACTTCCAATGTATGGCAGCTCCATGAGAAAAAGTTAATGTTTTTCCTTCAGAAAGTCCAGGTTCTATATCATTCTTATAGACACTAGCTTGTTCCATATCTGGAATTAGAACGTGAATAATATCAGCCAACTTTGAGGCTTCTTTTACTTCCTCAACTGCATGTCCATCATTTTCCGCAATTCTCCATGATTTTCTTTCTTTGTACAATCCAATTATTACGTTCAATCCAGAATCTTTCATATTATTTGCCTGAGCTCTTCCCTGAATACCGTAACCTATTACTGCAATTGTCTTGTTCTTGAGTTGCTCTAAAGAAACATCATTGTCAAACCATTTTTTTGAAGTCATACTTACTCATATTCTAAGTCGATATATATGCTATCTAATTCATTAAAACAGCATACGATAAGATATTAGTCTAATATCTCGATTCTAGTACAACACTTTTTGCATTCCAGAATCAAGTTACCATTCTTATTGGATATTACTGTGAATTTTTTTGCACCGCAGTGCTTGCATATGGGACATGCCCTTAATGGCTTTGTCATGGAGCATACCGTGATCTTTTTTCATCAGATAATTATTTAATATCGGGATATTGTTTAATTTCGCCCGTCCCATCCCTTTGAGTTTCAAAAAGAACTTTTATTCTCTGAATTCCGTCGAGATCCGAAATAATTCTATATACTGCATTCGGTACAAAATTTTTCCACTCTTTGTCCATGACAATGTTCATTCTAATATTAGTACCGTTACAGTCATTCTCATTGTAGAATATTGGAGTGCGCACACTAAAATTATCAGAAGTATGCGATAAAAGCTCAAGTACAAATTTGTTACCAGAATATATGGAATCAAACTTGGGTAACATAGATTTTAGATGTTGGACCCAAATTGCATTATTCTCTAAATTCAATATCGGTACAATATACACTCTTCTAAGGTCAATTTTTGATCCTACTAAAGAATCATGAATAAAGTAAATTCGTTCCCCCGCTGTGAATGGATTTGAAAATGTGTAATTAAACTGAGAACTTCCTACTGCAATTATCAATTCCTCACATTCTTTTAATATTTGATGGGCGAGTTTCAGATGCCCATTGTGAAATGGCTGAAACCTCCCTATCATTAATCCACAAGACATTCCTATCTATTATTCAATTTATTTACTTGCTCTTTTATTTTGTCTTTGTCAACTTTCATAAAGATTGGCTCAATTTCTCCCAATCTATGACCTGGTTTCAGGAGTATTGTTCCAATGGAATCCCAATTCTGTTCATGAATGTTCCCTTCTAATGATATTTGTTTCCAAATTTGTTCTACCGAAAATGGAATGAATGGAGCAAGTAATATTGATAAAGATCGTACGGCGTTAATTGAAACATAAAGTGTGGAACCTGATTTTTCAGGATTTTTCCACGGCTCTCTCTTCTGAAAGTACTGGTTGAAAGTTGAAGAAAAAAACAGAATATTCTTTAGCGCTTTATCAATCTCGTTACTTAAAATAAAACCACCAACTGTATTACCAATACGTTCTATTTCTCCCAATGCATTTTTATCCATCTCATCATACTCATTCGGGTTTGGTATCACATTACCAAAATTTTTCCTAATAAAAGTCAATGTTCGATTTACAAAATTCCCAATATTTGCTATTAATTCATTGTTTATCTTTTTCTCGAAATCATACCAATCAAAATTGATATCATCTTGAGAATAACTGCAAATTGATGCAATGTAAAATCGTAGATAATCGGCTTGAAAAAGATTCACAAATTCCCTCAATCCAATATACCAATTTCTGCTCTTCGAAATTTTATTGTTTTGTAGCATAAGATGTCCACGGGTTGGGATGAAATCTGGTAATTTGTATTCTTGATCTATACCAATTCTAATTGCTGGCAAAAATAGATAGTGATGATAAACAATATCTTTTCCAATAAAATGATATATTTTGGAATTATTCCATTTTTCTCTTGCCTTATCAATGTCTTGCAGCAGTCCAATGAGTGAAGATATATAACATAAATGATTATCAAACCATCCATAGAACACTTTATCTTTTTGTTCATTACCTGCCATAGGAATGTTAACCCCCCAAGGAATGTCCCTTGTTATATCCCAATCTTGTAATCCTTCTACAATCCAGTTGAGCACATATTTCTTTACATCCTGTTGAAGAAATTTGTTATCCTTTAACCATTTTTCAAGAACATCCTCAAAATTAGAAAGCTTGAAGAAAAAATGACTACTCTGTTTTTTAACCGGTGCGATTCCACAAATTGCACACTTGGGATCCAATATCTTTTCAGGGATTCTACCACACTTTTCGCAAAGATCTGAATATTGTCCAATCGCACCACAATAAGGACACTTTCCAACAACATAGCGATCCGGCAAAAATTTCAAGTCTTTTTCACAATAATACTGTACAACTACTTTTTCGTAGATAAGATCTTTTTTTCTTAATACATCAAAGACATACTGTACAAATTTCCTATTTGTTTCAGAGCTTGTTTGTGAAAAAGAGTCAAAAACAATTCCAGCTGAACTAAAATCTTCCAAGTCTTTATCATGCCAGTATTTAACATAATCCTCCGGTTTTACTTTCTTTTTTTCAGTTTCAATAAGAACTGGGGTTCCGAAATCATCTGATGCACAGAGATGGTATACCTCCACTCCATTTAATTTTAGGAACCTGCGGAAGATATCTGCGGGTAGATAAGTAGACGAGATAT
>Ga0193739_1000263_pt1 | contig 14770 bp, 13 predicted proteins | sample L2a2metaG_FD_144926 | JGI IMG/M metagenome (GOLD analysis project Ga0193739, IMG submission 144926) | Soil microbial communities from a riparian zone of the East river system, Colorado, United States - L2a2 | ecosystem: Environmental > Terrestrial > Soil > Riparian zone | place: USA: East River...
GATCACGCAGCACGCGAAACAGCGCAGATGGGATCTACCGTCGCGGGGGCAATCAATTGATGCTCGCGTTGCAGCCGAAGGGGGAAGGCTACGCCGGCACCTTCGAAGTTGCTCTGCAGGGATAAGCGCCTTATGCGCAACCGACTCGTTCTTGCACTGACCGCACTCGTGCTGGCCCTCACGCCCGAGGCCGGCGCCGCCCAGACCGCCCTGCAGCTCCGTTGGGAGCTCGTGGGCGACAGCATCACAAATAACTGGGGCGCCTCTCGAGTGGCCTTCACCCTCACCAACCGTGACACGAAGGCGCTCGCGCCGAGCGGATGGGCCATCTACTACAACGCACTCCATGGGTCTGCGCCGGGAAGCGTCGGTGGCGGATTCACCATCGAAGATCTGCCGGGCGACCTGCACCGCCTGGTACCGGGGACGGGCTTCGCCGGACTCGCCCCAGGTGCCAGCGTTCGCATCCCGTACCTCACCGACCTCCTCCTCAACCGTAGCTTCGTTCCGCTCGGCCCCTACATCGTTTTCGACGCCACGAAAGAGGTGGCCGCCCCCCTGACCGATTACGTGGCCGCCCCGTTCGAGCGCCGCGTGGCGACGCCCGAGAATCAGTTCACGCTCGACTCGGCGACCCGCGTCATGCCCGCGAGCGAGTTGTCACCCGTGTTTCCGACGCCTGTGGAGCTGACGAAAAGCTCGGGAACGCTGCGCCTCACCGCGATGCCACCGATCGAAGCGCCCGCGGCGCTCAGGAACGAGGCGGGGTTCGCGGCGGAGTACCTGCGCCTCCACTTCGGCAGCACGAGGACGGGAAGCGGTCCGCCGCTGCGACTCGAGGTCGGCTCCGTCGCAGGCCAGACCTCGCCTGAGGCGTACTCATTGATCGTGGATCCCGTCCAGGGCGTACGCATCGTGGGCGCTTCGCCCGCCGGCGTCTTCTACGGTCTCCAGTCGTTGCGCAGCCTGCTCCCTGCGCCCACTCCCCGCGCAGGCCTGGTCCTGCCGGCGATCCGGGTGGTGGATGCTCCTCGCTTCGGCTACCGCGGCTTCATGCTCGACGTCGCCCGCAACTTCCAGCCGAAATCCGCGGTGCTGCGCACGCTCGATCTGCTCGCCCGCTACAAGCTCAATGTCTTCCACTTCCATCTGACGGAGGACGAGGGCTGGCGGATCGAGATGCCAAGCCTCCCCGATCTCACCGCAGTGGGCGCGCGGCGCGGCCACGCGACCGACTCGGCCCGACATCTGCCGCCCGCGTGGGGCTCGGGCTCCGACGTCAACGGGCGGTGGGGTAGCGGTTTCTATTCCCGCGCGGACTACGTCGAGATCCTGCGCTACGCCGCGGCGCGGCACATCGAGGTGATCCCGGAGATCGAGATGCCGGGCCACGCGCGCGCCGCGATCAGAGCCATGCGGGCCAACCCGCAGTACAAGCTCGACGACCCAGACGATCGCTCGGTCTATACCTCGGCACAGGACTACCACGACAACGTGATGAATCCGGCCCTCGAGTCCACATACCGCTTCATCGAGCGCGTGGTCGGCGATCTCGTGGCGATCCACCGCGAGGCGGGAGTGCCCCTGCGCAACCTCCACGTGGGTGGAGACGAGGTCCCGAATGGCGTCTGGGAACGTTCGCCGGCCGTGCAGGCGTACTTGAAGACGCACAATCTCACGAGTGTCGATGATCTGTGGTTCGTCTTCTACGGCCGGGTGGAGCAGATCCTCAAGACGCACGGTCTCCGCCCCTCGGGCTGGGAGGAGATCGCGGTGCGCAAGACCCAGCGCGACGGGCGATCGACGATCATCCCCAATCCCGACTTCGCCGCGCGCGGCTGGCGCGCCTACGTCTGGAACAACGTCCCGGGCTGGGGCGCCGAGGACCTCGCCTACCGCCTTGCAAATGGCGGCTACGACGTCGTGCTGAGTCCCGTGACCAATCTCTACTTCGACCTCGCGTGGAATCAGAATCCGGCGGAGACGGGGCTCGATTGGGGAGGCTACGTCGATCTGCGCAAGCCGTTCGACTTCATTCCGCTCGACTACTACCGCAACGCCCGCCTCGACCGCCGAGGCAACCCGCTGGACCCCGCCGTGTTCGCCGGCAAGGACCGGCTCACCGACTACGGTCGGGCTCACATCGTGGGCATTCAGGGCAACCTGTGGTCCGAGACGCTGGGTGGGGAAGGGCGGCTCGAGTACATGCTGCTTCCGAAATTGTTCGGTCTCGCCGAGCGGGCGTGGGCGCCCGACCCGGACTGGAAGTCCGAGGCTCTGTACCGAGAGGACTGGTCCCGCTTCGTCAATGTGGTCGGCCAGCGCGAGCTGCCCCGGCTCGATCGGGAAGTCCCGGGCCTCAACTATCGGATCCCCACCCCCGGACTCAGGGTCCAGGGCGGGATGGTTTACACCAGCGTCGAGCTCCCCGGCTTCACCCTGCGGTTCACGACCGACGGCAGCGACCCCACCGTGAGCAGCGCCGTGGTCCGCGGTCCGATCCCGTTCCGTGGGACCGTCAGCGTCGCCGCGTTCAACACTGCGGGCCGAAAAGGGCTCACAGCCCGCGTCACGGCTCCTTTGCCGTGACCCTTTGATTCGCGTCGCTAAGATCCCTGTCCATGGGCCAACTGTCGATTCGCGCTGCGGTGCCGTCGGAAGGGCCGGCGATCCTGGTGCTTGCTGATCGCCTCCCAGCGTTTGGGCCCAGCACGCGTCCGGCGGCTGAAATTGCTCAGCGCGAGCGGGCAGAACTGGCGGATGCCCTTTCCCGTTCCTCCAACGGATCCACTGTTCTTGTTGCTGAGCAACAGACGCGAGGGGTCGTCGGGGTCATCCTGTTGGATTCACGGCGCGACTACTTTACCAATGACGCCCACGGTCATGTTTCGATTCTTGCCGTTGCACGCGAGGCGGAAGGGCAAGGTGTCGGCCGCGCACTCCTGAAAGCGGCGGAGGATTGGGCACGCTCCCGACGATTTGCCAAGTTGACCCTGGCGGTCTTTACCGACAATCGCCGTGCCAAGGACTTCTATGAGCGTCAGGGATGGCGCCCCGAACTCGAGACATGGTACAAGGCGCTCCTTCGCTAGCGGCATGCGCGCCCTTCGCATTGCCGGCATTTCGCTTCTCCTCCTTGCCTGCACACCGTCCGTTACCGCACCCGGCCCGTTTTCAGGTATCTGGGCGGGAGGCAACGCGAGCTATCAGGCGTCGTTGAGCCTCAGCCAGGTTGCCGATACGGTCTCGGGCGGCTTTCGAATCACCAGGCGGATAGACAATTACACATTGTCATCGCCAGCATTAAGGCTCGCGCTGCGCGGGGACAGTGTTGTTTTCTCATTCCCCGCGCCCGCGTCCTCTGGTTACTCGACCGTGGCATTTCGAGGTCAAAGACGGGGTGACCGACTCGACTCCGAGGTGGCGCTTGATAGCACGCTGATTCCACTCACGCTGGATCGGCAGTAGCGTGTCGCGCGTAGATTACTTCTTCCGCACGATTGCCCTGGCCGGCGCGCCTTCATGCCCCCGGACCTTGAGCGGTAGCACGATCACATCGTAGTCACCCGCTTGAATAGGGCGCAGGTCCAGCCCTTCCACAATGGGAATTCCGCGCCCCAGCAGAATCTGGTGCGTCCTCGGCGCCGGCGCGCCGAATTGCTCCGCTGAGATGTAGTCCACGCCGACCAGCACGACTCCCGCGTCCGCAAGGAGCTGCGCCGCGTCCGGTGCGATGTAGGCAAAGTCCCTGTGGAACTGGGATGAGTCCATCCAGCCGCGATACGTGCTCCGCGTCCGAAACAGCACCCGCTTTGCGCCGCGCCAGTCATGGCGGTTCAGCTCGGCGGCGTCGATCGCCTGTACACTGTCGGGGATCTCGATCACGCGCGCGGCGCCGATCAACGGGTCCAGCGGCACCTGGTCGATCGGCGCGCCATTGGCGATGAAATGCATCGGCGCGTCGATGTGCGTCCCACTGTGCGCGCCCATCGAATAGACGGACAGCGTCAGGTTATCGCCTTTCCGCATATCCTTCAGGAATTCGAACCGCATTGGCGCGTCGCCTTCATACACTGGCGTCCGTGCGGGATCGAGCGTCGCCGTCACATCGATCCACCCTCGAGCGCTCAGCTCGCCCTCTTGGCGAGGGACGGGGGCGCAGCCCACCACGAGGCTGAGCAACAGCGTGAATCCCAATCCTGCCACCCCGATGATCGTCTCGGCGACGGTCCACGTCTTCAGCGTCTGCGGCACGGTCATGTTGAAGAACTCCTTGATGAGCCAGAACCGTTCACGTGTGAGAGCACGAGCGAGCCAGCGCCCGTGGCGAGGACTAACAGCTCGGGGCTCGTTCCCGGCGTCGCCACCGCGATGGGGGCGACGATGCCTGCGGCAGTCGTCATCGCGACGGTCGCCGAGCCCGTCGCCACCCGGATCAGCGCCGCCACGGTCCACGCGAGCAGGAGCGGCGATGTCTGCGATCCCAGTGCCACGTCGGCAATCGCTTTCCCAACACCGCTCTCCAGCAGCACGCGGTTGAACCCGCCGCCAGCGCCGATCACCAGGAGAATGGTGGCGGTTGGCCCGAGGCAGTCGTTGGTGAACTTGAGGATCTGATCCCGCGTGAAGTGCTGTCTGTATCCCAACGACCAAAAAGAGAAGAGCAGCGCCAGCAGCAGCGAAACGATCGGGCTCCCGATGAAATCTACGCCCTCGCGGAGTGCGCTCGTTGGGTCGAGCACGACGTCGGCGGTGCTCGCGAACAACATCAGAATCACCGGGAGCAGCACAGTGAAGAGCGAGATGCCGAAGCTTGGCATGTCACGCGGGGCGCTCCCCACGAACTGCGCAGCGATCGGGTTCTCAGCGGGAAGTTGGATCCGCGGCGCAATCCACGTGGCGAAGATCGGGCCCGCCAGCGCCGCCGTCGGCAGCCCGACCAGGATGGCGTAGGCGATGGTTTGCCCGACGTCGGCCTGGTAGGCGCCGACCGCGAGCATCGCCGCCGGATGAGGTGGCACCATCCCGTGCACCACCGACAACCCCGCCACCAGCGGAATGCCGATCTTCACGAGTGAGAGCCCCGAGCGGCGCGCAATCGTGAATACCAGCGGAATCAGCAGGACGAAACCGACCTGGAAGAAGACTGGAATACCGACGATGAAGGCGACGAACATGATCGCCCAATGCACGCGCCGCTCGCCGAACAGGTTGATGAGCGTGGTCGCGATGCGCGTCGCGCCGCCCGACTCCGCCATCAACTTGCCCAGCATCGTCCCGAGGGCAACCACGATCGCGATGAATCCCAAAACGCCGCCGACGCCGTCCTGGAATGCCTTCACGACGCCGCCGAGCGGCATTCCCGCAGCAATTCCCAGGGCGAGAGACACGGCGATCAACGCGATGAAGGGGTGCAGCTTGAAGCGCGCGATCAGCACGATCAGCAGCAGCACCGCCCCGAGCGCCAAGAGCAGCAGCTGGGTGTTCGAGCTCATGTGCGCGTCACCAGATCGGCGACGATCGCGTGCGGCGCCTCGCGGATATCGCACACCCACGCGCGCTCGTCCGCCGACGGCTCCTCAAGAATCGAGAGCTGGCTCTCGAGCAGCGCTGGCGGCATGAAATGCCCGCGGCGGTCGGCCATGCGCTCCGCGAGGAGCGCCCGGCTCCCCGCGAGATACACAAAACGCACGTCCGTGTCCCCAGCGGAGCGGAGCAGGTCACGATAGCTCCGCTTGAGCGCCGAACAGGAGACGACGAGACCCTTTCCTGCGTGCTTCGCGTCGCGCAGTCGGGCCGCGATCGCGATCAGCCAACCGCGGCGGTCATCGTCCGTCAGCGGTATCCCCGCGGCCATGCGGTGCACGTTCTCCGGCGGGTGCAGTCCATCACCTTCGACGAACTCGATGTGGAGCGCGCGGGCGAGCTGCGCTCCGATCAGGCTCTTTCCGGAGCCGCAGACGCCCATCATCACGTAGAGCCCAGTGTGCACGCGCCCTATCCTATACCACCGACGCATTCAGGGCTATTCTGCTGGCTCAGGAAATGGGCTGGACGACCTTCGAGGGAGCGGCAATGCAACTGGCGATGATCGGGTTGGGCCGTATGGGCGGCAACATGGTGCGGCGGTTGGTCCAGGGCGGGCACGAGGTGATTGTGTACGACTCGAGCGCCGACGCGGTCAAGGCGCACAGCGCCAAGGGGGTCAACGCGGCGAAGGACCTCCCCGATGTCGCTCGGCTACTGACGCCGCCTCGAGTCGTGTGGGTGATGGTGCCGGCCGGCACGCCGGTGGAGAGCACCATCGAGCAGCTCGTGCCGCATCTCACCAAAGGCGACATCGTCATTGACGGCGGCAACTCGAACTTCCGCGACTCGCTGCGCCGCGCCGAGGCGCTCAAGGGACAGGAGATCGAGTTCGTGGACGTCGGGACGAGCGGCGGGATCTGGGGCCTCACGCTCGGTTACTGCCTCATGATCGGTGGCTCGCCGGCCGCGTTCCAGCACTGCGAGCCGATCTTTCGGACGCTCGCGCCGCCCGAGGGCTACGCCCACGTGGGCCCGCCCGGAGCCGGCCACTACGTGAAGATGGTGCACAACGGAATCGAGTACGGAATGCTCCAGGCGTATGCCGAGGGCTACGAGATCTTGCACGCCTCTCAGGACTTCACGCTCCAGCTGGGCCAGATCGCGAAGCTGTGGAATCACGGCAGCGTGGTGCGCTCCTGGCTGAACGAGTTGGCGGAGCGGGCGTTCTCCCGTGACGACAAGCTGGCCAGCATCCGGGGCTATGTGGAAGACTCGGGCGAGGGACGCTGGACAGTCGAGGAGGCGATGCGCCTCAACGTGCCGGCGCCGGTCATCACGATGTCGCTGATCGCGCGGTTCCGCTCACGCCAGCAGGAATCCTTCGGCGCCAAGGTGATCGCCGCGCTGCGCCACGAGTTCGGTGGGCATGCGGTGCAGACCAAATGACGGCAGGAGATTCATGAACCCTTTCCTTGGCCCGGATCCACCCGCCGAACCGAATCCAATTACGGCCCGCTATCTCGCCGACCAAGTGTCGCTCGAGGCGGCAGCGACGGAGCATGCGCAGATCTGGATCGCGTGGCTCCGGGCAGCGAATCTCGGGCAGCCGTTCCCAGCGCTGGGCCGTGGTGTCGATCCGGACAACCTCAGCGACGCCGACACGGCCAAGATGCACGCCCTCCTGCAGCGGGTGACGTCAATCGTTGAAGACTACGAAACCAGTGAACGGGCTCGGGAGTATCTCAGCTCCGCCGGCAGTTCGGAATTCGACCAAGCCGTCCGGCGGCTCGCTCATGATGTGACCGCGACGCTCGGGGAACGGTACGTGCCAGTGGTCTGGCGCTTCGCGGCGCACGCGCAGACGCTCGACATCGAGGACCCGTCGACCATGCGCGACAGGTGCGTCGAGGACGTCCAGCAGCATTTCCAGGATACGTTCGTAGATACGACGTGGCCCGCTTGCCTGCGGCACCCCAATCACCCGCTCGATCACGCCGACGGCTCGTGGCGCTGCCCGCGCGACCAGACAGTGGTCGCGCGACTTGGCGAACTGGGCGAGCCATCCTAGAAATGATGGCACGCCTGTCGGTTGCCGCCGCAACCGCGTTCGTGCTCGCCGGTTGTCGCGCGTCTCTTCCATTGGGCGACGCGGTCGAGCCCCAGGCGGTGCTGCGCGCCATGACCACGGTCGCCGACTGGCAGCTGGCGAACCCATCGGCGCACAAGCCGTACGAGTGGCAGGGAGCGCCATTCTGGGCTGGTCTGTACGAGCTCGCTTTGAGGTCGAGCAGTCGCCAGAAATATCTCGACGCGATCCGCCGGAATGGCGAAAGCATCCAGTGGCAGCCTGGGCCCCAACCCTTTCTCGCGGACGACCACGCCGTCACCCAGAGCTACTTTCTCCTCTATAAGCTCGACCATGATCGCCGCATGATTGAGCCGGCCCTGGCGCGCTTCGGTGAGATGTTGCAGGCGCCGTTCGCCGAGTCGCTCGAGTTCAGCGATGACAAGACATTGCGCGAGTGGGTCTGGTGCGACGCGCTGTTCATGTCGCCGCCGGCCCTCGCGCTTGCCACGAGCACCACGGGCGATGGTCGTTACGTCGAGCTCATGGACCGGCTCTGGTGGAAGACAACGGACTACCTGTACGACAAGCAGGAGCGACTGTTCTACCGCGATAGCCGATTCTTCGATCAGCGCGAACGCAACGGGAAGAAGGTGTTCTGGAGTCGAGGGAATGGGTGGGTCCTCGCGGGTCTCGCGCGCGTGCTGCAGTACCTGCCTGCGGACTATGCCGGGCGAAAGCGTTTCGTTGCGCTATTCCAGGAGATGGCGCAGAGAATCGCTGAGTTGCAGGGACCGGACGGCTATTGGCGTGCCAGCCTCCTTGATCCTGACAGCCGGCCGGTCCCGGAGACCAGCGGGACAGGCTTCTTCACGTACGCGCTTGCCTGGGGCATGAATGAGGGTCTGCTGGGGCGCGAGTACGAGCCTACGGTGCGTCGAGGATGGTCAGCACTGGTTCGGGCCGTACAGCCAAGCGGAAAGCTCGGCTACGTTCAGCGCGTGGGAGATCAACCCGGCGACACGGGGCCAGAGCAGACGGAGATTTATGGCACGGGGGCGTTCCTTCTCGCAGGCAGTGAGCTCTTGAGACTGGCTGCCCGCTAGCCATCGTTCAGCGCGCCGCGGCCGCGAATCGGCGCACGATCTCTCCGGCCGGCTCGACCGCGCGAATTCCCGCGACACTCTTGCCCGCCTGCCAGTAGTCCTTTGAGGTCTTCTCTCCGGCGCCGCCCGCGAGGGAGGCGCGCTTGAGCTGCCACGCCGAGCGCAGGGCGTAGATCGTGCGCATCCAATGCTTGGTCTTCCGGCCCCGGAGCAGCCAGCGCGCGATCGGGCCGGCCTTGGTCCCGATCCGCTCGACGTAGGGGGTGCGGATCACGGACAGCGGCACGCCGGTCACGCGCTCGGTGAGGACGATGTCGGCCTCGCTCGCGCGGACGATCGCCTGCTTGTAGTCGATGTGAGCGCCGCACTCGTTGGTGGCGATGAACCGCGTGCCGAGCTGAGCCCCGGCGTAGCCCATCCGCAAAGCCGCGACGAAGCCGGTCTCGTCGCCGATGCCGCCGGCGCAGACGACGGGCACGTCTAGACCGGCGAGCTCCCTGTAAAGTGCCTCGGCGCTGCGCGGTCCCGCGTGCCCACCCGCGCGATCATTCACCGCGATAAGTCCGTGCACCCCGCCCGCCAATCCCTTCTCGGCCCACTTCCGCTCGGTCACGTCGTGGTAGACGATGCCGCCCGCAGGGGCGACACGATCCACGACCCACCGCGGATTGCCGAGCGACGTGACGAAGAAGCGCACGCCCTCGTCGATGGCTATGTCGACATAGCGGCGCATGCGGTCGAGGTAAAGCTTCGAGCTCCGCTCGATCAACACATTCATGCCGATCGGTTTGTCGGTAGAGCGCCGGATGAGCCGGAGCCCTTCCCGCAGGTCCTGCCCATACACGTAGATCATCGACAGGGGTTGCACGACGCCGATGCCGCCGGCGGCCGAGACGGCCGCGACGAGCTCGGCGTTGGAGCAGGGGTACATCGCGCCGCAGATCAGCGGGACCTCGATGCCGAGCTGCCGCGTGAGTGGGGTATCGAGCAGACTCATCGAGCCGGGATGGGTCGCAGCCGCCAACGGGCGGTGGCATGCGCGACGACGTCCCCTTGTGCGTCGGTGATCGCTACCGGGGCTTCGTACTCCTGCTCGGTCGTCACGTCGAGGCCCCCCCCGCTCACCCGGCACTCGGCCGTCAACAAACCGCGCGCCTTCTTCTGATAGGAGATGGAGAAGCCGGTCACGATGCCCTGGACCCCCGGCGGCAGTCCCACCAAGACCGCGAGTCCGCTCGCCATCTCGGCGAGGTTGGCCACGGCCATCGCATGCACCGACGCGAGATGATTCCGCACCCGCCGGCGGTCGCGCAGCGTCACCCGACACCACCCGGGCTCCAACTCTGCCACGCGGGCGCCGATCGTCCCGGAGTACGGGGTCATCCAGCCCAGGAGGAGACTGAATAGCGTCTTGCCGCCCGGGAGCCTGGCGAGCCGGCGCCAGGACGCGCGCAGCCGTTCGCCGGGCGCGGACATGGAGGAGGACACGGGATCGAATGTAATCGGTAGTTAAGTTGTCTCCACATGACTCAGATCGCTTTCGCCGGCGTCGGGGTGGACTTCGGCGCCATGAAGCTGTTCTCCGACGTCTCATTCACGGTCGCGCCCGGCGAACGCTGGGGCCTCGTCGGCAGGAACGGCAGCGGGAAGACGACCATCTTCCGGCTGCTGACGGGCGATCTCGACCCGACGCGCGGGAGTATCGCGCGCGCGCCCAACCTCCGCGTGTCGTTGCTCGAGCAGCACCGCGATTATGGCGCCGCGACGACGGTCTGGGAGGCAGCCGCCGGCGAGCTCGCCGAACTGCTGGCGCTGGAACAGTCCCTGGTGGAACAGGCCGCAAACCTTGCCCACGACTCCTCGCCGCGCACGTTGGCCCGGTACGGCGAAGACCTCGAGCGCTTCGAGCACGAAGGTGGCTACGCCGTCACGGCGCGCATCGACGCGGTATTGCACGGCCTCGAGTTCGATCCCGCCCAGGCGCGCGTCACGCCACTGTCTGCGCTCAGCGGCGGCGAGCTCGGCCGGCTCGGTCTCGCGCGCCAGCTCATGTCCACCGCCGAGGTCCTGCTGCTCGACGAGCCGACGAATCACCTGGATCTCGACACGACCCGGTGGCTCGAGCAATACCTCGCCGGAAGTGAGCGGACCGTACTACTCGTGAGCCATGACCGCGCGTTTCTGTCCGCCACCGTGGATCACGTGTTGCACCTCGAAGGGGGCACCGCCACTCCGTACTCGGCCGGCTACACCGACTTTGTCGCCCAGCGCGCCCAGCGCCGGCTGGCGCAGCAGCGGGCGTTTGACCAACAGCAACGGACCATCGCGCACGAGAAGGACTACATCGCGCGCAACATCGCCGGCCAGAACAGCAAACAGGCCAAGGGCAGGCGCAAGCGTCTCGAGCGGCTGCCGCGGCTCGGCCCGGTCATCGGGGTCGACGGGACGATGGCGCTACAGCTCGAGGTTGCCGAGCGGGGTGGCGACCAGGTGGTGAGCGCCAAGAACGTGAGCGTCGGCGTCGGCACGCGCTCCCTCGTGGAGCGGTTCAACGGGACGCTGGAACGAACCGGTGTGGTGGGGATCATTGGACGCAACGGCTCGGGGAAGTCGACGCTGCTCCGGGCGCTCATGGGCGAGCATCCGATCCAGGGCGGCGAGCTCCGGGTGGGAGGTTCAATCACCACGGGCTACTACCGCCAGGATCTCTCGCAGGTGCCGCTCGATCGCACGCTGTACGAGGTGATCGAAGGTCTGCGCCCGAAATGGGAGCGCGGTCAGATCCAGGGTCACCTCGGCCGCTTCGGCTTTTCAGGCCAGGAGGTGCTGCGCCGCGCCGACTCGCTGTCAGGGGGCGAGCGGGCGCGCGTGGCGCTGGCGATCCTGATGCTGTCGCGAGCCAACCTGCTCATCCTGGACGAGCCGACGAATCACCTCGACGTCGAATCGATCGAGGCACTCGAGGACGCGATCGAGGGATACGACGGTACCGTGATCCTCGTGAGCCACGACCGGGCGCTGCTGCGCGCGCTGACCACGCGAATCTGGATCCTGCACGAGCGGCGCATGACCGAGTTCGCCGGCGGTTTCGCGGAGTGGGAGGAAGTGAGCACGGAACGAGCCCACGCCGCCGCGGTCAGCGCCGCCGAGGAGCAAGCGTTGCGGCAGGTGCACGAGCGCCAGCGGGTGGCCCCGTCCCCGAAGAGTGATCCGCGCAAGGAGCTGCGCCGGGCGGAGCGCGAGCTCGAGGAGGCAGAGTCCGCGGTCGCGAAGCTGGAATCCGAGGTCGCGCGCGTGGTGGCGGCACTCGAGGACCCCGCGCTCTACACGCGTCCCGATGGCGCCGCGACGGCCCTCGAGCTCGGCGCACAGCTCGAGACGCTCAAGCGCGACCTCGAGGCGGGACTCGAGCGCTGGACACACGCGACGGAGCAGGTCGAGATGCGAGCGCCGCGTTAGCCAGGCACCTCCATGAAGCCAATCGCGCTGCGGTGCGTAAATTGAGGACATGCCCTCACTCTTTGACCCCCAAGTCCGCACCGCCATTCTCGACCGGGTTACTCGCCTCACACCGGAGCGCACACCGTTTTGGGGCCGATTTACAGCGCCCGAAATGGTGTGTCACGTGAGCAGTGACTTGCGACAGGCGCTCGGTGAGCTCGAGGTGGGGCCCTCATCAGTTCGGCTCGCGTGGTTTCCGATAAATTGGCTGGTCATTCACGTGGTACCTTGGCCGAGGGGGAAGGGGCGGAGCCCACCGGAGTTTCCGCAACCGGCTGAGACCACGTGGACGGCGGACGTCAGCCGGTTGCGGAACTTGATCGAACGTTTTGCGGCGAAGGGGCCAGCTGCCGTGTGGCCGGAGAGTCCCGTCTTCGGGCGCATTTCCGGACGGAGTTGGGGCGTAATGGAGCACAAGCATCTGGATCATCATCTGCGTCAGTTCGGTGTGTGAAGCAGTCTCGGGTTCACCTAAGGAAAGACCCTATGCATCCTGCTGTGTTTCTTGTCGCACTTCTATCAACGCTTGGGATCGGTGCTTTCACGGTCATAAAGGTTGCTCGTCTATTCGCCACGCGGCGAGAATTACCCGCGAGCGACGTTGCCGCGCGGCTCGATGAGCTTGAACGGAGTGTTCAAGGTGTCCAACAGGAGTTGGCAGATACACAGGAGCGGCTCGATTTCGCGGAGCGTCTACTCAGCACGGCACGGGAAGAGCGGCGGCTTGGCAGCTAGAGCCCTGACCGGCGGGTTTCTGGGAGCGGTCATGATCATGTTGCTCGTGATCTGGGCCTGCACGCCCTCGCGCGACCCGCGTGACCCCGGCCGGCGACTCACGGCCGGCCTCTATGCCGGCGCGACGCAGTCGCTCCCGACGGGCACGATCGTCGACCTCGCGGATGACGGGGACACGATGCTCGTCCGGTGGTTCCTCGATGGGAAACGCGATTCCTTGTCCCGCGAGTGGCCGCCCGATGTCATCCTCACCCTCGAAGGCCGAGCTCGGGCGGACACGTTCCTCGCCCGGCTGGCGGCGACGTTCGGACACGAGACTGAGGTCGTCGACGAGGGCGTCTATCCGTATCCGTCGATTCCGAGAGCCGTCGAGTACACGCGCATCGCACGCTTCTCAGGGTTCACAGGCAATACCGTGACGGTGGGGTGGCTGTGGGGCGCGGATGGCGCGCTCGTCGGGGGATGGGTCGTGCCGTCGCTGCTTGCGGCGCCGACGGAGTTCGAGCAGTACGTCACCAAGACCACGTTGCGCCTCCCCTTCGAGGGCGAGTGGCAGGTCTCGGATGGCGGGCGCAAGCCCCACGAGAACTACCACGCGCAGCACCCGCCGCTGCGGTTCGCCACGGACTTCGCTGTCGTGACCAATGGCACCGTCTTCGCGACCGATGGCAAGACGAATGCCGATTATTACTGCTTCGGCCGTCCCATTCTCGCGCCGGGCGCCGGACGGGTCGTGGGGGTGCTGGATTCGTTCCCGGAGAACCCGCCCTGGCAGCCGCCCCGAGGGTACCGCGGGCCGGGGAACCACGTCGTGATCGACCACCGTAACGGCGAGTATTCGGTGCTCGCGCATCTACGTGCCGGCACCGTGGCGGTGCCGGTGGGGCAGGACGTTGCCGCGGGGGATCGGATCGGGGAGTGCGGCAACAACGGCCTCAGTCAGATCCCACACCTCCATTACCAGCTGCAGCTCGATCCTCGCCCGGGCCAACGCGTCGTGCCGGCTCAATTCCAACATTACTGGGCAGGGGGGGTCTTGCTCGAGCGGGGGGAGCCCAGTCGAGGGCAGCGGATTCACAGCGACGGACGTCGGGGTATCTAGAACGCGCCCATGATGGATTCTGTGAGCGGCCACCGGTTTTGGCTCACGCTACTGATGGGTCGGCAGCCTGCAGGCGCTGCTCGGCCTCATTGTCCTGTTGACCACAAATCCCAGGGAGCCACTATGACGCGTGCGTTGCTGGCCGCGATCTGCGGTCTTGTGCTCACTGTCTCTCCGGCGGCAACGCAGGAGCAGGCAACGCGGAAGATCGATCCGGCCACCGCCGCCGCCGCGCGGCGGCTGCTCACCGTCACCGGGGCCGCCAAGCTCGCGCTGACCAGCATAGAGACAATGATCAACGCCCAGCGGGGCGCCAACCCGCAGATCCCCGAAGGCTTTTGGGACGCATTCATCGCGCATGCGCGTCGCGACACAACGCAGCTCGTTGAGCTGCTCGTGCCGATTTATGCCACCCACCTCACCCGCGACGAGATCGAGCAACTGATCCGTTTCTACGATTCGCCGATCGGCAAGCGTTTGACCGCGGTTCAACCCATGATCAGCCAGGAGAGCATGGTCGCAGGACAAACCTGGGGCGAGGCGATGGGCCGGATCGTGGGGGACAGCATCGCGCGGGCGACCGAGAATCTTCCGCCGCAGTGATTTCCGCGAGGGAAGCGCTAGCCCGCCTCCGCGAGGGAAACCGCCGCTTTGTCGCGCGCATGCCCGGCCCGGCGGAAGGTCCGAGCGCGGGGCAAGAGCCATTCGCCATCATCCTCGGGTGCTCCGACT
>Ga0193739_1000265_pt1 | contig 14696 bp, 8 predicted proteins | sample L2a2metaG_FD_144926 | JGI IMG/M metagenome (GOLD analysis project Ga0193739, IMG submission 144926) | Soil microbial communities from a riparian zone of the East river system, Colorado, United States - L2a2 | ecosystem: Environmental > Terrestrial > Soil > Riparian zone | place: USA: East River...
ACGGCTTTCTGGCGATGCCGCACGCTGTTCGGATCCAGCCGCAGGACCTCATCCACCAGTTCACGGGCGTGGCTGAGATTCCCGCCGTTCTCGTATCCCCCGGTCGCCAGGTCGAGCTCTTCGATACCGCGCTCACGATCGCCTTGCTCGATCAGCGCTTCGCCCAGCGCCTGATGCGCCTCGGGATCGTCCGGGTTGTCCGCGACGCGGGACTCGAGCTCCTCGATGCCGGGCGCCGCGGGTGTCTCCTCGATGTTGGAAAAGACCAGCGAGCCCGCCTGGTCGCCGCCGCTATTGATTTCGTCGATCCCCAGATCGATGAATCCGGAACGCCGGCCGCCCGTCGAAATCGACGTTTCGTCTTCGGTCTGGATAAAGCTCGGATGCCGCGGCGGCTCGTCGATGGCGAGCGGCTGATCGTCGACATCATGGCCGGCTTCGGTCGTCGCTGTTTCGAAGTCTGGCTCAAGCTCCAACGGCGGCACTTCGACGACCGTCTTCCGCTTTCCGGGGCCCGCTGCCGGAGCGGAGGGCCGCTTCGGAATCACCGGTTTCACGCGCGGCGGCTCAGCCGGGGGCGGCTTCTTGAATTTCGGCGGAGCCTTCTTCGCCTCGGGTTTCTTCGGCTCGGCGATATTGCCTTCGAGCACGAGGTCGGCGTCCTCCAGCCCCGGCACCTCTTCCACGCGTGCTTCGGGAATCGTGGGTTCGGGAGCCGTGGGTTCGAGCTCCGCGATCGGTTCCAGCTCGAGATCCGCTGGATTCAATTCCTCGCGGATGGAGGGCGTGTTCGGGCTGCTCGCGGCCACCTGACCGAAATCAGCGTGCGTCGTCTCGAGGCCCTCGAGCATGCCGCCACTGGCGCCCGGCGCTTCATCCACCAGGCTCGTCGTCTCGATCTCCAGCGACTCATCCGGCTCCGGCACGACTTCCTTGATCAACCGCTCGGCGACAGGCGGTGCCGCGGGAGGCGCTGAGGAATGGGGTGGGGCGGCAGGAGCCGCTTTCGTTCCCGGAGCACTCCCCTTGGCGACCCGCGGCTCGTCCAAATCGAGAAAGACCAGACTGGACGTCTTCCGGTTACCAAACTTGCTGAGGTCGTCCTTTTCCCCCGGCGGCGCTTTCGCCGCCGCGGGCGTGCTGACGCGCGCCGACGATCCACGCTTGTTCGGGTCGCTGCCATACATCTGGAGGTGCTCCGCCAACATCTCCCGCAAGTTCCTGCTCTCGGGCGAGATGTCGGTGAACTCCTTCAACGCGGCGAACGCATGCTCGATCTTTCCGGCCTTCTGCATCCGTTCGGCATATTCCACGAAGTTCTGCTTCGCTTCGGCGATGAACCCCTTGGCCGCGTACAGCTTGGCCAGTTTCAGATACGTCGCCTGCCGCGCCGGAGCGTTGCGCAGCACCTTGTTACACATCGCGATCGCGTTGTTGTGAAATCCCAGCTCGGCGTATTTATCCACAGCCTGGTCGTAATAGTCCGCCGCCTGAGCGGGCTCGCGCAGCTTGATGTAGAGGTCGCCAATGCGGTTATAGATCGAGAGGTCGGGGTTGGAATCCCCATCGGAATCCTGGCTGTTGAGGGCGTCGATCCAGACCTCGACGGCCCTCTTGGGGTCCTTCGCTTCGAGACCCTTTGCTTTTTCTACGAGCTGTTTGAGCTTCGACATGGAAGCACTAAGATACCGGGGCCTACTTGGGCGGACAAGCCGAACCTGCTGTCCAGACGGCGCTTACGACGTCTCCACCCATCCAGTATGCCACCTCCCGCCAGTCGCGCTTACGACGTCTCCACCCATCCAGTATGCCACCTCCCGCCAGTCATCTACCGCCGCGAAAACGAGGTCCGCGACACATCCGGGGGCGATCTGGCCGCGGTCGGCGGCCAGTCCCAGCGCCGCAGCGGCATTGATCGTCACGGCCGTCACAACTTCGGCGTGACGTAGACCGAGTTGCGACACACCCAGCGCCATGACGAGCGGCAAACTCATCGTCGGAGACGTCCCGGGGTTGTAATCGGTGGCGAGGGCGACAGCCGCGCCGGCTTCGATGAGGCGCCGCGCGGGGGCCTGCGACCGCTTGCCGAGAAAGATCATCGTCGCGGGCAGCAGTACCGCGACGGTGGGACTCGCCGCCAGCGCCTTGATGCCTGCGTCTGCAATGGCGGCGAGGTGATCGGCCGAGAGTGCGCCGAGCTCGGCGGCGAGCTCGGCGCCGCCCGATCCTTCCAGCTCGTCCGCGTGCAGCTTCACCGCGAGTCCGTGCGTGCGCGCGGCCGCCAGCACCTGCCGGCTTTCCGCGACACTGAAGACGCCCGGCTCGCAGAAGATGTCACAGCACTTCGCGAGCCCCTCCTTCGCGACGGCCGGGATCATCTCTTCACACACGAGCTGCACGTACGCCGCGCGATTGGCGCGGTACTCGGGCGGCACTTCATGCGCGCCGAGGAACGTCGGGACGAGTGTGGCTGGCAGGTCATCGGCGAGTCGCCGAATGACGCGCAGCTGCTTCAGCTCGGCTTCGAGCTCCAACCCGTAGCCCGATTTGACTTCGATTGTCGTTGCGCCGTGCGCCATCAGCGCCGTGAGTCGAGCCCGAGTGAGTGCTTCGAGCTCAGCTTCGGAGCGGCTCCGCACGTCGCGGACCGATTGGAGGATGCCGCCACCCGCAGCTGCGATTGCCTTGTAATCGACCCCCAGCGCACGCCGCTCGTGATCGTCGAGCCGCGGCGCACCGAAAACGGCGTGCGTGTGACAATCGATGAATCCTGGAAAAATGACGCCGGTGACTTCGACAACCCGCAGGGGCGCAGCATGCTGCGCCCCTGCATCCGGCACCTCGGCCCGCGGTCCAACCCACGCGATGCGGTTGCCGTCAATGAGCACCGCGGCATCACGCAAAATCTCGACCTCCGCCATCTCGCGCCCACGACGCGCGCGCGCAGGCCCGCGACAGGTCACGACCTGCCGCGCACCGACGAGGAGCGTTTTCAGTCGAGATCCTCGCGCATCGGCAGGCGGATGTGCTGCCGCCGGGCTGTTTCGATCGCCTCCGGGTATCCGGCGTCCGCGTGGCGCGCGACGCCGATCCCCGGATCGTTCGTGAGCACGCGCTCGAGCCGCTTGGCGGCGGCCGGGGTGCCGTCGGCCACGATCACCTGGCCCGCGTGCAGCGAGTTGCCGATGCCGACGCCGCCACCGTGATGGAACGAGACCCACGAGGCGCCGGAGGCGGTATTGAGCAGCGCATTGAGGATCGCCCAGTCGGGTATTGAGCAGCGCATTGAGGATCGCCCAGTCGGCGATCGCGTCAGAACCGTCGCGCATCGCCTCCGTCTCTCGGAACGGCGATGCCACCGAGCCCGTGTCGAGGTGATCGCGGCCGATCACGATGGGTGCGGAGAGCGCGCCGCGGCGTACCAGATCATTCAGCGCGACGCCGAAGCGCGCCCGCTCCCCCTGCCCCAGCCAACAGATCCGCGCCGGGAGCCCTTGAAATGCGACGCGTTCCTGTGCCAAGGTGATCCAGCGCCGCAGATGGGCGTTCTCCGGGAACAGCTCGAGCACGAGCTGATCGGTGCGGTGCAAGTCTTTCGGGTCGCCCGACAGTGCGACCCAGCGAAACGGCCCCTTTCCTTCGCAGAACAGCGGCCGGATATACTCCGGCACGAATCCCGGAATCGCGAACGCATCGGCAACGCCGGCGTCACGCGCTTCGGTGCGGATGTTGTTGCCGTAATCGAATGCGACCGCCCCCCGCTTTTGGAATTCCAGCATCGCGCCGACGTGCACCGCGATGCTCGCGCGCGCGCGCGCGACGTAGTCGTCGGGAGACGTGCGCCGCAGCTCGGCTGCCTCGGCCGGACTGACGCCCGCCGGGATGTATCCGTTGAGCGGATCGTGCGCCGATGTCTGGTCGGTGACGACGTCGGGCGTGAACCCGCGGCGCACGAGCGCCGGGAGCACGTCCGCGCAATTGCCCACCAGACCGACGGACAGTGCTGAGCCGTGACGCTTCGCTTCGTCACACCAACCCAGCGCCTCGTCTAACGACGTTGTCGATTTATCCAGGTAGCGCACCAACCCAGCGCCTCGTCTAACGACGTTGTCGATTTATCCAGGTAGCGGGTCTCGAGCCGCCGTTGCACGCGCCCCGGGTCCACGTCCACCGCGAGGCAAATCCCTTCGTTCATGGTGGCCGCCAGTGGCTGCGCCCCACCCATCCCCCCCAGCCCACCCGTCAGCACGATCCGCCCCCGCAACGACCCGTGAAACTTGCTTCTGGCAACCGCGCCAAACGTCTCGTACGTCCCCTGAAGAATTCCCTGCGTCCCGATGTAGATCCACGACCCGGCGGTCATCTGGCCGTACATGATCAACCCGCGGCGCTCCAGATCGCGAAACACCTCCCACGTCGCGAAGCGGCCGACCAGATTGGCATTCGCGATCAGGACGCGCGGCGCATCCGGGTGCGTCGTGAACACCCCCACCGGTTTCCCGGACTGAACGAGTAGCGTCTCGTCGTCGGCGAGCGTCCGCAACACGCGACAGATCGCGTCGAACGACGCCCAGTTGCGCGCCGCTTTCCCCGTGCCGCCGTACACCACGAGATCCTGCGGCCGCTCGGCCACGTCGGGATCGAGGTTGTTCATCAGCATCCGCAACGCGGCCTCCTGCACCCATCCCTTGCAGGATATGGACGCTCCGCGCGGGGCGCGCACGATCCGCGATCCGCTCACGGCACGAATCTCCCCTCACGGATGCCGGTCGCGACCTTCTCGATGTCCTTGGTCAGGGGACGATCCTCAGTCAGTGCGGCGGATTCCATCCGAATCGCCGCCTGCAACCGCGCGACGGCTCGAGCGGGGCGCAGCGGCTTCAAGTACTCGAGTCCCTGCGCCCCCGCAAGCAGCTCGATCGCGACGATGCGCTCGGCATTGGCGAGGATCCGTCCGGCCTTCCACGCGGCGGTCATGCCCATCGGAACGACGTCTTCCTGATTCCCTTCCGTCGGCACCGACTGCACGCTCGCCGGCGTTGCCAGCACCCGGCAGTCGGCGACGAGCGCCGCGGCGGCGATCTGCGCCGTCATGAACCCTGATTCGAGGCCGGGATTGCGCGCCAGGAAGGCGGGCAGCCCAGATGACAGATCGGGATTCACCACGCGCTCCAGGCGCCGTTCGGCGAGTCCCGCCAGCGTCGTGAGTGCGATCGCGACGACGTCGAGGGCGAGCGCGATCGGCTGGCCATGGAAGTTGCCGCCGGAGACGACGTCATCGCCGAACACCAGCGGATTGTCCGTGGCCGCATTGAGCTCCGTCGTCACGAGCTGCTCGGCGAACGCGAGGCCCTCGCCGACCGCGCCCAGGATCTGCGGCGTACAGCGCAGCGAATACGCGTCCTGCACGCGCGGATCATTCTCGCGATGCGATTCCCGGATCTCGCTGTCGGCGAGCAGGTCGCGCAACAGCGCGGCCGAGCGGATCTCGCTGTCGGCGAGCAGATCGCGCAACAGCGCGGCCGAGCGCTGCTGCCGGGGGTGAGGTCGGGCATCGTGAATACGCGCGTCGAATGGTTCGGGTGTGCCGCGGACCGCCTCGAGGCTCATGGCGGCGGCCGCATGGGCGGTGTGCCACAGCGTCCAGGCATCGGTCACCAGCAGTGCGGCGAGCCCGGTCTGGGCCTGCGTTCCGTTCACGAAGGCCAGGCCTTCCTTCGCCTCGAGTGTGATCGGGTGCGGCACCTGCACGTCCCCTTCGCCGATCATCGCAAGCGCGAGATGCGACAGTGGCGCCAAATCTCCGGACGCCCCGACGCTTCCCTGCGACGGCACGGTGGGATGGATCTTCCGGTTCAGCATCTCGACGAGCAGCTCCGGCACAATCGGCCGCACACCGCTCGTGCCGCGGACCAGTACATTCGCCCGCAGCAACATCATCGCCCGCACGGCGTCTTGCTCGAGGGGCTCGCCCACACCTGACGCATGGCTGCGAATGAGATTGAGCTGCAGCTGCCGTGCCTGCTCGGGCAGGATGCGCACGTGCGCGAGTTTGCCAAAGCCCGTATTCACTCCGTATATCGTCTCGCCGCGCTCGACTGCGGCTTCGACCGCACGGCGCGATTTCGTTACGGCGTCGAGCGCCTTGGCATCGAGAGCGACGGGCGCGTTGCGTCGAGCGACGGCAACGACATCCGCAAGAGAGAGGGAATGACCATCGAGTGTGACGGGTGCGGGGGCGGCCTTCGACATGGGGACAAAAGCTAAGGCGCCGGAGTGGTGGTTGACCACTCCGGCGCCAGGATGACTGAAACAACGTCTATTTCGAGCCTGAAACGACTCTGCCCGTCGCCATGGCCGTGGACTGGCCGGCACGAATCTGCAATTCGGGATTCCCTACATCCGTCTGGAAGCTCCAGTCAAAGATCAGGTAATCTCGGCCCACGTGGGTCACCCGCAGCGCGCCATAGCGCAGCGTGGTGCCTTCGACGATTTCGAAGACGTACGCATAGCCCGGGACCGCCTGGATCATGCTGCGGGAGTAGCCGGACGCCGGCGCGAAGTCGATCGACGTCAGGTCGGCGACGGGTGACGTGCTGTACAACCGCAGCTGCGTTCCCGCAAACTCGGGCACGATCCAAAGCGTCGAATCGGACGGGTCGCGATGCACCCAGAAGTCGATGTTCGTCAAATTGCCGTCCTGGATGCGGCCCAATTCCGAAGGCTGGGCGCGACCGTCGGTGTTGAGATCTTGCCAGAAGCGGAACCCCGACTGCGCCTGGTTCTCTTCGTACGCGAATGCCAGCATGTTCCGCGCATCGGGCCGCGGCGTGTCCTGACGCAACGGCGACCAGAGACTCTCGTAGCCCTCACGGCTGACGGCGGAAATTCCGAAGCAGCGCGGCACGCCGTTCGACATCGCACTGGCGAGAAACTCGGGCGCGACTGTCGTGCCCTCCAGCAGCCAGTTCACGCCACAGTTGCCGGTATCGAGATCGTAGGCGGTGCTGTAGATGCGGTACCACTTGAAGCGCGTCGGCGCCGTGACATACGAGCTGTCGTCCCATTCGAGGTGGATGGCGCCGTTCAAGGAAATCGAGAACAGCCAGCCGGGCGAAGCGAGCTGCAGCCGCTCGTCCACCGTGATCACGTTGCTGTTGCCGCTCTCGACTCCGTCGTCATTGACGGCGGAGACGAGGTATTGCAGGTGCGGCACGCCGTTATCGTGGAACGTGTTCGAGCTGGTTTCGCCCCGCAGGCCGAACGAGCCGCTATTCGATGCGCGCGAGTGAATCCGATAGCTGGAGAGATTGGCATCGGTGACATCGTCCCAGAAGAGCAGAATGCCCAAGGGACGATCGGGATCGCCGCTGGGCTCGAGCTCATACGTCAAGTTGGCCGGAGTGGACGGTGCGCTGCCCGGATCCACGAGGGACTCGTGGCAGGCGACCGTGGCCAGTAACAGCAAGGACATGAGCAACCGCATAGGAGCCTCTGGACGGGGATCACCGAGCTGTAAAGCAGGGCCCATGCCCAAAGCGAAGTCGCTGATTTTCAGCGGGTTACGGCCGAGCCATGATCAGTTGTGTCACCGCAAGAGGACAACAAAGTCTACTGCACGTACGTGCGCTGATCGTAATCGAACTTGATGTCGGGCTGGTCGGTCAGCGTGATGTTGAAGCTGAACGCGATGTTTCCGGTGCTCGTCTTGTAGAACGAGAAGCTCGCACGCCAGCGCCGGAGGTCGCGCTGGAAGGTCACGGAGTGGTGCGCGAACTGCCTCGTGACGATGTCATACGATGTGCCCCAGTTCGCCGTCCAGTTGCGCGTCGGACTGAACGAGAGATTCATCTGAGCGGTTTGCCGTCCGGCCTGGTTCTTGTCCGCCGGCGTATCGAGGCGGCTCCGGATGCTCGAGAACTGCACGCCGAGCGCGAACTGCTTGCCGTAGGCGCCTCCCATTGCGCCGCCAACTCCCCTTTCGTAGGGATCCCGCGTCCCTCCCTGGTAGCTGCGAAAGTCGGGTGAACTGGTGCCGGGACCCGACTGCGCCGTTGTGTCAGGCGGCGGCGCGGGAAGGGAGCGAGGCCTGAGACCAAACATCCGGGCGATACCTGCCAACGTCGCCGGCGTGACCTGAAACGACGCGTTCACGCTCTGCAGGAACGGATCGAACTTGGCCGTATCGCTTCCGACCTGCCCCCTCCAAAGGTCGTGCACAATGCCCAATTGGAACCCGGGCACCAAATCCGATAGGAACGTGTTACTCAGCGAGCCCGTCTGCCAGCCGACCCGGCCTGGCTGCTTGGCCTGCTCGAAGTTGTAGCTGATCCCGCTCGTGTTGATGCTGAGCAGCTTGATCTTGCGTGGCTCCTGGTTCGAGGCCGTATCACCGGGTGCGGCTTTCAGCTTCGCTTCGAAATTCTGCGAGAAACCGAGGCTGATCGTCTGCTGCGGGTCGGTGCGCACATTGGGGTTCTGTCCCGTCGGATCCACCGCGCGGGCGTATGCCTCCGACACGGACGCGCCGGGGGCATACTGCCAGCTGATCAGCGGCGAGATCGAATGGCGGATCCGCGACAACGGTCCAAAACCGGGGAAGAAGCCGAAGAAGGCTGGTGACGCACTGACGCTGAACGCCAGGCGCTTCCCCTGGCGAACGTATTCCCCCGTATTCCCCGCCGGTGAACATGTTGCGCACCATGAAGGGACCAGCGCTGGTTGCGTTCTCGATGGATATCCCGGGCTGAATCCTCCACGTCCCACCGAAGAGCGTCGGAAGATTGATGCCCGTCCTCCAGTCGACTCTGGTTTCGAACGTCTGGCTGAACACCACCCGCCGAATGTCGCCCGCGCTATCTGCCGGCAGCACGAATTCCCGGCGAGCATTGGACGACACATCCTGCACGCTGATGCTGTTGATCCAGTTCCAGCGCCCGATCTGAAGAGGAGTTTGGAACGAGATATTCGTGGTGCGATCGCTCGAACGAAGACGCAAGGTATCGGCCGTCGTGTCACCCGGGGCGGGAGGCACGAGCAGCGTGCCCGGATTGTTGAACGTCTGCGCGTTCGTGAGTGTGAAGGCTGGTGACCACGTCAGCCAGGGCGCGAGCGTCACCGTCGTCGGTGTCAGCGTGACGACCGGGAAGGACTGTGAGACGTTGTCCGTGGATAGATCCTGACGCCTGTTCCCGCCGACATTGAACGTGCCCCAGGAGAATCGCTTGTTGAACGACGCATTCGAGCTGACCTGCGCCGTCACCTCGTACGGATTCAACGAATTGCGGAGGATCACCCTGCCGCTCGTCGAGTAATCGAGGCTCACGTTGAAATCAGTGGTCGAATTGAAGCGCTGCGAGTGACTCCATCCGAGTCGCCAATTGGTGGCCCTTTGGTCGAGCTGAGATGTGCGGCTGTAGCTCAATCTTCCCTGGAGAAAGCGATCGATCCAGCGATACTGCGCCTGGCCGTGCACCTCAACGTACCGCCCAGAGAACCAGTCACCTGTAAAAAGCACATCCACGTAATCATTGACCGCGAAGTAGTAGCCGAGGTCGGTGATGTGCCGCGAGTAGCTGCGCGTCGGCCGCACGAGATCGTTCAGTCCGAACCGCGGAAAGAGAATGCCGCTGCGCCGGCCCCCGCGGATGTCCTGAAAGATGAACGGCAGCCACATGATCGGAACGTCGCGCACGTACAGCACGGCGGGCCGCGCGACCATCGTGCGCTTGTTGATCCATTTGACCTGGCCCGCCGAGAAGTGATAGTCGGGCACCGGCTGGGGATCGGAGGTGAATACGGCTTTATTAACGTAGACACGCCTGTTCCCCGAATCGGCCGCGATGCCACCGCGCACGTACCACTTGGCGCCGCCCTGCTGGAAATCGGTGAGCGCGTCGCGGACGGTGCCGCGCCGCAGGCACGTGTCGTACAGCATCCCTTCCCCGATGAGCACCGTGCCCTCGTCAAACAGACGCGGGTCGCCCGCGGCATCGAGCCGGCAGCTGGCTTCGTGATAGCGAATCGAATCGGCTTCGAGCTGCGCGCCGTCACGCTCCACGAACGCTTCGCGGCGCAGGAAGATCGTCTGGCTGTCCCCTATGACCACGAGCGTCTCCGCCACATAGCGGGTGACGCTAAACCCCTCGAGCTTGAGGAGCGAGTCGATTACGCGATCGGCAGGAGGAAACGTCCGAGTCGGTCCAGTCGGCAGGAGCTTGCGCGTCGCGGTATCGACGCTCTGCCCGCGGCTGGTGTCGCGGACCACGGGGCGCTGGCCGGGCGGCGGAGCGGGAGGCGGATTTTGCGCGTCGAGCGATCCCACGCCGAGCCCGAGTAGGACGACCGCTGCCGCCGCCATGCGTCGCGCGCGTCGCCGGCTCGCGACCCAGGCGCACCAGATGCTGACCTCGTACAGCAACAGCAACGGCCCCAGCATTAGCAGCATCGAGACCGCATCTGGGGGCGTGAGCAGCGCGGCCAGGAACGCAGCGATCACGATCGCATAGCGGCGTTGGCGTCTGAGAAACTGCGGAGTGACGATGCCGAGCGAAGCCAAAATCGTCACGACCAGGGGCAGCTCAGCGACGAGACCACACCCGATCACAAACGGGATCGCCATCCCGAAATAGCGATCGATCGTGATCATCGCGGTCAGGTCGGTACGCTGAAAGTTGAGCAACACTTTCAGGGCGGCGGGCAGAAGCCATTCGTAACAGGCCACGGCGCCGCCCACGAACAACACGGCACCCACGGCGAGCGCCGGCACAATCAATCGCTTCTCGCGCTCGTAGAGCGCCGGTGAGAGAAACGCCCAGATCTGATAGATGACGACCGGCGACGCGGCCACGCAGCCCAGCGCGAATGCCACCTTCAGCGTGAGCATGAACGGCTCTGCCGGACTCGTGAAGGTGAGCCGGCCATCGGGCAGGTACGGGGCGATGGGACGCTTCAGCAGCTCGATGATGTCGATGCGATCGAGCAGTAACCAACCCGCGATGGTGCCTACGACAATCGCGAGCAGGCTCCAGAGGATGCGCCAACGCAGCTCCTCGAGATGGTCGAGAAACGGCATCTCACCGCGCGGAGTCATCGTTGGGGTACGACCGAGGGCCCCGCCGGCTAGGGCCGGAGGCGTTGCTGATTTTGGCGCGCGAGATCGGCCTCGGGGGAGCGGGGATAGCCCGCGATCACCCGGGAATAGAAGTTCCGTGCCGTCGCCCGGTCCCCGCGTTGCTCGGCGAGGAGGCCTTGCTTGTATAGCGCGGATGGAGCACGCGGCGAATTGGGATAGGATCGCACGAGTTGATCGTACACCGCCGCCGCGGAATCGGGTGCGGTCTGCTCGAAGCTCTCGCCGATATAGAACAGCGCGTCGGCCGCCCGCTCATGCGTCGGGAACACACGCAGAAACTCGCGGAACCCAAGCCGAGCCGTCGCCACACTGCCGCGCCGGTATTGCTGCAGCGAGACCTCGTACATCTGATCGGGACCGGGCCCCGCCGGGTTGCCGGAAGGACCGACCGGGGCTCCCGTTGCCGCCCCTGGATCGGGCTGCTGTGCCCGCGAATCGATCCGCGAGCGCAGCTCGGTGAGCCGTTGCTGGCTCTGCCCGGTCAACTCCTGCACGGCGACGAGCTGTTGCTGAACGGACAGCAGCTCGGTGCGCAGATCGCCGCGCATCTGGACGAGGTAGGCGTGCTGCGTGGTCAACGCCTGTTGCAGCAGCCGGACGGCGGCCAGGGTCGTGTCCCGTTCCGCCGCCCGCGCCGCATCACTCTTGGCAAGGTCAGCTTTCAACGCCTGGACCTGGAGCTCGACCTTCCGGACGTCCCCTTTCAGGGCGCAGCCGGCGGTGAGCCCCAGCGCCAGGACGAACGCGCTACGGACGGCGGAGGTTGTCACCACCACTCGTCACTTCGAACTCAGCGCGCCGGTTCTGCGACCACGCGCTCTCGTCGTGCCCGTCCACCAGCGGCCGCTCCTCACCCCACGACTGCGTCTCGATGCGGCTCGCATCGATTCCGTGGCTCACGAGGTACTGCTTGGTGGACTGCGCGCGGCGATTGCCGAGGGCGAGGTTGTACTCGTCCGAGCCGCGCTCGTCACAGTGACCGCCGACTCGAATCCGCAGGTCGGGGTTCGCTTGCAGAATGGCGACCTTCTGATCGAGCGCGCCCATGTCGTCGGAACGGATGTTCGACCGGTCGAGATCGAAGTGGATCGTCACCGCCAGCATGTTGCGCACTTCTTCGGCGTTGCGGCCAAGGGCGGCGAGGGAATCCGCTTCACGCTGCCGCGCGATGCGTTCCGCCTCCTCGCGGGCCTGCCGATCGCGCTCGGCCTGTGCCGCGGCTTCCGCTTCCTGGCGCTCCCGCTCGGCTGCCGCAATCGAATCCTGATTGGGCGTCGGATTCTGCGGGCCCGGATTGCCGCCGCATGAGCTCGCCACAATCGCGGCGCTCAGGCCGATGACGAGGAGCAACGATACCGATTTCATCCTATCTCTCCGAATCAGGGGGTGGTTGAAGGAGCCTCCGAAAGCCGTGGAGACCAGGCCGGCAAACGCGCGCCGCTCTGCTGTAGCAGCGGCCGGATTCGGCCGGTGTCGAGATCGATGATCCACAACTGGCGGTAGCCCGACCGGTCGGAAACAAAGGCGAGATGACGGCTGTCAGGCGCCCAGGTCGGATCCTCATTACGCCCCACCGAGGTGAGCTGTCGGACCGTGCGCGTACGCACGTCCAGCACGAACACCTGCAGTGTGCCCGCCACGTCCCGGTGAAACGCCACCGATTGCCCGTCGGGCGACCACTCCGGCGCATTGGACGACCCGGTTACGCCGTAATCGAAAGGTGCGAACAACTGCTGGTCCGTTCCGTCCGCCGCCATCACATAGATCTGCGGCAGACCCGGGCGCGTCGAGACGAACGCGATGCGCTGCCCGTCAGGGCTAAACGTCGGGGACAAGTTGTCTGAAAAACGCCCCACGGTCAAGCGGCGTAAACAACAGTTGTTCTTGACGTTAATCGAGTACAAATCGGTCCCTTCCTCCGTCGCGCGGCTGAACACCATCGTCTGCTGGTCGGGCGAAAAGGCGGGCGTGAAATCGAGGGCCGTGCCCGTCGTCGACACCGGGATGCGCTTCCCCGTCGCCATCTCCTGCAAGTAGAGCCACCCCTTCCCCGCCTGGAACTCCATATACGCGAAGCGCCGGCCGTCGGCGGCCCAGGCGGGCGACATCGCCTGCCGGTCGGTCGACGACACGAGCTTCTGGTCAGCGCCGTCCTGGTCGATCTGATACACCTTCCCGTCTCGTACGAACAACACCCGCGTCGCGCCGATTCCCGGCGCGCCAAGCGCCGCCTGTACGGCCTGATCGGCGAGACGATGGACCGCCTGGCGGAAATCGGGGTCGCCGGGCCGTGGCAGATTGGCGCGCACCGTACGCCGGATTCCCGCGGCCGCGATGTCGTGCAGCGTGGCCAAAGTCGTGTCGCCCACGCGGGTGATATCGAGCGCGAAATCGGCGCCGAGTGCCTGGTACAGCGGATAATTGAGGGTGCCGCTCGCGGCCCGCGCGCCACCGGACATGCCCGAGGAGGACGAGCGGCGTGATGTCGTGGTGCGCGAGGGCGTCCCCGACGCGGCGAGGCGGATCGAATCGCCGCCGGGGAGCGTGATGATCTCGAAGCGGTCACTGTAGTCGAGATCGCGAGCCACGATCGCGCGTACCGTATCGAGGCCGACTCCCCCCCCGGTCCGCGGCAACATCACCAATCCGGGCCGGACGCCGGGCCGGTAAATGATGCCGATGCGCACGCCACGGTCGATGGCTGACGTGTCTTGGGCGGTTAGGCGGTTGGGCGGTTGGGCGGTTAGGAAAACGACCGCAGCAACACACGCTCGAACCGCCCAACCGCCGAACCGCTGAACCGCCATCACTGACGTTGACCCGAGAAATAGAAACGCACGAACAACACGTTAGCGGTCCACCCATCGGGCAACGCACCAAACGCACGGAACCGTCCAGCCTCCTCGACGGCGCCCTGAGCTTCGAGATCGAAGGCGAAGTTGCCCGAGCGCCTGATGAACTGGAGGTCCGTCACGGAGCCGTCGCGATGCACGAAAAACGAAACCTCCGCTTCCAGTGGGAGCCGTCGCGATGCACGAAAAACGAAACCTCCGCTTCCAGTGGCGTGCTTTGTCCGGGCCGTTGCCAGCGGCGCAACACCTGCCCCACGATGTTTTGCAGATACTCGGGGAATGGAAATGCCACGCCCTCGGTGCTCACGGTGGCGACGTCGTTGCCCGTGGACGGCCGCTCTCCCGGCAGCGGCTGCGTCGTCGGCGTGGTGCGCGGGGCGGCTTCGCGCGTCGTCTGATCGCGCGTCGGCGGCGGCGTTGCGCGAGACACGGTGCTGCGCGGACTCTTGGCGGCCGGAAGCGGCGCCGGCTTTTCCTCGGCCGGCCGCTCGAATGCTTCGGGCGCTTTCCGCGCCTCGAGATCGGCGGCGGGCGCCGCGATCAACCGCACCGTATAGGTCGGCGGCAGCCGGGTTCGTCCATCGGGCGTGGTGAACAACAGCGCGATCGCGGCACCATGCACGACAAGCGTGCCGGTGAATGCCATGCCTACAGGCGCTGGGTTACGGCCCCTTCGTGTCATCGATTGATCGTCTCCGGTTCGGCCACGA
>Ga0193739_1000266_pt1 | contig 14689 bp, 14 predicted proteins | sample L2a2metaG_FD_144926 | JGI IMG/M metagenome (GOLD analysis project Ga0193739, IMG submission 144926) | Soil microbial communities from a riparian zone of the East river system, Colorado, United States - L2a2 | ecosystem: Environmental > Terrestrial > Soil > Riparian zone | place: USA: East River...
GAGACCGAGGCGAGGCGATAGTCCGTCTCAGGGGTAGCGGCGACGCGACGCTGGAGGTCGGCCATGCCGTAGGCGCGGCGGATGATCACGTGTCCGTCGCGGATCACCACGACGCTGGCGCCCGGAACGGCCGCGCCGGTGTATGGCGCGAAGAGCGCGTCGAGTGCTTGCATGTCAGGATTTCGTAGCGGCGTACCAGGCGTTCCAGGTCTCCTGCGCGGAGTCCCCGCCGATAGTGAGCTGCTGCTGGTAGCGCACGAGCGGCATCCTGAGCAGCAGCGGCTCCAGACTGAGTTTCTCGAGCCAGCGCTCCTCGCTGAGCGTAGCCGAGCGCAGGCCGAGCTCCGCGAAGCGGCGCGAGTCCCGGTCGATGAGCGCGGCGATGCCGAACTTTTGCGCAAAGCGCCGCAGCTCGCCGACGGCTGCGGCGCTTTCGTTCAAATCGACGAAATGGACCCTGATGCGCCGCTCGGCGAAGAAGCGCAGCGCGGCGCGCGTGTGAGAGCTCTTTCGGACACCGAAAATCTGAACCTCCACCGGCCGTAATATATTCCCCGCCACCATGAGCCCCAGATCCAAGATCATTGTCGCGGCCGTCCTGTTCTCGACCGGGGGCGCCGCCATCAAGTGGGTCGGGTTTGGCGCGTGGCAGCTGGCCGCGTGCCGCGCCACGATTGCATTGATCACTATACTCGTCGTGCTGCCTGAAGCGCGACGCGGGTGGTCATGGCGAACGGTGCTCGTCGGCTTCGCCTACGCCGCGACCACGCTGCTCTATGTGCAGGCGAACAAGCACACGACGGCGGCCAGCGCGATCTTCCTGCAATCCACGAGCCCGCTGTTCATTCTGCTGCTGGCTCCTCTGCTCCTCGGCGAGCACGCGACCCGACGCGACATCGGGCAGATGGCCGTCATGGGCGTCGGCCTGGGACTGTTCTTTCTCGGACACGATCAGCCGTCGGCCACCGCACCCAACCCTGCGGTGGGCAACGTGTTGGCGTCGGTGTGCGCGGTGACGTGGGCGTTTACCGTGATCGGCTACCGCTGGCTGGCGGCGCGCGGCACATCGGTGGCGACAGCGGCGGTCTCGGGCAACCTCACCGCCGCGGTGATCGCATTCGTGATGGCGCAGCCGCTGGTCGCAGGCCGGCCGGTCGACTGGGCGGTCGTGGCTTTTCTGGGGGTATGCCAGCTCGGGATTCCGTATCTCTTTCTGGCCCGTGCGGTGCCGCAGGTCCGTGCGCTCGAGGTTGGTCTTTTCCTTCTTATAGAGCCGGTGCTGAATCCGATCTGGGCTTGGCTTGCGCACGGCGAGACCCCGGGTACGGCGACGTTGGCCGGCGGCGCGCTCATTCTCGGAGCGACGGCGGGGCGAATGCTCCTCGACGTGAAGCAAACCAGCCGCGAATCTCCTACATGAAAACGGGCCCGCCGAGGTGGCGGGCCCGCGCTTAAGCAACGACGCCGAGCTACTGTATCGCCCGCAGCGCGTTGACGCGTCCTCCACCATAAAAGTCATCGTTGCCTGGCTTGCCGAGGTCGTCAGCCGAGGCGCGCAGGCGCGCTTCGACGCCGGCCGGGCCGATGCGCCCGTGCTGGCCGATGATCAACGCCGCGACGCCGGCGACTGCGGGTGAGGCCATGCTCGTTCCCGCGGCCCAGCAATAGCTCCCATTGCTGGCACCGCTGCCGCGGCATGGTGCCATCACGAGGTCGAACACCCAGCAGAAATTCACGATGCTTCCGGCGGGGTTGCGGGGCAGAGCACAGACCGCGTTGCCCGGCAGCACGAAGTCACCACCCCCTGCGGCGAAACTCACCGCGGACTGGCCGAAGTTCGTGTACGACGCCGGCCGATCGAAATTCGTCGTGCCCTGCGCAAAGCCCACCGGACCCGTCGCGGCGACCGCGATCACGTGCGGCGCCATTGCCGGCAGGAACATCAGATCATTGGTCTTATCGAGATTCGTCTTCGAGTTGCCCAGGGCAGCAATGACGGTGACGCCGCGTTGGTGGGCGTAGCTGGTCGCTTTGCCGATGGCGCGTGCGAGCTGCGCGGCACCGCGTGCCGTGTGGATCACCTTTCCGGTGATCGTATCCCGTATCGCCTTGCCGGCGGTGTCCCTCGCTTGATGCTCAAACCCGGCGCCGAGGCTCATGTTGATGATGTCCGCGCCGGCGCCACCTTCGGAGATCGGCGTTGCTGCGTACACGATGGCATCGAGAATCCAGGAGAATGAGCCGCTGCCGCAGTTCAGCACCTTCACGCCGATGATGGTCGCGTTTGGCGCGATACCGACGGTCCCGAGATTCGCATTGCCGGGTCCGCCGGGTGCGGCAATGATCCCGGCGACGTGTGTGCCGTGCCAGAATGTTTCGACGCTATCACACGGGAACGGCGGCGTCCGCCGTCTCTGGAAGTCCGCATTGAACGGCACGAACGTGCCGGGAGCGGTATCCGGCACGAATGACCGCGAGCGGGCCACATCGAGATTCGGCGCGATGTCGATATGCGTGCTGCGAATACCGCCGTCTAGGACCGCGACTCGGGCGCCTGCGCCGCGCGCGCCGAGATCCCAGGCGTCCGGAGCGGACATCGCGTCGGGCACCCATTGGGCACGGCGGAAGGTTTCGCCCGTGCCGAAAATCGCTGCCGGCTCGACTGTGCCGGCTTCCGCCACGTCAACTTCGCCGGCTTCGACGACCCGCTCGGGCTGGATCCATTGAACCGTTGGATCCGGTTGGACGCTGAAGACACCTCTGATCGCGACAGCGCGGTCGGCGAACTTCGGATCGTTGGACGTCGCTACGGCGACCCCAATCTGCTCGATGCTCGTCGTCAGCACACCGCCGGCCTTGGCCACCTGTGCCGCGAGATTCGCGGGCAGCGTGTTGCCAGTGAAGTCGATGATGTAGGACTTGGCATTGCGGGGTGCGGCGAGACTGCTCGAGACGGTGGCGGCGGTGATCGTATTGTCGGGCGGCGTGACGGGCGCGTCGTACACGCATGCCGCGGCGAGGACCGCTCCGGTAATTAGAGTAAATCGCAGGACGTGTGTGTGCATCGTGAACTCCCATGATCTAGGGATGGACCCGGGGGCGCTGGGATTGAGAAGCTGCCCTCTTTTCAGCGAGGCAGCAAGCGTATCCTGGGGGAATCCCTGGTTATGACGTTCGGGGCGTTTTTTGCTTGACGGCTGCGGTGCCCGCAGGTACGCTGGCAATCCTTGTTGCACGAACCGGCATGCACGTTCGGAACGTTGTGCCTCGTTTGGCTGGACTCGCCGCCCGTCGGCGCCGTCTGCGGTTGGTAATTGCTGACGATCACCGGATTATTCTGGACGCGCTCGCGGCACTGCTTTCGGTGCATCATTTCAATGTTGTTGGGACCGCCGAGAACGGGCGACGGGCTGTGCTCCTGGCGCGCCAGCGGCGGCCCGATGTCGTCATTCTCGACGTCACGATGCCCGTCATGGGCGGGCTCGATGCCGCGCGATTGATTCTCCGTGCGCAGCCAAAGACCGCCGTCTTGTTTCTCACTGATCATGCCGAAGACCACGTGGTACTCGAAGGACTGCGACTCGGTGTTCACGGATTTGTGGTCAAGGCGCAGGGACTCGACGATTTGATTCAAGCCATTCGGGACGTCGGGGCGGGCGCGATCTATGTCAGTGCGTTGTACTCCCGTAGCGTACTGCAGGCGTTCTCCGAGGGCGGCGTCGTGTCGGGACCGCGCTTGAGCGACCGCGAGCGGCAGATGCTGCGGTTGATCGCCGAAAGCAAGTCGACCAAGGAAGCGGCTGCCGCGATGGCGATTTCCGTGCGCACGGCCGAGTGCCACCGCGGGAATCTGATGAGCAAGCTCGGCATTCACGACACGGCGGGTTTAGTGCGTTACGCGATCCGGCAGGGCGTCATCGTCGCGTAGTCGGTAGAACTACGTAGGCTCCCCGTCCGCAATTCTCCGAATACCGCGCGGTGGCGCGGCGGTGAAAGCTCCGGGCATGCAACGAGCTGATCTCATTCGACGAGTAGTTACTCGCTCGAATGGTCTTCAGACACAAAGCGTCACGCGTACGAATGGAACCGCGACAGTCCTTACACCCGATGGTACCAGCATTTCGTTAACCACTGCTGCTAACCCCCGATTTGGCATGCAAGCGCCAACCTTACGCTCGCTTAGCGTGCAACTGCCCAGTGGGCTGACCTCGACCGCGACGGCTCTTAGGACGGCATCCCTATCCAACCCGTCCGATCCCTTGAGTCTTGTGTCGGAGGCGGATTCTGTAAGCATCAACGGGAACTGGACTGTGACCACATACGCCGCGGCGACGCGGCGGCTGGTCAGGACCAGCCCCGAGGGTCGGCAGGCGTTCGCGACGTTCGATGCCAAGGGCCGCGCGACTACGGTGCAGGTTGCGGGTTTTGACTCAATGCGCCTCTCGTATGACGCTCCGGGCCGGCTCCGCGAGCGGCAAGTCGGCGGTCGACTGTGGACGTACAGCTACGACGCCCGCGACCGGTTGCTGAGCACGCTCGATCCCCTCGGCCACCGCGATAGCTTGTTTTACGACGACGCCGATCAGCTAATTCGTCGCGTGCTGCCGAACGGGCGGGCGGTGCTCTTCGCGTACGACGGGAACGGAAATCTCACGAGCCTCAGCCCGTCTGGGCGTCCGGCGCACGGGTTCCAGTATACGGCGGTGGATTTGGCGCAGCAGTACGACCCGCCGGGCATCCCGGGCCCGACGCCCACGAGGTACTTTTACAACCTCGATCGCCAACTCGACAGCATCGTGCGACCCGATTCGATCGTCATCCGGTTTGGGTACGACGCGGCGGGGCGGGCGAGCAGCGTAACGTTCGATCGCGGCACGCTCACGTTCGGGTACTCGCCGATCAGCGGGAGCCTCATCGCCATGCGGGCACCGAGCGGAGACAGCCTCACGTTCAGCTCCGATGGCTCCCTGCCGACCCTGGTGAGGTGGGGGGGAGCAGTGCAGGGGAGCGTGGGGTTTAGCTACAACAATGACTTCCGGGTTTTTTCACAGATGGTTAACGGCGCCGACGCGGTGAGCTTCGGGTACGACCGGGACGGACTGCTCACGAGCGCGGGGGCGTTGCGCCTCGGCCGCAGTCCGACCAACGGCCTCCTCGTTGCCGATACGCTCGGACCTGTGCGGAGCACCTACCAGCACAACGCACACGGCGAACTCAGGGGTTATCGCGTGACCAACGGCGGCTCGACGCTGTTTGGCGCCGGCTACGCCCGCGACAGCCTGGGCCGCATTGTGCAGCTGTTCGACACGACGCAGGGCGTCCCCACCCGGTGGAGCTTCGAGTACGACAGCGTTGGTAGGCTCGCTAGGGACAGCGTGAATGGCGTCGTTTTCCATGCGTTCACGTACGACCCCAACGGCAACCGGTTGAGCATTACATCGCTTAACGGGACGGTCAATTACAGCTACGACAATCAGGACCGGCTACTCGCGGCGGGGACCACGAGTTACACCTACGGCTCGAACGGCGAGTTGAAGACCAAGACGGTTCCCGGGCTGGGCACGACGACCTACACCTACGATGCTTTGGGGAATCTGGTCACGGTCTTGCTCCCCGCTGGCACGCGGATTGACTATGTGATTGACGGGCAGAACCGGCGCATCGGGCGGAAAGTGAACGGGGTGCTCGTGAAGGGGTGGCTGTACCAGAACCAGTTGAATCCAGTGGCCGAGGTCGACGGCGGCGGCTCCGTGGTGAGCCGATTCGTGTACGGCAGTCGGGCGAACGTGCCGGATTACATGATCAAGAGTGGCGTAACGTACCGACTTATCGCGGACCACCTCGGCAGTGTGCGGCTAGTGGTGGACACGGCGACGGGAGCCGTGGCGCAGCGGCTGGACTACGACGAGTGGGGAAGTATCAGCCAGAACACGAACCCTGGATTCCAGCCGTTCGGCTTCGCGGGTGGCCTGTCAGACGATGAGACTGCACTTGTTCGATTTGGGGCCCGGGACTACGATCCGGCGGTTGGTCGGTGGACCGCTAGCGACCCGATCGGGTTCGCGGGTGGGTCAGCAAATTTGTACTCATACGTGGACTCTGACCCAGTTTCCAGATCGGATCCGAGCGGTCTGGACTTCTGGATCACCTGGCACAGCGTCCTTCTTGGACAGAACCATGCGTTGATTTGGTGGCAGCCTGGCGGAACGCCGGACCCGACAACTCCTCACGTTACGTTCGGGGCGGGATTTGGTCAGTGCGCAACGGACGGGTTCTGCCTCAATGCCGAATTCAACCGGCCCACCGACCAGAGCAACCCGAAGGGCGGTTGGATGAAGCTAGCGCTACCTTGTGGTGTCACTGAACTCGAGATGTTGGAGCGCCTAGCCAACCTGCAATCCTTCTTCATGGAAAACTGGAACTATAGGTTGCGGTACGCGGTGCTACCGGTGATGCCTTTGAGCTACAACTCGAACTCCTTCGCTCGTGGGTTAGCGAATGCCGCTGGTTTTTCTACCCCAGCATCCGTGCCCCACGCACCAGGTTGGGGTCATCCGGTGGAGCGTCGGTTCTTTGGTCCGTAGCATGGGCGCAGCTAAAGGAGACGAATTGTGCCACCTCGCATTTGGATTGGCGTCGTTCTCGTAGTAGGACTGACATGGTTGCCGCAAAGTCTTCGCGAGGCCGCGTTGGCTCGCGTGGGGCTTCACTCGGTGGTCGCGATTGTCTGCGGATTGGGAGCGGTTGCGCTGCAGGCGATCGCGACGGATCCTACGCGACGCAACGGTGGGATCTTTCTGCTTACGATGCTGTGCTGGGCGGTGGCGCTGATTTGGGAATACGTTAGTCGTGCGCCAGGGTCATTCAGCTGGCCGGCGGCCGTCGTAGCGAGCCTTGTCCTGGTCGGGATTCCGGTGACAACGACAGCAATCGTTACGAGCGTTAAGCCCGAACCGATGTGGGCTTTCGCACAGGTCGCATCGTTAGCGATAGCATCGGCGCCGCTGTCCACGCTGGCAGCTCTGTTGGCTGCCGTTCCATTGATTGGTGAAGGACCCTGAACGGTCCGGTGTTCGTAAGGGCCGATTGCCCACAATCAGATGGTTGTTTAGTGCCGCTGGCGGAAAGCGTGCACGCGTCGGCCTTGCGGTGCTCGTAACGGCCTGCGGCTCCGCCGACCGTGCCGGCAATGCGCCAAACAGGCGGGCATCGCCGGGAATTGTGACATCACGGCGTGCTCCGTCCGGGACGTTCTTCGCTGCGTCACCTGATGGACGCGCGTGGTTGATGTTTGTTGACCTGGAGCGACGCTGGGGCAGCCTCTACATCCCGCCGCGCGCGCTCCAGTTGTGCGAGTTGAGCACAGACTCCCAACGTGTCGCCATGCGATGGTCGCCAGGTCGTCAAGGCGTCGAGTATTCCTTTGAAGGCAGGAACACCGGCGACGCTCTCGTGGGGGAATTGGTTGAGGCCGGATCTGCCAGGGTCCTGCACCTTCGGCGAGTGTCCAGTCCACCGGACAGCGTCGACATCGGACGCAGCGGATACTATTCGAACGTTGCGGCCCCCGGCGGTGAGCTGGGCGGCCTCGAATTCGTTTTCGTCGATGCCTCGCAACCGGTGGCGCTCCTCACCTTCCACGAGGGTTCAGCTGTCGAGCCGTGGGCCGCTCAACAGCTGGTTGCGGCGGGCGACACGCTGCGCTTCAATACTCTTCGTGAGGGGCGAGCGGATACATTCCAGGCGGTTCTACGAGATCGTGCCGTAGCCATTTCCTCGAAGACGTTGGACCTGGCGCCTGCGCACCTGACCAAGGTCGCCGCGATAGCCGAGATAGCGCACTTTACGTGGAATCCGGGTTGTCCCGACTCGCTGCGAATTAGGGTAACAACGCCAAACTGGCTAAAGAATCAACCGTGGAACCTGATGCCGATGGAAAGCAAAGCGTTCCATTTAGCCTTACACGGTGCCGGTGAGATGGGTCTTCTGGACCGATTGTTCTTTGGATCGCCAGCGTGGGCGAAGCTGTTAGGGCTCGACGCCGCTGGTAAGATTGCAAATGGGTTACGCCCAAAGTGCGGGTGTTGAGAAGAGGCGAGATCCTGCGGTATTCTAGGGGGGTGCGATGACGCAGCCGAGTGAGACACTGGTTTTGGGCGGCGAACGAGTGGTCTTTCCAGTGTTGGCGTTCAGCCGGCGGCTCGGTGTAGTCAATCGAAAGCAGAATCCGAATGAACTGACAACCACGACAACTGCCGGAATTCGGAATGGATTGTTTGACGACCTGCTGCTCGTGGACGCTGCATTGCATGGATTCGAAATAAAAGAAACCCAGATTCGAGGTGGCGTTGGTCCCTTCTGGGGCTTCACGCCGTTTCTGAATCGGCGCGTACGGGTTGAGCTCATTCCCGCGCGGGTTCGTCCGGTGAGCCTCGACGAGGTGAAAGCATTGGTGTCTGAGTCAATCAGGAAATGGAAAGACGTATGGGCGAGTGGTGGCAACCTTAAGGAACTTCAGCAAACGTTTCAACGGGCGGGGTCGATCTCCGAGATGAGCGAGGCCCTCTTTCGAGAGTTTTCTAGGCGGTAAGCCTTGATCGATGACATTGGGGCATGCGTCACGAATTCTTCCGGATTCAGTCGTCTTTCCCGCAGAGGCACGGGAAGCCCTCAGACCAGCCTTCAGACGAGGAGATTCTCGCCAACGATCACACCGCTCCCTGGAACGATCTTGTCGGTACGACACGCGACGAGGTCGTCCAGGCGGCGATTCAGAAGATCAAGGAGACACTGAGTCTCTAGGCGCGCGGTCCGTAACTCTACGGACTCAACCCCTCCGTAACACTTCGGATTTCGCCTCCCCTCCGCATGCACCACACTGCATGCATGAAAAACCGTCTCCGAAATTCCGGCTTCACTCTCATCGAGATCCTTGTCGTCATCGTCGTCATTGCGGTGCTGGCTGGCCTCGTCGCACCCAACGTGTTCAAACACGTCGGCGAAGCGAAGAGCGTCAGCGCCCGCTCCCAGATCGAAATGCTGGGCGCCGCGCTCGACGCCTACCGGCTCGACACCGGCCGTTACCCCGCCACCGACCAGGGACTCGGCGCGCTCTGGCAGGCCCCGGTTCAGGAGCCGCGGCCGGCCACCTGGCGCGGTCCGTACCTGCGCAAAGAAGTGCCGCTCGATCCGTGGGGCCGCCCGTACATCTATAGAAGTCCCGGCGAGCAGAATCCCGGGGGCTACGATCTCGTGTCGTACGGCGCCGACGGACAGCCCGGTGGTGAAGGCGAAGCGGCCGACGTCCTGAGCTGGAAGTAGGCGATGCCGGAATTCGCCTACCAGGCAGTCGACGTCAGCGGCCGGCGGATCCGCGGCCAGGAGGAGGCGCCCAGTCCGCTCGCGTTGACGCGTGGCCTCGAGGCGCGCGGTCTCATCGTGATCGACGTCGACGCCGCAAGCGCCCCGCGCTCGGGCGGCAGCGGGTTCGGTCAACGCCAGGCTGTCCTAGAGCTCAGCCGCGCCCTCGCCGCGCTGCTGCGCGCCGGCCTGCCGCTCGCGCGCGCCCTCGGCGCCGCCGGTCATGTTGCTTCTGGCAGCGCCGGCGACGCCACCGCGGCGGTGCAAGCGCGCGTGGAACGCGGCGAATCGCTCGCGGACGCGCTCACCGCATATCCAGCCCTGTTCTCTCCTCTATATGTCGGCCTGGTGCGCGCCGGCGAACGCAGCGGCGATCTGCCGGGCGCGTTCGCGCGCCTGGCCGACCAGCTCGAACGCGATGAGCGCCTGCGCGTTGACGCGTGCGCTCGAGCCGCTCCCCGGTGTCGCGGTCACGATCAAGGATCACCCCGAGCTCGGTCAAACGCTGACGCGAAGCGATGGGCGCTACGACCTGGCGGTGAACGGGGGCGGCGTCCTCGTGCTCGATTTCGAAAAGGCGAGCTACCTGCCGGCCCAGCGTGGTGTCGAGGTGCGCTGGCAGGATTACACCCCGCTCGACGACGTGATTCTGCTCCAGCCGGACCCCGCGGTGACGGTCGTGGACCTCGCGTCTCCGGACATCCAAGTCGCGCGCGCCACCGTGCAATCGGACTCGGACGGTCCCCGCCAGGCGACGGTGTTTTTCGAGCCCGGGACCCAGGCGACGTTGAGGCGGCCCGACAGCACGACGCAGGCGCTCACGACGCTCTCGGTCCGGGCGACGGAGTTCACGGTGGGGGACAACGGAGTCGAAGCGATGCCTGCCGAGCTGCCGCCGGCCAGCCAGTACACCTACGCGGTGCAAGTGACGGCCGACGAGCAGCTCGCGGCGGGGGCTGGGGCCGTGATCACGTTCAGCCAACCGGTGCCGCTCTACGTAGAGAACTTCCTCGATTTCCCGGTGGGGACGGCGGTCCCGACGGGCGCCTACAATCCCGACTCGGCCGCCTGGCAGCCCCGCCCGAACGGCGTGGTGCTGCGGATCACGGGCACCGATGCCGAGGGTCGCGCGCTGCTCGATATCAACGGCGATGGCGTCCCCGACTCGGACTCCGTGCTCGTGTTCAACGGGATCGATCCGCTCGAGCGGGTGCGCCTCGCGGGGACGTACCCCGTGAACTCGCAGCTCTGGCGCGTGCCAATCATCGAGACGCTGCCCTACGATCTCAACTGGCCGTTCGTGATCCTGGGCGGCGACGCGCCGCGGAGCGACGTGACCGGCCCCTGCGGCAGCGAAGGGGCGGACGTGTTGCGGTGCAGTCTCCAGGTCCAGACCGCGTTCCAGAGCGTCGGCATCGTGGGGTCGCCCTTCACGCTGAACTACGCGAGTGACCGCACCAAGGGGAACATCGCCGATCGTTCGCTCGAGATCGGGTTGATCGGCGACACGGTGCCGTCGTCCCTGGCGCGCGTGGACCTCCAGATCGACGTCGTGGGGCGGCGCTTCGAAGCGAGCTTCCAGCCGGCGCCGAACCTGAGCCACACGTTCGTGTGGGACGGGATGGACGCGTACGGGCGCCCCGTGCAGGCGACGCAGCCGGCCACGGTGCGGGTGGGCTACGTGTACCCGGTGGTGTACGCCGTGCCGACCGACGTGCCCCAGAGCTTCGGACTCCCGTGCACGATCGCGGGTGGCTCGTGCGCGCTGCCCGCTGTCGTCGAGGAGGCGGTCCGGGCCACGCGCCGGGTGTGGGAGACGATTCCCACCACGCTCGGCGGCTTCGACGCGGCGGGTGCGGGGCTCGGCGGGTTCACGTTCGACGTGCAGCACGCCTACGATCCGATCGGCGGGCAGTTCTTCGCGGGCGACGGGACGCGGCGCGTGGCGGCGACGTTGCCCGAGCAGGTGACGCGCTTCGCCGGGGGCGCGTCGAGCGCGTGCCACCTCTCGAATGGTGACGGTGGTCTCGCGACCAACGCGTTCCTGCTTGATCCGGCGGGGCTTGCGATGGCGCCGGATGGGAGCGTCTACATCGCGGATCGCCCGTGCGCACGCGTGCGGAAGGTGAGTCAGGACGGGATCATCACGACCGTGGCGGGAACCGGGACACCGGGGACCGCGGTCGACGGGGCGGTCGCCACGCAAACGCCGCTCTGGAGCCCGACGGGCCTGGGACTCGCCACCGATGGGAGCCTCTACATCTCCGACATCACGACGCATCGACTGTACCGGGTGGGCTCGGACGGCATCATCCGGTGGGCCGCGGGCGATGGCACCGCGGGCTTCTTCGGCGAGGACACTCTCGCGACCGCCGCTCGGCTGAACCAGCCGCACGGCCTGGCGGTCAGCCCGGACGGTAGCGTCTACGTCGCGGACTTCGGCAACCATCGGATCCGCCGCATCGGGCCGGACGGGATCATCCGCACGTTCGCGGGTTCGGCGACGCCGTGTAACACGGCCCAGGTGGAAGCGTTTTGCGGTTCGGACGTCCCCGCGACCCAAGCGCGACTGAATTTCCCGCGGGCGGTCGCGCTGGCAGCGGATGGCACGGTTTACTTCACCCAGGGGGCCAACGAGTCCGCGCGCGTCCGGCGCGTGGACCCGGACGGCCGGGTTTTCAGCGTGGCGGGAAGTAACAATCCGATCACCCAGATCGGGGACGGGGGCCCGGCGCTCCAGGCGACGTTCGCGCAGATCTGGGCGCTGGCGGTCGGGCCGGACGGCAGCGTGTACGCGGCCGACGATGGATCGTCGAACGCCCAGGGACACTTCCGTATTCGCCGCGTTCGACCGGACGGATTGATCACGACGTTCGTGGGCGACGGCATTGGCGCGAGCACCGGGACGGGCGGGACGCACATCGACAACATCCCGGCACGGCGCGCCCGGATCCTGCGGGTGGAAGGGCTGGCGTTCGGTCAGGATGGCTCGTTGTACTTCGCGGACGACAGCAAGGTGCGGAATGTGAGCCCGGTGCTGCCGGGGCTCGCGGGGGGGCAGACGGTGATCGCCTCGGAGGACGGAAGTGAGTTGTATGTGTTCAGTGCGGCGGGACGGATCTTGCTGACTTTGAACGCCCGCACACGCGACACGCTGTACCGGTTCTCGTATAACGCTAATCGCCAGCTGATTTCCATCATGGACGCCTTCGGACAGCAGACCGTTCTTGAGCGCAATCCCACCACTGGCACGATTACGGCTGTGATCGGCCCGTCCGGTCAACGAAATAGTCTTACTAGTGCTGGGGGGGTGATCAGTTTAGCGGGCCCCGACGGATTTCCGAAGGAGTTTGCCTTTGATGCCAACGGTCTGCTGAATACTGTCACGGATGCTAACGGAAACACTACGACCTATCGTAAGCTTCCCTTCCGCGTAGACAGTTGAAAAGTAGACTTTCGGGTGCCCAAACGGAGAGGAGTTGGGCATGCGGAAGTCCCGATTCAGCGAGTCCCAGATCGTCGAGATCCTGAAGCAGGGTGATGGGGGTGTGCCGGTCGTCGAGATTGTGCGTCAGCATGGCATCAGTCGCGGGACGTACTTCAAATGGAAGGGGAAGTACGCGGGGGCGACGGTGAACGAGTTGCGCCGGCTGCGGGAACTGGAAACCGAGAATGCCAAGCTCAAGCGGATGTACGCCGACCTGGCCCTCGAGAACGCGGCGCTCAAGGATGTCCTGGGCCGAAAGCTGTGACGCCGTCCGCGAAGCGGCAGGCGATCGCGATCCTGGTGGACGAGCACTGCCTGGCGGTGCGGCGCGCCTGCCAGGCCCTGCGATTGACGCGGGCGGCGTATTACCGGCCGCCACGCGCTGCAGTGGCGCGTGACGCTGCAGTGATCGAAGCGCTGACGGGCGTCGTGGCGGCGAAGAGTCGCTGGGGCTTCTGGAAGTGTTTTGATCGGCTCCGCTTGCTCGGGCATCGCTGGAATCACAAGCGGGTGTACCGCGTCTACTGCGCCCTGCGACTGAATCTCCCGCGGCGGACGCGACGGCGCGTGCCCACGCGGCTGCGGCAGCCGCTCGCCGCCCCCGCCACCTTGAACCAGACCTGGGCGATCGATTTCATGCACGATCGGCTCTACGACAGTCGACCGTTTCGGACGCTGAACATCCTGGACGAGGGGAACCGCGAGGGGCTGGCCATCGAGGTGGCCACGTCGCTGCCGAGCTGGCGCGTGCTGGCCGTCGTGGACGAGCTGATCGCCGTGCACGGTGTCCCGACCGCGCTGCGGCTCGATAACGGCCCGGAGTTTGTCGCGGAGGCGGTCGCGGTCTGGGCGGCGGCGCACGGGATCGCCCTCCGCTTCATCCAGCCGGGCAAGCCGGACCAAAACGCGTACATCGAGCGCTTCAACCGCACTTACCGCGAGGAAGTGCTCGACGCCCATGTGTTCGATTCGATCGAGGAGGTCCAGGCGGAGACGACGGCCTGGCTGCGGAGCTACAACACCGAGCGGCCCCACGACAGCCTCGGCCGGGTGCCGCCGCTCTTGTTTCTACCGAGGTCCACCAGCACCTCAGAGTCTACTTCTCAAGTGTCCACGTGAGGGGGAAGCTTACGACTGGATTACGACGAGTGGGGAAACGTGACTACGATGCCGTTGTCGGTCGTTGGACTGCGAAGGACCCGATACTGTTCAGTGGTGGCGACTTGGGTTTGTACAACTACGCCGGCGGAGATCCGATCAACCAAGCGGATCCATCCGGTCTCTTATTCGGTGGCTTGATCAACGCAGGGGAATGCTTAGGAGAGTCAGCGGCTAGGTACTGGGCAGAAAAAGCGATCAAGGAGACGAGATTCTTCCCCCGCCTCTTTGACAACGCGATGGGCTTATTGGCGAGCCTCTGGACGCCCGAAACGAGTGACTACACCTTCGCGGTCCTTTCAACCTTTTGGGGTGGGGCAAGCGGAGGCTTCCGGTTCGAGCGAGCGAACTGGAAGAATTCCAGTGGGCAATGGCAGTTTGGGCAAGGGCCCCCGGCGAAAGGTAGCCATTTCCACTTTGGGAGCGGACCGGGGCTTCAGGACAAGCACCTGCCCTACGAGTTCGGTAATTGGTTGGCGAACCTTCAGAGCCTGATCGGTCGAGGGTTGGGAGGGAAAGACCTCGCGAATCTCGGAATGATCGGCGCAGGTGGATTGGCTGCCCTCTTGCACAAACTTGGCCTCCGCGGCGAAGGTTGTGGGTGTGAACCATGAGAACTTTCCAGAACCATTGAAAGCGATCGAGATCGGCGCGCTCGACTACATGGAAGCCCAACGAGCGGGC
>Ga0193739_1000267_pt1 | contig 14601 bp, 16 predicted proteins | sample L2a2metaG_FD_144926 | JGI IMG/M metagenome (GOLD analysis project Ga0193739, IMG submission 144926) | Soil microbial communities from a riparian zone of the East river system, Colorado, United States - L2a2 | ecosystem: Environmental > Terrestrial > Soil > Riparian zone | place: USA: East River...
ACGCCCCACTTGTCGCGCGCCGTCGCGGTGGGCTGCGCCAAGCGGGGCGTGCTCTTCAAGCGGACCGCCTACAACTTCGTGTCCCTGGCGCACGACGAGGGCGCGGTGGACCGCGCCCTCGAGGTGTTGGACGACGTGCTGCGCGAAGCGAGCCCCTAGACGCGCGCCCGCAGTGTGCCGTAGTCGGGCAGGAATGCCGTGTGGATCGCCAGGACAATCAAGGCCACGACGACCGCGCCGAGGACGGCCACGATCGCATAACCCATGGCCTGGTCCTTGGCCGGCTTCATCACCACCGGTACTCCGGAGAACACGAGGTAGACGGTGTAGAGGGAAACCAGAATCCGCACCAGAGCGAGCTGCGGAAGGAGCTGGAAGGCGCCGGCCACGAACCACGGCGTGCTCGCGTACGCGGCGAGTTTCAGGGCCTGCACGTCGTTCTTTTGACCGCCGAAGGTCGGGGCGAGCGCGTTCACGATCATGCTCAGGGCAAAGACCCCGACGACGCTCAGCACGTAGTCGACCACCGCCAACGTCGCGATGGTTTGCACGGGGACGCGGTAGGAGCCGATCACGCCGAAGCTCAACCCGAACACCAGGGTCCCGAACGCCCCACAGATGGGCCCGATCAGGGCCAACGGCAGCACCCAGCCCTTGTACAACGCCGCAGGCTTGGTGAACTCGCCGTCAATGGCCTTCCACGTGCTCCCAGGCTGAAAGAGGATGCCCTTGAGGCGGTTCACGTCGACAATCGTCTGCATGGCGTCTCCCGTTGTGGCGGGCAGGTGGCCCGAAGATGGGACAAGATAGCAAATTGGGGTATGCTCGTCGACGTCCACGCCCACTTCTACCACGACCCGGCGCCCCGCGCCGACTGGCGCGAGCGCAACGCCAGCCGCCTGGCCGCGGGCGAGAAGATCGGGATCACCGTCCACGTGACGTCGATCCTCGGCAGCTGGGGACGCACGTCGCCGATCTACTTTCCGTCGCCCCCCGACGTCACGTATGGCAACGATGCCCTGCTTGCCTTGCAGCGCGCCCATCCCGACCGCATCCGCGGTTACGTGTGCGTCAACCCCAACTACACGGCGCACGCGCGCGCCGAGATCGCCCGCTGTCTCGCCGCCGGGATGATCGGGATCAAGCTCGCCGCCAGCCGGCGCGCCGATGACCCGCTGCTCGATCCCGTCTGCGCGCTGGCGCGAGAGCACGGCGTCCCCGTTCTGCAGCACATCTGGCAGCACCGCCGCCGTGACTGGCCGGGCCAGGAGGCATCCGACGCCGTCGAGTTGTGCACCCTCGCGCGTCGTCACCCCGAGGTGACGTTCATCCTTGCGCATATCGGTGGCGGAGGCGACTGGCTGCATTCGCTGCACGCGCTGCGCGACGTCCCGAACGTCTACGTGGACCTCTCCGGGAGCGGCGTGGACGGCGGAATGCTCGAGGCGTGCGTGGAGGCCGCCGGCGTCAGCCGGCTGCTGTGGGGCACCGACATCACGATGGACACCGGCTGGGCCAAGCTGCGCTACCTCGAGGCCCTGCTCAACAAGGACGAGCTGGCCCTCGTCCGCTGGAAGAACGCCGTCCGCATCTTCCCGCCCGGCGCGTTCCCCGCCGACTGATGCGCGTCGACGTCAACGCCTTCCTCGGCGCCTATCCGTGGCGCAAGGTCCCGGGCACGTCACCCGAGGCGCTCGTCAAGGCGCTCGATCGCGTGGAGATCGACGAGGCCTGGGTCTCGCACCTGCCGAGCCTCTTCTGGCGCGACCCCACCGAAGGAAACGATTGGCTCGTCGCTACCGCGCGCGACCAACCGCGCCTCAAGCCCGTGCCCGTCATCCATCCGGGGCTCCCGCACTGGGAGCAGGAGCTGGCCGACGCCGTCAACGCCGGCGCGCCCGCGGTACGCTGCGATCCGCTCTACCTCGGTCTCGAGCCTGCGGGCGGGGAGATGCGCGTGCTCGCGGCGGCGTGCGGCGCGTCCAAGGTCCCGCTGATGCTCGCCGTGCGGCTCGAGGACGGGCGCCAGCGCCATCCCAACGACACTGTCCCCGAGCTGTCGGCGGCCGCGGTCCGCGCGCTGATCCGCAGCGATCCCGACGCGCGGCTGCTCGTGACCCACGCCGACCGTGGATTCGTCGAAGAAGTGCACTTCGGTTCGACGCCCGAGGAGGCGAGCCGGATCTGGTGGGACATCTGCTGGATCTGGGGGCCGTACGAGGACCACCTCGCGACGCTGCTCGAAACGGTGGGCGGTGATCGCTTCGTGTTCGGAACGGGACAACCGCTGCGTCTCCCGGAGAACAGCGTCGCGAAGCTTGACCTGCTGGACGTCGCGGCCGACCGCCGGGCGGCAATCGAGGCGACGAACGTGCGCAAAGGGCTCCTCGCATAGATCTCGCGGCCCGTCTCGAGTGGGGCTTGATCCCCGCCGTGCCCGTCCCATTTCGCGGCGCTGCGATCCACGAAGACGCGCAGCTCGAGTATGCCCGCTGGATGAAACGCCAGCTCGTCGCGGGTGTGGCCGTCTGGGCGCACACGGGGCGGGGTCCGCACCTGTCTCCGGAGCAACGGCGTCTCGTTCTCGACACGTGGCGGGCAACGCTGTCCCATAAGGTCATCGTCGCGGGCGTGAGCAGCGTGCCGCTGGCGCGCGAGGCGAAGCGAGGAGGAGCCGACGCCCTGTTGGCGTTCCCGCAGCGCGACGATCTGGTCGCGTACCACGCGGAACTCGCGCGGGAGCTTCCGGTCATCGCCTTCTACTTATACGAGGCGGCGGGGGGTGTGCCGTACGACGACGCGACGCTCCACAGGATCCTCGCGCTGCCGGGCGTGATCGGCATCAAGGTCGCGACGCTCGATTCGGTCATGACGTTTCAACGGATCGCGGCCGTCATGCGAGATCACCCCGAAAAGCTGTTGATCACGGGCGAAGATCGCTTCCTCGGCTACTCTCTTCTGATGGGCGCACGAGGGGCGTTGATCGGCATGGGCGCGGCGCTCACGGATTTGTCGGCGGCGTTGCTGGGAACCTTCGTGGCGGGTGACGCACACGACTTCCTGTCGGTGTCCGAGCGGCTCGATGACTTTGCTCAAGCCACCTTCGTCCCGCCCATGGAAGGCTACATCCGTCGCATGCTCTGGGCCCTCGCCGCGGACGGCGTGATCCCCGACGACGCCTGCGATGATCCGTGGGGGCCCACGCTCGATCCTGCCGAGCGGGACGTGGTGCGCCAGGCGGTGCGGGATGCGCGCGAAGCTCGCGGCTGATTTCGAGCGATTCAAGCGGGAGCTGCCGCGGGACTTTCCGGCGCACGTGCGCGGCGTCTACGGCGTCGACCTGGCCGCCCGCTACCTCGGCGAGATGATTTCGCATCCCATCGGCAAAGGCTCGGGTCAACTCTCCTTGAACGAGGGGCAGCTCGAGGTCGACGCCGCCGCCGGCCTTGCCTTCGTCGTCCTCAAGACCGTCATCGCACAGGACGCCGCCGGCGCTCAGTCGATGGCCGCCTGGGCGATCCACGAAGCGAAGATGAAAGTCGAGCGCCGTGGTGGCGGGTGGACCGTCACGTGGAAGGGGCGTGGGTGGGACAGGTCCTTCGACGAGTACCTCGCGCTGGCGCGCGTCGCGGGCGATCTCACCCGCGCCGGCCAATTGCTCGTGGTGCCGTCGGTGAAGTACCATTTACCCCGCCTGGACGAGCCGTTCAAAGAGGCTGAGTACGCGTTCACGACGCGCGCGCTCGCCGCGGCGTGGCGCGAGCCGCTCTTGCTCCTGGAGAAGGATTTCTCGCCCACCCTCGCGGGCGACCCGCTGGCGGGCGAGCAGGCCCAGATCCTTCGCTGGCTGCGCGACGTGCCCACGCACATCCGCGCGCAGGCCGCGGTGCGCCTAGCCGTGAAGGTCATGAACGCGCGGTTCGACGATGACTTCCAGATCGAGATGATGGCGGCGGCTGCAGGCGCTGATGCACTGGTGGCGTTCAACCGGTTGTTCGACGCCAAACACGGCGTCGCGTACGGCGGTCCGGAACTGAGCGAGCGCAACCTGCGAGTCCTTGGTTTGCTGACCCCGGGCGCAAGCCCGGGGTCCCCGCGGATCCCCGAGCTCTCGGGGACGGGTGGCGTCTCGTCGGGTCGACTGATTCTGGAGTACGCCCGCCGCGGCTGCGAGAGCGTCCAGCTGCATACGTTCTTCCAGCTGCCGCTCGAGGAGTACACCGCCACCGACGGCTCGCGCACGCAGCGCGCCCTGCACCAGCTCGTCTTCCACCCCGCCGACGGACTCATCGCGGGAATGCTCGATCTGGAAGCGGAGGGCGCCCTGGAGCGGCGGGGCGGGGAGCTGCATTTTCTCGACTTGGTCGCCGATGCACATCGCCCGCGCTGATCTCTACGAGCTGACCCTGCCGTTGGTGGAGCCGTTCGTGATCTCGGGCGGCGCCATCACGGAGCGCCGCTCGCTCATCGTGGTTTTGCACGACGACGCGGGCCACGCCGGCTACGGCGAGTCTCCGCCGTTCCACCTGCCGTTCTACTCGGAAGAAACGCTCGCGGGCGCACGTGACCTGATCGAGCGCGTGCTGCTACCGCGGGTCGTGGGGCGCGACCACGACTCGCCGGAGGCGGTGGACGCGTTGCTGCGCGAGAACGTCCGCGGCAACTGGTTCGCCCGCGCCGGCGTGGAGACGGCGGCTTGGGATCTCGAAGCGCAGCTGCGAGGCACAGGGCTCGCCACGCTCCTCGGGGAGCGGTTGGGCGTGGCGCCGGCGGGACTCGTCGACTGCGGCGTCGCCCTCGGGATCCCGCCCGACCGGAGCGCCGCGGTGCTCACCCGCTGGGTGTACGAAGCGGCGCAACGCGGCTACCGACGAGTCAAGATCAAGGTCGCGCCGGGGTGGGATGCGGCGGCAGTGGCGGCCGCGCGCGCCGGCATGACGGGGACCGACCTCCCGCTGACCGTCGACGCCAACGGCGCCTATGAGTGGCCCCGTGATGAAACGGCACTGCGCGGCCTAGACGAGGCTGGCCTCCTCTATATCGAGCAGCCGCTCGCTCCCGACGAGCTGGTTGGCCACGCCGAGCTGGCGCGCGTGCTGCGCACGCCCGTGTGCCTCGACGAGACGCTGCGCGACGCACGCGCGGCGCGTCAGATCGTGGCGCTCGCGGGTCCCAAGATCTGGAACATCAAAGTGCATCGCGTCGGGGGTCTCTCCGAAGTGTGCCGGATCTACCGCGTGGCCGAGGCCTACGGCGCCGAGCTGTGGGCGGGCACGATGCCCGAGTCGGGCATCGGCTCGCAGGCGGCGATCGCCGCCGCCGCGCTGCCGCGGTTCGTCTATCCTTCCGACCTCGAGCCCTCCGCTCGCTGGTTCGGCCGTAACGGCGACGTCATCAAACTCTCGATGGGCAAGGACGGCCGCATGGCGGTGCCGCAACAGTCGTGCGGTCGATTGCTCGATCCAGGGCGTTTCCAGGCCGCGGCGCGACTCGTCTATTCCGAGTAATAGACTCGGGAATCGCTCTTGACCCTGCCTGTACCTTTGGGCGCACGATGACCAAACAGCCCGCAGGTTATTGGGCCACGCACCTGTATTTGAGTCCGCGGCTGCGGCCCAAGGCCGACCAGCCCGTACGGGACCTGCCGCCGCGAGCCGGCCAGCGGTTCAAGAAGGTGCGCGAAGAGCTGCGCGCGTTGCGGCACGTGACGGAGCAGGTCGTCTACCTCGGCACGACTTGGAAGTGGGTGTGGATGTACGAAGTCGGCGGGCGCAAGCTCGGCTACTTGCACCCGATGGAGTCCGGCGTCAGCGGCACATTCGTCCTGACCGACGTGGAAGAGAAGGAGATCAGCGCCACCAACGGGCTGCCGCGCGTCATCAAGCAGGCCGTCCGCGATGGGATGGTGTCGGGTGGTGTGCGGAATTGCTGGATGGAGTTTCCGGATCTCGAAACCGTAGCGGCCTTCGTCGACGTCGTCCGACTGAAATACCAATTGCTGGCGCGCCCCGAATGACGCCTTGTGCGGCATTCCCCGGCGGGGATACATTCGGGGGCCCGCAAGCCTTTTTCACCGATTCGCCATCGAGGCCCTTGCATTGATGACGAAGACTCTGCCGGCGTGGCTGTGTCTCGCTCTCTCAGCCGCAGCTTTGAGCGCACAGTCGGCCGGGAGATACCAGGCGCCGGTCGTCAGCGATACGGGGGACCTTGAGGGTCCCCGCCAACCGATTTTCTTCAGGCACGACATCCACGCCGGGCAGGATCAGATTGCTTGCATGTACTGCCACTCCACGGTGGCGGTGTCGAGCGAGCCCGGTATCCCCGCGCTGCAAACATGCATGGGCTGTCACCAGCTGATCAACGGTTCGACCCCCTCTCATCAAGCCGAGATCAAGAAGGTCCGCGACGCGTGGCGCGAGCGAAAGCCACCCGAGTGGACCCGGATCCACGCTCTTCCCGGCTTCGTGCGTTTCCCCCATCAACGCCACATCAAGGCGCTCGGCACCCAGGCGTGCACCAAGTGCCACGGCGACGTGCAGCGCATGCCGCAGGTGTACCAGGTCTCCACGCTGAAGATGGGGTGGTGTGTATCGTGTCACGTCCAGAACAAGGTGAGCCGCGACTGTACCGTGTGTCACTACTAGGCGGAGCCGGAACGCGATGACCGACGGACCGGACAGTATGAATCGCAGGCGGTTTCTCAAAGTCCTCGGCGTGACGGGCGCCGGGGCCGCGACCCTCTCCGCCTGCGGCATCGGGCCCGAGCCCACTGAAAAGCTGATTCCCTATCTGATCCAGCCTGAGGATCAGATTCCCGGCACCGCCACCTACTACGCCTCCACCTGCCGCGAGTGCGCCGCCGGCTGCGGCATCCACGTGCGGGTGCGCGAGGGCCGCGCGGTCAAGATCGAAGGCAACCCCGAATCGCCCATCAACCGCGGCCGACTCTGCGCCCGCGGGCAGGCGTCGCTGCAAGGCCTGTACAACCCGGACCGCGTCACCGGCCCGATGGTGCGCAACGCCGCCGGCGGATTCGACTCGATCGGCTGGGACGACGCGATCACGCAGCTCCGCGCCAAGATCAGCGCCGCGCAGGCGCGCGGCATCGTCTTCCTCACCGGCGCCGACGCGTCGTCGTTCGGCGACCTGGTGGACGAGTGGACGCGCCAGGTGGGCGGCCGCCGGGTGAGCTACGAAGCGTTCGGGTTCGAGGCGCTGCGCGCCGGCAACCGGCTCGCCTTTGGGACCGCGGCCGTGCCTGCGTACGACTTCGCCAACGCGAAGTACGTGCTCTCGTTCGGCGCCGACTTCCTCGACACCTGGCTGTCGCCGGTCTCCTTCCAAAACGGCTTCTCGCGCGCGCACGGGTTCGACGGCGGCCGCGATGCCTCGATGGCCAAGTTTGTCTTCGTCGGCCCGCGCATGTCGCTCACGGGCATGAACGCCGACGAATGGGTGGCGGCGATTCCCGGCACCGAGGGAACACTCGCGCTGGCCATGGCGCAGGTGATCGTGAGCCGGCGCCTCGTTTCACTCCCCACCGACGTCGGCCGCCTCTCCACCCTGCTCGCGGGCCATACGCCCGCCGCGGTCGCCGCGGCCATTGGTGTCGAGCGGGACGTCATCGTCCGCCTGGCGACTGAGTTCGCCGCCTCGAAGGGCGGCCTCGCCGTCGCGGGCGGCATGGCGGCGCAGTACCCCAATGGCGCCGAGATCGTCGCGGCGGTGAACATCCTCAACTACGTGGTCGGGGCCGTCGGTAAGCTCGTGAAATTTGGCCCGGATCTCGCGGTGGGCGATGCCGGCACCTTCGGCGATCTGGCCCAGCTCACCGCGGACATGGCCGCCGGCCACGTCTCGGTGCTGTTCGTGCACGGCGCCAACCCGGCCCACTCGCTCCCCGGCGCCTTCACACAGGCCCTCGGCAAGGTCGGGTACAAGGTCAGCTTCGCGTCTCACCTCGACGAGACGGCGGCCGCTGCCGACTTGATCCTCCCCGACCTGCATCCGCTCGAGCAATGGAACGACAGCCGGCCACGCGCGGGGATCTACGCGCTGCAGCAGCCGGCGATGCAGCCCGTCTTCCCGGAGACGCGCCAGACCGGCGACGTGCTGCTCCGCATCGCGGGCCGCACCGGGACGTTCAAGGACTACCTCCAGGGCAAATGGCGCGAGCTGCATCGGCGCTTCGGGGCAGGGAAGAGCTTCGAGCAGTTCTGGATGGAGGCGGTGCAGCACGGCGGTCTCTACGGCGAGGCGCCCACGCGGGCCGTCCGCCTCGCCGAAACGGCGGCGCGGATCGCCCCGGCAGCCGTGGCCCCCGAAGGAAGCGGCGATCAGACGGTCGTGGTCTTCCCGCACCCGGTACTGCACGACGGGCGCGGCGCGAACAAGCCGTGGCTGCAAGAACTGCCCGACCCCGTGTCGAAGATCGCGTGGCACGGCTGGGTCGAGGTGCACCCGGAGACCGCCGGGCGTTGGGGCGTCGCCGCCGGCGACTTCCTGCTGCTCAAGTCGCCGTTCGGCGCCGTGAAGGCGCCGGTGTGGATCACCCCCAGCGTGCGCCCCGACGTACTCGCGGTGCCCACCGGGCAGGGGCACGCGGCCTACGGCCGCTACGCCAAGGACCGCTCGTTCAACGCCTTCGAGCTACTCGGCGCCGAAGCCAACGCGTACCGCGGCCGCACCTTTGCCGTCCGCGCCACCGCCACCAAGACGGGTGAGCACCGGAAGATCGTCACGACCGAAGGAAGCCCGCGCGAGCGGGGCGAGGGCTCGGTCGAAGTGTTGACCCTCGCCCGGGCCAGGGCGCTCTCGGCGGGCGATCATCCGTTCCACCACGAAGAGACCCCCGAGTACGCGAAGGAGTCGGTCGAGTGGTGGGGTGAGCGCCAGGTCGAGAAGACCGAGCTGGGCGACTACCACGGCGAGCAGCCGCGTTGGGGGCTCGCGGTGGATCTGTCGAAATGCACGGGCTGCTCCGCGTGCGTGACGGCGTGCTACGCGGAGAACAACCTTGCGACCGTGGGAGAGGAGTTGGTGCAGCGCGGCCGCGAGATGGCCTGGTTGCGGATCGAGCGCTACTGGCTCACGGACGACGACGGGAAGCCGCAAAGCGCAGTCAATTCGCCGATGATGTGCCAGCAGTGCGGCAACGCGCCATGCGAGCCGGTATGTCCCGTGTACGCCGCCTACCACACGCCCGACGGGCTCAACGGGCAGGTGTACAACCGCTGCGTCGGCACGCGCTATTGCGCGAACAATTGTCCGTACAAGGTGCGCTACTTCAACTGGTACAACTTCGCGGAGCCGGGGGGCGCCTGGGAGGCGTGGCCCGAGCCGCTGCATATGCTCTTGAACCCCGACGTGACCGTGCGCGAGAAGGGCGTGATGGAGAAGTGCACGTTCTGCGTGCAGCGCATCCGCGGGGCGCAGAATCAGGCGCGGATCGAGGACCGCAACGTGCGCGACGGCGACATTGTCCCGGCGTGCGCGCAATCGTGTCCCTCGGAGGCGATCGTCTTTGGCGACCTGCACGACCGCAACTCGCAGGTTTACAAGCTGGCGGGGAATCCCCGCGGCTACCACGTGCTCGCGGGCCTGAACACCAAACCCGCCGTCACGTACCTCGCGCGCGTGGTGAGCAATGGCTGACGCGCCGACCCGCGTGACCTACGACTACGTCACGCGCACCATCGCACGGACGCTGGGCAACCCGACCCGCGGCTACTTCGTGCTGCTCGGCGCCGCCGTCGCCCTGCTGTCGGTCGGCATCGTCACGCTGCTCTACCTCATCCGCTACGGGCTGGGCCTCGCGGGCTACTCGCACCCCGTGTACTGGGCGGTGTTCATCACCTGCTTCGTGTTCTGGGTGGGCATCGCGCACTCGGGGACGCTGATCTCGGCGATCTTGTTCCTGTTCCGGTCGGGGTGGCGCACGGCGGTGTACCGCACCGCCGAGGCGATGACCGTCTTCGCCGTGATGACCGCGGGTCTCTTCCCACTGATTCACATCGGCCGCCAGTGGTACTTCTACTGGCTGGTGCCCTATCCCAACGAGCGCGGCCTCTGGCCCAACTTCAAGTCGCCGCTCATCTGGGACGAGTTCGCCATCGGGACGTACTTCACCGTCTCGACCGTGTTCCTCATCATGGGACTCATCCCCGACATCGCCGCGGTGCGCGACCTGGCGACGGGATGGCGCAAGAAACTCTACACGCTCTGCTCGGTGGGCTGGCGCGGCACCAACGAGGAGTGGCGCCACTACACCCGCGGCTACCTCTATCTCGCCGCGCTCGCCACACCCCTCGTGCTCTCGGTGCACAGCGTCGTCTCGTGGGACTTCGCCATGGCGATCGTCCCCGGCTGGCACGCCACGATCTTCGCCCCTTACTTCGTGGCCGGCGCGATCTATTCCGGCTGCGCGATGGTGATCACGCTGCTGGTGCCGATCCGCAAGCTCTTTCACCTCGAAGAGCTGATCACCGTCAAGCACTTCGAGAACCTGTCCAAGCTGTGCCTGCTCACCGGCTCCATCGTGGGGTATGCGTACGTCTGCGAGTACTTCATCGCCTGGTTCAGCGGCAATCCCAACGAGCGGGCCGCCTTCTGGTACCGGGCGTTCGGACCCTACTGGTGGGCGACGTGGACGATGCTGACCTGCAACGCGTTCCTGCCGCTGCTCCTGTGGTTCAAGAAAATCCGCACGAACCTCACCGCGCTGTTTGTGATTTCGATCTTCGTGAACATCGGCATGTGGTTCGAGCGGTACGTGATCATCGTCGTGTCGCTCGCCGGTGAGCCGTACGCTCCGTGGGCGAACGCCGTCTACAATCCGACCTGGGCCGACTGGGGCATCATGGCCGGCAGCTTCGGCTGGTTCTTCATGTGGTTCCTGCTCTTCGTGAAGAACTTCCCGGCCGTGTCGATCGCCGAAGTGAAGGAAGTGCTGCCGCCGCCGCGACGAGTTGCGAAAGGAGCGCACGCATGAGTCGGGTGATCCGTGTCCTAAAGGACCGGCTCGGCGAATACGTGCGCCCTGAAGGGCTGATAGACGGGGCGTCCTTCAGGACGAGCGGTGTGGCCGAGCCGGCCCTTCAGGGCACGGACACAACGGATGCCGGGCGATGAGTTTTCGCATCCCGCTTCCCGGACCGTTGCACGATCTGTTCCGCCCGCCACCGACGCCCGGTGTGCTCGGCGTGTTCGCGCACCTCGACGCCACCCTCGAGGCGATCAAAAAGCTGCGGGCCGGCGGGCATACCGACTTCACCGTCTACTCGCCGATCCCCCGGCACGAGATCGAGGACGCGTTGGGCCAGGCCGTGAGCCCGGTCCGCATGTTCACGCTCATCGGTGGAATCGCCGGGTGCGCGTTCGGTGCGTGGCTGACGCTGTACATGTCGTACGACTGGCCCATCGTGGTCGGGGGTAAGCCGATCGGTGCGATACCGCCCTACGTCGTCATCATGTTCGAGATGACGATTCTGTTTGGCGCGCTGTCCACGATCCTCGGGATCATCTTCAACGTGGTGTTCGCCGCGCGGCGGCTCGGGACGATCCAATGGGATCCGCGCTTCACGAACGACAAGTTCGGCGTGTTCGTGCCCGCGGGGCCCGACAAAGCGGCGGGGGCGGAATCCCTGCTCAAGGGATCCGGAGCCGAGGAGGTGCGCCGTGGCTAAGCGCGCACTCGTCCTGGCAGGGCTGGTGCTGCTCGGCGCCTGCAACCCCGACGACGTCGTCCACAAGGTGGGGTGGTTCGCCACCATGCGGCACCAGCGGAGCCTCAAGCCGTACGCACACCCGATCGCCCCGGTGGAGGGCACGGTGCCGGTGACAGGGGGCGAGCTGCCGGTAACGCGCGCAAACGCGAACCAGTTGGTGAATCCGCGCACCCGCACCGCCGAGTCGCTGAACCGCGGCAAGTGGGTGTACGAGACCTACTGCCTGGTGTGCCACGGCGAGGGGGGGCGGGGCGATGGTCCGATTGCGCTCCAGGGCGGTGGGCCGTTCCCCGGCGTGCGCTCGCTCGTGACCGACAGCATGAGCCGTGCGAGCGACGGGTACATCTATGGGAACATCCTGGATGCGGCGCGGATGGGCCGCGGCCTCATGCCCCGCTACAGCGACAAAGTGCGCGGCACCGACCGGTGGGACCTCGTGAACTACGTGCGCAGCCTGCAGGTGCTCGATCGGGGCAATGCGGGGAGGGGACGCCGGTGAGCGCGACCGTGGTGAGCCGCGTCGATCTCGCGCAGCGGGCTCGCCAGGCCCCCGCCCGACGGGTCGCCCTGCTCGGCGTCGTGTTTGCGGCGGTCGGCGGTGTGGCGCTCGTGTCCGGCCTGCTCGGTGAGCACCCCGATCGCACCTGGTGGGCCTACCACGCGAACTTCCTCTTCTGGGCGGGACTCGCGCAGGGGATGGTGGTGTTCGCCGCCACGCAGAAACTCGCCAAGGGACATTGGTCGGGCGTGCTGATCCGCCTCGCCGAGGCTGGGGCGGCGTTCACCGCCGTGTCGGTCGTGCTGTTTGTCGGTCTCTTCATCGGTCGCGACCACATCTTCACATGGCTGCACGAGCCGCGGCCCGACATCGGCGGCTGGCTCACCACCAAGTGGTTCTTTCTGCGCAACGGCGCCGTCTTGGTCGCGCTCTCGTGGGTGTCGTGGCGCTTCGTCGGGCGCGATCTCGCCCCCGACGTGCGCGAGCTCGCCACGGGACAGCCCGTCGACCGCAAGGAGGACGCAGACCGCATCACGCGCGACGCGGCGATCCTCGTGTTCGCCTACGCGTTCGGCTACAGCCTGCTCGGATACGATCTCGTCATGTCGCTCGCCCACAAGTGGGTGAGCAACCTGTACGGCGCGTTCTACTTCATGGGGAGCTTCCTCGCCGGCTTGATGACGCTCGCAATCTTCGGGGTGTGGCTGCGCCGTGCGATGGGGCTCGGCGACATCTTCACGTCCAAGCAACAGCACGATCTCGCCAAGTTGTGCTTCGGGTTCACCGTGTTCTGGGCCTACCTGATGTGGTCGCAGTTTCTCGTCATCTGGTACGGCAACCTCCCCGAGGAGACGTACTTCATCTTCTATCGGCTGTACGGGGCTTGGCGGCCTGTGGGCATCGCGGTATTCTCCCTGGTGTTCGTGATCCCGTTCGTGGGTCTGCTCGGCGCAAAGCCGAAGAAGTATTCACCGACCCTGGTGGGCTTCGCGCTCGTGAGCCTCGTGGGCATCTGGCTCGAGCGTTACCTCGAGATCGTGCCGTCGGTCAACCACGGGGCGGGGCCGGCGATCGGCGTCCCCGAGCTCGGCACGACACTGTTCTTCCTCGGACTGTTCTTGCTCGCCTGGGCCTGGTTCGCGGGCCGCTATCCCATGATCTCGCCGCGCCTCGCGGCCGACGCGCTCGAACGGGAGAGCCATTGAAGGCGACACTCCCCATTCTGACCGTGATCGTCGGCGCAGCGATCTTCGCCGCGTGCGACGAGCCATCGGGAGGCAACACCTGCGCTGGAACGGGCGGCGTGCCGATCGACGCACGAAACGACAGCACGTTCGAACCGCCGAGCAGGCAGGTCCAGCTCCAGCAGAAGTTCTGTTTCCAGAACCTGGGTACGCTGACGCACACGATTACATCGGATAGCGTAGCGGACTCGATCGACGTGACGCTCCCGCCGAACTTCACGGTGTCGTTCTCCTACAATCGGCAACGGGACTTCAACTACCACTGCCGGTTCCACCCGGGGATGGTGGGGGTCATTTTCGTCCGGTAGGGTCGGATTCCCAGGCGATGCGAGAAGGGCCGCGCCAGTCCAGTGCGGCCCTTTCGTCGTATCCCGGGGTAGATACCCCGTTCCCATCTTCTCACCCCCGCGGGAGGCTTGTATGCACCTGAAACGTCTGGCGGTCGTCCTGGGCGCAGTAGCCGTCGCGTCCTGCAGCAGTGACCCATCCGGCCCGGGCGGCGGCCGCAGCACGACCATTACCGTCAACAACAACTTCTTCAACCCCACGCCCGACACCGTTTCCGCCGGTACGATCACATTCTCGTGGTCGTCCAGTACGCACAATGTCACCTGGGATTCCGGTCCCACCACACCCGCGAACTCGGGAGACAAGTCGTCGGGGACCCACGCGGTCGCATTGACGGCAGGGACCTACCAGTATCACTGCAGCCTCCACGGGCTGGCCGGAAGCGGGATGCACGGTACCATCGTCGTGCAGTAGTTAGCTTAGAGGGCATGACCCGCCCAATGAACGTGTGGCGCGCCGCCGCCGACCTGGCCCGGGCGGGAACGCCGGGTGCGATCGCCACGGTGGCGCGCGTGCGGGGCTCCACGCCGGTCCCGTCGGGCACCAAGATGCTTGTCGGCGCGGCCGGCCGGCTGATCGGGTCTGTGGGCGGGGGGTGCGTCGAGGCCGACGTCATCGGGGCGGCGCTGGACGCTCAGGCGCAGCGCCGTCCGGCGCTCGTGACCCATCATCTCAACGCCGACCTCGCCGGCGACCTGGGGCTGTCGTGTGGGGGTACCGTGGACATCTTCGTCGAGCCGCTCGTCGCCGACGATGCCTACATCCGGGTCCTCGAAACGCC
>Ga0193739_1000268_pt1 | contig 14564 bp, 9 predicted proteins | sample L2a2metaG_FD_144926 | JGI IMG/M metagenome (GOLD analysis project Ga0193739, IMG submission 144926) | Soil microbial communities from a riparian zone of the East river system, Colorado, United States - L2a2 | ecosystem: Environmental > Terrestrial > Soil > Riparian zone | place: USA: East River...
AAGGGCGCCCGGCAGCCCCTCCGCCGCCAAAACCTGGCACCATAGTCATCGCGGCGGCCCTTGTTGATCGCGACATGCAAGTGCGTCCGGTTCCCCTGCACGCACTCCTCCTCACGAGCGCTCGACCTGACACATTTCCCACGAGAACCGCGATAGACGGCAAGGCGTCATTGGTTGTGCCCCCGGGCTCCTACACGCTGACCAGCGTCGCACCGATCGAATTCCAGGGCCAACGTTATCGGTGGACGGTGGCGCTAACCGTGGTAGCCGGCAGCACGTCGACCGTGGCGTTGACGAATGACAATGCCGCCGTCGAAAACGCACCGACGCTTGCCGTCCCCAGTCCCGACAACGTTCGCGTCGATCCGGCGGCGGCGCTGTTCGAGCGATTGAGTCGCAGCGTATTCAGGATTCAGGCGGGCCTCGCGCACGGTACCGGATTCCTCGCAGACACGTTGGGTGGCGTCGTCATCACCAACGCCCATGTCGTTGAGGCCGCCGAGGGGGACGAGATCTCTGCCGTGGTCGACTCGGCAACACGTGTTCGAGCTCAGGTGTTGGCGCGCGATCCGGAAGCCGATATCGCCGTACTGCGACTCCACGCGGACTACGTCGCAGGTCGGTTCCGCATTCCCCTGCAGCACCCGGTGGAACGAGCCCCGGTCGTTGCCGGCGAACGGCTTGTCGCCATGGGCTATCCCCTCAATCAGGGACTCACGATCACGTCCGGGATCGCGTCGAGCGTAAGGGCGGGCGCCATTATCTCGGACGTAAACATCAATCCCGGGAACTCGGGAGGCCCGCTCCTCAATATTGATGGCGAGGCAGTGGCGGTAAACACATTCGGTGATGTCTCAGGTCGAGCGGGACCCGGCGTCTCCGGCTCGGTACTCATGGCCAGAGCCGGACCCGCGTTGGCCCGGGCAGCGGTTGAGTTGACCCAGAGCCCGTCACCGGGCTCCGGTCTGCTGCCGTCAATGCCGACCGAACAAATGGATGTCGGGACAGTCAAGGCGCAGGCGGACACCACGGACCCTGAGAGGTATGGGGAGTTCTCCGATCGGAGCGTGGGGGGGTTTGAACTGACCGTCTCGACCCCGATGCAAACGTTTGTTGCGGTGAAGGTTCACGAGAACGACATCGCGAGGGATAGGAAGAAGCGTGAGGCCCGAGCGGGGCTGCCGGAAGCCCAGCGGTTCTCCGAGGTTCGTGAGTACCGCGACTGGGTGGAGTACGTCGGCGCTCCGGCGGCTCCGGTAGTGTCATTTGCGATTGTTCCCAAGGTCGGAGAGACAGGGGGGTCCCTTTTCACGCGCATCATGCTCGGGCCGAACCTCCGGGCGACCTACAAGTTCAAGGGCGACGTCCGAGGCGCCCAGGTGTTTCGAAACCAGGAGCCCGTCGAGCCCATCAAGGGAGGCCACGCGCCCGTGAGGGTGTACGTCGAGAATCAGTGGGTGTCCCTCAAGGACGTCGCCGACGAAGGGTTCTACGTATTCGATGTGGAGATCTTGAGGCCGGACACGTCTGGGGCGCCACCGAGCATTGTCGTCGCCATTAGAGATCTCAAGAGCCCAAAGAAGCTAAAATGCATAGAGATCCCCACGGAGGTTGTTGCTCAGGCGTGGAACGATTTCGAATCGTTCTATCAGCTGAATCGCCCCCGAGCCGGGTTTCGTATTGCCAACCCGAACGCCGCAGCGGAGCGGAGTCCGGCTTGGTCCACCGAATTCCTCAAAGCCGATTGCGCGTGGTCCTCGTGACATCGCCCCGGATCCGGGCCGACCAGGATTAGAGCCGGTAGCCCACCAGCGTTCCCGACGCCGTCTGCAAGAACAACATCCCCGCCACGTCGTCCACCGCATACACCGGCTCGCGCTCCTTGCCCAGGTCCACTCGCGCGCGCGGCTGCGCGCTGTCCTTGTCGATCTGGAGCAGCACGTTACCGTTTCCGTCGGGCGAGCGGGTCAGCATGAAGATCGATCCCGGAACGGCGAGCGAGGCGCGGAACCGCTTCGAGGCCAGCGCCGCCGCCTGTTGCGAGTAGCCCGTGAGCTGGGTGCCTCCCTGCGAGTAGGCCGTGGCCAGCTGTCCCGCGAAGCGGCGCGCATTGGAATCGGTGGCCTGGCGCGATGCCTGGGCGAAGGCGTCACCATACGCCGACGCGGCGGCACCATACAGGCCGGCGCGCACCGCGTTGATCCGATAGAGCGCCCGCAACAACCCCGGCAGCTGCGGGGCAGGGTAGTAGGCCTGCTGCTTGACCTGTCCATCCCGCGCCACCACCACGAGGTTCTGCGACGACGTAAGGACGATGCCCGCCGTCCGGATCTCCATGGCGGTGGGATTCTCGCCGCCCTGGAACTTGATCTCGCCGCCCAGCGCGCGGAACGTGCCGGCGTCGCGATCGACGGCGTAGAGCTGGTGATCGCGGTTCGCGAACACGTAGAGGGTCCGCCCCTCGACCGCGTGGTGCAGTGAGCCTGCCTGCTTGCCGCTCTCGATCGCGTCCTTGAACTTCTGCTCGCCTTTGGTGAGATCGATGACGTTCACTTCCGCGTCCGTCGCGGCGTCGGGTCGCGAGATGTAGAGCAGGCCCGCCGGGGTAAGCTCGGCGTAGGCGAGCTGGCCCTTGATCTTCACGTCTTTCTTCAGGCGCAGCGTCGCGGTGGCCACGTCCAAGACGTTCACGAAGGTGCGCGATTCGGCGTCCACCGCCAGCACCGCGGAGCCGCCGGTGATCATCGCATCGGTGACGGTGCCGCGCATGCGCAGGGGCTTCGCCGCGATCGTCGTGCCGTCGGCGTAGCGTGCCACGTTCAGCCCCGTTTGCACCACGCCATTTACGATGCGCACGTTGCCCGTCGCCTCGTCCGGCGGCGGCGATTCGGGGAGGATAATGATCCCGTCGGTGTGCTCGACGATGCCGTGTACCCATCCATCGATCGTCGCGGGCTTGGCCCAGAGCGCCCGGCCGTCTTTGATGGCGTACGCCATGAGCCGGTCGTCAAAGCCCACGTATATGCGATCGGCAGCGCCCTGTGACGGAAACAGTGTCACGTGTCGCGCCGGATTCCCCGCGCGGGCCGTGGGCAATGTCGCGGACCAACGCATCGCGCCGGTTTTCGCGTCTACCCCGCGCAGGCCCATCAACGTGTGGATGACGATCATGTCAGGCCCCGCCTGCAGTACTTCCAGCGCGGTGGCCCCCGACACAGCGCGCACCAACCCCTGCACCAGGCCTCCCAACCCGCCGCGCTTCGCTGCGGTCTGTTGAAAGAGCGATTCACTCACCCAGCGCTGTGTGCCGCTCGCCAGGTCGAACAGTGCCACGACCGGCGGTCCCGAGGCGCGCCGGCCCTGCACCAGCAGGCTGCCGCTCTGGGGCAGCACTCGGCGGGTGACGACTTGCGTGAGGCTCAAGCGTCGCGAATCGAAGACCACGCCGCCGGTGACCGGATCGAAAACCACCAGCAGCCCTGGGCGTGCCGCTTCCATGAGCAGCGACCCCTCCACGCTGCGGACGCTGTCGACTGGGAGGCCGCCCAGCTCGGGCTTCTCCCACGTGACGACGCCGCGCTCCATGTCGATGCCGGCGAGCCCCGCGCTGGTCGAGACGAGCAAGGCGCCCGCGGGCGTGACCTGCTGCCAGGCGATCGCCCCCTTGGTCTTGAGGGTCCAGGCGGCGGTCGCGCCGGTCGGAGCCTGGGTCAACGTGGAGACAGCGACGAGCAGGGAAAGGGGCAGCAGAGCCATAGCGATCCTCCGGTGAGGCTCTATATCCCCCCACCGGAAGTCTGCGCGCAAGTGGCTGTGACGATCCTAGACGCCCGGGCGGAGCGGCGGTACACTCGTACGCCATGCTCCGACCATCTTTCTGCGCGGCGCTGCTGCTCGCCTACAGTCCGGCGGCGGCGCAATCGCGTCCCGATCCCGCCCTTTCCGTGCCCGTCCTCACGCCCCTCGTGGCGAAACCGGCGAGCGAATTGGCCGACGTCATCGCCCGCTTCTCCATCGATCGCACCGGGCTGAACCGCCGCTACGACGCGGACGACTCTCCCGACCAACGCCGCCGGATGCGCGAGTTCTACACGGGATGGCAGACGCGCCTCAAGGATCTCGACTTCGCCAAGCTGTCGCCCGAAGCCCGCGTCGACTACGTGCTCCTCGCCCAGTATCTACGTCATCAGCTCACGCTCCTGGACCGCCGCGACAAGATGCGCGCCGAGTCGCGGCCGCTGGTGCCGTTTGCCGACCGGCTGCTCGGCTTGCAGGACGCGCGGCGCAACCTGGTGACGATCGATCCCCGGGCGGCGGCCCGCATCTTGGCCGACGTCACCCGGCAGGTCGACAGTCTGCGCGCGTTGTTCGAGCCTCCCACGAAGGGTACCGCCCCAACGACGACGCGCACGATCGCGAACCGCGCCGCCGACGACCTGGACGACGTGCGCGGCGTCGTGGGCAACTGGTTCCGCTACTACGACGGCTACGATCCCGACTTCTCGTGGTGGGTGAAGGATCCGTGGAAGAAGCTCGACGAAGCGCTCAAGCGGTATGCGCGGACCCTCCGTGAGCGGGTTGTGGGGAAGAAGCCTGCCGAATCGGGTACGGCGGACGACAACACCGGGCCCATCGTGGGGGATCCCATCGGCGCCGCCGGCCTGCAAGGGGACCTCGACTACGAGATGATCCCCTACACGCCCGAAGAGCTGATCGCCATCGCGCAACGCGAGTACGCGTTCAGCCTGAGCGAAATGCGGCGCGCGGCGCGCCAGATGGGGTTCGGCGACGATTGGAAGGGAGCGCTCGAGAAGGTCAAGAACACCTTCGTCGAGCCGGGCCGGCAGCCCGACCTGGTGCGCGACCTCGCCCGCCAGGCCGAGGCGTTCCTCGACCAGCATGACTGGGTGACGGTCCCGCCGTTGGCGCGCGAAGACTGGCGCATGGAGATGCTCTCCCCCGAGCGCCAGCGCGTCTCTCCCTTCTTCCTCGGCGGCGAGACGATCCAAGTGTCGTATCCGACGGCCGACATGTCGGACGAAGAAAAACTCATGAGCCTGCGCGGCAACAACCCGCACTTTTCGCACGCCACAGTGTTTCACGAGCTGAACCCGGGGCATCACCTGCAGGGCTTCATGGCGGCGCGCTACAACGCGCACCGCCGCCTCTTCCAGACGCCGTTTTGGAGCGAAGGCCAGGGGCTGTACTGGGAGATGTTCTTGTGGGATCACGGCTTTCACTCGGGGCCGGAAGATCGCGTCGGCGCGCTCTTCTGGCGCATGCACCGCAGCGCGCGGATCATTTTCTCATTGAACTTCCATCTGGGGCGAATGACGCCGGACCAGGCGATCCAGTTCCTCGTGGACACGGTGGGCTTCGAGCGGGCCAATGCCGAGGGCGAGGTGCGGCGCTCGTTCAGTGGTGCCTACTCCCCGCTGTACCAGGTGGCCTACATGATCGGTGGTCTCGAGCTGCGGGCGCTGCATGCGGAGCTGGTCGATTCACGCCGCATGACCGAGCGCGAATTCCACGATGCCGTGCTGCAGGGCGGGCCGATGCCGATCGCGATGGTGCGGGCGCGCCTCGCCAAGATCTCCCTCACGCGTGACGGGCCCCCGCCGTGGCGCTTCGCGGACCACCTGCCGGCGCCGAGACCTGCTCCATGAGAACTCTATCGCTCATCCTCGCAGCGGCATTCGCCGTTTCTGTTCCCCAGGAGCCCGCCCGCTGGGAGCGCCAAGCCGAGCATGTCACGATCGTCCGGGACGATTGGGGCATTCCCCACGTGTACGGCAAGACCGACGCCGACGCGGTCTTCGGCCTCATCTACGCCCAGGCCGAGGATGACTTCAACAGGATCGAGGCCAACTACCTGAATTCCATGGGGCGCTTGGCCGAGGCCGAGGGAGAGTCCGCGATCTATCAGGACCTCCGTATGAAGCTCTTCATCAATCCCGACTCGATCAAAGCGCAGTACGCGGCGAGCCCGGAATGGCTGAAGCGCCTCATGAACGCCTGGGCCGACGGCCTGAACTTCTACCTCTCCAGGCATCCCGAGGTGAAGCCCCGCGTCATCACGCGGTTCGAGCCGTGGATGGCGCTCACCTTCAGCGAGGGGAGCATCGGTGGCGACATCGAGCGTATCAACCCGCGCGACCTCGAGGCGATGTACGGCGGTGGTGCTACCGTTCCCGCCGGCACCGGCACGGACGATGCGCTCGACTCGGATCCCACCGGCTCCAACGGGTTCGCGATCGCGCCCGCGAACACCATCAACCACCGCGCCCTGCTCCTGATCAACCCGCACACGTCGTTCTTCTTCCGGGCCGAGGTCCAGGTCGTGAGCGACGAGGGGCTCAATGCCTACGGCGCCGTGACGTGGGGGCAGTTCTTCGTTTATCAGGGCTTTAACGATCGCGTCGGCTGGATGCACACGTCGAGTGGCGTGGACAATATCGATGAGTATGTGGAAACGATCGTGAAGAAGGGCGACCGCCATTCCTATCGCTACGGCGGCGCCGAGCGGCCGGTGACCGTCAGCACGATCACCGTGCCCTACAAGACCGCTGCGGGGATGGCGCGGAAGGCGTTCACGGTCTATCGCACGCACCACGGTCCCGTCATCCGGAAAGCGGGCGAGAAGTGGGTGAGCATCCGTCTGATGCAGAACCCGGTCCAGGCGTTGACGCAGTCCTACTCGCGCACCAAGGCACGAGACTACCAGTCGTTCCGCCGGACGATGGACCTGCACACCAACTCGTCCAACAACACGATCTTCGCCGCCGCGAACGGGGACATCGCCTACTTCCACGCCAACTTCATCCCACGGCGCGACACGACCTTCGACTGGACGAAGCCCGTCGACGGCAGCACCCCGGAGACGGAGTGGGGCGCCTTGCTCACGGTGGACGAGACGCCCCACCTCCTGAATCCCGCGAGCGGGTGGCTTTACAACGCGAACAACTGGCCGTGGTCGGCGGCGGGGGCCTCGAGCCCGAGGCGGGAGGCCTATCCCCGCTACGTTGAGACGGGCGGCGAGTCGGCGCGGGGACGTCACGCGATCATGGTGCTGCAGAACAAGAAAGACTTCACCCTCGACGGCCTCATCGCCGCGGCGTACGACAGCTACCTCCCGTGGTTCGAGCAGCCGGTCCCCGCGTTGATCAGGGCGTGGGACGAGCTCCCGGCCTCGGATCCCTTGAAGACCATGCTGTCCGAGCAGATCGCGGTCCTGCGCGCCTGGGACCTGCGCTGGTCGGCGGCGTCGGTCGCCACGTCTCTCGCCGTGTTTTGGGGAGACGAGATTGGCCGAGCGGTGGCCACGGCGTCAGGCCGACAGCTCCTGCAGGCGCTCGCGACGGCGTCCGACAAGCTGCAGGCCGATTTCGGGAGCTGGAAGACGCCGTGGGGGGAGATCAACCGCTTCCAACGCCTCACGGGCGACATCGTCCAGCCGTTCAACGACGCCGGCCCGAGCATTCCCGTGGCTTTCACCTCGGCCCGCTGGGGCTCCCTGGCCTCGTTCGGCGCGCGCGCGTACCCGGGGATCAAAAAATGGTATGGGACAAGCGGCAATAGCTTCGTCGCCGTCGTCGAATTCGGCGACAGCGTGCGCGCGAAGGCCGTCACGGCGGGCGGTGAGAGCGGCCTCCCCGCCTCCCCGCATTTCAACGATCAGGCGGCCCGGTACGCCACCGGAGACCTGCGCGACGTGTACTTCTACCGCTCACAGCTCGTGGGACACACCGAGCGGGAGTATCATCCAGGGAAGTGATCGAATGTATACATGACCGCGTGACCGCCGGTTGGCGCTTCCGACGCCGGCGCCCGCACGCACAACGCCGTTTGCATCCCCGCGGCCCGCGCCGCATCGAGCTCGGCGCCGACGTCCGAGACAAACAGCATTTCCGAGGGTGACCGGTTCAGGGCCGCGGCGATGCGGGCGTAACTCTCCACCGCGGTCTTCGGCCCCGTGGTCGTGTCGAAATACGCCTGAATGAGTTCCGTCAGGTCGCCCGCGGTCGAATGGGCGAACAGATCGCGTTGCGCCTGCACGCTCCCCGATGAGAAAATGGCGATCTCCTGACCCTGCTCGCGCCAGCGGGCCAGGGCAGGGGGGACATCGGGAAAGACCACGCCCTGCAAATCGCCCGTCCGGTACCCTTCCGCCCAAAGCTTCCCCTGGAGCGATTTCAGGCCCGTGGACTTGCGGTCGCGATCCATCAGCCAGCGCACGTACGCTGCGACCGATGCCACAGGAGGGTTGGGCGGGGGGACCTCGGCGGCGTGCTCCGCTCTGAGTCGCTCGACGTCGGCCTGGACTTCCGGGTCGGCTTCGTGGCGCTCCAGGAACTCTTGCACGCGCGCGCGGGCGTACCCAAACAGCGTCGTGTGGACGAACTCGATGGGCGTGGTCGTGCCCTCGATGTCCAGGAGGACGACGCCGATGTCCTTCAGCTCGACGCCGTCCGGACCGGAATGTAGGTAGGACCCATACACAACGGCTGGTACCCTTGATCGGTGCCGCTCTTCGTGTAATGCGGCGTCCAGCCGGCTTTGTCCTGGAACAGCCGGATGGCGCGGATGTCCCGATCGCCGCACAGATCGAACCAGTGCCAGGTGCCGCGCGGCACGCGGATGAGATCGCCTGCTTCGACCTCGATCGCGATGACCGGGCCCCCACCGTCCCGGGGGTGGACGTGAAACAGCCCCCGCCCGCGCACAATGAAGCGGACCTCGTCCTCGTCGTGCCAGTGCTCGGTGTTGAACTTCGCGAGCATCGCCTCGAGCCCCGGCGTCTGCGCGGTCACGTCGATCACATCGGCCGTGACGTAGCCGCCGCGTGCCTTGAGCTGCTCGATTTCCGGCGCGTACGCGGCGAGCACGTCGTCGGCCGAGGCGGTGTGCGGCACCCGCTGCGCGCCCGGCCAGCGTTCGTAGTCGATCCCCAACGTGGCCAGGTAGCGCGTGACTTCATCCTGAGCGGTCAGGGTGCGCTTTTCATCGGGGATTCTCACCGTTGCCATGTCATGCCTCGCTTTCGCCCCATCACTTCGAACAGAAACTCCAGGGTCTCCACCTGGCGCTTCGCCTCGGCGAGGTCCCGGCCCCACGTGTAGAGTCCGTGCCGCCGGATCAGGAAGCCGTGCGCCTGCGGTTGTTCGTGCAAGATCGCCTCGACGTGCGGGACGGCGGCGGCCCAGTCCTGCGTGTTGTCGAGAATCGGCAGCCACTCGCGGTGGTCGTGGGTACGCACGCCGTCCAGCCCCTTCAGCATTTCGTACCCTTCGATCGCCAGGCCGCTCTCGGGCGCGTTGTCTGAAAGAATCGTGCTCCAAATCGAATGCGTATGCAACACCGCCCCCGCCCCCGCCCCCGCCCCCCCGCCCCGCGCCCGCACGATGGCCACGTGCAGACGTGCCTCGGCCGACGGCTTGCCCGATCCCGCCACGACCTGGCCCTGCTCGTCGATCTCGACGATCTCGGCGACGGAGAGGAGCCCCTTATCCACGCCGCTGGTCGTGATCGCGAGTCGCAGGGGATCGCGGCTCACGACCGCGCTGAAGTTCCCGCTGGTGCCCAGGGCCCAGCCGCGCGCGTAGCACTGGCGCCCGATCTCGGCGAGTTGGGCGGCAGTTGTGGCGAAGGTCATTCTGGAGGCTACGACGGCTCCGGCAGGTGGGCAAGGTTCGGGGGTCGCCTCCGCGACCCCCGAGATCGCTGCCGGCTTTACGTCGTCGAGGTCAGAACGTCACCAACGCGCCGAGCTCGCGCTCGATGCCGGACAACGGACTGTAGACGAACTCTGGATTCGCGTCGTCCGTGCTCCCCCCCCACAGGATGCCGAGCAGCGTGACGTTGGAGCTGTTTCCCCGGCGCCAGAACACGTTGGAGCCGCTGTCGCCACCGTCCACGAGCGCCGACACGATCGCCTGGCACAGCCGGATGTGGCTCGTGCCGAGGCGAGGACGTCCACGCACGTTTTCCGTCGTTGGCCCGCGCGTCCAGCCTGTCGTGCGACCGACCTTGTTCGCGATCTCGCCCTGCACGGGGTCCGCCCGCTCGCTCTTGATGCTAAAGAATCCGGCGATCGTGTGGAGGGTGTCGTCGAGCGACGTCGTGACCTCATCGATGCGCGCGATCCCACCGAGCGTGAACTCCGCGCCCACCGCGTACTGGGCGCGCGATGCGTCACTGTACCGGCACCCGAATGGCGGCGGGCAGTCGACGTTGGCCTGCGGGAGCCACTGCGGGTCGTCCACCTCGACCCCGATGAAGTTCGCCGCTCCGCCGGACCGCCGGTTCTGGTAGTAGTCCGTGGGCGTTTCCGTGCCACCCTCGATGTTGCTGCAATGCGAGTTGGTAATGAAGGACGGGACACCGTTGCGCAACGCATTGAAGCCCAGCGTGCAGATCAGAGTTACCGGGCTCGTCGGGGAAGGGAAGAAGTTGATCTGCAGGCCGCCGATGAGCGGGCGTACGCGGTCGCGTAGCGTCGCTACCGCGACGATGGGGGCCCGCTGCTCGACGATCGCCGCGCCGGCCGGGATACCCAGCTGTGCGAGCAGGTTTCGCACGCCGCCGGCCGCTCCGGCATCGCTCACCCCAAAGCGCAGCCGGTTCTGTCCTTCATCCACGTCTCCCAGGATGATCCCCGAGACCGAAAACACCCCGGGCCGTGCCTGCCGATACCACGCGTCCAGGTGGGCGTACTCGTACTGGCCCTGGGCGACGCGGAGGTCGGACGCTGTGAACCCGCGGCTCACGAGGAAAGCGGCGAGCGCCTGCTCGGCGGTCGCCCGCTGAGCAGGATCCGTCAGATAAACGGTCGGCAGCTCTGCGGCGTCGAGGAAGTACCCGCCGAAGCCCGGGACCACCGCCGCCACGGCCATCTGACTGGGATTCGCGTCCTGCGAGACCTGCTGCAACGCGGCATTGAGGCGAGGAGCATCGGGTGCGGCTGGGTTCGAGGCGTCGCGACAGGCGCCGAGGACGAGCGCGCCGACGAGGAGACGGCGAAAGGGCATGTGGGCCTCCGGAAGGTGTTGGCCGTGGGGGGCGATTTCCGGAGGCCCCTGCGTTGCATATTGGGTGCCGCAACGCCCGCCCGTACGGTCGCGCGGTAGACGATGCGCCGACGCAACGCCGCGTGAGGTAGGTTAGGCCTCGCCCTTGCGCCGCCTCGGCTTCTTTTCTGGAGGCGGCTCCTGTGGCAGACCTCCGGACGCCACGACGACCTGATTGCGGCCCTGGCCCTTCGCCTTGTACATCGCGGCGTCGGCGCTCGCGATCAACTCCTCCGGCGTGTCGCCATGCGACGGGTACTCGGCGAGCCCGATGCTCACCGTCACCTTCCCGCCTTCGAACGGCTCGCTGGCCACCCGCGCGCGAATGCGCTCGGCCACGATCGCCGCCGTCGCCAGTGGAGCCTCGAGCAGCATGACGAGGAACTCCTCGCCGCCGTAGCGCGCTACGGAGTCCACCCCGCGCGTCGCTTTCCGCAAGATCTCGGCGACCTTCACGAGTGCCGCATCGCCCCCGAGGTGACCGTTCGTGTCGTTGTACTGTTTGAAGTGATCGACGTCTGCCATCAACACGGAGAACGTGCGCCGCAGGCGTCGCGATCGCTGCACCTCATTCGCGAGGGTCCCCATCAGGTGCCGCCGGTTGTACAGGCCGGTGAGGGCATCGGTGATGGACAGCCGCTCCAGCTCGCTCTGCCCCTCCCGCTCGCGCAGCCGAGATACCATGTGCGCGAAGGCCCGGGTCAGGTACCCGACCTCGCCGCTGCCGCCCGCGGGAAGGTCAACGGACAAGTCCCCCGACGTCACCTTCGCTGCTGCGCTGCTGAGGCGCTCGAGCGGGCGCGCAATCACCGTCCCCAGGCCGTAGGCGACAAGCCCCACGCCCACCAGCAGCACAATCAGCATCGAGACCGTGGCGTTCCGCAGCCGCGCCAGCTCCGCGAACGCTTCCGCCCGCGGCACCTCGACGACCGCCGCCCAGCGCAGCTGCGGCACACGTCGCAGGATCGCGACGACCTCCCGCCCTTCGCGCTCGTACGTCACCGTCGCGCCTTCGTTGTCGAGCAGCGGCTGGGTCGTCGCTGCCGGAACGGTCGTGCGCATGAGCTCGGCAGAGCTGGCGCGGGAGCTGAGGATCAGCCTGCCTTGATCCGTCATCAGGTAGATCTCGCCCGCGCCGGCCGGCGCCAGACGCTCCAGCGTGTCGGCGATGGAGCGTAAGGTGATCTTGGCGCTGAGCGCGCCGAGGAACCGGCCCTCCGCCTGGCGGATCGGCACGGCGAGCACGATCGTGGCCTTCGCCAGGCCGACGTCCCAATACGGATCCCCCACATGCGCGTCGCCCGTGCGAAGCGCGTCCAGGCGGGTGAGGGGAAGCGACATGGCTCCCGTCCGGCCGCCGCTGCTCGCCACGGCGCGGCCGGGCGCATCGATGATCAGGAGCGTTTCGAAGGACGGGAAGCGCTCGCGAACCGATGTGAGATAGTCGCGCAGGCGGGCGACCGCGCGATCGGCGCCGCTGCCCGGCATCCGGCCGAGGTTCTCAGACAAGAGGTAGGAGCTCGCCGACACGTGCAATTCGTCGAGGCGTTCGTCGAGCCATTGGTCGAGCGTGCGGGCCGTCTCGGAGCTCGTTGCCCGCAACTCCTGATCGATTTTTTCACTGAGCGCCCGTCGGTTCCGACCGTACGAGACGATCGTCGTGGCGAGCGTGGGGATGAGCGTGGCCAGCACCGACAGCGCCAGGATCTTATTCCTGATGCTGTCGAGATGCAGGGCGCGCAACGGGCGCGCGATGCGCTCTCCCCAGGCGCTCATGGGCGGGTGCCTCCGGGCATGCAGCAAGATCGTCTGGACGGGGAGAACATCAACCCCCCACGATTACTCTATATTGAGCCTCCGTGACGAACGAGATCCCCGCCGACCTCCAGGCCGCGCTCGGCGACCGCTATCAGCTGCGCCGGGTGCTGGGCCGCGGCGGTATGGCGACGGTGTACCTCGCCCGCGACGGCAAACACCGGCGCGAGGTCGCCTTGAAAGTGCTGCTGCCCGGACTCGCCGCGTTCCTCGGCGTCGAGCGGTTCCTGAAGGAAATCCACATCGCGGCCGGTCTGACGCACCCGCACATCCTCGCCCTCCACGATTCCGGCGAGGCGGGTGGCTTCCTCTATTATGTCATGCCGCACCTCGATGGCGGCTCGCTGCGCCAGCGGCTCCAGGGGCGGCCCCTGCGCGTGGACGATGCCCTCACGATCGCGGGTCCGGTGGCCGATGCGCTGTCGTACGCCCACCGGATGGGCATCTTTCACCGCGACATCAAGCCCGAGAACGTGCTCTTCTCTCAGGGCCATCCCATCGTCGCTGATTTCGGCATCGCGAAGGCGATCAGCACGGCGGGCGGCGCCAACCTGACGCGCACGGGGTTCCCGCTCGGCACGCCCGGCTACATGAGCCCCGAGCAGGCGGCGGGGCTCACCGATCTCGACGCGCGGACCGACGTGTACAGCCTCGCGGTCGTCGTGTACGAAATGCTCGTCGGGGAGATCCCCGGCCGCTGGCCGACAGAAGAGGCGGTGCGCACCGGGCGGTTCCTCGAAGCGACCGCCCCGCACCGATCCCGTTTGGCCGACGTGGGCAGCCGGCTCGAGGGCGCCTTGGTGCGCGGCCTCGCCATCCGGCACGACCAGCGCACGCCGAGTCCCGCCGCGTTGATCGACGAGCTGACCGGCACGGCCGCTCCTCCCTCGCGCCGGCGCTACAGCGGGGGAGAGGTCGAGGAAATCGTAAAGCGCGCCAGTGAGATCGAGGCCACCGCGCCGACGGCCGGCGGGGCGATGACGATCGGCGGCGTCGAGGCGCTGGCGGCCGAGGTGGGGATCGCGCCCGACGTGGTGCGCGCCGCGGCTCAGTCGATCAAGGCGACGAGCGCGAGCGCCCTGGCCCTGCAGCCGCCGCGCCGCAACCCCTGGATCGACGGACCGACGTCCCTGCTGTTCGAACGAGTGGTCGAGGGCGAGCTGCCGGACACGGATTGGCAGGTGCTGGTGGACGAGATCCGTCTCGTGCTGCGGAACGCGGGGCAGGCGAGCCAGTTCGGCCGCTCGTTTTCGTGGGTTGCGGCGCGGGGGAACGCGGTGCGACGCGACCTCGAGATCGCCGTCTCCGTGCGCGGCGGGCGGACCCGGATCACCATTCAGGAGAATCTGAGCCAGCTCATCGGGGCGGTGTACGGTGGCATCGGTGGCGGGATGGGAGGCGGAGGGCTAGGACCGATGTTGGGTATCCTCGGCGGGGCGATGCACGTCGCCGGGCCGATACTGGCGGCGCTCGTCCCCGTGTGGCTGGCGACCACGTATGCGACGGCTCGCGCGGTCTATCGTCACAGCACGAATCGTCGCGCGAAGGAGCTCGAGGGGTTGGCGGATCGGCTCGCCGAGCTCGTGCGCGAGCTGGTTCCGCCCCCGAAGCGTCTGGCGCGCTAGACCGCCCCGCCCCCCCCCCCCCCCCCCCCCCCCCCCCCGGGACCGCCGCCCCCCCAAC
>Ga0193739_1000269_pt1 | contig 14542 bp, 13 predicted proteins | sample L2a2metaG_FD_144926 | JGI IMG/M metagenome (GOLD analysis project Ga0193739, IMG submission 144926) | Soil microbial communities from a riparian zone of the East river system, Colorado, United States - L2a2 | ecosystem: Environmental > Terrestrial > Soil > Riparian zone | place: USA: East River...
CGCATCGCGCTGACCAAGCGCGGCAGCACAATCACCGAGCTACGCGCCTACGTCGGCGGCCAGTGGCGGTCGACCAATGCCACCGACCTCGGGATTGTCGGTACGCGCGATGCCGCGAACTATCTGCTGTCCCTCGCCAGAGCGGACAACAGCCCCGCGGCCAAGAAGGCAATTTTCCCCGCGATGCTCGCGGACAGCGTCACGCTCTGGCCCGACCTCCTGAGGATCGCGAAAGACGCCAACGTCTCGAGGAAGGTGCGCAGCGGAGCGGTCTTCTGGTTGGGACAGGCTGCCGGTGACGCGGCCACCAAGGGCCTGACGGATCTCGTGGACGACGGTGCCGCCGATCGCGAGGTGCGCGAGACGGCTGTCTTTGCGCTGTCGCAGCGTCCCAAGGATGAGGGCGTCCCAGCCCTGATCCGCATCGCGAAGCAGAATCCGGACCCGGAGCTGCGCCGCAAGGCGATCTTCTGGCTCGGCCAGTCCGACGACCCGCGGGCGCTCAGCCTGTTCGAGGAGTTGCTGACCCGACCCTGAGTATCTTGTGGCATGCCATTCTGGACCGGACGGCGTGCCATCGGCGGGATCTTCCTGGCGGTCGTCCTGCTTGGCCTGACATGGGCGGCCATCGTCGTTGCTGTCGCCGTCCACGCCGCCCGCGATGAAGCCACCGGCGCCGATGCCATCACGGTTCTCGGCGCCGCGCAGTACAATGGCCGGCCCTCACCCGTTTTTCGCGCGCGCCTCGATCACGCCGCAGCCCTCTACCAGCGCGGCCTCGCGCCCATCGTGCTTGTCACTGGAGGTGTGGGTCCTCGCGATACGCTCAATGAAGCGAACGTGGGCCGCGACTACTTGCTGCGGCTGGGGTTGCCGGGCGACGCGGTCGTGCCGCTCGCCGGCGGGGACGACACCTATGCATCGCTCGATCAGGTAAAGCGCTGGTTCGCGGGCCGGAACAGCCGGCGCGTGCTGCTCGTCAGCGATGGCTTCCACATGCTCAGACTGCAGATCATCGCGAAACGGCTCGGTCTCGTCCCCTACACCTCGCCCGCCACCGGCTCACCCATTCACGCCAGCCTGCGCCGCAACACCGGCTACCTGTTCGCCGAGGGATTCAAAGTCCCCTTCACTTGGCTCTTCCAGCATTGAAAAGGAGTGGTTGATGCAGCTCGCCAGCAAACGAATCCACGCCGGGCGGGTCATCGACCTGGACGTAGACACCGTGCGTTTCCCCGACGGCTCGACCGGGCAGCTCGAGATCATCCGCCATCCCGGAGCCGCCGCAGTGGTTCCGTTTGCATCGGACCCCCAGGGGCCGGACCCCACGATCCTGCTCATCCAGCAGTACCGATATGCGACCAATGGCTCGCTGATCGAAATCCCGGCGGGACGCCTGAACCCCGGAGAGGACCCGCGGGTATGTGCCGAACGGGAGCTGCTCGAAGAGGTTGGTGTGAAAGCCGGGCGGGTTGAGCGTCTTACTACTATATGGACGACCCCTGGCTTCACGGACGAGCGAATTCACCTTTTTTGGGCATCCGACCTGACCGCGGGCAAGCACGCGCGGGAGCCGGACGAATTCATCGAAGTGACGCCGAAACCGTTGTCAGAGGTCCTTACTCTTATCCGGAGCGGCGTGATCTGCGACGCCAAGACCGCCTTGGCCATCTTATTTGTGGCGGGTTTAATCCTGGAGCATTAGCCCTCTCCGCCTTTGGATCTAGATCAAATGTGGAATTGCGTCGTCCCCAGGCTGGGACAATATTCTCACTTCGCAGCCCGCTGCGGATCGTAACAGGTTGATAAATAAGGAGTTACCACCAAAGCCTGGGAGGCACGATTTGTGCTGAGTCAACCTAAAGTGAATCAGGGCAGAGTGTTCCCTGTTCCCGTACGAAACGCTAGGGTACCCATGCGCACCACGCTTAAGCGCCCCACATCGGCCGTCGATCCGCAGCGCGCACAGCAGCGCGAAGCGCTGCACGAGCTGGACGACGCTCAGGTCGTGATGCGGCACTTGGCCGGCGAGCCGCAGGCCTTCGGCACATTGGTCGACCGTTACCAGACTCGCCTCCTCAATTTCGTCAACCGGACCATCGGCGATCGCGAGCGCGCTGAAGATCTCGTGCAGGAAGTCTTCATCCGGGTCTTCCGCCACCTGCATCGCTTCGATCAGACGAAGAAATTCTCGACCTGGATCTACACCATCGCGTCGAACCTCGCGAAAAACGAGCTGCGGAATCGCAGCCGCAATCCACTGGTGTTGTTCCAGACGATCAAGAAGAACTGGGAAGCCGATCACCGGCCGTTGCAATTCGAAGACACGACGGCGCGGCCGGACGACCTGTATCGCAAGCGCTTTCTGAAGGACGCCGTGGACCAGTGCGTGCAGCGGCTGCCAGAACACCACCGGGAGGTGTTCGTCCTCCGGGAGCTCGAGGGAAAGAGCTACCAGGAGATCGCTGAAATCACCGGGTGCAATTTGGGGACGGTGAAAAGCCGCCTGAATCGGGCACGAAACAGCTTCGCCCAGCTCATCGGCCCCATCCTCGTCTAGGTATAGCCCCCCGTAACCACCCCGGCCGCGGAACACCCCGTGGCCGGGGTGGTACACTTCCACCATGCTTTGCAAGGAATTTCTGGAGCGCCACAGCGATTTCCGGGACGGCCTGATTACATCCCCCCGGGACTTGCGTCGCTTTTCACGACACATGGCTCACTGCACGTCGTGTCGTCACTACGACGCGACCGTTCGCCAAGCCGTGCAGGCTCTCCACTCTGCGTCACCCATCACACTTTCAGCGGATTTTCGGCAGCGTCTCGACGCGCGTCTCGCCGTCGAGCGCCGGCGCGTCCCACGACCGCCCGCGCGCTCCGGCTTCTCCGCGGCGTTGCTGGTGCTCGCCGCGTTGGCGTTGTTTTTCTTCGAAGTTGGACGGCGTGCGCCGATCGAGAAAGCGCCTCTGCTTCCACCGGTCGCGTTCCCAAAACCGGTGGCGAGCGCGGGACTGCCCTTCGTCTCATTCCAGGATCCGCGAGCCAGTGTCGTCAACGGAAATCCGTATCCGTACGGCACTGCGCTGGTGCAGCCCGCCACGATCATTTTCCAGCCCGCATCCTCAGGGCGTTAGCGGCTTTTCGGCCTTTCTCCGGGCACAGGGGGGCGGTAACTTCGCCTGTATGCCGGCGCTTACCCTCGATGCCCTCCTGCGCAGCCTAAAGAAGAAGACCGCCCAGGCTCCCGACGCTGTCTATCTGCTGTATGGCGACGAGGATGTGCTCAAGGACGAAGCCGTCCGGGCGCTCCTGGACTCGGCGGTTGGAGCCGACCGGGACTTCAATCTGGACGTCCGCTACGCACCCGATCTGACCCCCGAATCGTTTCATGCGTTGGTGAATACCCTTCCCATGCTGGCCGAGCGGCGCGCGGTTGTGGTGCGAGGCGTGGAGCAGCTGGGCAAGCGAAAGACGAAACTGCGCGATGAGCTGCTGCGCTATCTCGCCGCCCCGAATCCGACCACGGTCCTTGTGCTCGTGGTCGCAGCGGGCGAGGAGCCGGATGCCGAAGTTGTGCGGGCATCCACGGCGGTCGCGCTCGAGCCGCTCCCTGCGGAGCGCGTGCCTCGCTGGATACAGCATTACGCAGCAACACTGGGTCTCACGCTCGCGCCTGATGCCGCCGAGCTCCTGCTTGGTGCAGTCGGGAACGATTTGAGCACGCTGGCGCGTGAGCTCGAAAAACTTGCGTCGTTGACCGCCGGCACCGGACGGCCGATCGCCGCCGAGGATGTGACGAGTCTCGTGGGCGTGCGGCGCGGCGAGACGCTGTACGACCTCGTGCACGCGGCGCTGGAACGGCGCGCCGCGCGCGCGGCGCAGCTCGTCGAGCCGGTGCTCGAGCAGGCGGGCATGAGCGGGGTCAAAATCCTGTCGTTACTGGGGACGCATCTCGTGGGAACGGCGGTGGCCCGAGCCGAACGCGACCGCGGGGGGGCCGGGGGGGGGGGGCCCAAGGGGGCGGCCTGGCCGGACCCGGCCTTCAGACCGCTGCTCGCCGCGCGCCCGTACGGACTGCGCGGCTACAAAGAGGAAGCCGCGCACTGGAGTCGCTGGAGCGGGTTGTGGACGGCGGCCGAGCTGAGCCAGGCGCTGCGGGCGGCGCTGGCGGCCGATAACGCCTTGAAGACCGCGACGGTCTCGGATGATCGGGGGATTATGACGCAGCTGGTGCTGGGATTTGCGAAGCTGAATCAGGAGGCTGCTTGAAACTGGCGGTTCGGCGGTTTGGCGGTTTGGCGGTTGGAGCCGCGGCATTCGCATTTCTAACCGCTCAACCGCTCAACCGCCTAACCGCCCAGACAGATCCCCGCCTCCTCGAAGCGCTCCGCCTGGCGCAATCCGGCCACGCGGACTCCGGACGCGCCATCGTCCGCCGCGTGCTGGCCACGTTGCCGCCGAGCGATTCGGTCTTTCCGCAAGCGCTGCTGGCCGCCGCGAAGATCGCGCCCGATGCACCGGCTGTCGCGTCGCATCTCAATCGCATTGTCGTCGAGTATGGCGCCGGTCCGTGGGCCGACGACGCGCTGTTGCTGCTCACGCAGCTCTACTTCGCGCAGCGCGATCTGGCGAAAACGATCGACGCCGCGGAACGGTTGAATCGCGACTACCCCGACTCGCCGCTGCGTTCGCGCGCCAATTTCTCCGCGGCTCGCAGCTATTTCGAGCTCAAGAACGACACTCGCGGCTGTGAGCTGATCCGGCAGTCGCTGGACGGCGCCGGCGATGACGTCGAATTCAAGAACCAGGTGAGCTTCTACGCGGCGCGTTGCAGCCCCGCGACCACCACGGCCTCCTCGACACCGGCACCGGCCCCCGATACGAGCAATCGCGCGACACCGGCGTCGCATGCGTACGCGGTGCAGGTGCTCGCCGTGAAGAGCGCGGCGCAGGTGGACGACATGCTGACGCGCCTCAAGGTGATGGGCTTCGACGCCCGCGTGGTGCGCGACTCGACCGGCTTCTTCAAGGTCCGCGTGGGCCGCTACGCGACGCGCGAAGAGGCGGTGCGAACGCAGCAACGCCTGAAGACTCGCGTGGGTGGTCAGCCGTTTGTCGTGGAGGAGCCGTGACCGCGGTAACGGAAACACCGCTCATGCAGCAGTACCGCGACATCAAGGCCCGCCATCCCCACACGATCCTGTTTTTTCGGATGGGCGACTTCTACGAAATGTTCGAGGACGATGCGAAGCTCGCCGCGCGCGAGCTGGGCCTGACGCTGACGTCGCGCAACAACGGCGGCGCAGCCGAGGTCCCGCTCGCGGGTGTGCCGGTCAAGGCGGCCACCGAGTACCTGCGGCGACTCATCGCCAAGGGGCATCGCGTCGCCATTGCCGAGCAGATCGAGGATCCCAAGCTGGCCAAAGGCCTCGTGCGCAGAGCGGTGGTCGAGACCGTCACGCCCGGCACCGTGCTGACCGACGACTGGCTCGTCAGGAACCGGAATAACTACATCGTTGCTCTTGATCCCCGCGGCACGGCCGCGGGGCTCGCGACCCTCGATATCACGACCGGCGAGTTGATCCTAGAGGTCGTGCCCAAAGCCGATATCGAACCGGCGCTTTCCCGATACGAAGCACGAGAATTGGTTCTGCCAAGCGAGAGTACGGTTTCCGCGGCAATCGCGACGGTTACGGTGCGCGATGCTTGGGAATTCGATCCCGAGCTGGCTCGCGAAGACCTGATGCGCACCTACGGCATCGCGACCCTCGATGGACTCGGCGTAGGTGCCGACGACCGGCCGGCGATCGGCGCGGCGGGCGCGTTACTGCGGTATGCGCGTGAGCTCAAACCCGGGGGTCTGCCCCATCTCGCGCATCCCACCATCGTCCGGCGCGGCGACCTACTCCCGCTCGATGAGATGACGCGCCGTAACCTGGAGCTGGTCGAGCCGCTGCGCGCGGGTGCTGAGGGCGGCACGCTGCTGGAGACGATCGATCGCACGCTGACCCCAATGGGCGGACGGCTGCTGCGCCGCTGGCTGCTGGCGCCGCTCGTTAACCCGGTCGCGATTAACACCCGGCTCGACGCCGTGCAGGTCCTGGTCAACGACGGCCGGGGTCGCGAGAGACTGCGCGAAGCACTCGATGGCGTGCGCGATCTGGAGCGGCTGGCGGGACGGGCGGCGCTCGGCCGCGCCACGCCGCGGGAGATGGGCGCCCTGCGCGATTCGATCCTGCGGTTGCCCGACGTCGCCAGCGCGCAGAGTCTTGCGAGCCTCGACCTCCTGGCGGACATAGGCGAGGAGCTGGGGCGAGCGCTCGTGGAGCGGCCGCCGGCGCAACTCGACGAGGGCGACGCGATCAAGCCGGGCTATGATCGCGAGCTCGACGACCTGAAGGACGCGCGGGACGGCGGCAAGCGGTACATCGCCGCGCTGCAGGCGCGTGAGCGCGAGCGGACCGGGATTGCGTCGCTCAAGGTCGGCTTCAACAAAGTCTTCGGCTACTACATCGAGGTCACGCACGCGCATCGCGAGCGCATCCCGTCCGACTACGAGCGGCGGCAAACGCTCACGGGCGCGGAGCGCTACGTGACCCCTGATCTGAAAGAGTATGAAGCCAAAGTCCTCGGCGCCGAAGAGCGGATCGCCGCGCGCGAGGCCGATGTGGTGGATCAGCTGCGGCGCCGCGTGGGTGAACAGATCGGCAGGGTGCAGGCGAGCGCGGCGGTCCTGGCCCAGCTCGATGTCTGGGCGGCGCTGGCGGACGTCGCTGAGCGCGAGCGCTACGTGCGCCCGGAGGTGACGGCCGACTTTACGCTGCACCTCGAGGGCAGCCGCCATCCGGTCGTCGAGCGGATGATGCCGCGGGAGACGTTCATCCCGAACGACGTCGTGCTGGACGAGGCCGGCCGCGTGGTGCTGCTGACGGGTCCCAACATGGCGGGCAAGTCCACATTGCTGCGTCAGGTCGGGCTCTGCGTCGTGCTCGCGCAGATCGGCTCATTCGTCCCGTGCCGGCGCGCGACGATCGGGGTCGTGGATCGACTGTTTACGCGCGTCGGGGCGTCCGACAATCTGGTGCGCGGGCAGTCCACGTTCATGGTGGAGATGAGCGAGACCAGCGCGATCCTGCACGCCGCCACCGGCCGCAGTCTCGTGCTGCTCGACGAAATCGGCCGGGGCACATCGACGTACGATGGCGTGGCGATCGCGTGGGCCGTCACCGAGTGCCTCCACAACAGCATCGGGTGCAAGACGATCTTTGCGACGCACTATCACGAGCTGACGCAGCTCACCGAAGAGCTCGAGCACGTCCGCAATTTCAACGTGGCGGTCCGTGAAGTCGGCGAGGAAATCGTGTTTCTGCACCGGCTGGAGCCGGGAGGCGCCGACCGCTCGTACGGCATTCATGTCGGCCGGCTTGCGGGCTTGCCCGCACCCGTCGTGACGCGCGCCTGGCAGGTCCTCAAGCTCCTCGAGGCAGGCCATCACGTAGCCAGGCAGCGGCCGCCATCGCCGCTCGATGCGACGCAGCTGGGGTTGTTCGCGGCACGGCCGGATCCGCTGCTGCTCGAATTGGATGGACTCGACGTCAACACACTCTCGCCGCTCGATGCGTTGAATCGACTGGCCGCCTGGAAGAAGCGCCGGACGGATGGAGCCTCATGAGGCTGCTGATCGCTGCCGCATTGCTGGGGGCATTCGCATGCCGAGGGTCGGCGCCGCAGTCCGATGGGCAGACCAGTCAGGCCGCGCCGCCCGAGTCTGAGGCGCCGGTCGCGCTCAATCCCGACATGCCGATCGCGTACCCGCCGGCGTTGTACGAACAGAAGGTGGAAGGCGATGTGACGCTGCGGCTATTCGTGGACTCGACCGGAAAGCTGCTTCCCGAATCCACCCGCGTCGTGGAGGCGAGCCGCTATCCGGCACTCGACTCGGCGGCGCTCGCGGGTGCCGCGGCGCTGCGGTTCGCACCTGCAAAGCGGAACGGGGTAGCCGTCGCAACGGCGTTCCTGCAGCCAGTGGAGTTTCGTCAGGTGGGCACCACACGCACCGGAACCGTGACGCTTCCTCCTGCCCCCGCCCCCACTCCGACGCCGCCGCCCGCTCCGGCGCAGCCGAGACCCCGGCCTCCGGCGCCTCCTCCCCAGCCCAAACCTGATACGACTCGGGCCGACACCACCCGCGCCGACACGACGCGAACCGATACGACGAAAGTGCGCACGGATAGTGGACCGCCCCCAGCACACTAAGCCGTACGACAACGTCCTCGAGACGATCGGCTGGACTCCGCTGATCCGGATCAACAAGGTCGCGCGCGGTATCCGCACGCCGGTGTACGCGAAGGCCGAGTTTTTCAATCCCGGCGGTTCGGTGAAGGACCGCATCGGCCTCGCGATGATCGAGGCGGCAGAGCGTTCGGGGAAGCTCAAGCCGGGCGGTCTGATTGTGGAAGCGACGTCGGGCAACACCGGCGTCGGATTGGCGATCGCCGCAGCCGTGAAAGGCTATCGCTGCATCTTCACGATGCCCGACAAGATGTCGCAGGAGAAAGCGCGACTGCTGCGCGCGCTGGGAGCCGAGGTCATCATCACCCCGACCGCTGTCCCGCCCGATCATCCTGACAACTACATCATGAAAGGTCGCGCGATCGCCGCGGCACACGACAACGCCATCTTCGCCGACCAGCACTACAATCCCGTGAATCCTGACGTGCACTACCAGACCACGGGGCCAGAGATCTGGGAGCAGACCGAAGGCAAGGTGACGCACTTCGTGTGCGCGCCGGGCACGGGCGGGACGGTCAGCGGCGCCGGCAAGTACCTGAAGGAAAAGAACCCAAGGATCCGCGTTGTTGCGGGCGATCCGGCGGGCTCGATCTATACCGACTATGCGAAGACGCGGAAGCAGGGCGACGGTCAGCCGTACAAGGTCGAAGGGATCGGAGGCGACAAGATCCCCACGTCGCTGCATTGGGACGTGATCGACGAATGGGTGGTCGTCAGCGACAAAGACGCCATGCAGATGGCGCGCCGCCTGTCCAAGGAGGAGGGATTGTTCGTGGGTGGATCGACCGGCGTGAATGTCGTGGCCGCGCTCGATGTCGCCCGCCGGCTCGACGATCCCAAAGCGCTCGTCGTGACGGTGCTGGCGGACACCGGCGAGCGCTATCTCAGCAAGGTCTACAACGAGGAGTGGCTGCGAGAGAACCAGCTCATCGACGACGAGCGGCCAACCGTGGCGCGCCTCATCGCCGCCAAGAACAACGACTCGCCGACGCTGATCCACGTCGCGCCCGAGGCATCGGTCCGCCAGGCGCTGAACCTGATGACGACCTATAACGTGTCGCAGCTGCCGGTGCTGGACGGGGGGGACGGAGTCGGCGCCGTTTCCGAACAGGCGCTGATGGCACGGGCGATCGGCCAGCCGAAGATCCTCGATAGCGCCGTCCGCGACGTCATGGATCCGCCCTTCCCCGTGGTGGACGGCGATTCACCGATCGCGCAGCTCACCACGCTGTTGTCGCGCACGACGCCGGCCGCGCTGGTCCGCCGCAATGGCAAGGTCGTCGGCATCGTCACCCGCTACGACCTGTTGCACCAGCTGGCGGGCATTCGCTGATGCGCGTCACCGTGCTCACGGGCGGCGCGACCGCGGAGCGCGCGGTCGCGTTCGCGAGCGCTTCGCAAATCGTGGCTGCGCTACGCGGGGGGGCCCGCCAACACGATGTGCGCGTGGTCGATCTCGCCGGGGGCCTGCTCGACGAGCGGGCCGAGCGTGAGCTGTTGGGAGGCGCCGTCGGCGTCGCTCCCCCGGCCGTGGACGCCCTCGCTGAGCGCGAGCGCCGGATGCTGTCGGAGGAGCTGGGCGAGCTTCAGGCGGTGCGCGAGGCGGAGGTGCTCTTTCTCGCCGTGCACGGCGGCGCCCTGGAAGGAGGTACCCTCCAGGCGGTTCTCGACCTGATCGGCGTTCCCTACACGGGCAGCGGTCCGCTCGCCAGCGCGCTGGCGATGGACAAGGACCTCTCCAAGCGGTTGTTCCGCGCGACCGGGGTGCCGGTGCCGGCGTGGTTTATGGCGCCCGTGGGTCCGGAAGACGTGACCACGGCACTGGGGTGGCCGGTGATCGTCAAACCGTCCAAGCAGGGCTCATCCGTCGGATTGACGCTGGTAAGGAAGGCCCAGGATTTGGGCAATGCTGTGAAGCTGGCGGCGCTTTATGACGACGAGGTGATGGCGGAGCAGTTCATACCGGGGCGAGAGCTCACGGTGGGTGTGCTGGGAGACGTGCCGCTGCCTGTGGGGGAAATCGTCCCGAAGCATGAGTTATTCGACTACGAAACGAAGTACACGCCTGGCATGTCAGACGAAACGTTCCCGGCCAAGATCGACACCCTGCTCGCCCGACAATTGCAGGAGTACGCCTTGATGGCGCACCGCGCCTTGAAGCTCAGCGGCTACTCACGGATCGACTTCCGGGTAAGCCCCGAGGGGGACATCTTCTGTCTGGAAGCCAACTCCCTGCCGGGAATGACCCGCACCAGTCTGTTCCCTCAGGCCGCGCAGGCAGCGGGTATCCCCTTCCCGGCGTTGTGCGAGCGCATTGCGCGTCTTGCGCGGAACAACAAGACCGGAAAAGGGGGATAAAATGTGAGATACCGAGCCGTCTAAGACGCCATGACCTGGACACCTGAGGAAGAGATGGGCCCGCAGCGGATGTACGGTTTGACCCTCTGGGTGCGACGCCTCCTCGTCGCCAACCTGCTCGTCTTCCTGATTCAGAAGACGTTGTTGGTGGACCCGAGCTATCTCACCGCCTTCGGGTTCGACCCGATGAGCGCCTGGCAACGGCCCTGGACGTTTGTCACCTACATGTTCCTGCATGGGAACGTGCTGCACCTCCTGTTCAACATGCTCATGCTGTTCGTGTTCGGGCCCTCCGTCGAGGAGCGGATGGGTGGCCGCATCTTCTTCCTCTATTATCTGCTGTGCGGCCTCGGCGGGGCCGCATTGTCGTTCCTGCTGACGCAGTGGGCGCCCGTGGGCACCATCCTGGGTGCTTCGGGAGCGATCATGGGCGTGGCGGTCGCCTTCGCCTGGTACTGGCCCAACCATGCGGTGTTCGTATTCCCGCTGCCGGATCCGATCCCGGCTAAGTGGCTGGTCACCTTCCTGGTGGGGCTCGATCTGGCGCTCGCCTGGGCGGGCGCGCTGACGCGCGGAGGCGTCGGTGGCGGCGTGGCGCATCTCGCGCATCTGGGCGGTGTGGCGGCCGCGCTGCTCTACCTGAAGGGCCAGGATTGGCGCGCCACACATGGACAGCGGCGCCAGCGGCAGATGGCCGAATCGAGCGTCCTCGTGACGCAGCCACCGCGGGTGAGCCGCAGTGGGAGCGTTCCGCCTTCGGCCAAGCATACGAAGCGGGGTGGGCCGGACGCCCGCGCCAACGCCGAGGTCGATCGCGTGCTCGACAAGATCAACGCCAGCGGCATCGACAGCCTCACGCCGGCTGAACGCAAGTTCCTCACGGAATTCAGCCGCAGGAAGCGCACGCCTCCGAAGTCCTGAGCGATGATCGCGCTGGCGTTGGCGCTCCTCGTTGTCCAAGGCTCCGCGGCCGAATCGTTACTCGCGGCAGGTGACGTCCAGGCGGCACTCAAGCTGGCCACGAAAATTGTCGAGCAGCGCCCGCGCGACGCGCAGGCGCATTTCCTACTCGGGCGAGTCCATTACGCCCGTCCCATCATCGGCCGGTATCCCGCGCTCGAGGAGTTCAAGACCGCCGCGCACCTCGATCCCAACGATCCCGCACCCCTGTATTGGCAGATGAAGGTCGGGTTCTTTTTGCGAAGCGATGAAGGCGATTACATGGCCCGGGAAGCGTTGCTGCGACTCTTCGCGCTGACGCCGGACTATCTCGACAGCTGGGCCCGCTTTCAGGACGTCTATCGCAATCCCAAGATCTGGCGGCGAGCCGAGCGCGCGCTCGCGACACACGGGGAGAACCTCGTGGCGCTCGAGCGCCGCGCCGAGCTGCTGATCGCGCTCGCTGATGGACGCGCTGCCGATTCGCTCCTGGCCATCATCGTCGCGCGTCGAGCACCCAGCTCCGCCGCGTACCTGATGCGTAGTGAGGCGGCCTTCTTGATGGGCCGCAGGAGCGCGGGGTTTGCGTGGCATGACTCGGCGCTCGCGCGGGCCGACCTCGATTCAACGGACGCGCTGTGGGCGGAAGCGTGGCTCATCGCGACGCCGAGCGAGATCGCTCGGCACGCCGTGACACCGCTCGGTGAGCGGCGGGCATTCTACGAGCGTTTTTGGCAACAGCGCGATCCTGACCTGCTCACCTCCGAGAACGAGCGGTTGCCGGAGCACCACACCCGCCGGGCCGAGGCTAGCCGCGTATATCGGCTGTTGCACCCCCAACGGTCGATCTATCACGCCAAGTGGGCCCGTGCGTTGATGACCTTCGAGATGCGTCATCTGGGGAGCCTTCAGGACACGACTCTCCCATTGGCCTTTCGCGCGGGGTTAACGACGGCGGGCCTGGTCTTTGTCCGGCACGGCCGGCCCGATCGCCAGGCCAGCTGTGTGACCGATTTGTTGCGGGGCCTGGTCGACGCCCGGTGCAGCAGTTTCCTGGACAGCGAGTCGTGGCTCTACTGGACGCCCCAAGGGCCACTCAGCGTCCGATTCCGCGACGGGGGAGAGTACTTCGAACCAATTTCAGGCGAGCAGCAGCGGAGCACACGCGTATTGCTGGAGACAGACCGTTCCACCGTGCCCGCACCGTTGGAAGCCCGCGCCTGGTCGGCACTGTTCCGCAGTGGAGATTTGGGGCTCACGGACGTCTACTACCGCACGAGCGGCGATTCAGCAGCCGCGGTGCTGTGGGACACCGCCGGGCAAATTCAACCGATCCGCGCGAGTGGCGCGGGACTGCTGCAGCTTTCCATCCCGCCTGGGCCGTACCACTTTGGTCTCGACGTCCACTCAGCCGACAAGCGCGGGCGGTGGCGTCGCGACATCCGCGTCCCGCACTTCTCCGCCGTGGAGCTCGGGCTGTCGAGTCTCGTGCTCGCGCCGAGCGCGGAGTTGCTCGATCGGGAGCCGGCGTTGCGTGGCATGCCGGTCGATCTCGTCTATCCCGCTGGGACGCCACTCGCGTCGTATGTGGAAATCTACGGCCTGACTACCGGCCGCTTCCTGGGACGACTGTTCTCGAACGCGCGCGTCGTCGTGTTTGAGTTCGATCGCGAGACGGAAGGCAGCACGTCGTACGAACGGCTCATCATCGAGCCCGACCACCTGCCCGCCGGCCGGTACCGTATGACGCTGTCGGTGACGGACCTAACCAGAAATGTCAAGTCGGAGTCCGTCACGCTCGAGATTGAAATCCGCTGACTGCCTTCCCAAATTGGGGCGGCAACCAGCGCCATGCTCGTCAATCTCGTTCCCGAATTCCTCGCGACGTTGTCCGCGCCTGATCCGTCCGCGGCATACCACGAGTATCTCGATCGCCATCGTCCCGTGTTGAGCGCGTACTGGCAGAACTACGTGCTCGATCCCGAGTCGCCGCATGCCGAGCCGATCATCGACGCCGCGCTGCGCGCCGATCGCACCGATCTCAAACGCCTGCTCGAAGACGTGGATGTCGTCGCCATCGCGGAAGACGCGCTGCGCCGCGCCACGGACCTGCTGGAAGCCGATTGTCCGGTGGACCTCTACCTGATGGTCGGCGTGGGGGCGGCAAATGCCGGTGAGCTGGTGATCGGCGGCCGGGGCATCGCGTTCGTGTGTCTCGAGCATTTCACCGGCCGCGCCAACGCGCAGACCTATGGCATGGGTCTCACGCCGCAGTTGTTGCCGCTGTGGATCGCGCACGAGGTTGCCCATGTGCTGCGCTACACATCGCCGTCGAGCCGCGCGGCGATGCGACGCCTGGTGGGCGATCTGGGCGGCTATTACGACGGCTGGGAGCTCGGCTCACGCGCGACGCTGCGCGAGCTGGTGGCCAATGAAGGAACGGCGATCGCCGCGGCGCAAGCCGTCGCGCCCGGTTACGAGCCGTGGGAGTACTTCGGCTACAATCGCCGGCAGTATCGCCGGCTCCGTGAGTTGGACGCGTTCCTGCGCCGCGCTTCCGCGAGCGATCTCGAGTCGTCGGGCCTCGGCTTGCGGCTGCGATATCTGTCGGGCGGCATGAGCCCCGCGGCGCGGCTGCTTGCGGGCAAGGTGCTGCCCGAGCGCTCCGGTTACTACCTCGGCCTGCGCCTGGTCGAGAACTATTTCGCCGAGCACGGCGCCGCCTCCACGGTTCGGGCGGCGGTGGACGAGCTGCGCCTGGCGGACGATCGAGCCTCAGGCATCCAAACGGCGTGAGCCCGCGCGGCAAACAGCCTCCGTCGCCACTTCCCGAGCGCCGCCATAACCGGCCCCTGCGGGAGGTCCTGGACGAGCTGCTGAGCCATGCCCGGGAGATCGCCCGCCGCGCCAAGGCCATGACTCCCGCCGAGCTGGACTATGCCCAGCAGCGGCT
>Ga0193739_1000270_pt1 | contig 14532 bp, 13 predicted proteins | sample L2a2metaG_FD_144926 | JGI IMG/M metagenome (GOLD analysis project Ga0193739, IMG submission 144926) | Soil microbial communities from a riparian zone of the East river system, Colorado, United States - L2a2 | ecosystem: Environmental > Terrestrial > Soil > Riparian zone | place: USA: East River...
AATGGTCAACCGGGCCGGCCGGCTCGGCGTCGATCCGCGGCTCGCTGCTGAACTGGAGGTGGCTTGGTGGCAGGCCCACCGAGCGCTGCAGCACGATGCTCGGGTCAGTGAGGATGATCTGCTCGCCGCCATGGTCCGCTTCTATCGCTACCTCTACCGATCGGATCGGGCTGACGTGCGCCGCGCGGCTGCGCTGAGGGTACACGCCATGGCCCTCTCCGACGCCTGGGTCGCCGCGGGATGCCACCTGGATGACCCGACGCTCGCCACGGAGCGGTTGGCGCTCGTAGCCTCTTATGCCGCGCTCCGCGAAGCCGGTGACCGTAATGAGATGAGTTCCTAACTCTTGTCAAGGCTCGTGGAAGCTGGCGCCCTGGAGTTGGTCGGCAAGGATCACATTTACCCGGTACGAGCTGCCGCGGGCGCACCTGCCCCTGACAGGTCGGCCGATTCGTAATCCATGATCAGCGCGCACTAACCGCCGACGCCCAGCGCGAGGAGTGGGCGATTACTGCGCTCTCGGCGGAGTACTCTGATGATCCCTCCACGTGACATGACGCCGCGAATGAAGCTAATGAGGATGAAAACAATGGCCAGACCGGAGACGCAGACGGACAGGCTGCTGAGGGTGACAAGTCAGCTGGCTATGGAGGGGATGCTGCTGGGTCTGGGGTTGGAGATGCAGCCGGAGAGCCAGCCGTTACCACGGAGGCTGAGGCGTCGAAGCAGGAAGAACCTAAGCCACTGGCGGAGCCCGACCTCAGCGAGTTCTATCTAGACGAGTGGCGAGGACGCCATCGATAAGGGGGACACGCTCGTCGCTCCGCGGCGCCTGTTCGAACCGCCGGTCGTCCTGCCAATGTCTCTCTTGAGCCATCGGCGGACCGTCGGCCGGAGCGGGCGGCCGTAGCCTAGCCTCGTGGCTAAGTACTCTCGGGCGGACGCGGCCAACCGATCCGGGGTCGACCTGGGATACATCGACCATCTGATCGAGCTGGGCGTTCTCTCGCCGGACAGCACCGACCGGCTGACAAAGGCGACGTGCGCCGCGCCCAAATGGCGCAGACGATGGAGAACGCCGGCATTGCGCTCGAGAGCCTTGCCGCCAGCATCAAGCGCGGCCATGCTGATCTGCGTTTCATGGACGCACCGACCTACGAGCGATTCGCAACGCTCAGCGACGAGACGTTCGACGGGCTGAGCCGACGAACGAGCCTCCCGTTGAACCTGCTGATGCTGATCCGCGAGGCGACCGGAGGAGCCACGCCAGGCCCAAATGATCGCGTACGAGAGGACGAGCTGGCGGTCGTCCCGTACATCGAGATCGGCCTCGCGATGGGTTTCGGCCCGTTTCGATCGAGCGCAAACTCCGGGTGCTGGCCGACAGTTTGCGCCGCGCCGCAGCAACGGAGTCGGATGCCTGGCGGTCCGACCTGATGGATCCCATGCTCGCCAGGGGCGCTACGGCCATCGAACTCGGTGCGACCGCTTACTCTCGGGAGACGGTGACGCTGGACCAGGCCACAGACGAGGCGGTGCTGGCCATCTGGCACGCGCAGCAGGCGCAGGCGTGGACGGCGAATATCATCGGCGGCTTCGAGAAGGCCCTGACCGATGCCGGATTGTTGAAGACCCTCCACCGACCGCCAGCCATCTGCTTTCTCGACGTCACCGGTTACACCCGCCTCACGTACGAGTGTGGCGACGAGGCCGCGGCCGACCTGGCTGAGCGACTGGGCCGACTTGTCACTCGAAGCACGCTCGAGAGTGGCGGTCGGCCGGTGAAGTGGCTGGGTGACGGCGTGATGGTGTACTTCCGCGACCCGGGATCCGGTGTCGTAGCGGCCCTCGAGTTGGTAGAGGGCGTATTCTCCGCCGGCCTGCCACCCGCTCACGTCGGCCTGCACGCCGGACCGGTCCTCTTCCAGCAGGGCGATTACTACGGACGAACAGTGAACCTCGCCTCGCGGATCGCCGAGTACGCCCGGCCGGGTGAGGTCCTCGTCACACAGGAGGTCGTCGATGCTTCCGCGGGAGTCGACGTGACCTTCACCGAGATCGGGCCGGTGGAGCTGAAGGGCATCTCAGGTGTACGCCTGCACGCTGCGCATCGCGCGGAAGCGCGTTGATGAGAGTGCTGCGGTGTGCCGGCAGGATGCGAAGGGTGATGATCGGGCGGAGGGTCTCGTCCTGAGCTGTGTCCTGGTGCGCCCTTACGTCGGTTGCCAATGGGTCACGGTGCGCGGCTCAACTGGTGCGCGCGGAGACCGTCGCGCTGAAGGGACCTATGTTGCCCGAGGTATCGACAGCGCGCACGCGGAAGTAGTACCTGGTACGCCGTGACAGGGATCCGACCGTGAAGGTCGTGCCTGTCGGTGTACCCACCTGTGTGAAGCCGGTCGTCGCGCTGCGGCTGCGCCAGACCTGATAGTTGTTGACATCGTCGGTTTCCGCCGGCGCGTTCCAGGTGAGCGTGACCTGGGTGCGGCCTGTAACGGCCGTCAGAGCAGTGGGCTGGGACGGTGGTGTGGTATCTGGTGGGGAGGTGCTGCCCGCGATCAGGGCAGCGACGTCACGTCGGATCGCGGGCAGGGTCGGGTAGAAGGTGTCACCCGGGCAGGCCGTGGCGGCATAGTTGCGGTGGCCCGCGATGTTCGCGCTGGTGATCGTCGCACCGCTGACTGGATTGACGAATGCCTCGGTGGCCTCCGGGTTGATGCCGTTACGGCTCGCTTCCCAGGCCAGCAGCCGGATCAGCGCATCGCGCGCGGCTGGGGTGGCGTCGTGGGTCGTTAGCGTGCCGAGCAGTGCCACGCCAACCGTTCCGGAGTTCCATCCACCCACGTGTGCACCCGTAACCCCTTTACCGGTTGCGTCGTCGCCGGTGGGGTTCGCGCCAGCGTAGTCGCGGGAGTAGCGGCCCTCATAGATTGTCCCGAATTTGTCGATCAGGAAGTTGTAGCCGATGTCACCCCAGTCCTGGGTAACCGAGTGGTAGTAGTAGATCGACCTGATCTGGGCCTCGGCCTCGGCTCGGTTGGCGTAGTTGTCGCTGGTGGCCGTGTGGTGGACGATGAGCTTCTTGGTCGAATAGAACTGCGGCGCCCAGGTCATGTATGCCGGGTCTGCCCCCCAACCTCCGCGAGAGACGATCGATGGCTCGGCCGTGGCAGCGCTTTCTGCGGCCGAAGTGGAGGACGGCGTGGGTTCCTGGGCGGTGGTGGTCACTCCGTCGGAGAGTCCGAGGACCGTCAGTCGCTTCAGCGGTCGGTCGGTACTCACTCGCACCGCAACAGCTCCAGGCGCAGACAACAGAGCGCCGTATGTCGTTCCGTTCTTGCGCTGCTGACCCATCTCGTCGCGCCCCGCGGATTGGGGCGTCCCGAAGTGCACACCATCAGAGGAGAAGGCAAGCGTGACAAGCGCATCTGCGTTGCCCTGCCAGTAGGTCGCGACACTCGTCGCCGGCCGAGTAAGGGCGATGGTGGCGGCGGCAGTGACTGAACGCACCACCCGCTCGGACCGCGTGGCCACGTGGCGGGGGACCGAGGCGTCGGCGGACTGCTCGGCGACGAGGCCGGGGCCGGTGACGCCGACGGCAAAGACGAGGATTAGCAGCAAACGGCGCAGCACGGGATCCTCCCCCGAGGGATCAGGTGGACGAGCCACGTTAGCGTAGATCTCGCTGCGGAGGTGGGATATCCGGCTTGTACCCACGCTGGTCAGTGAGCTAACGGGACCACGCCGGACGTTCAGGCTTGTCGCAGGCCCCTTCTCCGATGAGGTTGGATGCAGGCCGGACCGGGCGCGAGGACCCGGCGTACCCGGCGCCGCCTGCGTGACCGGACCGTCGATAGAGCTGGTCGGACTCAGAGATGCAGGGTGGGCCGGTAGATGAGCTCTTGAATGTGGCCGTCAAGCGTCCGGCTCTCGATCAGCTCCAGGTCGAAGTCGGCCGCACCCTGAAAGATGGGGTCCAGCCCGGTCTGACCGGTGATGACAGGGAAGAACGTCACCTGCACACGGTCGACCAGGCCGGCGCCCATCAGCGACCGGTTCAACGACAGGCTGCCGTGCGAGCGCAACGGCACCTCGGACTCCTCCTTGAGTTGGGCGACGACGTCGACGGCGTCACCGCGCACGACGGTCGCGTTCGGCCAGTCGAGAGGTTCTTCCAGCGTCGTCGACATGACCGTTGCGGGCAGGCTCCTCATCCGGGTGACCCATGGGTCGCGCACTTCGGACTCCTCGGTGCTCTCGGCCAGCATTTGCGCGAATGCCCGATACGTGTTGGCCCCGAATACCATCCGCTGCTCGTCGCCGTACAAGGCGAGGCGGTGGTCGAGCAACTCGGGGCCTTGCTTACCCCAGTAGCCGGTCCAGTTGCCGCCGGCGGCGCCGTAGCCGTCGAGGCTGGAAAAGATGTCGAAGGTGTAGGTAGCGGTCATGATGCTCTCCTCGAGTGCGGTTGATTGGGTGTGGGGAGACAGACCGGGAATCACGGCAAGACTCATCGCCGTTGGACTCCCTGAGTCCGGCCGCCCCGGATGCGGCCCAAGGGTTGGACGATGGCCAAGACTGTGTTGAAGGTCGGCGTGGTCACCGACACGGCCGACGACGAAGAGCGTGGCACGCCGATCCACACGTCTTGACTATTCCTCAAGACGATTGACGCCTTCGGGGTCGGGTCGGGTCAGGTGATATCGATGCCCGGGATGTTAAAGCCCAGGAGGCGGCAGAGGGCTGCGCCGAGTATGAACGGCCACAGGAGTACCGCCAGTATCGATAAGAGAATGCCTGAGAGGCTGGAGAGGTGGATGTTGTTGGTGAGCAGCGCCACGATGAGGCCAACAACTATGTACCCCGAGGGCCAATACCAGTGCCTGCGGAACCACATACGATCAACAGCCTTTCCGACGAGGACTAGGGACGATCGCCTTAATAGTGGCTTGAGTGGCCGATCTATATGTGTGTATTGCTGAAAGTTTTGGCTGCCCGGTCGAGCGAGTACTCCACGCCATGGATGGGGAGGTCCCAGGTTCCGGCACACTCCTGGACCTGTGGCTGGTCCAGGCCCGAACCCTGGCCGGCGCCAAGCAGGGCCCGCTGCTCTGGCCGATGTCCAGCCGCGCCTCACCGATCGGATCGAGGAGCTGCTCGCTCGGCGCGACACGCTGCATCGGCTCGCCGACGGCGACCAGGCTTTGCGACCGCATCGAGGCCGTCGTCGGCGAGCACTGTGGAACTTCGCCGACTTCACCACCGCCACCTCCGGAATCCATGCGGGTTGGTGGAAACAAGAGGGGTGTCTTCCCCGCGACCGCCAGCCCAAGGCGGCCGCCCAAGCGCTGAGGCATCGGTGGCGCGAGGACGTGTGACTCGTCAGTCGACAGCGATTCTGCGCGCAACGTAGTAGTTGTTGAATGCATCGCCCTCGACCGTGTGGATCGCGACATCGGTGAACCCGGCCTCGTGCAGCATCCGCGTCGCGACCTGCTCGCCCCACACAGTTCCGAGACCATCGCCGTCGAGGCCGAGCGATACGGTCATGCAATGCATGGTCGACACCGTGTAGAGGAACGGCGCCCATTGCAGGTCCAGGTTGTCCTCGACTGCGCTGGCCGCGCGGATGTCGACCATAAGGAAGGTGCCGCTGGGCCGCAGTGCCCGGACGATGGTGGCTAGCACCTGCGCCGGATGTGCCTGGTCGTGGATCGTGTCGAACGCGGTGATCACATCGAAGGCGTCAGGCCGGTCGAGTGTCGCCACGTCGCAGAGCTCGAATGTCGCGTTGGTCAGTCCCCATGCGCTGGCCTCGGCGCGGCCGGCGGCGACGGCCTCTTCCGAGAAGTCGAACCCGCTGAACCTGCTGGCCGGGTAGGCCCGCGCTAGCACGTTGATCGCGTGCCCGCTACCGCAGCCGATGTCGGCGACCTCAACGCCTGCCCGCAGCCGCCCGTCGAGACCTTCCACGACGGGCACGGTTTGCTGGAGCAATGTGGCGTCGACAACCGCCATGTTGTTCTCAGCTTGCAATGCGTGAAACCTTGGGTAGTCAGCGTACGAGAGGCCGCCGCCCTTGCGGAAGCACTGGACGATGCCCTGCTCAACCTCGGCAAACATCGGCAGGTATGTCATAGCCCGGGCCAGGTTGTCGGGGCCAGCGTCGTCGACCAGCCACGCGGCGTGCTCGCGCGGCAGGCTATAGGTGCGCGACTCCGGGTCGTACCGCACGAACCGCGCGGTGGTCATCGTGTTCAGCCACTCCCGCACGTGGCGCTCGTTCAGTCCGCCGGCCTCCGCGACCTGTGCCGACGTCGCCGGGCCGCTGGTGGCCAGCGTGCCGAACAGCCCCGTCTGATGGCCGATGCTGGTCATTAGCGCAGTGCACCCAGCGTTGAGGACGCCGATCATGCGGTCCGCGAACGCATCCAGCGCGGCCTCGTCGAGTGCGGTTTCTCCCTCGTCTGGTGTGGCCATCCTGTCCTCCTCGGATGCCGCCGGGCGCCGTCGTCCCGGACACGAGCCGCGCTAGGAACGCGGCCCCTTGAGGCGCATAGACCGGAAAGCGACACCTGCTGCGGCCATGGTCCGAATCGCTTACGCAGCTATCGGAGGAGCCCGTGCTCGTGGGCACAGGCCGAAGCCGTGGTCCGGGAGCCGACGCCGAGCGTATGGAAGACGTTGGTCTATCGGGCCCTGCCGGCGGTACGTCGTGAGGGACCGGACGGCCGCAAGAGCAGGTCAGCGAGCGAGTGGGTGGCCCCCCGAGCCGGGCCACGAGCGATGGTTCAGCTGCTCGATGACGCTACCTCCGGCCGGTCGGGTCCTCTCCCGCCAGCATCATGCCTTGACCTAGTGAACCCGTGTGCTGATTGCCGACCAACCGATCGGCCGGATCGCGGTATTGGATCAGCCAGGTTGTCCGGGCTTCGTTGCTGACGTTGATCCCGGAGCCGTGGATCGTCAGGTAGGTGAAGAAGAGCACGTCACCGGCCCCGGCCGGTAGGGGGATAGCCGACTCGAACGGGATGTCGGCCAGATGAAAGCTCCCGCTCGGGTCGTGCTCGAGCGGCCCCCGGAGATGGCTGCGGGGGATGACCCGGACGCAGCCTCTTTCTTCGGGGACATCGTCGAAGTGGAAGATCGCCGCGCCCACCCGGTGCAGGGTGTGCGGGAAGAACGGATGATCTTGGTGCAGCGGAAATGGTGACCCGTTCTGCGGCGGCTTCACGAACAGTTTGGTGTGGTGAAGCTGGACGTTACCCGGTGCGCCGAGCACAGCAGCGGCGACTGAGGTGAAACGGTCGTCCACCAGCAGCCTCGAAAACGCCGCTGAATAGAACTGGGCATCGTGGAGATGCATGAGCCGGGTCGCCTGGTCACCGGCAACCGATCTCGCCGACGCCCAGGTCGGATCCTCCTGGCCGCCGAGCGCCGTGAGCAGCCGATGACTCTCCGTGCGGTAAGCCGCTGCCTCGTCGTTGGTCAGTAGGTTCTTGACCAGGACAAAGCCTTGGGTGACATACTGCTCGGCTGCAGCGGCGAGGTCGACGGCTTCGAGCGCGGCGATGCCTGCTGTAGCCATGGTGATTCCTTTCTCCCCAGAGGAGATCGGCCGGTTCTCATCTCGAGCCTACGGAGTGCCGCTCATGGTCACCACATGTCAGACTGACGCCGATGTTGCTGCGTCGGAGACACCGGTGGCTCGCGGGGTTGCGCGGAAGCACAGCAACATGAGTCCGTCCGCGGACGCGTCTAGCCACCACACCGTCCCGCAATGCCTTCCGCCTTCGGACATCCGCAAAGCGGTCCTTAGGGCGACCTCCTCGACTTCGTCTGCATAGCCAAGCTGGCATCGGCGGCTCGGCCTTCGGCTCGACATGCCACACGATGGCTGTGTTCTCGACGGACTCGTCACTCCCTGGAGTCCATTCATTCGAATCGGTAACTCATCGGTCCAGTCACCGGAGGATGTGTCAATGTGCTGATCACTGACACCGGAACTGCCGCGGCACTGCTGTAGTGCGAAAGCTCAGCGACGAACATGCGCCAGTAGGGTGCCCGCTGACGTTGATGCAGGTCAGGCCGCCAAGGACGACGCACAGACGAACTGATGTTGTTGGTTCGCGGTATAAGCGCGTGGAGCCCGAGTTATAGGCCCGTCGGTCCGCTCAGGCGCCGCTGAGCGTCCGAAGAGCGCGGTCGGCGTGCATCTGCATATGTGTTTCGCTGTTGATCACGTCCAAGATCAGCCCGTCCGTCCCGATGACGAACGTGGTGCGCTTGACCGGTCTGATGAACGAGAGAAGGCCCGGGGTGACCCCGTACGCGCGGGCCACTGAGCCGTCTTTGTCGGATAGCAGCGGATAGTCGAGGTTGTGCTTGGCGGAGAACTGCTTCTGCTTGCCGACCGGATCGACGCTGATGCCCATGCGCTGGGCCGCAACCTTCTCGAACTCGGTCCTCAGATCCCGGAAGTGGCAAGCTTCAGCGGTGCATCCGCTGGTCATCGCGCGAGGGTAGAAGAAAAGCACGACCGGCCCTGCGCGGAGCATCTCGCTGAGCCGACGCGGATGGCCGGTTTCGTCGGGGAGTTCGAAGTCAGGAGCGCGGTCGCCGCGTTGCATGGGTTCACCCTCCTCATTCGGACTCACCGATTGATGCCCCAGCGTCATTGACAAGTGTGCCTTCGGCCCGGCCGGCCCGCTCAGCAACCGACGCGTCATAACGGTTCCACCAGACGTCCCACCGCGACGAGGGCCACCAGCCCGAGAATGACGCCGTCCCAAAATAGTGTTGTATGTGGATGGTTGACCGCCGTGATCAACGAAGGGCCGAGTGCTGCGGCCCGGCATCGTAGTCATCGTCGGCCGCTGGAACAGCAGCGGCTCAGACGCATGCGGCCTCGGCCGGGCGCTGTCTTGACGAAGAATCGGTAGATGAGCCCGCCAGCGTTGTTTATGTACAGCTATCCAACGATCGGGCGGCGGTCGAGCCATCTGGCGGAGAACGAACCGCGCGTCCATCGACGAGGTATCGCCAACATCTACGCGCACTGGCTGCATCGGCCCGGCTGAGAACGGTCGCATCGGCGAAAACGTCTGTGGGCATGTCGAAGTCCGGCGTTACGATCGCGCGATGGCCGGTTATGAACCTCTGACTATCGAATCGGTGTGCAACGCGGGCGTCGACGCCCTCGAGGACCCGGCAGGCGACCTGCCGCTGGGCCGGGTGGAGTTTCGCGGCCTGCCGTTCCTTGTCGGCTCCGACACTCCGTCGAAGGAGCGGTGCTTCGTCGTACCGACAGCGCCGGTCTCGATCGAGGTCGGCCGGATGGCGAGGCGGGTGATCATCGCGCACCGGTTGCTGAAGCCCGGCGGACCGGCAGGGCACGGCGTCGGAACGCCCGTCGCCGACTACGTGTTCCACCTGGCCCGCGGCGAGGCGGTCACCGTGCCGATCCGTGAACGGTTCGAGATCCAGGTCGTTCCGACGGCCTGGGGCAGCAGCCCGTTCCTCGCCGTAGCGGACAGCCACGACAACAAGGCTGCCCGGTTCGAGGGCCACTGGGACGATGCCGGCCTCCGGCTCGCCGAGCACGGGCACGGCTGGGCGAGGAGCTTCTACCTGTGGTGTTGGGAGAATCCCCAGCCCGACGTCGTGGTCGAACGCATCGAGCTGATCCCCCGGGATCTGCCGTTCCTGGTCGCCGGCATCACGCTGGGGCAGGCCGAGGAGCATCCCTTCGTGCGCACCCCGTCGCGTCCGGTGCGGCTGGTGGTCACCGACCCCGACCTGGCCCGCCGCGACGACGTGCTGGACGTCGTCATCGACCGCGGCGTGGCCACCTACCCCCAACCCCTACCAATCGAGGACGACCGCCCCGGCTATGGCGCTGGCAACGCACGACCACCGGCCAGCCCCGCCTACACCCATATCGCCGCGATCCCGTCTGCCACCGTGACGGTACGACAGGGAGACGCCGAACTCGGCCAGATCTCCTGGGCCGACGTCGAGCGCGACGGTCAGGCGGCGACCGATCGGGTGCGGGTGGAGCTGGTCGATCCGGGACATAACTGGGTCCACGTCAAAGTGCTCGACGACAACACCGGCCAGCCGGTGCCGTGCCGGGTGCACTTCCGCTCCCCCGAAGGCATCCCGTACCAACCCCACGGCCATCACCACCACGTCAACCAGAACCTCGGCAGCTGGCACTACGACGTCGGCGGCGACGTCCGCCTCGGCCAACAGACCTACGCCTACATCGATGGCATCTGCCAGGGCTGGCTACCTCGCGGAGACGTGGTCGTCGACGTGGCGCGTGGGTTCGAGTACGCGCCACTGCGCGAGACCGTGCGAATCGAACCCGGCCAACGCGACCTCACCCTCCGCCTCCACCGCACCACCGACATGGCTGCCCGCGGTTGGTGGTCCGGCGACTCCCACGTCCACTTCCTCTCCACCTCCGGTGCGCAACTGGAACAGCTCGGGGAGGACCTGCGGGTCGTCAACCTGTTGCAGTCGCAGTGGGGTGCGCTGTTCACCAACACCGAGGACTGGCCCGGTCGTCCCCGCACAGGCGGGAGCCGCGGCAGTGTCATCGACGGCGGCGGCTACTTCACCTACGTCGGACAGGAGAATCGCCAGCACGCGCTCGGGCACCTCGTCCTGTGGGGGCTGACGGAGCCGGTGATGCCGTGGTGCAGCGACGGACCGGCCGAGGCCGAGCTCGGCGGTGCGATGGACACCAACCTCAGCGACTGGGCCGACCGCACCCACGCGCAGGGCGGCACCGTCGTCGTCGCGCACTTCCCCAACCCCAACGGCGAACCCGCTGTCCTCGTCGCCACCGGACGCGCCGACGCCGTGGAGATGCTCGCTCAAAGCGACGACGCCCTCCGGGAGTACTACCGCTACCTCAACACCGGCTACCGGCTCCCGCTGGTCGGCGGCACAGACAAGATGTCCAACGGCGTGCCGGTCGGCCTCTACCGCACCTACGCGAAGCTGGCCGACGACGAGGAGCTCACCTACGACGGCTGGTGCCGCGCGGTCCGCTCCGGCCGCAGCTTCCTGTCCGGTGGACCGCTGCTCAGCCTGACCGTCGACGGACGTGAACCCGGCGACACCATCGAGCTGTCCGGCCCCGGCACCGTCACCATCGACGCCGCGGTCACGAGCATCTTCCCGCTCCGCACCCTGCAGGTCGTCGCCAACGGCGAAGTGGTCGCAGTCGCCGAACCCGACGGCGACGACAAGCACGCTCTCACCCTCAGCGACGACCTCCGCATAGACAGCAGCACCTGGATCGCCGCCCGCGCCTTCGGCACTCAATACCACCTCGACGACTGGGCCCGGCCCGTCTTCGCCCACACGTCACCCGTTTACGTTGGCTGCGGCGGACCCTGGACTATGGCCGACCCCGACGGACTCCACTACATGCGCACGCTCGTCACCGGCGCCCGCGACTACGTACGCCACACCGCAGCCCGACGCGATGACGCCCACACCACCCACCACCACGGCGAACCCGACCACGCCGCTTGGCTCGAACGCCCCTTCACCGAAGCACTCAGAGCACTCGACGACCGGCTCTGACGTCAGGCGGTCCGCAGGCCGACGTCCGCCGTCTCTGCTGGTGCTCCCGGAAATCCCTGGACGCGCAGCCGTTCGCGTATGCAGCATTCGTGCCGTGCTCCAGGTCGTCACGGCGGCTGCGGCAGTGCGGGCTCGAGCGCGGGCCGACCATCCCTGGCCGAGGCCGAGATGCGCGCCGGCCTCTGACGCGTTCGCGATCAGGACGATTCCTCGTCGGGTACCGCCACCCCGCCTTCGACGGCGACGATGCGATGGTCCTCGGCGTGGGTGAGTTCCGTGCGGAGAAACAAGTCGTCCGTCGGCAGGTGTAAGTCGAAGCGAGCGAAGGCCCCAACGAGGAGGTCGCCGGACTCGGCGGCGAGGTCGAGCACGTGTCCGCCGATGCTGCGATCCGCGCTCAGGAAGTGGAGGTGAAGGCCCGCGACCGCGATGCCTTGGTAGATCGCCGGCGTCCAGAATCCGACCACCGTGCCGCGGATGTCGCGCGGCACCGTCTCGACCTGGTGACTCGTCACCTCGGCGAGCCCGGGGAACGGATGATGCTGACGAGGCGTGACCCGCACGCGGACCTCCGACAGCATGCCGTCGAAGCGCACGGCATGGAACAAGTTCCGGCTCGTGAGCGCACCCTCGACGCATGCCGCGAAGCCCGCGAAGTCCTGCTCGCCCAAGCTGACTCGCGGGACCTCAGGAAATCGGCACACGATAGCGAACGGGAGGATGTCGTCGTCGTCCATCGCCACCGGCGGACCGTCGAGCGTGCACTCGATCGCCTCGCCGTCGACGATGACGACCTCGCCGCCGAGGTGGTCGACGCACCCGAGCCCGAAGTCGCCGATCGAGCGCGCTTCGGCGACGCGCAGGCCCGAGTCGTAGGCTCCGGCGAGCAGCGCGTCGATCACGGCGAACTGCGTCACGGCGGCGCCGGACAAGGGAGACGGAGTCATCACGGTTGGAGCGTACCGGCGCTCGGCGGTCACGACGGGAGGCGGAACTCCAACGCGAGGAGCACCGCGCGCGCCTGCTGCGGATCCGAACCTTCGGCAACGGCCACGAGCGCCGCCCGCCAGGCTGCCGCGAGAACCCTGCCGAGAACCGGGGACCCGGGGGCCGTGCTCGCACTCAACAGGTCGGCGAGGCGGTCATGTTCGGTTCCCGCGGGTGGGTCGCCCAGGATGCGTAGGAAGCCCTCGCGCACGGCGAAGTCGAAACCGATCACGAGCGAGGCCATCACGGCCGCGGAGCGATCCAAGTGGGCGGATGCCGCGATCGCGCCCTCCATCCGATCGAGCAGGCGCCGCTCGACGTCGTCCCGCACGAAGTCGTACAGCCCGAGTTTGCTCCCGAAGTGGTGGTAGAGCGCGCCCGTCGTGACATTCGCCGCCGCCGCCAGCTCGCCGACCGTCACGTCGTCGAACGGACGTTCCCCGAACTGCTTGACAGCCGCGAGGGCAAGCCTGCCCTTCGGGGAGGTTGATATCGGAATCCACTCGCGCACACCACCATAATGGCGTTATGCTGTAAAGAAATCCAATTACGACACCGAAGGATGTGCCATGAAGCTCGAGTTCCTCTTCGTTCCGACCTCCGACCTGGGCGCCTCGCTCGGCCTCTACCGCGACGGCCTCGGCTTCACCGAGGTGTGGCGCGAGGGCGACGCGACCGTGGCCCTCGCTCTGCCCGGCTCCAACGTGCAGCTCATGCTCGATTCCCACGACCCCGATGCTCCAATCGGGCCGCTGTTCGTCGTCGACAGCGTCGAGGCGTTCCACGCCGCCCGGCCCCAGACGCTGGCCGTACTCGAAGCGCCCGGCGAGATCCCCGGCGGCTTCATGGCCACCTACCAGGATCCGGGCGGGGCAACCATCTACGTCATGGACCAGGCGACGGACTCCGCGGCGGCCGAGTAACGCGGGCCTGATCGGCGCTCAGCCCGATTTCCTCACCGTACGGGGCTTGTTGCCGACCTCGCACTTGACGCGAGCGGCGAGCCGTACGTCGTGGCGCTCAAGGAATGATCTGTGGATATCCAACGTGAGTGCTGCCTGCGAGAGTTCGACATCGCGAGCATCGAACCGACGCACAAAGCGGCTGCGCCACTGCTTTCGCAGCTGATATCGGATGCCAGGGTGCGCCGCTCCGCATACCTTCGACTTCTGGGGCATCGCGCCCACGGACGACCCGGACCACAAACGAGCCGGCTACACCGCACGGTCTTCACCGCGACGCCAGCGAGTGCCGCCTGACCGATCGTGGAGCCTGTCCATCGGCTTGGCGGACCTCCTGATCGTGGGTGGCCGCGGTCTCGCTCTTGCCCACGAACCCTCGCAGGCTCCACTGACGTTAGATATCCACAGATTGACCTCGAGGAGGTTACGCGACGACGGCTGTATGAGTCACCCTTGGTCAGCGCAGACGAGAGGAGGCTTCTATGTCAACGACCACGACATCGTCGCGTACGTCCTCCGTCCAGTGGCTGATCGAGAGCCGGCCGCCCGGCCTCGTGTGGTCACGGTCCACGCCTCCGCAGCCCAACCAGCCGCCGCTGGATTTGACCGATCAGGAAGCCAACGATGCCGAGGTTGCCGCGCCGGACAACCGAGGCGTCCGTGTGAGCATGGTCAAGGCGGCTTGGGCGGCCAAACAGCGGTCCGGACTACCTGATGCCCGAGAGTGGAGCACCACACTTGCATTGGCTCTAACTCAGGCGCTGCTGGGCCAGCGTCCGGTCGCTCAGCTCAACCGCTGGGTGGTCGATGAGGTGCTCGTAGCCGTCAGCATGTACCAGCGCCGCAGCCTGGCGCTGCACGGGCGCATAGCAATCCCCACTGCAGTGCGCTCGGTCCGCGTCCAGCACCCAGATCCGACAGTGGCAGAGGTGGCGGCGCACGTCGCGATCGGGAAGCGATCGGCTGCCATGGCCTTCCGCTT
>Ga0193739_1000271_pt1 | contig 14528 bp, 21 predicted proteins | sample L2a2metaG_FD_144926 | JGI IMG/M metagenome (GOLD analysis project Ga0193739, IMG submission 144926) | Soil microbial communities from a riparian zone of the East river system, Colorado, United States - L2a2 | ecosystem: Environmental > Terrestrial > Soil > Riparian zone | place: USA: East River...
GGCCGACGCGGAGCCGGGCCCCGGGCGGCTCGTTCATCTGCCCGTAGACGAGGGCGACCTTGTCGAGCACGCCGGACTCCTCCATCTCGAGCCAGAGGTCGTTGCCCTCGCGCGTGCGCTCGCCGACGCCCGCGAAGACGGAGACGCCGCCCGCCTCGACCGCGATGTTGCGGATGAGCTCCTGCACGAGCACGGTCTTGCCGACGCCCGCGCCGCCGAAGAGGCCGATCTTGCCGCCCTTCGGGAAGGGGCAGAGGAGGTCGACGACCTTGAGGCCCGTCTGGAACACTTTCGGCGTGGGCTCCTGTTCCTCGAGCTTGGGCGCGGCGCGGTGGATGGGGTAATAATCCTCGCCCTTCACAGGGCCGCCGTCGTCGACCGGATTGCCGAGTAGGTCCATGACGCGGCCGAGCGTGGCCCGTCCGACGGGCACCTTGATGGGCGCGCCGGTGTCCTTGACGGCCATGCCGCGGACGAGCCCCTCGGTCGGCATGAGCGCTACCGTGCGGACCAGGTTGTTGCCCAAGTGCGCGGCGACCTCGCACGTGACGTGGATGCCCCTCGCCGCGTCCTGGATCGTCAGCGCCGAATAGATCGGCGGCAGCTTCGTTTCGAACGACACGTCGACGACAGGCCCGATGACCTGCGCGACCTTGCCCATGTTGTCAGCCATCAAGACCTCATGAAAGATAGGTGATTCTAGATTCTCGATTCTGGATTCTCGGACGGCGCGCGGGCGCCCGGCGCTTTCGCCCCCGCCCGTAGGTAAAACGGCTTCGAGTGATCGCGTTCCACACCGACAATGAATCGCCCGATCTTCGCGGACAGCTTTTCGCAATCCGTAGCGAGCCCAGAATACTCCGCTGCGTCCTCGATCGATCCGGTGTCGTACAGGTACCCAAGGTGTTCCCTGGTTTCATCCGCCGATGCGACGGCCCGATGGAGGTAGTGGAGGAACTCGTCCCTGTATTTCCTAAGGCCGTATCCTTCGACGATCAGGGCCGACACACTCTTGGAGGACCTCCGGATCTGGGACCCTTGCTCGAAGGTCTCGAACGAGGGTAATTTCTTCGTCATGGCGTGAATCCGCACCCCCAGGCCATGGGAGAGCCTGTATATTTCCAGGCTGCGAAAGCCGAATCGGTCCGGATCCGCCATTCGCCGACCTCCACCATGGTGTGCCGCGATGGCGCTTGACTCGGCAGGAAATCGCAATCTACGCGACCTATTTCCGAGAATCGAAAATCGAGAATCCAGAATCATCCCCTAGCCTTTCAGGGCTTCCGCACCACCGACGATATCCAGAAGCTCTTTCGTGATCCCCGCCTGGCGGGCCTTGTTGTAGACGAGGGTCAGCGAGCTGATCAGGTCGCTCGCGTTGTCCGTGGCGTTCCGCATCGCGTTCATCCGCGCCGCCTGCTCGCTGGCCATGGACTCGAGGAGCAGGCGGTGGAACGAGACCTCCACGTAGCGCGGCACGAGGCGGTCGAGGATCTTGCCGGGTTCGGGTTCGAACTCGTAGTCCGCGGGCAGGGTCCCGCCTTCCGGCTCGATGGGCAGGAACTTCACGGCCCCCGGCTTGAACGTCATGGCGTTCACGTACCGGGTGAAGAGCAGGTAGACCTCGTCCACTTCCCCCGACGTGAACATCTCCACGAGCCCGCGCGTGATCTCCTTGATCTGGGCGAAGGGGACGGACGTCGGCAGCTGGATGTAGGAGGCCTTGAGCTCGACGCCCTGCTTGCGGAACCACTCCACGGACTTGCGGCCGATGGCGATCGGCGTGAACGGCTTCTTCTTCTCGTCGACGAACCGCTGGACGTGGCGCGCCATGTTCGAGTTGTAGCTGCCGCAGAGCCCCTTGTCGGCCAGGATCGCGACGATCCCGATCCGCTTCACGTCCTTGCGGGGGGTGAAGAGGGGGTGGTGAAGCTCCTTCACCTGGGCGGAGAGCCCCTTGAGGAACTCCACGATCTTGTCGGAGTAGGGCCGCAGCTCCATCAGGCGCGTCTGCACCTTCTTGAGCTTCGCCGCGGAGACCATCTGCATGGCCCGCGTGATCTTCTTGATGTTGCCGACCGCGCGGATCTTCCGCTTGATCGCGCGGACGGACAAAACTGCGCCCATAGACCTCTATCCAATCTCAGCCATGGTCACACGGCGATTTCCGATTTCCGATTTCCGATTGCCGATTGCCGATTACTTGAAGCTCGCCTTGTACTCCTCGATCGCCTTCCTCAGCCGCTGTTCGGTCTCGGCCTCGAACTTCTTCGACGTCCGGATCGTCTCGCCGACCGCCGGGTGATTCTTCGCCAGGTGCTCCAGCAGGCCCTTTTCGAAGGCCTTGACCCGGTCGATGGCGATGCTGTCCAGGAATCCGTTCGTTCCGGCGTACACGACCATGACCTGCTGCTCGACCGGCATCGACTCGTACTGGGCCTGCTTCAGCAGCTCGACGAGGCGCTCGCCGCGGGTCAGCTGGTCGCGCGTCGCCTTGTCGAGGTCGCTCGCGAACTGCGCGAACGCGGCCAACTCACGGAACTGGGCCAGGTCGAGCTTCAGCTTGCCCGCGACCTTCTTCATCGCCGGGGTCTGGGCGCTGCCGCCGACGCGCGACACGCTGATGCCGACGTTGATCGCGGGCCGCACGCCCGCGTTGAAGAGGTCGGGCTCGAGGTAGATCTGGCCGTCCGTGATCGAGATGACGTTCGTCGGGATGTAGGCCGACACGTCGCCGAGCTGCGTCTCGATGATCGGGAGCGACGTGAGCGAGCCGCCGCCGAGCTTGTCATTGACCTTCGAGGCGCGCTCGAGAAGGCGCGAGTGGACGTTGAAGACGTCGCCGGGGTACGCCTCGCGGCCCGGCGGGCGCCGCAGGAGGAGCGAGATCTGCCGGTAGGCCCACGCGTGCTTCGTGAGGTCGTCGTAGATGCACAGCGCGTGGCCCTTATCGGTGTCGCGCACTTCCTCGCCGATCGCGGTGCCGGCGTACGGCGCGATGAACTGGAGCGGCGCGGGGTCGTTCGCCGTCGCGCACACGACGACCGTGTACTCCATGGCGCCGTGCTTCGCGAGCGTGTCGACGACGTTCGCCACCGTCGACGCCTTCTGGCCGATCGCGACGTAGATGCAGACGACGTTCTGGCCCTTCTGGTTGATGATCGTGTCGATCGTCAGCGCCGTCTTTCCGGTCTGGCGGTCGCCGAGGATCAGCTCGCGCTGGCCGCGGCCGATCGGGATCATCGCGTCGATCGCCTTCCAACCGGTCTGGAGGGGCTCCTTGACCGGCTGGCGCTCGACGACGTTCTTCGACTTGCCCTCGACGGGCCGGTGCTTCTTCGCGGCGATCGGGCCCTTGCCGTCGATCGGCCGGCCCAACGCGTCGACCACGCGGCCAAGCATCACCGGACCGACGGGGACCTCGACGATGCGGCCGGTGCACTTGGCGGTGTCGCCTTCCTTGATGCCGCGGTCTTCGCCGAGGATGACGCAGCCGACCGAGTCCTCCTCGAGGTTCAGCGCCATGCCGTACACGCCGCCGGGGAACTCGACGAGCTCGGAGGCCATCACGTTCTCGAGGCCGTAGACGCGCGCAATGCCGTCGCCGACCTGCAGGACGACCCCGACGCTCTCCATCTTGAGCTCGGACTCGTACTGCTTGATCTCCTTGCTGATGATCGAGCTGACTTCCTCGGGCCTGATCGCGGTCATGGATCCTCCTGAGACTTACATCGCCGCGCCGAGCAGCCGCTCGCGCAGGTTCTTGAGCCGGTTCAACACGGTCCCGTCGAGCACCTGGTCGCCGATGCGGACCGACATCCCGCCCTTGAGCGCCCGGTCGACCGCCACGCGCATCTCGATCTTCTTGCCGGTCGCCGCCCGAAGGCGGTCCCCCAGCGTCTTCTCCTGGGCCGTCGACAGCGGGAACGCGGACGCGACCTGGACGCGGACGACGCCGTGACTCTCGTCGGCGAGCTGGTCGAAGCTGTCGGCGATGTCCGGGATCAGGTTGACCCGGTGCTTGTCGACGAGCAGGTCGAGCAGGTCAAGGAAGGCGGGCAGCGTCTTGCCTTCGAAGGGCTTCCGAAGCAGCTTCTTTCGCGCCGCCTTGGGGATGCGCGGCTGGCCCATCGCGCGGCGGAACGCGGTGTCCGCCTTGTACACGGTCTTGAGCGCCAGCAGGTGCTCTTCGACCTGCTCGACCGCGCCCTCCTCGAGGGCCACGGAGAGCATCGCCTTGGCATATCGCTTGGCCAGCGTCTTTTCGATCATCGTCCCCGCGCCGCCTTCTCGACCTTGTCCAGGTAATCGTCCACGATCCGCCCGTGGAGTTTCTCGTCCATCAGGGAATCGATCGTCCGCTCGGTCGTTTCAAGCGTGAGTCGCGCGAGTTCCGACCGCAATTCCAGCACCGCCTTGTCCCGTTCGATTCCGATCGTGCGCTTGGCCTTGGCCAGTTCGGCCGCCGCCTGGGTGTTCGCTTCGGCGACCGCCAGCTCGCGGGCCTTCGCGCCTTCCGCCAGCGCCGCGTCGATGCGCCGCTTCGTTTCCGTTCCGATGTCCGCCAGCCTGGCCTGGATTGCGGCCAGGCCTTCCGACGCTTCGCGCGTTTCGCGCGCCAGGTCGTCGAACTTGGCCTGGATGCCCTGGGTGCGGGCCGCCAGCATCTTTCCCAGGACCGGGATCACGAACTTCCACAGCACGGCCGCGAGGATCACGAAGCCGATCAGCTGCGACAGGAACATCAGCCCCGGACCCATCGCCGCCAGGGGGAGAATCATCGCGGTCCTCCCCTGGCCCCTTCGAGCGGGACGCCGAGGACGCGTTCCACCGCCTGCTGCGCGATGGCCGGCACGTCCTTGCGCAACTGCTCGAGGGCCTGGTTCTTCATCCGCGCGATGTCCGCCACGGCGGCCTTCACTTCGGCGGCCGCCTGCTGCTGCGCCTGGGCCGAGATGCGGCTTCGAGCCTCCATCCCTTCCTTGAGCAGGACCTGCATCCGGTCGTACGCCTCCTTCTCGATGCGCGCGATGTTCAGCTCGTACTCCTTCGTGAACCTCTCGAGCTCGGCCCGATCGCGGCGGATCGCCTCCTGCGACCGGCCCACCTCGGCCTCCCGGTCGGTCATGAACTTCAGCATCCGCCCGAAGAGCAGGCGGCGGAGCACCGTGAAGGTCACGATGAAGATGAAGGCCTGGATCGCGAGGACCAGGGGATTGATCCCGAGGTTCTCGAGGATGTCCGGCGCCGAGAGAAGGAGACTGTTCATCCGTTGCTCCGGGAGGCCAGGCGCGTCCGCCTACTTGACCTTGTCGCCCCACATGAAGCAGATGAGCAGCATGTAGATGACCAGCGTCTCGATGAAGACGACGCCGATGAGCATCATCGTCTGGATGCGCCCGCCCGCCTCGGGCTGCCGGGCCACGGCGTCCACCGCGGTGGAGATCGCCTTGCCCTGGCCGAGCGCGCCGCCGAACGCCGCGATCGCCAGGCCCAGCGCCAGGCCGAACCCGACGAGGTTCGTCGCCGCGCCCTCCGCGGCCGCCGGAGCGGAGCTGTCGGCGAACGCCACGCCGCCCATCATCCCCACGGCGGCGACACACATCAGCACCGTCAAGACCTTCGTGCGCATCCCTTTGCCTCCCATTATTGGTTGAAGTGACCTTTGATTCCCTCTAGTGACCCGCCGCGGCGTGCGCCGGCGCGTGCCCGGCCCCGTGCTCCTCGCCGTGGCCCGGCTCCTCCTCGTGGACGACCTTCGACGCGATGTAGATCGTGCAGAGCATCGTGAAGATGTAGGCCTGCAGGAAGCTCGTGAAGAGGGCGAGGGCCAGCATCGGCAGCTGTATGGGGAAGCCGCCGCCGAGCATCATGAGCCGCTCGATGATGTTGTCCTCGCCGAAGATATTGCCGAACAGCCGCAGCGACAGCGAAACGGGCTTGACCAGCTCGCTGATGATCTCCACCGGCACCATGAGGGGCGCGAGGAGCGCGACGGGGCCCATGAGGTGCTTGACGTAGTTCTTCAGGCCCGCGTCCCGGAGGCAGTAGGCCTGCACGAGGACGAACGCGGAGAGCCCCATGGCCGCCGTCGTCGAGATCGTCATCGTGGGCGACCGGAACGCCGGGATCACGCCCAGCATGTTCATCGAGAAGATGAAGAGGAAGATCGTGCCGAGGAAAGGGACGTACTTGTCCCCGCCGTGCGGAATCACGCCGTTCACCAGGTTGCGCAACGCCTGCACGGCCCACTCGAGCAGATTCTGAAGCCCTTTCGGAACGCGTTCGTACCGCCGGGTGGCGAGCCAGGAGAGCAGGATCAGGGTCAGGCAGGCCACGAGGGAGAAGCAGATGGCCTCGAACCAGAACTGGCCGAGATTGTTCTTCGTCTCCGTGAACCCCATCGTCTTGCTGACGTCGGGGAACGCGCCGGTGAACCATCTCCAGAGCCCGGTGAAGATCGAAACGGGGGGCTCGTGGGGGTGCTCCGCCGCGTGCCCCGCCCCGTGTTCCTGGAGGAGCGCCGCGATCATGCCCGGCTCCCGGTGCGCGCGCCGCGATCCTGCATGAGGACTCCGATCGCGAGGCCGAGCGTGGTCAAGGCGAGGCCTGCCGCCAGCGCCATCGGATGTACGCGGCCCTGGTAGACGAGGAAATAGAAGGCGCCGGCGTAGAAGCCGAGCTTGGAGAGCGAGACCAGCGCGAAAAGGAGGACGCTCTTGCGTTCCAGGAGCCTGCCGAGGAACCAGGCCCAGCTGATGAAGGGGACGAGTCCCAGGATGGCGCCCGCGGGAACGCCCAGGCCGACGGCCGCCGACCGGGTCGCGAGGAACGCGACGCCGCCCGCGGCGACCGAAATGGCGAGCGCGGCGAGGGAGAGCTTTCGAACCAGGAGGCGATCGATCATTTGAGGCTACGTTTCGACACGACCCACACGTGCCGGAATCCCGCGGCCGTACCCAAGGAGACTCCCAGCACCAGGAGCCAGGGATCGGTGCCCAGCCGGGCGTCCAGGAACGATCCGGCCAGGTATCCGAGCAGGATCCCCGCGACCAGGACCCATCCGATCCCGGCAATCGCCCCCATCGAGCGCCAAAAGGACGGGTCGGACAGCATGCGGGGCCCCGTCAGGTGTGTAGATTCTAGTGGCGACTTTTCCGTCGTCAAGAGAATTGACCCGCCCTCACGGGCGGGAGTCAAGAGTCGGGAGTCAAGCGTCAAGAGTCGAAAAGGGAAGTTGCGAGCCGTCGGTCACGAATCCCGAGCTCCCGCGCCGCTTTGCTTCGCGACACGTGACGGGTGACTCGAGACTCTCGGGGCGACCCTCGACGCTTGACTCGCGACTCGCGACCTTTTCCTTGTTATAGTTCGCTTCCTCAATCGTCATAAATAAGATGACCCCGAAAGATCCCGGCGACGGACCGCTGATCGACCGCTGCCTCGGCGGCGATCTCGAGGCGTACGGCGAGATCGTGGACCGCTACAGCGGCCGGCTCATCAACGTCGCGCTGATGATGGTGGGCGACCGGCACGACGCGGAAGACCTCGCGCAGGAGGCCTTCATCCGCGCCTACCGGGGGCTCGGGAATTTCCGCGGACGCGCGCGGTTCTCGTCGTGGCTCTACCAGATCACGCTCAACCTCTGCCGGGACCACCTCAAGGCCCGGTCGCGGCGCGGCCGGCGCATGGAGGAGGAGGCGCTCGAGAGCGTGGCGGAAGGCGGGGACGCGGTGCCCGCGACGCGCGCGCTCCTCGAGGCGGAGCTCTCCGAGACGATGCGCCGCGAGATCAACACGTTGCCGTTCGTTTACCGCCAAGCGTTCGTGATGCGCCACCTCCAAGGGCTCGATTACGAGGAGGTCGCTTGGATCACCAGCGTGCCCGCGGACACGGTGCGGGTCCGCGCCTACCGGGCGCGCGAGATGCTCCGGGAGAAACTGGCGCCCGCCGTGGACACTTACTGGCGCGAAAAGGCCGCGAAGGAGCGAGTGAGATGACGACCCGGAAGGACCTGCATCGGGCGGTGGACGGCGAGCTGCCGAAACGCGAGACGCGGCGGATCGAGGCCGACCCCCGCGCGAGGGAAGAACTGGAACGCCTCAAGGCGGTCGCCCAGGCCCCCCGCGAGGTGGTCCGTCCGGTCCAACCCCCGACGGGATTCCGCAAGCGGGTGCTCGACGAGCTCCGGAAAAAGCGCCCTCCCGGCCCTCCGGAAATCTCCTAACTTATTGATCCGCAAGAAGTTGTGATTTTTTCGGGACGCCGCGAAATTTTCGCAAACAAAACTTCCGTCCAATCGTCTAATCCATTGACGGCTGACAAATTGAAGATTGCTGGGGCGAATCGTCCGACGACGCTCAATCTTACCCCCAGTTCTCCCCAGACAGATGCCCGGGAGCGAACCCACGCTTCCGGGCATTTTTTTTCTGCGGAGCGTAAGCCCGGTGGACGTGAGACCGTCAGGGCCGCGATTGCGGATTGCCGATTTCCGATTTCGGATGCCCGACCCCTTCTGGCCGTGGCTCCGTGGTGAATTCGAACCCGCTAATGCGGCGATTGCTCCGGATCAACCTCGAAAACCCTGGCGATCGTCTCGTGGGACTTGAGCTTGTCCACTTCCGCCGTCGAGATCTGCTGCCGGAGCGCGGCGATGTCGATCCGGGCCGTCGAGAGCTCCCCGGCGGCGCGCACTTGAACCGCCTTCACCTTCGCGGGTAATGAAGAAAGCGCGGTGACCGCCCGATCATCGGGCCGGGCCACGTAAACCCAGACGGTCCCCTTGGGCCGTACGCGGAAGAGCGCCGGGGCCGCGTTGCGGTCGATCGCCTCCCTCGCGTCCTTTTCGTCCGCCACCCTCCGGCCCGCCAGGTAGAGTTCCCCGTCCTTCGCGATCGTCCCCAGCGACCGCGCCGCGCATCCCTTGAGCTCGTCGACCTTCAGCACCTGGCAGTAGTAGTTCAAGGCCTGCCCCGGTTCCCCCTTCTTCCGCAGCGCCTCGGCCGTCAGGAAGGCGGACTGCGTCGCATAAGCCGACCGTTTCGACACCCTCTGGAAGGACTCGATCGCCTCGTCGTATTTTCCCTGCACCAGCCCGACCCGGCCGCGGACGACCGCCTGCACGTCCTGCGGCGTCGACTCGGGAAACGTGACGTGGACCTCCGGGGGAGCGGGGCGGATGTGCATCCGGCGCTGGACGCGCGATCCTGCCTCCTCGACGATGGCGGGCGCGTCCCCGTACCGGTTCGCGTGGACTTTTCCCTCTTCCAGGCACCGGACGAAATTCTCGCTCGCGGCGACGTACCGCTGGACGTCGGGCGCGGCCCCGCGGTGCGCCAGCGTCTTGAGGGTCGCCGTCCGCTCCCCGATGCAGAGGATCCTCGCCTCCTCGCGGAGAACGGCCGCCGAATTCCTGGGATCGGAGGCGGTCACCGGCGCCACCTCGGCGTACGGAACGACGATCCCGAGATGCCGCGCCAGCTCCGCGCGCAGCGGCTCCGGCCGCGGCGCCCACGTCCGGGCAATGACGACGCCGACCACGACTAGCACCATCGCCGCGGCGGCAACTCCGACGCTTCGGAAAATCCCCGACCGCCGCTCCCGAGCCTCCCGCTGGAGAACCCGAAATCGGGCGCCGCTTCCGGGGCGACGCGCCCGCGAAGGAGCCGGTCCGCCAACGCCAACCGGGCGGACTCCGATGCGCAGCCCGCGCATTCCACGAGGTGCGACTCCAGCGCCGCCGACTCCTCCTCCCCGAGGCGCCCGTCCAGGCGCCGGGAGATCAGCTCCTTCGAATCGCCGCAGGTCATCGCTTCGCCTCCCGCTTCACCGCCGCCCCGTCCACCAGGTAGGGCGCCATCAATTCACGGAATCGTTCCCGCCCCCGCGCCACGCGGGAGCTGAGCGTCTTGACCGGGCATTCGCACGCCCGGGCCGCCTCTTCGTAGGAGAGTTCCTCCACCACCACCAGGAGCAGCGCGCTCCTGAACGGCTCGTCGACGGCCTCCAGCGCGCGGTCGATCGCGGCCTGCAGCTCGATCCGCTCCAGCGGGTCGGGCTCCGCGACGGCGATCTCGGCGGGCCACCCGTTGGTTTTCCGGAGGACCCGCCCCAGGTAGGTCAGCGCCAGCCGCCGCGCGATCGCGTAGAGCCACGCGCGGAATCCGCCGCCCGGCCGGTACCGGCCCGCGTGCCGCAGGACCCGCAGGAACGTCTCCTGCGCGAGGTCCTCCCCGGCCGCCGCATCGCCCGTCATCCTGGCGAGGAACCGGACGAGCCCGCCGCCGTGGCGGGCGACCAGCCCGCGCAGGGCGTCGCGCCTGCCGGAGGCGATCTCCTCCATCAGCCGGTCGTCGCCGCCGGGCCCGGCCATCTTCTCGTTCCTCATCCTTGTATACCCGTGATACGGACGAAAGCGCCCGGGCGCGTGAATTCCGGGAGCATCCGCCGGGCGCGCGGGTAAGCAGGAAAGAGATCGCGCGAAAGTTCGTGAACCTTTTGCGGCGGTCGGGGGCTTCAGGTGCGGGGCATGAAACGGAGGTTGGGATGAGAAAGTGGAACGCGTGGCCGGCGGCGATGATCCTGTTCGCGGCGGCCGCGAGCGCGGCGGCGCAGGAGCCTGCGGCCAAACCCTGTTCCGGCGACACCTACGGCACGGCCGTCGAGTGGCTGAGGGAGACGAGCCTGGCCGCGAGGCAGGCGAAGGCCGACGGGCGGCTCGTGATGGTCCTTCACCTTTCGGGCGAGCTCGACGACCCGGAGAAGACCTGAAACAACGCGCTCCAAGTGAGGGCGGGCGCCCTCTCGGACGCGGAAGTCGGCGAGTACCTCAACAAGCAGTTCGTCTCCGCCTGGAAGCGCGTCGGGACGTTCCAGGTGATCCAGAAGGACGGCAGGACGGTCGCGCGCGCGGGCGGCAACATCGCGATCTATTTCTGCACCCCCGACCTCGACGTCGTGCATGCCGTCGCCGGTCCGGTGGGGAAGGATAGTCTCCTCTCCTCCGCGAAGTGGGCCGTCGAAGCGTATCGAAAGGCGCTGGAACAGTCGAAGGGCGACCGCGAGGCCCTCGTGACCGCGCTTCGCCTGGCGCACGAGACCGAGGCGCCGCAGAAGCGTCGTTGCGGCCTCGAAGTTCTGCGGACGGTTGAAGCGCCGCCCCAGCCGACCCCGGACAAAGAAAAGTCCGACCGGCCGGCGCCTCCCGGGATTGCGGTCTATCGTTGCGTCCCGGCCGAAGATACGGCGGCCAAGGCCGAGGTGACCCCGGCGATTCAGCGGGTCGAGCCCCAGGTCCGTCGCCGGGCGGCCCTCCTGGTCGGGGGCGGGCGCAATCTCCACGGCTTTCTCGCCCAGCAAGGGCTTCCGAAGCTCGACGAAGTGTACCGCCATGTCTTCGAGGGGGTCCTGGGCCAGCAGGTGACCGATGCGCCGGTGATCGTGCGCGAAGCGCCCCAGGGCCGGGTCTATGGCTGTCAGGCAGTCGCCATCGCGAGGAGGGAGCCGCCTCCCGTGGCCGAGATCGACGATATCGCGGCGAAGCTGAAGGCGGCCTTGGATCAAATCGAAAAGCTCAAGAAGCAGGTGGAGGAGCTGAAGAAAGCGAAGTAGGAGCGGCGATTCCCGATTCCGGATTCCAGATCCCCGGCGCGGTTCGGATATAATCGAGGTTCATGGCAATCCGGCGGCAGGACCGACCTCTCGTCCTGGGCATCGCCGTCGCCGTCGGGCTCACGCTCCTCTTCTCCGCCCTCGCGTTCACGCATCTCCGCAATCCTCCGCCCGACACTCCGTGGACGTACGCGGAACTGCCCGACCGGAGCCCGGAAGTCGCGCTGAACGACATCGCCGCCGAACTCCTCGGCGGCCGCATCCAGCTGGTGAAGGTCGCGGCGCCCGAGACCCCGTCGGAATCGCACCAGCTCCACTTCACGAGCCGGGACAAGCCGCTCCTCGTGCGCGTCCTTCCAGACCCGGCCGACCCCGTGAGGGGACGGCTGGTCTGGGACACGCCCGCAGGGCCCCGCGTCATCTGCCGCGGCGTCCGGCCCGGAGGGTTCAGCGTGATGGAGGTTTCCTACGGATGGATCCTCCGGCTCGAGGTGGTCCGGATGGACCGGGACGGCCGTCCCACGGAACTGGCGGCGACCAAATCGGTCCAACGCCCGGCGCCGCCGAAGAAGTGATTTTCAATCCACGTCGAAAATCTTCACCCGCCCCGTCGCGCCGCGAGAGAGGGTGACCTTCGACTTCGCGATTCCGAAATGCCGGGCGAGCGCCTCGCGGACCGCCGCGTTCGCTTCATGGTCGACCGGCGCCGCGGTGACCCACACTTCGAATTGGCCGGGGCCCTTCGGCTCGACGCGATTCGATGACGCCCGGGGATGCACGCGAACCGTGATCCTCATTCGACTTCGTCGCGTTCCATCTGGTCCGGGGCCTCAACACCGAGAAGCCCCATCCCGGTCCGGAGCGCGACCTTCACGGCGGCCAGGGTCGCCAGGCGAGCCTGCCGGATCCGTTCGTTCTCCACGAGGATGCGCTTCGCGGGATCCTTCTTGCCGGCGGTCTGATACTGCTGATAGGCGGCGGCAAGGCCGTAGAGGTAGCCGCAGAGGATCGAGGGATCGAGGTGCAACGCGGCGCGCTCCACGGCCCGGCCGAGACCGCGGACATGGCGCACCAGGAAGACTTCCTCGTCGCCGAGCGCCGCGGCGTCGAACGGAGCGGTGTAGAGTCCGTCCTTTAGTTCCTCCGCCGCGATCATTCCCTTCTCGACCGCCTTCCGGAAGACGCTCGCGATGCGCGCGTGGGCATACTGGACGTAGTAGACCGGATTGTCCGCCGACTGCTGGACCGCGAGCGTCATGTCGAAGTCGAGCGGCGAGTCGGTCTTGCGCATGACGAAGAACCAGCGGGTCGCGTCGACGCCCACCTCGTCCATCAGCTCGCGGAGCGTCACGTAGCTCGCGAGCCGCTTCCCCATCTTCACCTCCTGTCCGGCCTTCAGGAGGCGGCAGTGCTGGACGATGAGGACCTTGAACTCGTGATCGGGCGAGGGGAGGTAGCCCAGCATCTTGAGCGCGGTCTCCATCCCCTGGATGTGGGCGTGGTGATCCGGGCCCATAGATCGATGAGGCAGTTCCACCCCCGCGCGTACTTGTCGAGGTGGTAGGCGATGTCGGGCGTCCGGTAGGTGTACTGGCCGTCCTGCTTCACGAGGACGTTGTCCTTGGTGTCGCCCGCGTCCTTCGCGCGGAGCCAGAGGGCCCCGTCCTTCTCGTAGGTGAGCCCCATCGCCTTGAGCTTAGCCACGAGGCGCGCGACGGCGCCGGTCGCCTCAAGGTCGGCCTGGCTCGACCACCGGTCGTACGTGACCCGGAAATCCTGGAGATCGCGCCGGATCTCCGCGAGCAGGATTTCCATTCCGAGCCGGCCGCAGGAGTCGACGGTGGCGGGCTCGACGACTTTCTTCGCGATCTCGCGGATGTAATCGCCGCGGTACGAGTTCTTCTCCTCGAGCTCGAACTTCTTGCCGCCGACCTCCGCGACGAGCCAGATGCGGGGCTTCCCATCCTCGTCGACGCCCCGATCCTCGCGCGCGAAGGAGATCCCTTTCGACTCGAGATGGCGCCACAGGACCGACCGGCCGAGATTCTCGACCTGGCTGCCCGTGTCGTTGATGTAGAACTCGCGGCCGACCCGGTAGCCCGCGTGCTCGAGGATCCGGGCGATGGAATCCCCGAGGGCGGCCTGCCTCCCGTGGGCGATGTGCAGGGGACCCGTGGGATTGGCGCTCGTATGCTCGACGAGCACCTTGAGTTCACTGCCCGCGTCGCTTCTTCCGAACCTCGCGCCCTTGCGGCGGGCCTCCTCGATCGTGGAAGCCTGGATCGCCGGCTGCGCCGCAAGGTTGACGAATCCCGCGCCCGCGATATCGATTTTCGCGGCGCCCGGCAGGCCCGCGAGCTTTCCGGCGAGCTCCTCGGCGATCTTGCGAGGGGGTTTCTTCAGCTCCCGCGCGAGGCGCATCGCGACGCCGCAGGTCGCGTCCCCGAACTTCAAGTCGGAAGGGGCCTCGAGGATCGGGGAGTACTTGGCTTCCGAGAGATCGACGCCCCACAGCGTGCGGCCCGCCTCGAGGATGGCGCGGGTCCAGGCGGCGTCGAAATCCATGGACGCAGATTATAGAAGAGGATTGCGGATTGCCGATTGCGGATTGCAGATTCCCGATTCCGAACGACCACGGAGTCACTGCAAGACTCGATTGGAGACTGCGGGCAAGGAAGGTCTGGCCGTGCCTCCGTGGTGATTCTGGAAAGAGCGACTATCCTTCAGTGCCGGTCGGGGCGGGCTTGCGGGGGCGCTTCGCCTTCTCCCACTTCACGAGGGGCGCGTCGCACCAGAGGGTCTCGAGGTCGTAGAACTTGCGGTAGTTCTCGCGGAAGACGTGCAGGACGAAGTCCCCGAAGTCCTCGAGGATCCACGGCGCCCCGCGCTCACCCTCCATGCCGTAACGTCGCAGACCCTTA
>Ga0193739_1000272_pt1 | contig 14526 bp, 13 predicted proteins | sample L2a2metaG_FD_144926 | JGI IMG/M metagenome (GOLD analysis project Ga0193739, IMG submission 144926) | Soil microbial communities from a riparian zone of the East river system, Colorado, United States - L2a2 | ecosystem: Environmental > Terrestrial > Soil > Riparian zone | place: USA: East River...
CTGAGCGGATCGGCGCGCGACCCCTCCCGCCCGTCGAAGTGATCGACCTGAAGACTGCTGCACGGGTGCCAGAGGCGGGGGTCATTCCGTGGACCGAGGCGCTGGACGGCGCGGTGGGTGGCGCGTTGGCGCGCGGTGAGCAAGCCATCCTGCTCCTCAATCGCCGCGGATTCGCGACGTTCGTGCAATGTCCCGCCTGCGGCGATGTGCGCGCCTGCCCGAATTGCGCCATCGCGCTCACGGTGCATCAGACGCCGGCGGGCATGCGCTGCCACTACTGCGGGCACGAGGAGCCGGTTCCGGAGAAGTGTCGCGTCTGCGGCAACGCCACGCAGCGTTTGCGCGGCCTCGGCACGCAGCAACTGGAGCACTTCGTGGCCGCGCGTTTCCCCGCGGCGCGCATCGCCCGGATGGATCTCGACACCACCAGCACCAAATGGGCCCATCACCGCATCCTCGAGCGGGTGGCGCGCGGCGACGTCGACATCTTGCTCGGCACGCAGATGATCGCCAAGGGACTCGACTTCCCCAACGTGACGGTGGTGGGCGTGGTGGATGCCGACACCGGGTTGCATTTCCCCGACTTCCGCGCCGCCGAGCGGACGTTTCAGCTGGTGGCGCAGGTGGCGGGCCGAGCGGGGCGGGGGCCCAAGGGTGGCCGCGTGTACGTGCAGACGCGGTCGCCCGACCACCACGCCATCCGGGCCGCCGCGGCGCACTCGGTGGAAGCGTTCGCGGAGGCAGAGCTGCCGTTGCGCACGCCGCCCAGCCCGCCGTATCCCCCCAAGGTCGGGCTGGTGCGGTTCGTGGCCTCGGGACGCGACCAGGCGCGCACGGCGGCGATTGCGGAGCGGGTCGCGGCCTGGCTGCGCCGCGCGGGGACGGAGCGCTTGGGGGGCGCGCTGACCGTGCTGGGACCCGCACCGTGCCCGATCACTCGGCTGCGGGGCCTGTGGCGCTGGCACGTGTTGGTCAAGGCGGCGGAGGCGCGGGCGCTCGGACGGGTGGTGCGGGCCTGGCGGGCGAAGTCGCACCGCGCGGTGACGGTGGACCGCGACCCCGTCTCGCTCTTGTGAAAGCGCTTTCATTCCGGGTATTTTCACCGGCCTGTGAGTCGCCCTCGGTTCCAATACCGACCACCCAACTTCGATGCCCCGCCGCTTTCGGGGGCGCCCGACGCGCGATTCGAAGCCGCACCGGCCGACGGGGTTCTCCCCGACGGTTTTTTTTCGACTACGAATCTGCCGACCTACGTGAAAGTGGGGGGCGCCTGGCGCCGCCCGCGGCTGCCGCGCATGGACTGCGTCATCGTCCATCACGCGCAGGACGACCTCGTCGTGACGGAGCCGCGCCGCCTCAAGAAGGGCGAGCGCATCGCCGTGGGCGCGAACGAGGACGGCAGCGAGGGCATCTACGTGCACGGCGAGGGCTTCCTCGGCGGCCGCCACAGCGCCAACGAATTCCGCTTCATGCAGACCGAAGTGTCGCGCGAACGGCCTGTGGACTACGCCGTCCTGGCCGAGCTGCTCGGCGAAGAGAAGCAGCGGGGCGGCAAGATTCTCTGGGTGATTGGTCCCGCGCTGGTGCATGCGCGGGCGCGCGAGGACATGATCTGGTTCATCCAGAACGGCTACGTCGGCGCCTTGCTCGGCGGCAACGCGGTGGCGGTGCACGACCTCGAGGCGGCGATCTTCGGCACCACGCTCGGGATGTCGAGCTCAGGGGAGGGCGTCGAAGGCGGTCACGCGCTCCACATGCGCGCGATCAATGCGATCCGCCGCGCCGGCTCGATCGCGGCCGCGGTGCGCCAGGGGCTCGTGAAGGGCGGCATCATGCACGCGTTGACGACGCAAAGCGTGCCCTACGTCCTCGCGGGATCGATTCGTGACGACGGCCCGTTGCCCGAGGTCATTTCCGACACGCTGGCCGCTCAGGACGCGATGCGCAGGTACACCGTCCAGGCGACCTTCGCAGTCTTCGTCGCGACGGCGCTGCACGCGATCGCGGTGGGCAACATGCTTCCCGCCTTCGTCGATTCCCCCAGCCCCGACGAGGTCCGGCCCCTCACGACGGTGTGCGTGGACCAGACAGAGTTCGTGGTGAACAAGCTGCGCGACCGGGGCACGCATCAGGCGTACGGGGTCGTGACGAACGCGCAGGACTTCATGCACGTCCTGCGATTCTACGTGGAGCGATGGGAGCAGGCTCGGACCCCCGCGTCCCTTTCCCGGTAGCGCCGGGGCAGGGCCCGGGATGGGCCAAGGTGGCCGCGGCCGTGGAGGCGGAGATGCCTCCCGCGGAGATCGAGACCATCTACCTGTTCCGGCCGATCAAGCGGGAAGGGCGGGAGTGGGGGACGGCGGTGGTGACCCGCAAGACAACCGAGGGCCGGTTGCGGGTTTACACCGCGAAATACATGCTCATCGTGCGCGGCAAGGATCGCGGGCAGGCCAAGGTGGAGCTGACGGAGGTGGGGCTCAGTCCCGCCGAGGTTCTGGCGCAGGTGATGCAGGCGACGTCCGACCGCAGCGGGGAGTCGGAGCCGCCGGTGGAGATGTCTCCAGGGGCATGGTATGAAGGTTGACAGCCAGCGGCTGCTCGAGACGTTTCGCCGCTACCTGCACGACCACAGCCTCCCGGTGACGCACCAGCGGCTGGCGGTGGCGGAGGCCATCTTCTTCTCAGGGGACCATCTGTCCGCTGAGGACATCGCCGGACGCGTGGCGAAGCGTGGTGAGGCCGTCGGCACGGCGACGGTGTATCGAACGCTCGAGCTCCTGGTGGGGAGCGGGCTCGTGACGGAGCACGACTTCGGCGAGGGCTTCAAACGGTACGAGCCGGGGTCCGCCGGAGGAGAGGGGGGCGGTGAGCCGCACGAGCATTGCATCTGCTCGTCGTGCGGTGCGGTCATGGAGTTCTCCAACGACCGCCTGGAGCGTATGATCGCTCTGCTCGCGGAGGAGGTGGAGTTCCGGCCCCACCGCCACCGCCTGGAGATCTATGGATTGTGCCGCCGCTGTCAGCAGTCGAACCCTTTAGCGCGCGCGAGGTAGTGGGTTGATCGACTCACGAATGTTCATCCCGACCAAGGCCTTTCTCACGAAGGGCGTCGGTCGGCACAAGGAAAAACTCACGAGCTTCGAGATGGCGCTGCGCGATGCGCACCTCGCCAATTTCAACCTGGTGCGGGTGAGCTCCATCTTCCCGCCACACTGCGAGCTGGTGGACCGCGAGGAAGGGCTGAGCATGCTGAAGCCCGGCCAGGTGCTGTTCACTGTCGTCGCCGAGTCCGCGACCAACGAGCCGAGCCGCCTGGTGGCGGCATCGATCGGCCTCGCGCTGCCGGCCGACCCGTCGCACCACGGGTACATCTCGGAGCATCACAGCTACGGCCAGAACGAGGTCGCGGCGGGCGAATACGCCGAAGACCTCGCCGCCTCGATGCTGGGCACCGTGCTGGGCGTGCCCTTCGATCCCGACAAGGCGTGGGACGAGCGCCGCGAGCAATGGCTCCTGTCGGGAGAGATCGTTCGCACGATGAACGTCACCTCGACTGCCGAATGCGGGGAAGACGGGCGCTGGACGACCGTGGTGTCGGCCGTTGCCTTCTGCGGATAGCGTCTCGTTCGCCGTCGCGTTCACCGCGGGGCTCCTGAGCTTTCTCTCCCCCTGCGTGTTGCCGCTGATCCCGAGCTACATCGGGTACCTGACGGGGATGTCGCTGGACCAGATCGAGGCGCGTCGCGGGACGGCGCTGCTGCACGGGTTGTGGTTCGTGGCGGGGTTCAGTCTGGTATTCGTGCTGCTCGGCGCGGCGGCCTCCGCGGTGGGGAACTTGCTGCGGGAACAGCAGGTATGGCTGGGGCGGATCGGAGGGGTGTTGATCATCCTCTTCGGCCTGTATCTGATCGGCGTGTTGCGACCGGCGTTCCTGATGCGCGAGCGGCGCATCGAGCTGAGTCGGAAGCCGCTCGGCTATCTCGGCTCCGCGGTCGTGGGGATCACGTTCGGCGCCGCCTGGACGCCTTGTATCGGACCGATCCTCGGCGCCATCTTCACCCTCGCCGCCACGCGCACGGGACTCGGTTCGGGAATGGCGTTGCTCGGCGTCTACGCGCTCGGTCTCGCCGTTCCGTTCCTCGTGACGGCCCTGGCACTCGACCGGTTTCTCGGCTGGTTCCAGCGGTTCCGCCCCTATCTCGTGTGGGTGGACCGCACCGCGGGGGCGATACTGATCGTGCTGGGGATCTTGCTGGTGACGGACCGCTTCACGCTGCTCGCGGGGTACTTGCAGGGCCTGACGCCCGAATTCCTAAGGAGCAGACTATGACCATGCGACAGACGACCGCGCTGCTGCTGAGCCTCTCATTGCTCGGCGCGTGCGCCAAGGGCGAGAACGCCGGCAACGCGTCCGCCGACTCGACCGCCCGCAACCTGACCCTCGCGCCCGCCGAATCGACGGCGGCGATGCGGGACATGCCGGCCACACCGCCTCCCGCACCGGCGGCGACCGCACCCGTAACCCGGCCGGCGGTGCAGCGTCCCAGGCCTCCAGCTGCCCCCACGACGCTGACGTTGCCGGCGGGCTCGCACTTCGACATGGCCGCGGCCGACACGATCACCTCGCGCACCGCCAAGACGGGCGATCCCTTCAGCGCTCGCGTGGTCGAGGATGTGCGCAACGCGGCCGGCAAGGTCGTGATTCCGGCGGGTTCGCAGGTCAACGGCACGATCACCGATGTGAAGCCCGCGCCGAATCCCAACACCCCGGGCACGCTGACGCTGGCGGTCTCGAGCATCACGGTCCGCGGGACGAACTATCCGCTCGAAGCGACGATCGACTCGCTCGAGACCGTCCATAAGGGGCGCGGCATCACGACGGGCGACGCGGCCAAGGTGGGCGCCGGCGCCGTCGCGGGCGCCATCATCGGCCGCGTGGTCGGCGGCAACAAGCGCGGCACGATCATCGGCGGCGTCGTCGGTGGCGCCGTCGGCGCCGGCGTGGCGCAGACGAGCAAGGATTCGGACATCGTGCTCCCCGCCGGGGCACACATCGTCGTGACGGTGACGAAGCCGCTCACCGTCAAGGCGAGCTGACACCATGAGCGTGCGCGCGAAGCTGTCGACGATGATGTTCCTCCAGTTCTTCATCTGGGGCGCTTGGTACACGACGATCGCCGTGTACATGACGCATCACGGGATGACGACGCTGACGCACTGGCCTTATACGGTGAACCCGATCGCGGCCATCGTCGCGCCGTTCTTCCTCGGGCTCGTCGCCGATCGCTACTTCGCGACCGAGAAGGTGTTGGGAGTGCTCCACCTGCTGGGCGGCGTGGTGATGTTCGCGGTGCCACAGGCCACCGGCGCGCCCACGGTGTTCATTCTGCTCCTGCTGGCCTACAACCTGTGTTACATGCCGACGCTTGGCCTCGCCAACAGCCTGGCGTTCCATCACATCCAGTCGCAGGAGACGCAGTTCCCGCTGATCCGGGTTTTCGGCACAGCGGGCTGGATCGTGGCCGGGTTGTTCATCAGCCTCGTGTTCGGCGGCCTGATGGCGACCGTGCCGGAGCAAACGGCCGTGCCGATCTACACCGCCGGGGCGGCGAGCGTACTGCTCGGGCTCTTCAGCTTCACGCTGCCGCACACGCCGCCGCCGGGCGTGGGGCAACGCGTCTCGCTGCGCAGTATCCTCGGGCTCGACGCGTTGGGGCAGCTCGGCGACCGCTCGTTTTATGTCTTCATTACCGCGTCGCTGCTGCTGTGTATCCCGCTCGCGGCCTACTACAACTTCACCCAGATCTTCCTGGGCGATGCCGGGATCACCAAGATTGCGGCGACGCAGTCACTCGGCCAAATGTCCGAAGTCATTTTCATGCTGTTGATGCCGCTGTTCTTCGTGCGGCTCGGCGTGAAGAAGATGCTGCTGGTGGGCATGGCCGCGTGGGTGCTGCGCTACGCCCTCTTTGCGCTCGCGGCGCCGGCCGCCGTCTCCTGGCTGATCATCCTCGGGATCCTGCTCCACGGGGTCTGTTACGACTTCTTCTTTGTGACCGGCCAGATCTACGTCGACAAGAAGTCGACGCCGGCGGTTCGCGGTCAGGCGCAGGGATTCCTGGTGCTGGTCACGTACGGCATCGGCATGCTGATCGGGGCGCAGGTGGCGGGCAACGTGTACAACCGGATGCTCGGCGGCGCGGCCAGTCTGACCCTCGACCGGTGGCCCGACTTCTGGGTGCTGCCTGCCGGGTTCGCGGCGGTGGTGTTACTCCTCTTCGCGGTGCTGTTCCGGTCCACACCAGCGAAGGGCTAGATGATTCGACCCCTCTGGGTCTATCCGCTGTTCTTTATGGTGCCGCCGCTCGCGGCGCAAACAGGCTCCGTGCCGGCACCCCGGTTCCTCGTCACGTTCCCGGTGGTCAGGAGCAGCGTCCCCGTCGACGGGCGTCTGCTGCTGCTGCTCTCCACCGACTCGACCGACGAGCCGCGAAACCAGATATCGGACATCTACGAGACCCAGCTGATCTTCGGCCGCGACGTGGAGGCCTGGGCCGGTGGTCGCATCGCCAGCGTGGACGGGCGCGCCGCCGGTTATCCGGTCGAGAGCCTGCGCAATGTCCCGGCCGGCCGCTACCGCGTGCAGGCGCTGCTCAACCGCTACGAGACGTTTCGGCGTGCCGACGGGCACATGGTGAAGCTCCCACCGGACCGCGGTGAGGGTCAGCAGTGGAATCGCAAACCGGGGAATCTGTACAGCACGCCGCGCTGGATCCGGTTCGATCCCAAGCGCGCCGACGTGTTCCGGATCGTGCTCGACCAGGAGATCCCGGCGATTCCCGATCCGCCGGAAACCAAGTACGTGCGCCATATCCGGATCCAGTCGAAACGGTTGAGCGAGTTCTGGGGTCGCCCCATGTTCCTGGGGGCGCACATCCTGTTGCCGCAAGGATTCGACGAGCATCCCGAAGCGCGGTATCCGCTTGTCATCGACCACGGGCACTTTCCCGACAACCTGGGCGGATGGCGCGAGACGCCGCCGGACTCTGGACTCGCGCCGGATTCCTCGGTGCGGTTCCACCTCGGCGGCTACAACCGCATCCAGCAACAGGCGGCGTGGCAGCTCTATCAGGATTGGACCGGCCCGGCCTTCCCGCGCGTGCTGCTGATCCAGATCCAGCACCCGACGCCGTACTACGACGATTCCTACGCGGTGAACTCGGCGAACAATGGCCCCTATGGCGACGCGATCATGCAGGAGCTCGTCCCTGAGATCGAGCGCCGCTTCCGGGGCATCGGCCAGGGGTGGGCCCGGATCACCTATGGCGGCTCGACTGGTGGTTGGGAAGCGATGGCGGTGCAGATGTTCTATCCGGACGAGTTCAACGGCGCGTTCATCGCCTGTCCCGACCCGATCGACTTCCGGCAGTACACCGTCGTGAACATTTACGAGGACACAAACGCCTATTGGTTCTCGAGCCGGTGGAAGCGCGTCCCGCGCGCGGGACATCGCGACTGGCTCGGGCAAATCAGCGTCACGGTGGGCCAGGCGAACCACCTCGAGCGCGTGCTCAGCTCCCACGGCGCCTCGGGCGGACAATGGGACATCTGGCAGGCGGTATACAGTCCGGTCGGGGCGGATGGCTATCCGAAGCCGATCTGGGACAAGCGCACCGGGACGATCGACCATGCGGTCGCCGCGTATTGGCGGGAGCACTACGACCTCGGGGCGATTCTGCGGCGCGACTGGGCCACCCTGGGCCCGAAGCTCCGCGGCAAGCTGCACATCTATGTGGGAGAGGCCGACAACTATTTCCTGAACAACGCGGTGTATCTGGTCGAGGATTTCCTGAAGCATGCCGATCCACCGGCGGACGCCGAGGTGGATTATGAGCCGCGAGCGGAGCATTGCTGGAACGGCGACCACACCAGGCCGAACGCGTACAGCCGGCTGCGTTACCCGCAGATGTTCATCCCGCGGATCATGGATCAGATTCGCCGCAACCACCCGCGGAACGCCGACACCCTGAGCTGGCGATACTGATCGCCTCGCTACGCGGGGTTGCCCGCGGCGCTAGTCCGGGAGTGGAGGCCTACGGCCGCCGGTAGTTGACGTCGAGGATCGCCAGCCGCCCGAGGTGGGTGCCGAGTCGGACGGTGAAGTCGGCGAAGTCCTTGCGATCCTTCGGGGTCCACGCCACTTCGGCCAGCGCGGCCAAGCGCGGGAACGCCATGTACTCGACCTTGCGCGGGTTGGGCATGTACTCGGTCCACAGCTGTGCCTGCGTGCCGAGGACGCGCCGCGCCTGGTCGGGGGTGAGCACGGCGGGCACGGGCTCGTAGCCGTAGACGGTTTCGAGCGGCAGGAATCCGCCGATCGCGATCGGTTCGGCGGCGGTGTCGGCCGACTGGTAGTAGTCGAAGTAGGTGTGCGACGTGGGGGTCATCACCACGTCGTGTTCGGCCTGGGCCGCGGCGATGCCACCTTCCGTACCGCGCCACGACATCACGACCGCATTCGGCGCGAGCCCGCCTTCCAGAATTTCGTCCCAGCCGACGAGCGATCGGCCGCGCGCCGTGAGAAACTCGTCCATACGCCGAATGAAGTAGCTCTGCAGCTCGTGCTCGTCCTTGAGCCCGAGCTCGCGGATGCGCGCCTGAGCGCGGGGGCTCGCCTGCCACTCGTTCTTCACCGCCTCGTCCCCGCCGATGTGGACGTAACGGCCGGGGAACAGGGCGAGCACCTCGGTCAGCACGTCCTGCATGAAGCGGATGGTTGGCTCTTCGGGATTCAGAATGTGCGCATAGACCCCCCAGCGCATGCCGACGCCGACCGTATCACTGGTATTGCCGAGCTCGGGATACGCGGCGATCGCCGCTTGAGCGTGGCCCGGCATCTCGATCTCGGGCACGACAGTGATGAAGCGCGCCGCGGCGTAGGCGACGACCTCACGCACGTCGTCCTGCGTGTAGAAGCCGCCGTGCCGCTGCCCATCGAAGCGCCACTGGGCGGAGTCCGCGTACCCCCGTTGCCGTCCGATGAGGGTCGCGCGACGCCAGGAGCCGATCTCGGTGAGCCGCGGGTACTTCTTGATCTCGATGCGCCACCCCTGGTCCTCCGTGAGGTGCCAGTGGAAGCGGTTGAGCTTATGGAGCGCCAAGAGGTCGATGTATTTCTTCACGAACTCCTTCGGCATGAAGTGCCGGCCGCAGTCCAGGTGCGCGCCGCGCCACTGGAACCGCGGCGAATCCTCGATGATCGCGCCCGGGATCGTCCACGCGACGTCTTCCACCTTTGCCTCGCGGAAAATCTCCACGGGAAGGAGCTGCCGCAGCGTCTGGACGGCGTAGAACGCGCCGGCGGGCTTCGCGGCGCGGATGGTGACGCCGGCCGGCGTGACCACGAGGCGATAACCCTCGTCGCCGAGTCGCGCTAAGGTGGTGTCGGTGCGGATCGAGATCACGCCAACGGGTGCCCCAACCGGGAGGCGGTATCCCGTCGCCGGGGCCACGTAATCGGCGAGTGCGTAGCCGACGCTCCTCATCGGGGCGTCGGTCGAGATGACGCTGCGGGCCGTGAGCACGAACGCGCCTGGGGTGCGGTCGACTCGGACTGGCTGCGGGATGACGGCGAGGCTCTGTGCCAGCGCCGCGACGAACGCGATGTGCATGGCTAGTCCCGGGTTATTGGAGCTCGCGCACCCAGATGTTTCTGTAGCGCACCGGATGGGCGTGGTCCTGGAGCAACAGGGGCAGGCGGTCGGCGTGCGGCCGATAGGTCGCGACGCGATTGTGCGCCGTCCATCCGGTGATCACATCGTTGTCGTGCACCAGCACGCCGTTGTGGAAGACAGTGACGCGCGCCGGCCGCACCACGGAACTGTCCGGCCCGAATACCGGCCGGTGGAAGACGATGTCGTAGGTCTGCCACGCCCCCGGCGGCCGGCTGGCGTTCACGAGGGGCGGCGTCTGTCCGTAGATCGCCCCCGCTTGGCCGTCGGCGTACGTCTCGTTCTGATAAGAGTCGAGCACCTGGATCTCGTAGTGGGTCATGAAGAAGACGCCGCTGTTGCCGCGGTCTTGTCCCTCCCCCTTCGCGGGGAAAGGCGCGCGCCACTCGATGTGCAGTTGTACCGACCCGAACCCCCGCCTGGTCATGATATTCCCCGTGCCCGCCACGACCTCCATGTAGCCGTCTTTCACGAGCCACTTGGCGGGTCGCCCGTCCGAGTCCGCGAGTTGCCAGTCGGCGAGACTCTTGCCGTCGAACAGGACGATGGCGTCCGCGGGCGGCGGGACCGGCGGTTGCTCGGGCGCCGGCGTGACGACGGGAGGCTTGGGACGATCGAGAGAATTCGGCGGCCACTGGTTTTGCATGAGTGCAAGCACCGCGATAGCGAGGATCATGGCTTCCAGGTTCCCTGAGCGACCGCCGGCACAAACGCCTCGATACCCGGCGGCGGGAAGTCGAGCGTCTTGCCTTGCTCGGCACTCTGGTAGGCGGTCATCAGGACCTTCACGACCTCGAGGCCGTCATCGAACGTGAGCGCCCCCGGCGTGCCGTCCAAGAACGCGCGCACGAAGTGGCGGTCCTCAGCTTCGTAGCCGTAGGCGGCTGCTTCGCTCGGGACGACCGGCATCAGACCCATTTCGGCGTTCTGCTTTTCGACGAGGTCTTCACCGGCCTTACCGCTGACCTCGCGGCTGAAAAACAGCTTGAGGCCGCTGTCCAGCGTATTCCACGACATCGAGTACTCGGGCCCGAGCAGCTCGGCGGAGAGGCGTAGCCCCGCGCCGACAAAGCTCCACGACGTCGTGGCTTCGCCGAATACCCGGTGGCCGTCGTCGGTGGCGTACTCGATCATCACGCTGGCAAAGTCCTCGCTGGGCTTCTTGGTGTAGTCCACTTCGGGTCCCATCATTCCGGTGAGCTTCTTCGCGTACGCGGGGCGCGACCACTTGAGGCTGGCGATGTGCCCCGTCACGCGCACCGGCCGGACCGATGTGGCCGGCTTCCCCGGCTCCGTGAGCAGGTGCTGCACGACGAGCGCCGAGTGGCACATCATGTCGTTCAACACGCCGCCGCCTTGCAGATGCCCCTGCCAGAACCACGGCATATGCGGCCCGCTGTGCTCCTCGGCGGCGCGGGCGAGGTAGGGGCGGCCGGTGATCTTCGCGCCGCGCGCCCAGAGGAGCGTACGGCCGGTGGCGACATGCGGTGCGAACAACTGGTTCTCGAGGTACCCGGTCGCGATGCCGGCGTTCTTCACCATCTCGACGATCTTCTTGGCCTCGGCGACGTTGCGCGCCAGCGGCTTCTCGCACGCGATGCCCAGCAGCTTCGCGCCGCCCTTCACGGCCGCGACGATCTCCTCGAAGTTCGCGATGCGCGCGAAGTTCGGGCCGCAGACCCAGATCGCGTCGATCGCGGGGTCCTGAACCATCGCGGTGATGGTGGGAAAGGCCTTGGCGGCTCCCACACCGAGCGTGCGGGCGAGGGCCGCCGTCTCCGCGGCGTTTTTGGCGTTCGGGCTCCACACGCCGAGGATGTCCGCGTCGCGTACGGCGACGAAGCCTTGAAGATGGAACTTGGCGTTGAAGCCGCTGCCGATGATGCCGATACCGAGGCGTTTCATAGATAGCGCACGCCGAGCTTCGCGAGCGCTTCGGGCGGGCAGCCCTTCCACTCAGCCACGAACGTGTTGCCCTGGTACTGCAGATCCTCGACGCCCAGCTTGCTCGAGAAGAAGCCGGCGGCGGTGAGGTCACGGAAACTGTTGAAGAACGCGACGCCCTGGCTCATGTCGGGCGCGGCCTTAGCGGGCCATGCGATGGCGTCGAGAACCGCCGCACGTTCTTGTTCTACGCATTCCTTAAACGCCTTCTTGAAACGTCGTCTTGTTTGAATGTCCAGCCAGGCGAGCCCGCCGCGCATCGCGATGCGCTGGCCGTCTGACCCGTCGGACATCAGGAAGTCCATGTATTCCGGAACGCCGGCGTCGGTCGCGCTGCCGGAGCGCTCATCCTTGGGAATGATGACATCTGCGAGGACGCGGACCGTTTCCCACTCATGCGGCGTGAAGAACTTCGCCTGAAAGGCGCCGCCGGACGCCGCCGCCGCGCGCGCGGCCCTCGCCGCACCCTCGAGCTGAGCCGGTGACCACGAGAATGCCGTCGAGAGCGACGCGATGCCGAGCAGCTCCAACGCTTCCCGTCGCGACAGGCCGCCTGGCCGTCCGGCCGTCGTACCGTCCGTCATAGGGCCCCCTGTTTGCGTTGTGCCGCGATGTAGTCGGCCGAGCGCCACGCCAGCGCGAGAATCGTCCAGGTCGGGTTCTTGTCTGCTTGCGAGGGGAACGGCGCGCCGTCTGCCACGAACAGATTCTTCACGTCGTGCGCCTGGCCGTTGGCGTTGAGGACCGACGTCTTGGGATCGCCGCCCATCCGCGCACCGCCCAGCTCGTGAATGATCCGTCCCCCCGGCGCGATCCCGTACCCCTGCTCGGCCGTCGGCATCGGCGAGAACACCTGCCCGCCCATCTCCGCGATCAATGCGCGGAACGTCTCCTGCATGTGTTTCACCTGCTTGTACTCGTGGTCCGTCCACTTCCAATGGAACCGCAGCACGGGGATGCCCCAGCGGTCTACGGTATTGGGATCGATTTCGCAGTAGCATCCGTCGCTGGCGATGTGCTCGCCGCGGCCCGAAAACCCAATCGTGGCCCCGTAGTAGCGGCGGTAGTCGTTCTTGAGGGTCTTCCCGTAGCCGCCGCCCGAGGGGTAGCGGTGGATGCCGCCCATGAATCCGGCGCCCGGCACGCGCAGCCCGCCCCAGACTTCGATGTGATAGCCGCGGGGGAAATCGAGCCTCTTGTTGTCCAGCCACCACGGCATGTAGACGTGCATCCCGCCGACGCCGTCCTCGTTGTGGGGGACGTGGTCCATCATCTTCGGGATGAATCCCGCTACGTCGGTGCCGGTCGTGTCCGTGATGTACTTGCCGACCGTGCCGCTCGAGTTGGCCAGCCCCTGCGGGAACCTGGATGACTTGGAGTTGAGGAGCAGGCGGGCCGACTCGAGGGCGCTGGCCGCCAGCACGACCACACGCGCCGCTATGTGCTTGTCGGAGCCGTCGGTCTTGTCCACGTACGTGACGCCGGTCGCGCGGCCGCTCGCGTCCACCGTCACTTCCCGCGCCATCGCGTTGGTGATGAGCGTGAGCCTGCCCGTCGCTTGGGCGGGAGCGATCAGCACGTTGGTGGAGGAAAAGTTCGCATTCACCTTGCAGCCGCGGTTGCACTGGCCGCAGTAGTGGCAGGCGGGGCGGCCGTTCAGGGGGCGCGTGATGATCGACAAGCGGGACGCGATGCAGGTGATCTTGAGCTTGTCGGACGCCTGCTTCACGAGCAGCTCGTAGCAGCGCGGCTTGGGCGGCGGCTGGAAGACGCCGTCCGGCTCGTTGTGCAGCCCTTCCCGGCTGCCGAAGATCCCGACCAACCGGTCGACGCGGTCGTAGTACGGCTTCAGGTCGTCGTAGGTGATCGGCCAATCGTCCCCCAGGCCGTCGAGGCTCTTGCGGCGGAAGTCGTCGGGGCCGAAGCGGAGCGAGATGCGGCCCCAGTGGTTTGTCCTGCCACCCACCATCCGTGCCCGCCACCAGTCGAACGCGGTGCCCGGTGCGCGGGTGTAAGGCTCGCCGTCGATGTTCCACCCGCCGATGCAGGCGTCGTACTCGCCGAAGGGGCGGTCCCGCGTCGCGGCGCCCCGGCGCTGCGTCTCGTAGGGCCAGGTGAACATGGCGGAGTCGTCGCCAGAGTTGTCCCAGGGGCCGCCGGCCTCGAGCAAGGTTACGTTGACGCCCGCCCGGGTAAGCACGTAGGCGGCCATGCCGCCCCCGGCCCCCGAGCCGACGATGCACACGTCCACGGGGTCTTGGCGACGACGCAGGTTCATGAGGTTTACCATCCCACCGCTCCTCCATCGTATCGCGGGTCGGGTACGCCGACCCAGCCGGCGGCGGTCCGCTGAATGGCCGCCACAATGCCGCTCGTGCCGCGCCGCGCCTCCACCCTATGGCCCATGCCGCGCAGCGCGGCGACCGCTGCGTCGCTCAAGCCACCGCGCTCGTAGCGGATCACATCGGGCAACGCCTGATGATGGATGCGCGGCGCCGCCACCGCATCCGCCAGCGTCATTCCCTGGTCCAGCACGTCGAGGATCACCTGCGCCACCGTCGTTATGATCGTCGGGCCGCCCGGCGTCCCCACCACCATCAACAGGTCGCCGCCCTTGCCCAGCACGATCGACGGCGTCATCGCCGAGAGCATGCGCTTCCCCGGCGCGATCGCGTTGGCTTCGCCCTGCACCAGGCCGTACATGTTCGGCTTGCCGGGCGCCGACGTGAAGTCGTCCATTTCGTTGTTCAAGAGGAACCCTGCGCCCGTCACCGTCACCGCGCTGCCGAAGCCGCCGTTCAAGGTCGTGGTCACCGAGGCGGCGTTGCCGTCGGCGTCCACGATCGAGTAG
>Ga0193739_1000274_pt1 | contig 14509 bp, 14 predicted proteins | sample L2a2metaG_FD_144926 | JGI IMG/M metagenome (GOLD analysis project Ga0193739, IMG submission 144926) | Soil microbial communities from a riparian zone of the East river system, Colorado, United States - L2a2 | ecosystem: Environmental > Terrestrial > Soil > Riparian zone | place: USA: East River...
AGCCGCGTCTGAATCTCCTGGAGCAGCCAGCCGTTCCCGTCCGGATCCTCGAACGAGGCAAATGAGTAGTAAGAACGGCCTTGGGGGTCATGCCCGCTGACGCGTGGGTCCTCCACGGCGTTGTTGAAGGGGCCGCCGGCATAGTGGAAAACCTCGCTCACATCGACACCGCGGGCGATCAAGTTGTCGCGGGCGGCGCCGATGTCGTACACAGCTAGGACCGGGCGGTCGATCGAGCCCGGCTGGGTGGAAGTAATCCCCTTGCCGAAGATGATCGACGCCTCAGAACCGGGAGGAGTGAATTGTACCCCCCGGAAGTTCTCGTTGGCGACATCGATATCCAAGCGAAAACCCAGTTTCTCGTAGAAGCGCTTGGCCCGATCGACGTCAGAGACAGGTATGAACAAAACTTCTAGTTTCATATCCATGATCAATAATGTTCTTTTTCTTTTATTTAACTGGCGTGGTTGTTTTCTCCGGCAACGGTGACGAATAGTCGATTGTCGGAGAGAGGGAAGACTTGAAAAAGATCGCTGTATTATTTCTTTATAACTAAAAGACATTTATTTACAAAACAAATATTCTATGACAAAGTAAATTAGTAAAAGATTTCAAATAATTTAATGTCCATAATTATTTGAAATTCTGAGTTTGAAGATGTATCAAAGCGTACAAGAGATCTTTTCTTAGAGAGATTTAAGCAAATTATTTCATCAACTGATCCCGTGAATTAGTGTAATCTTAACAATCGAAATGATAGGATAAAAACTGTGAATATTACTACAGCACTGATTAGAAAAGTGTTCCCCCAATTAAATTATACAAAAGGCCTCCGGTTGTTAATCCAATTATGCTCGCAAGACTTGCAAAGCTACTTGCAACACCCTGTACTGCACCTTGGTAGAGAGTTCCTGCACGCTTTGAAAGTATTGACATTACAGATGACCACATAAGACCATTACCAAATGCAAACAATACTGCGGCCCCATAAATTAACACAACATTATTTTGATATCAACAAAGCAAAATTTGTTCCTAAAATCACACTACCAATAATTACTAATTTTTCTTCGGAGAATTTTTTCAATGCTCTACGTAAGATCTGACTTGGACCAAAACCATCATGCCACTCAATACTGCAAAGAATACTCCCATTTCAGATACTGTCCAACCTAAACCAGATATGGCGTGAATTGGAAAAGAAGTATAAAAGATATTGAACCCAAGAAAAATTAGAAAATACAATAACAGTAAATACGGAATAAATTCAAGGCTGAAAACAACTTCATAAACAAGAACAAGATTAATCATTTTATAGGAAAAAATGTATGAAGGTAAAAATATGAAGGCAGTTCGTGTTCACAAATACGGCGGTGGGCCTAAGGATTTAGTATATGAAGAAGATATAATGCAACCACCACATCCCAAAGAAGGAGAAGTTTTAGTTAAAGTCTATGCTACAGGAGTTACACTAAATGAGATAGTTTGGATCTGGGAACATCCTGGTATTTCTCTTCCTCTGATTCTAGGTCATGAATTCTCAGGTCTTGTCGAAGAGGTTGGTCCCAAAGTAACCAATCAAAGGGAAGGTGATGCTGTATATGGACTAACCGATCCTTTGTCAGTCACACGTAATGGTGCCGAAGCAGAATATGTTATTGCAATGGAATCAGAGATCGCATCCAAGCCACAATCTATTGATCATGCATACGCCGCAGGTGTTCCAATGGCTGGGCTTACAGCTTGGCAAGCACTATTTGATCATGCACATTTATCATCAAAGGATACAATACTCATTCACGGAGCAGCTGGCGGTGTTGGTAGCTTTGCAGTACAACTTGCTCGATGGAGTGGTGCACATGTCATTGGAACGGCTTCTTCATACGATTCTAGTTTTTTAGAGGATTTAGGAGTCCACGACGTAATTGACTACAAGAAAACAAGATTTGAAGATAGGGTTCATGATGTAGATGTCATATTTGATACAGTGGGTGGAAAGACTCTTGAAAGATCTTGGAAGATTCTTAGAAGAGGAGGCAGGCTCGTATCTGTGGCAAGTCAAGGAATTCCCACAAATTATGATAAACGACAGAAATACCTCAAAGAAAAGGGAGATTCATTTGGCGTTAATGCTACGTGGTTTATAGTACATTCCAGCATAGAACAACTTATCCGGATCGGAGAGCTGATTGATTCTGGCCAATTAAGACCTGTTGTTGATACAATACTTCCACTTTCTCAAGCAAGTAAAGCCTATGAAGGTGCAAAAGATATTCATAAACATGGCAAAATAGTTCTCCGTGTAAGAACTGAGTTAGAATAAAACAACACGGTAGTTGTAATAATAATACCAATGATGAGAAACGTTATTGCAGTCACATGATGTGAAGCTGGAATGCGTTTATCTTTTCCGACCATTACAGAACCTGGGCCCTCGGTCTGCTATAATAGTATGATGGGTACATTGCCTTGCTTTGTACCGAGCATCATTATAAAACATAGTCCATTTCGAGCCACACCAATGGCATAAATCTTTAGATATTGCTTATCTGTGATATAAAAAAGGAAAACTACTTACAATGTGTAAATATTACGTGGTAGCGAAAAAGGACTGATTCCTATTAATAAGGTCTTGATATTGTTGTATCCACTCTCCATCTACCCGAAAGTAAAGGTATAGAATTGAAATCCTTTTCCTTTAATATCAATCAGAATATAATGAGAGGCGTAGTTGTTGTGTATAGCCAAATTATACAGCCTTTGTCCGTCAATTCTGAAACTACCATCAGATGATAAATCCTGTCCTAACGAATTATCTGATATATAGGCTGTTGAATTTCCAGCTGCTTGCTCATATCCACCTGCACCCAATTTGTCGTCATTGTCGTTAGATACAATACCTACACCATTTCCTCCTGCTATTATATTTACAGACTTTCCATAATAGATCAATGCAATTCTGCCTGTATCACTTTGAAGTTCCATACTGTCGGGATTGTTTTTCCACTTGCCTTGAAGGTATGCATTGCTAGGCTTGAAATTTGTAGTAGATGGTATAGAGTATGAAACTGTCTGATCCGGTTTGAAGCCTTCAGGATTTCCAATTGGAGTTCTGGCTGTATTATACCCTACGTATATTTCTGGTGTTGTGCTCTTTTTTAAATCTACATAATACAAACTTCCTGGGTTGATTAATGTTGTTGGCTTTGTATTGAAGCTTATTTCTTTTGCACCCATCAAAGAAGCGCGTTCGGCCACTAACGACTGAATTGATTTTTCTATCTGATTATAATCACCTTCGCCTATGTGATCATATCTAATATATCCTTGAGTATCAATCAAGTAATATCTGGGCCAATAATTATTTTCATATGCATTCCAGGTTCCATGGTCACTGTCTATTATTACAGGATAGGTTATTCCAAATCTTTTGACAGCATCCCTCACATTGGCATGGTTTTTTTCAAATTCAAATTCGGGTGAATGAACACCAACTATGACTAAACCCTTATTAGAATATTTTTGATTCCAATCGTCAATGTACGGCATAGGACGAATTGAGTTAATGCATGTGTATGTCCAAATGTATACTAACACTACTTTTCCTTTAAGAGATGAAAGTGTAATTGGACTATTGTTATTAGGTGTATTTATGTAACCACTAATTTGAGCAAATTCAGGTGCCTTTTTGAATTGTGACTTGTCAATTTGCTGGAATTGAGTAGTATTAAGCTTGATAGTAGTTACAGTTTGATTTTCTACCATTCCATCTGCTACAGCAGGGTGAGTCATTTCAGATCTTTGACTAGGGCCCTTCACACTGTCAATGTTTTCCTCAAATCCGAATTCAGGTGAGTGAACACCAACTACTTCTTCTTTATCTGTCATATTCGCTGTGAACTTTTGTTCCCCTTGTGCAAATGAAGAACTTAATAGATTACCACTTGCACTTACAATCATTGTAACAAGCGCCAACGATGCTGTAACTATTCCCAATAGACGGAGCACCTTTCTAATATACATATTATCTTACTATAGTTTCTCCATATATGATACTATTAAAAATTATATCTTTAAAGGGAGACGTCAGCAATTAATGCAATACAAACATCAGACTCGGCAATAATTTTACCAATGAGGAAGTAAAAAAGATAGTTCTCATTTACTAGATGTAGTAGAATTACCACTAAAGAAATTGTTAAGTAGTTTTACTACGACATCCGGCTGCTCTTCTGGAATATAATGTCCTGAATTTGGAACTGTGATCCCTGTTACATTTTGAGCTAATAGCTTCATCCCATATATGACAGTAGGCATAGTGATGTTACCTCCGAATGTTGGAATATATCCTCCTCCTAGTGCCAATACTGGCATTGTAAGCTTAGTCTTTGAATAATTCTGATTTTGGATTGCATCCTGAGGAAAAGCCCGATAGTGCTCAAATCCTGCATGCATCCCACCTGGAGCAGAATAACGGCTAACATATTCATTGATATCTGCCTGCGTTATCGCGGCTGGATTAAACGGAAGATTGTGAAAGAACCATGATAAATACATCATCTCTTTTCCTTGCACAAGGGCTTCTGGTACGTCTGGTGTTTGATGGAATATGACCCACCATAACGGCATTCTACCAGCAGGTACGAAACCAGGAATTGTTAATTCCATTACTGCTAACCTCTTTACTTCCGTAGGATGTGCAGCTGCATATGAATAGGCTACTTGTGTTCCGATATCATGACCCACTAGGGAAATTGTTTTAAATCCTAGCTGAGTAACTAGTTGATGTATATCTTCAGCTAAGGTCTTACCATCATAACCAGTTGATGGTTTTGAAGAGTCTCCGAGGCCTCTAAGGTCAGGTACTATAACAGTATAATTTTTAGCTAAGTCTGGCATTACACGATGCCATGAATACCATGTTTCTGGCCATCCATGTAATAAAACTACAGGTTCACCATGTCCCCCGATTACGTAATGCATTTGAATACCATTAACAGTAGCCATATGATGAGAAAATGTCATGTTATCAATCTGAAAAGATGTTCCTTCTAAAGTAGGCTGTTGTTGTGCCATTGCAGTATGATTTTGGTTTAATACTAATGCAAAAGCAAATATGCCGGTCGCAATAATACCAATCAAGAGAAACGTTATTGCAGTCACATGATGTGAAGGTGGAATGCGTTTATCTTTTCCGACCATTACAGAACCTGGATCTCGGCTTGTTATAATAGTATGACGGGTACATTGCCTTGCATTGTACCGACTAACTTTAATAATATATGAATGAATTAATCACCTATGAATACTAACGACACAATATCCCAAATTGAAATGAATAAAGCTATTATTCAACGATACTTTGAGGCATACAATAACAAAAATGAAACAATATTTGATGAAATAATATCGCCTGATTACATCGACCATGGCCAATCTGCTTATATGGGCTCGCCTGGAAGAGGAATTGCTGGAGCAAAAAATGACCTTAGGTTTTCTTTGGATAGATTAGATGACTTGAATTATGTGGTAGAGGACATGATTGCATCGCCAGCCTATACGGATCTTGTAGGCACATATTGGAAGGGAACATTGATACAAAAAGCAACCTCAAACAATCAACAAGCAGAAAAGACAATTAACTACAGAGGCATAAGTATATACCGCATTCAAAATAATAAAATGGTAGAAACCTGGCATGTGATTGATGGATTGCCACCGGGAGGCTTCTGAATCCGCAGCCATCCAAAATTTTAAAAAAAAGAGCAGAATTTTTGAACTTTTAAAAAAGATCCTAAATCCAAAAAGTAAGAGTATGTCTGGCAATAACTAAGATGGAGTTGGAAATATTGTTTAATGGAAATCCTATTATCATTTAGTAGCCTTTGGTTATGATTCCTCAAAACTAGAGGCTATTATCATAAATACATCGTAAATCGTCTTTCATCTGCTTCATCTTACTTTCTAATATACTGGTTCTTCCACAGTATTACTGACTAGTTCTCATATCTTATTGAGGGAGTTACCTTATATATTATCACGTGTACCGAATCTGGAGTCTTTTGCTGGTAATCGGGCATGAATAAAGAAGAAGAGCACACATTTGATCTAGTTGTAATAGGAACTGGGACAGCGGCGTCTACTACCGCCTCAGAATGCAGTTCCGCTGGTTTGAGCGTTGCTATAATAGACTCGCTACCATTTGGTGGAACGTGTGCTTTACGTGGATGTGATCCAAAAAAGGTTCTTGTAGAGGCGGCAAAGATAATTGATTCAAATCAAAGACATGAGAACAAGGGTATAATTGGTTCACAAGGAGTTCAGATTAAATGGGCTGATTTGATCCGTTTTAAGCGGACTTTTACTGATCCTTTCCCAAAATCTAGAGAGGATGGTTACATTAATGCTGGCATTGTTCCATTTCATGGCCATGCAAGATTCATTGATCCAACTGCTGTTAGAGTCAAAAAAGTTGATGGAGGTAACAATAATGATATTATTCTAAGGGGCAAGCATATTGTAATTGCTACAGGTTCAAAACCAATGAACCTAAACATTCCTGGATCAGAGAGTATTATCACAAGTGATCAGTTCTTAGAGTTGGGATGTGATAACTTACCTGATAGAATTGTATTTATCGGCGGTGGGTATATTTCATTTGAATTCGCCCATATCGCAGCGCGCAGTGGATCAAATGTTACAATTTTACATCGTGGTAAACAACCCCTTGAGCACTTCGATCCAGACCTTGTCAATAGATTGGTACGAAGAAGTAGGGACATTGGAATTGATGTTAGGTTGGAGGCAGCAGTCAAGAGCATTGATAAATCGTCAACAACAACGGCCTCCAATCGCAATGATAGGAACAATCTGGTTGTGCGCTATTCTTCATCTGATACTTCTAAAAAAAATAATCGCAATAAAGGTGAAACGGCATTATTAAAGATAGAAGCTGATACGGTTGTACATGGCGCTGGCAGGGAGCCGAATATTGATGGACTAGATTTAATGAATGCAGCTGGCATAGAATATACCCGCAGAGGGATAAAGGTAAACGAATATCTTCAAAGCGTTTCAAATCCAGCTGTCTACGCAGCAGGTGATGCAGCAGCAAGTAGGGGCTCACCATTAACTCCCGTAGCAAGCTATGATGGAGCTATTGCAGCGAATAATATAATCAAAGGTAATACCATGAAGACCAACTATGCTGGTTTACCTAGTGTTGTATTCGCCATCCCTCCCCTTGCTTCTGTGGGTATGCAGGAAAAAGAAGCAAAAGACCAGGGACTACGATTCAAGATTAAGCATGAAGATACGTCTGGATGGGCATCATCTAGGCGAGTGGGTGAAACGTGCGCAGCATTTAAGGTGTTAATTGAGGAAGATACAAATAGAATACTAGGAGCACATATTCTTGGTCCTCATGCTGAAGAAGTGATTAACATATTTTCACTGGCTATTAGATTAGGACTCACCTCAAAGGATCTTAATGATCCAATACTCTATACTTATCCAACCAACTCTTCTGATATCCTCTATATGTTATAGTGATAATCTTTGTGGCATCCTAAGAAGCTAACAAATCCTTTTAAAATAAATCTAAGTCCCCCTCTAATTGCGTGTGTTATCATAGAAATTCAGTCTCTACCTATAACTAAAGTGAACAAACACGTCTAGATAAAACAAGAGAACATCATATTAATACAATTTTTGTCATGTCTTTTCGACTATTGAAAGAGAAAGACACCTAGTTTTCTATACCATATTATTCTTCAAATTTGCCATAAAGAACTGAGTACGTAACAATAACTACAACTGAGATAATCCCAACCGCTACGGCACCTATGGTAGAAAAGGGAAGTAGAAATAATGCAATAACTCCACATAATATATAGAATCCAACTAACATGCAAGTGTATGCACACCTAGCCAATGGTGAGACTTCCCCAATTCTACCGCTTGCAACAGGTATCATTCCTATACTCGACACAATAAAGAAAGTCCCCGAGGCAGCTAACCCCGCAATAACCAATTCTGATAATTCCATAAAATTTGGTATATTATCTATCATTGGATAATGAAACTTGTTATCTGTATGCATCTCTATCAAAAAGGCCATAATAGTAAATGATATACCTCCTAGGAATGCTGAAACTGGTAGTCCATACTGATGTCGCGTACCTTCACTCATGACTAAAGTATTAAGGTAGTTAATAAAAAAGGATTTTTACTTGTTATGTTCTTCTTTATGATGTTTGTTTAGCAGAGGTTTTGTGGTCAGAACTTTCCCACATATTTTACACTTGAATCTTGTTTCAAATAGATTAAACTGCATCTTACCTATTATTCCTAACATATCTATTAAGGATTAGCTTTTTGTTGTTGTCTAGTCTAAGCGATAACACTTTACTATACAAAGGCAAAATTGTGACACTAAAATCTTTCAAAGGTAATTTCCAAAAAATCTTCGAGGGAAGGTATCATACAGAATACGTGAACATACCAATAACAATAATCATATAGTATAGTCTAAGTATACTCTCATGGTTCTAATTAGGTGCCCCAAATGTGGAGCGAACACAGAGTTAGCCGCCGCATACTATAATGTAGAAGATACAGAGGTTAGGTGCAGTGGATGTAAGGCTAAACTTACTGTAACTCTAAAAAATGGAGAAATCAAAAAAATAGAAACAAAAGGGCCGGGCATCGGATAAGTACGCTTTGGAGACAGCAATCGAGGAGTCGCCTGCGTCTTATTGTCTTGGTAACAGACCATCAGAAAATTAAATACAACTTTTTCATAGTCCTAATTGTTACCAGGTTATATCGATCAATAGCCACCGGACGAATAATACACTATCACAAATTCAGACACCCAAAGGATAGCTTTACCCTAATTCATCAATAGACATTGCCAAAATACGAATCTGTCATTATACTCAAACCTCAATAAAAATATTATTAGAAAGTATAATAATTTGTTATGGTTCTACTGATGAGTCAGATGCATGTCCATGGTATTTTTTCCCATATAATTCTGCTTCTTTTGCTAGCGTCTCAAAATTTATCATATAGTGAGGAAATTGTCTTAACGAACGTCTATAACCTATAAACACTTTTGATGCATTCCAACACCTTATTGTCGTATTCCAAAAAACATCAAAGAATAGGCCTTTTGAAACGAGTCCATTTCTTACTAAAGATCCTATCTCATCCATATCATCGATTGTTCGCTCAACATATTCCCTATAAATTTCGCTTTGGAAGACACCTAAATCACTTGTTTTCTTATACATATGATAAGCCTCGTATAGCTTTAACCTTGACTCTCTTTGTTCTTTACCATTAAGTAGTTTGAATACTTCCATCATGCCGTCAAATTTTCTTTCTCTTTTTTGATAGTATACTGTTACGATGACAAGGCCCACAATAGCTACGCCAGCTATATCGGTTATTATTAATATTCCCTCTAAGATATCTGATGTATCGAACCCAACTGTATTAGCATCAGCAGCATTTTCAGTTATGCTAATAGTCATAGGATCTTTATTATCATCCGATGGGAGGGTACTTAGATTCGTACTGTAAACATTATTTTGGGCAAATGCAAATGCAAATACTAATCCCACATCACTGTCAAAAATGGTTACGACCAATAATACAAGAAGTATAAAGTACAAGATAATCATAATGATAGTATATGTAGAGAATCTATAAAGCAATTGTGAAGTTGGCCTTTATACAGTTGGTCAGTCACATACCTGCAATATACAACATCCTATTGAGTATTTTAACATACGCGCTAGGAGCTATCTGATGTATTCTTCCTTTACATTATTTCCATATTTCTGAAGCAGTTTGTTCACTTTAGGATCAATAATAAAATTGCAATATGGAGCATTTTGATTGTTTTCATAGTAATTTTTGGTGATAATCCTCTGCAACATAAAAATTTCTAAAGGGGGTAATTTCTGTCACAATGGGATCTTTGTAAACACCTTCTTTTTCAAGCTCCTTTTTCGATCTCTCAGCGATCTCTTTTTGTTTTTGGTTATGATAAAATATTGCAGATCGGTATTGTGTGCCAACATCGTTGCCTTGTCTATTAAGAGTAGTTGGGTCGTGTGTATGCCAGAAAATATCAAGTATTTTTTCAAAAGGCGTAACTTTCGGATCAAATTCGATCTGAATTGATTCTGCATGCCCGGTTTTCCCTGTGCATACTTGATTATACGAAGGATCTTTCACTATTCCTCCTGAATAGCCAGGTAGAACAGATTTGATACCTCTGAGTCTTTTAAAGATTGCTTCACTGCACCAGAAACATCCGTTGGCGATTGTGGCGATTTCAGTATTATTATTCATGAACTTTTTTTGGCATCTCCTTTCCCTTCGGGATAAAACGTATAGATAATGAATTGACACATTCCCGAGTGTTTTTATCTGTCAAATGTTCTCCGAGAAATTCATGTCCTAGATGTGCACCACAATTTTCACATTGTATTTCTATTCTTATTCCATCAGGATCAGGTATATGCTTTATTGCATTTTGGAAGCTTTCATCAAAGCTTGGCCATCCACATCCCGCATCAAACTTGCTTTTGGATGAAAATAGAGACGCATTGCACCTTCGACAGATAAACGTTCCATCTTCATAAAAATTGTCATACTTACCACTGAAAGGAGCTTCCGTTGCTTTATCTACAATAATTCTCTCTTCTTCTGGTGTTAACTTATTGTAACTCATGCTTTATAACTTCCTCAGTAGAAGATTTTGAATCTCAAGCATATAAGATTATATAATTTTTTGAAGTGAAGCTAACATCTTCTTTGTGCATTTCAACATCAATAGCTTAGAAGTGTTTTTATTTCCTAAAAACCATTATAGAATGTTGGTGTAGGTCATTAGCACTAGTATTGCTGCTATTGCTAGGATTCATTGATTCATGTCAGCCTACACCAACAAATCATTAGATATATTGTAGTCTCTATCAATAATAATATCTAGATGTCTGCTTCTTTCCCTGTCGACTTGTAATTGATGCATTGCGGGATCATTTGTTGCATTTCTCCATACTTGATCTTAATAGGTGCTCCCACACTTTCACCCCCGGGGTGTCTCTATACTATGTCAAGTAGGGTAGGGGGTTGATTCCGTTTTTTGCCATCCAGATGACAGCTTTGATTCGAAATACGTTAGCAGCTATTTGTACAGTGAATTCTACTGTTGCTGGGTGAGTGATTCTTGCATTATCATCAAGACAGTATCAAAGGCGGCAAGTATACTGTTAGAATTGAGAAGAATTCTAGTAGTCTTTTCTTAGTAATAACTATAGTTAAGTTAAGCATAATGCCTAAGTATTAACAGTTGAGAATATCTCATACAAGAAAATCTTGGCAACAACTATCTCAATTATTTGTCCAATCTGTGGTAGAGTTCAGACAGCAATTACAGGTCTCGAATCCAACAAAAAGGTTTGTATTGACTGTAATATGGATATTTAAAAATTTCCTCAAAAGATCGAATCAACATACAAAAGTCCTAGATATATGATCATATATTGGAATTTGGAATCTTACACACTTACATACCTATCACAATTTTCTGGCTCTGATATTGCCATTTACAACTAATATAACTTGAAATGGATTGTTTAGTTACCCAATTGAATATGTGTTAAGTATAGCAAATAGACCTCATAACTGAAAAGACTTCCCTTTTGATACATATTTGTTAGGCGGTTTTGGGGGGGGTCGAAATTGAGAGAAAGAAAGACTCTATAATTATTTAATGAAAAACATGATGTATGAGGACGATATGGGGTTGGTCTTTTAGTTTTATCCTTCATAAAGCGGTTATACTGAGCAGGGAATAGACTTGACCTATGACAAGTTTATCTAGATTTAGTATTGTAGCCAATGCAAGCTTTGTTACTGAAGTCAAATATCCTATGTCAAGAGTATCTGGGGTATCTGATACACTATGATAGTTAGGATTCAGCTCCGATCCTCCGTCATGAAGACCTATTACGGTTTTACCTATGGCCTCAAATGGAATCAGGTCTGTTTTCCCAAGTGTACGCAATGAAGCTTCTAAGTTTGTATATTCTGAGTCAATCTGCGAAATGAACTGCCCGACGTTCTTTGAATATACGTCATTTGTTGTAATCTTATTTCCTAGATCATACTCAACAATTACTTTACCTAGTCCGAGAGAAGGATAACCTACCATATCTAGGTTCAATACTAAGTCAAACTTTGTACTATTGGTCTGTTGATGTTTTACATAGGCTACCGATCCCCACTGACCTTGTTCTTCGCCAGAAAATAAGACAAATTGTATATTATTCTTCAAATCAACTTTAGAAAGGACCCTTGCTAGTTCTAGAACTGCAGCTACCCCACTAGCGTTATCATCAGCCCCTGGAGCTCTTGCATTGCTCTGATTAATATCTCCCATCCGGCTATCGTAATGAGCAGAAATTAGAATATGATGATTCTTGTCGTTTACTGATGTTGAACCTTGATCACAAATAATATTCTTCAAACTGTAACTTTTTCCCTGATCTGGTTGAGTAAAATTGTGAAAGTAAACTCTACCGTTACATACGCTTTGAAGCTCATTTCTAAGCCAATATGCGACGCCTTCAACATAATCAGATTTAGTGTGCCGAGTCTGAAATGAGGACAGATTGTCTATCCAATTTTTTAATCTGGTAGAATTGACTTGGTCTACGATCGAATGTACTAAACCAGCAGATTCTTTCGACTTTTCCTGCTGTGACTGATCATTTAGACATATGTTAACAGAAAAAAGACACATCTTATGACTATTATTGCCATTTCCAGTTGCATATGCGATCATTATACTAGTTGTATTTGATAAACTAGCAAAGTTTATGATCATAATCATGAAGAACGAAACCAGATAGATTTGGAGGCGTAAAGCCATCGATAGTAATGGGTAGCGCAATTTACAATCTCCGAAGGGTTATTTTTTCGTAGCTGGTATAAAACTGGTTCGTTTAAGCTATTTCATTTGTCTAATTTTAAGTTTTATCATTAGACAAAATCAACCCATTGTATTCCCTTTCCGGAATCGTTGAAAATATCATATACATATGTGATCCTCTCTTCAAGGCGTATGGTTGGCTATCAAAATTTTCTAAAGCTCAGCTTTCAATTCCTTGCTTTGCCCAAGCGTTCAAATCTTCCGTTTCCGGAATTATTGAAGATGATATATACGTATATAACATAACATTCAAGTGATGTTATATACGTATATCATTATAGTATGCTCTTATTTGTTTGATGAAGAGTATTTGTTTGGGAATATTCTAAATACTCCGGTCTTCTAATCTATTATCTTCGATGAGGTTCTGATGAGACCATAAAAAAGTAAAACTATAAAAATAAAGCTTTAACATGCGTAGTACATAAGACAATATTGCGGAAATCTATTTTAACGATCCTGATTATTGATCTAGTAATTGCTTCAAAGGGTGGATAGTGTATAGTGAAATGACACTCACGTATCAGAAATGGATATTCCTAGGTACTTTTTAAAATTAGACCGGACTAAAAGTGATCAAATCTTCTGTTTCCAGAATTATTGAAGTGTTATATAGATATTTAGCCATCTCTGCAAGCATTTTGCCTGTTCTGATTTCGACGCTGCATTTCATCTCACTCTTTGGTAATGCTTATGACAACTCTGTAACCCGGAGTTTTAACATCTAGACAAATCAGATGTTACATCATCGAAAAACCGCAATTTGGTTTTAATTGGCCAAGGCAATGGTCTAAAGGATCCAAATCGTTATTCAACCATCATCCTAAGTGCTTCAATAGAAATTATATAACCATGTCTAAACGTATTATAACTATAATGATCAAGCTATCTTTATTATAAATTGGGGGTTTAAATTCCAAAATTACATTTCCTCTCCTAAATCACAAAGAAGAATAATCAAAAGTAAGATTCTAATATTTAATGACCCCATAACCTTACGTACGACAATCCACAATGGTAGAAAAAGAGCATTCAAAAACAATAAAGTTGCAAAAACAGATAGCTTATAAATACAAAGACAAGTTTGTTTATAAGTACAGATTGAACATTCCTTCTAACATGATAGAAAAACTTGGATGGCAAGAACATGGTGTTAAACTTGTAATCAAGGTTGTCAAGAATAATAGGCTTGAAATCTCAGAGAAAGATTCACCTAAATGAAGTCAATTTTATTTGATCTAGTTCATATGTAATCAATATATACTTATGACCCCATAACATTTATGTCCTCAGCTTGGCCGTTACAACATGGGGTCATCTAATTGTTCAAGATTCTTCAGCCAATAAATCATATTGTTTGCTTTGAAGGTTAAGAGAGAAAATTGTTAAACAAATTAATAAAGAACCTAATATTTGCAATGAACTTCGACGATAAAGTACCAGAGCATATTATAGAAGAGATATTTCGCCAGAAGAAGGGTAAAAACAAGAGTGGAA
>Ga0193739_1000275_pt1 | contig 14501 bp, 18 predicted proteins | sample L2a2metaG_FD_144926 | JGI IMG/M metagenome (GOLD analysis project Ga0193739, IMG submission 144926) | Soil microbial communities from a riparian zone of the East river system, Colorado, United States - L2a2 | ecosystem: Environmental > Terrestrial > Soil > Riparian zone | place: USA: East River...
CCTTTCGACAGCACCTCGCGCGCCGTTGACATCCCGCCCCCGCTCGTCGGGGCGTTGACGCTGCTACCGTGACACCACATGTGACGCGAAATGGCGTGAACCGGAGGGCGTGACGCGGTTTCTGGGGCCGCCGGCGATGACAAAGTCGCAGGTAGAGGGCTATTGCGGCGTGATCGTGCACGCTTTTAATCCGCGGGTTGTCGGTTCGAGTCCGACGGGGCCCACCACGGTGAGTGTCCAATGGCCATCCATGGTCACGCTGGGCGACAGAAATCGACTCCTCTTGTCCGGGCGTTCTTGGGCGTATGGGTCCGATAGCGCGAATCGGACGGCCACGTGGCCCGTGGACCTGTGGCCGCGTGACCCTGGTTTCGCACCGAATCGCTGGGCACGACACGCTCGCTGGTGTCACCCGTCGAAGACGCAACGGGCGCCAGATCGGCAGGACCGACACGCACGTACGCGCGCAGAGCCACTCGGCCGCGGCTAGGCGAGGAGGGAGTGCTGCAGAGTGTCCGCGAGCCAGGCTTCGTACTGGTCGTCGGTCCACCCCTGTGTGACCACGAGGCTGTTGTACGTGGCCAGGGAGCCGAGGGTCACGATGATGTCGGCGGCGTGCTCGGGGGTTAGCCCCGCTCGCAGCGCCCCACGTTCCTGCAGCAGCCGCGCAAAGCGGGTCAGCCCGGCAAGCCGCTGGGCGTCCTGCTCCTGCTGCAGCCTGCCCAGGTCGGGCTCCGACGCGGCCGCGGCCTCGAGCACCCGCAGCAGGGGTCCCACCCGCGACCAGATGCCCGGCTGGGTGCGTGCGTACAGTGCCAGCTGCCGGTAGGGGTCGGTCTCCTCGATCACCGCACGCACCGCGGGCCGCTGCTCAACCGGTACGGCGGCGCGCTCACTGCCGCCGGCGACCGCGGCGGTGACCGCCGCTTCCAGCAGGCCGGCCTTGCTCGGCGCGGCCCGATACACCGTCTGCAGAGCGACACCAGCCTCGGCGGCGATCGCCGGGATCGTCGCACCGGCGTAGCCGTGCTCGAGGAACACCCGCGCGGCGGCGGCCACAACCCTCGCGCGCGTCGCCTCAGCCCGCCGCCGGCGGGCAGCGCCGTCGTACCGCCGTTTGGGTCTTGCAATCTCAGACATTAAGTAGAATGCTACTACCACGAATACTTCTGGACCGGCGTACGACGCGCCCGAAGTGGGGGAACCATGATCAGCACCGACAACAAGCCGGCCGCCCGCCGGGTGCTCGAGGAGATCTTCCCGGCCAACGACGTGGGCGCTCTGCGCGAGCTGGTCAGCGACCAGTTCGTCAACCACGAGGCACCCCCCGGCACACCCCCGGGCCTTGGTGGGATCACCATGTTCATGAACCTGCTCAACAAGGCGTTCAGCGACCAAAGGTGGGAGATCCACGACGTGCTCGCGGAGGACGACAAGGTCGTGATCCGCTGCACGCACAGCGGTGTTCACACCGGCGACTACTTCGGTCTGCCAGCCACCGGTCGACGCTTCGCCTACAAGCAGATGCACATCCTCCGCTTCGACGACGGCAAGTCTGTCGAGCACTGGGCCGTGCGCGACGATGTCTCCCTGATGCGGCAACTCACCGCTTGAATCCACCACATTCGGAATCCTGGACTGGCGAACGTTTCTCCGCGACGGCACCGTTCCCGGGACCGGCATTGGTGCCGTGGTCGCGAGTGATGGTGTGATCGTGATCAGCGCTCACGTGGTCGAGGGGCGCAGGTCGTCGAAGTGACGCTTGCCGACGTTCGCACGCTTTCAGCGCAGATCCTGCGCAGCGATCCGTCCGCCGACCTCGCCGTCCTGCAGATACGGTCTGCTCGCCCACCGGAGGGCTGACCGCCCTAGATGGCGACCCGCGAGCATGTGGTTGCGTCGGAAGAGCGTCGTGCGGTGATGGAGGGAACGAGATGGGGTTGCAGTCGGGTGCGGGGGGCCGTGGGGCGCGGCCGACCAGCGGTGTCGTCCATAGGCGAAGTGCGCTGTCGGTCGCTGAGACCGTGGAGCGGCTCACTGCGGCGATCCGGCCGCCGGCGCCAAGCTGTTCTTGGTGGTGGACCAAAGCGGGGAGGCGCAGCGGGTGGGAATGGTCCTGCGTGACACCAAGCTGCTGGTGTTCGGCAACCCGGTGGGTGGCACGCCGGCCATGGTCGCGTCGCCGCTGGCCGCACTCGACCTCCCGCTGAAGATCCTGGTATGGATGGATGACGAGGGCGCAGTCTGGATGAGCTACCTCGACGCTGCCCGGCTGGCTGCCCGCCATGGCCTGTATGACGAGCTTGCCACTCCGCTTTCGGCGGTAGATAGCCTGACCGCCCAGGTCGCGGCCCGATGAGCAGCGACGCTCACGGACATCGTGTTGTGGCTCCGGTGGAGGGCAGCTGGCTTGGGTGCGATCAGGTGCGCGGCAGGTCAAAGGTGAAGGTTGCGCCGTGAGGGTTGGCCTGGGTGATCTCGATCCGGCCGTGATGGCTGGTGACCACATGGTGGACGATGGCCAGGCCGAGGCCGGTGCCACCACCGGAGACCGGTGTACGGGCTGAGTCGAGCCGGAAGAATCGTTCGAAGACATGACGGCGATGCTCGGGGGGGATGCCTGGGCCATCATCGGCGACGGTAAGGCGTACGAGGTCATCGAATGGCAGGACGGCGATGTCGATCCTCGAGCATCTCGTGGCGCAAGCGGGCAAGGGGCCGCCACCGTCCGCCGACAATGTGCTCGTTCAGGTTCTCGCCCGCCCCGAGCCCGAGGGTGAACCGACCGTCGGAGAGCAGCTGCATGGTCGCGGCCTTCTGCGCGACGACGGCGGGGTGATAGCGACGGATCGGGCAGGTGACATACGTCATCAGCGGAATGTCGTCGGTTGCCTGGGCAGCCGCGCCGAGCACGCTCCACGCGTACGGAGCGTGGCCCTGCGAATCCAGCCACGGGAAGTAGTGGTCGCTGATGACCGCGAAGTCGAAGCCGGCTTCCTCGGCGAGGGCGACATCTCGCACCAGCTGCTTCGGACCCGCCTGCTCGCACATCATCGTGTAGCCGATGAGGGTGACGGCGTTCCTCCCTGTTGCTCGAGCACGCGCGTCACGACGGTGAGGTCCTGGTCGCCGAGGCCCTGATCCGCGGCCTGCTGCCATTCGTCCGCTAGGGAACCAAGGGCAGCGAACCGGTCGTTGTCGGCGGCCTGGAGGGCGAGGTGCACGTCTTTCAGCGCGAGCGACAGCGCGAACTGGGCCGAGAACTCGCCTCTGGCGATCCGTTGCAGCTTGGCTGCCTGCCAAGGGGATACGAGCGGGCTGCCGCCGAGGGCGTCCACCACCGTCTGGGTCTCGAGCCCCAACCGACGCGCGAGGGCCAGCGACGTGGCAACCGCTTCTGTCGCGAACGCGAGCCAGGTGTTGTTCACGACCTTGAGCCGCGAGCCAGCCCCGACCGCGCCGACCCAGATCGTGCGCTGACCGAGCGCGTCGAAGAGGGGAGCGACGCGCGGGCGGGCCTCGTCGGGCCCTGACGCGAAGATCGTCAACTGGCCCTGCGCCGCCGGGTCCTTGCTTCCCGACACCGGAGCGTCGAGGAGCATCACGTCAGGTCGCTCGGCATCCACGATGGCCGCGACGCGGTCGATCCCTGCCACGCCGATCGTGCTCATCTGCACCCAGATCGCGCCCGGAGCCAGCGCCGCGAGCATGCCCTGGTCCATGGCGATCGAGATGACGGCATCGGTGTCGGTCACCATCGTGAGTACGATCGCGGCTCGCCGCGCGGCGTCGGCGACGGTCTCGGCAACTTCAGCGCCAAGCCCGGCGAGATCCCGGGTCGCCTCTGGCTCACGGTTCCAGACGACCGTCGGGATGCCGGCACGCAGAGCACTGGTCGCCATCCCGTGGCCCATCGCGCCGATGCCGAGCACCGCAACCGGCTCCTGCGCCTGTGCCATCGGACTCCCCTCGACGGGTGTCTGCTTGGCCGCGGGTCGCGACCAGGATAGCGCCGCCCGGCGAAGCGGCTTGGGTCCGCCGTGCGTCAACTCCTTGCTGCGGAGTCTTGATGCCACGAGAGTGGCGTGGGTAGCTGGCTACAACGTCTAGACCTGACCGTGCGGCAGAAAACCAGCTGATCTCGCCAAAGGTTGAAGTGTGAAGGCGCGGGGCGCAGGGACGCTCATGGCAGGGGTGAAAAGGACCGGCGTGGAAACCCCCGAGCGACCTGCGCGGCGAGTCGTCTTGCGGTTGCCGGATCGCGTTGACGCCCCGCGCCTGAGGTTCAGGAGTCCGTGGGCTGGGCGTGGGCAGGGAACTCGGGCAAATCCGAGACGCCGCACCGGATCGGCGTCGCGCGGCGAGGGCGTCAGTCGACGGGTCCCTTCCCGCGACTGGGCGTCACCTCGACGACGAGGTGCTTCGTCATCGGCTGCTCGCTCGACGTCGATGAGGTCGTCTTGGCGGACGGTCACGACTGTCTGCGACGTGACGAACGCCGTCAGCGCCGAGGTATCCAGCCGCCCCGAGTCCTGGTCGAGCCGCAGAGCGTAGGCCGCGAGGAAGGCGTGATCGGGATATCGGTCGATCTTGGGGCGCTGCCCCCCAGCCGTCGCGTTCTCGATGGCGATCTCGTGGATCCCAAGCTCGAGCGCCACCTGATCGAGCGTCCCTTGGTCGGACGCTTCCAGATCCACCCAGATGGTGACACCGGGCTCGCTGAGGTGCTCCGAAACGTCATCGACCAGGAAGTCCTCGAGCAGCAGCGTCCCGTCACGGTAGAGGCGAGTAGAGGCCATGGAGGCAGCGTAGGAGCGCGCAGCCCTTGTGTTCCGAGCAAGCGTTACCAGAGATACGTGGCGAGGCTGGTGCCTACGCGTGTATGTAACCGCATCACCGCCTGTCCCGCCGCCGGCGGCATGGTGTGCGTGGTCAGTGCCGATTGCTGGTAGCGGCCAGCCGGGGTTCTACCTGCGCATTACCCCGACCACTTACTGGAGTTGGAACATGGCTGGACAGCCAGTGGGCGACAGCTGGTACGAGCCGCGGCGGACGACTCACCAGCATCCAGCCGCCTAGGTAGGACCAAGGAACATCCGGGTAGCCGCGCACAGCGAACTCGTTGGTTCGCCGGCTGGTCAGACATCGATGGCCAGGCGGACCGTCACCATGTCGCCTATCTCAAGCCCTTCGGCCTTCCGCACCCATGCCTTCACTGGCACGATGTACCGCCCATCTTTCGGGAACAGCGACGTCTTCCACCCGGTTCCCCCGATCTTCGCCGTGACCGGAATCATGCCCCAGCCGTAGGTCACGAAAGCGGACGTCGCTTCCAGCTCACCGCACTCCTCTTCCGGAACGGTGATGAAGTGCCACGGCGCCGGGCCTTTCCAGAGCCACATCTCGCCGCTGAACTCCAGGTTCATTCGATCAGGATAGGAGCCCGACCATTTCCAGCAGACGCGCTCACGCGCAGTTGACCGGCACTCGCGGGCCGTGTTCGCCATCCGCTCATGGCTCGTAGCCGCGATCCGTGCACGGGAGGACCTGCCGGAATCGCTTGTTGGCAGTCCACGACAAAGATGCCCGGGTTCCTGTCGACGGGGTGGCGGAGTGTCGACACTCTCGCGCAGCGGCGTTTGGTCGCCGCCACATCCGATCTTCACGGACTCTTGCGTCAGTTGCTGCTCCGTGATGATGGTCGTCGGGCTACCGCCAGGCTTGCGATCGTGGGCGGCGGGTCGCTGCGTAGGCGCCCGCAGCACATGCGACCAGCAGTACGGTCGCCAGCCACAGCGGCGCGGCGAGGGCGACCCAGCGCAACAGGACACCCCCGGTGAGCGCACCGGCGAGCATCGCCAGGACCGAGATCAGTCGCCGGGCGCGCACCGAGGGGGGTGTGGTGTCGGCGACCAGGCCGGTGACGGTCAGGGTGAGCACCGTGGTGGTCAGGTCGGGTACGGCCAGGCGGCGTACAACGGCGTTTTGGCCGCCCATGGCCAGTGCGAGCAACCCGATCAGCGTCAGCCGCACCGCCGAGTCTTGGACACCGGCGGTGCTGGCGATGACGGACGCGACCAGAACGACGCTGGCCTGCACCGACGTGGCGGCCGCCAGCAGGTGCCCGCGGTGCACCGCTCGCCCTGCGGCCCACCGCCCGCCCACCGCCGCGCCGAGGGCGAAGGCCAACACCGCCAGCAGGCTCGCCACAATCGAGATCTCGCCCACACCGGCCAGCGCGAAACCGAAGAAGACCACGTTGCCGGTCATGTTCGCCACGAACACATGTCCCAGCATCAGGTAGCTGAACGCATCCACGAGGCCAGTCACCACCGTCAAGGAAACCAGCAGCACTGGCAGCGGCCCGTGCGGGCGGTCAGCCGTCATCGGGTCACCCCCACAAGGACAGTCTGAAGGGTGCACATCGATGCACGCCCCACGAAGCTCAGTGCGTGAGCTGCAAGGCCCTTTAGAGTGCCCACGCTGCGTCACGTCTCGATCCTGACAGCCCGACCGGCAGGATGACTGTCCACAGGGAGCGTCCTCATCAGCCGCGTGGACGGCGGCTACGCTCCCCAGACCATGCCGCAGCCGGGCTTGCGACCCCCATGCCTCATGCAGAACCTGTTTCCCCGTGGACGAGCCGCGTCGCGTCTGCGCATGCGGGTTTCCTTACGGCAACAGACCCCGCCACACGGCATGCGGGCCGGGGACCTCGGGGCACCTCCGTGATCAGGAGGGCACGGGTCGTGGTTCCAGGACCACGACCGCAGTCTCGGACGACCGCAGCGCCGCATAGGCGTCCAGCTGCCTGTCAATGTCGCGCCACCTGGCCCACAGGTGCGACCGTTCCTCTCCGGCGGCAGCGCGTGCACTCACCGCCCGGGACCCCGTGACCAGATCGACCGTCGCGTCGGGATGCGCCTGGAGGTTGAGCCACCAGGCGGGCTCCCCATCGGCCCAGCCGTTCATCGCCAGGGTGACCAAGTTCGGACCATCCTCGACGTAGCCGACGATCACGGCGCGCTGCTGGCCGCTGTGGCGCCCGGTTGTCGTCAGACGCGCAGTGCCCCATCGGCCGCGCTTCGGACGCCAGAGCCCCACCCGGCCACCGCTAACGCGGCATACCGCGCGGTGCGCCGACCAGACGAAGCGGACGAACCAGCGAGGCGGAAGGCGCGGAGCTCGCTCGCGGTCGTCGGACACCCCATGGTCCCTCCTGGTTCCCCAGCGCTGAGCCTACGAGTCAGCCGAACACCGAGTCCACGATCGACTCTGAGGCGAGCCATGAGCGACCCATTGTGTGAGCAGGACACACCTGCAGCCCAGACGACTTGCACACAGCACGCGCGGGGCGGAGTGACTCTGGCGACGGAGTCGGGCAGCATCGTCCAGAATGACCACTCGACGGAGGACTGCCGCCATGGAGTACCGCACGCTGGGCAACACCGGCGCGGTGGTCTCTGCGCTGTGTCTCGGCACGATGACGTTCGGGACCGAAAGCGACGAGAAGGTCGCGCACGAGCAGCTGGACCGCTTCGTCGAGCGTGGAGGCAGCTTCGTCGACACCGCCAATGTCTATTCGCGCGGCGTGTCGGAGGAGATCATCGGACGCTGGCTTGCCGCCCGGCGTGGGATGCGCGACCGGATGCTGATCGCCACCAAGGGCCGTTTCGCCACGAGCGACGACCCCAACGATGCTGGCCTGTCCCGGGTGAGCTTGACCCGGGCGCTAGAGGCCAGTCTGCGCCGGTTGGGTGTTGACGCCATCGACTTGTACCAGGCGCATGCGTGGGATCCGCTCACGCCGATCGAGGAGACGCTGCGGTTCTTCGACGACGCGGTGCGGGCGGGGAAGATCCGCTACGTCGGGGTGAGCAACGTCGTCGGGTGGCAGCTGCAGAAGGCCGCCTTGCTGGCACGGCACCTCGGCCTGGCCCCGATCGTCACGCTGCAGCCTCAGTACAACCTGCTGCAGCGCAGCGTCGAGCTCGAGCTCAGCGACGTCTGCCGCAACGAGGGCATCGGCATCTTGCCCTGGTCACCGTTGGGAGGCGGCTGGCTCACCGGCAAGTACGAGCGCGACACACCGCCTACCGGTCCGACCCGGCTGGGTGAGAACCCCGACCGTGGCATGGAGGCGTACAGCAGGCGCAACGCGGACGAGCGCACCTGGCGCGTCATCGAGGCGGTATGGTCGGTGGCCGAGGAGTGTGGCGTCTCCATGGCGCAGGTGGCCATTGCCTGGCTGCTGGATCGGTCCGCGGTCACCGCGGTCATCCTCGGCGCGCGCACCGTCGACCAGCTGGACGACAGCCTCGGGGCCGTCGGCCTGCACCTATCTGAAGAGCAGAGTGCGCGGCTCGACGCAGCCAGCATGCCGATCGTCGACGACTATCCGTACGGACATGGCGGCGTCGCCCAGCGCGACCGCATCCTCCCGACGGAATGACCAGAGTCGTCCAGCGCGTGCAAACGTCTGCTTCAGGTCCGTCGGTTGCGGAGTTCGGCGCAGCCAGCTCATCACTTTGACTTGAAGCGCGCTTGAGGTCGTAGCGTCTCGACGATGACCAGTGGCAGAGAGGAAGCATCCGCGCCCGCGCGCGCTTCTGGGACCTTCGTGATCGGCGGCGAGCTGAGCGTCCATCGGCTCGGGTTCGGAGCGATGCGGCTGCCGGGTGTCCGAGTCGAGTCCCGAAACCCGAGCGCGGCCCGCGAGATTCTCCGCGAGGCAGTTCGGTTCGGTGTCGACCTGATCGACACCGCGCAGGCCTACGGTCGCTCCGAGGAGATGATCGCCGAGGCACTGCACCCTTACCCCGAGGAATTGGTGATCGCCACCAAGGGTGGACTCGGCCGCGGCGGCCTCCCCGACGGGCGTCCCGAGCGTCTACGGGCCGACTGTGAGGGTAGCCTGCGCCGCCTTCGCCTCGACACGATCGACCTCTGGCAGTTGCACCGGATCGATCCCGAGATACCACTCGAGGATCAGTTCGGCGCGATCCGTAATCTTCGTGACGAGGGAAAGATCCGCTTCGTGGGCGTCTCGGAGGTATCACTGGCCGAGTTGGACCGGGCGCGTCAGTTGATCGACGTCGTCACAGTCCAGAACCGTTTCAACCTCGGCGACCAGGCAGCCGACGATGTCCTCAGGGCTTGCGAAGAGGAGGGGATCGGGTTCATTCCCTGGGCTCCGATCGCGATGGGCCACCTCTTGGGCTCTCCGGGCGCGCTGGGGAGCGTCGCCGCCCGACATGGTGCAACCCAGGCCCAGATAGCCGTCGCCTGGCTGCTCGACCGATCGCCTGTCGTGTTGCCGATCCCGGGCACGGGCTCGCTCGAGCATCTACGGGAGAACCTCAATGCGGCGCTGATCGAGTTTTCCGAGAATGATCTGCTGGACCTGGAGCGCGACGCCAAGCAATCGGGCCGACCGCCTCTGTGACCCTGTAGCCACGTTGGTGCTCAGGACCACAGCACGAACCCGCTGCCATGGCCGTGGACCTTCCCGTGCTCGAGCGCTGGCAACACGCTCCAATGTCTTGTCAGGACGAGCTGTAGAAGCGGCGGTGGAGGTCGCGTACTTGCTCGGCAAGGCCGGGAACCGGGCCTTCCACCACGAGCCCGGGGACGATATCTCGGATCGGCAGGGCCCGTACGGGGGGTGGGGGAACACCCATGTCGGCAAGCCAGCCTGCCATCTGCTCGGAAGAACTCACGTACACGATGCGTCCAAGGCCGACCCAGCCGTGGGCGGCGGCACACATCGGGCAGTGCTCGCCTGAGGTGAAGACAGTCGCCGCCCTTCGCTGCTCAGGGGTCAGGTTCGCGGCGGCCCATCGTGCCAGCTCGAACTCCGGATGCCGGGTCGGGTCGCCGGAAGCGACGCGATTGTGGTCCTCAGCGACGGCGGTGCCGTCCGCGGCAACGAGCACGGAGCCGAACGGCTCGTCGCCCTCTTCCAGAGCCTCGGCCGCAAGTTCTACGCAGCGGCGCAGGTGCCGCAACTCATCCTCAGTCGCCATGGCCGCTCCCGTTGATCTTCTGGAGCATCCTAGGACGAGTGGGTTGACAAGGATCTCTTTTACGTAAAGACTTGGTTGTGCGATGAGAGACGTCCTGTACATGGAGAGGGTCGAGCAGGCAGAGGCCTTGCTCAAGCCGCAGCGGATCGAGGCGCTGCGTCACCTTGCCGAGCCGCGCACATGTACCGAGGTGGCGGCCCTGCTCGACCAGACCCCGCAGCGGGTCTACTACCACGTTCGGCGGCTGGTCGAGGCGGGGTTGGCGGAGCAGGTGGCCGAGCGCAAGGTGCGCGGCATCCACGAAGGCATCTACCAGGCGAGTGCCCGCTCCTACTGGCTCTCGCCGCGCCTGGTCGGTCGGATCGGGCTGCGCACGATGCAGGACGAGATGAGCCTGGGCCACCTCCTGGATCTCACCGAGGAAGTCCAGGCCGACGTCGCGGCGCTCGACCGAACTGCGCCCGAACTGCCGTCCATCGGCGTTGCGGGCGCGATTCGCGTGCCCAAGGAGCGCCGCAAGGAGTTCCTGGACGACCTGAAGGCCACTCTGCAGGCCTTGTTCACTCGCTACGGCGGCGAAGAAGGCGACGCCTTCAAGCTTGCCGTCGCCTGTTATCCCAAGGGAGAAGACCGTGTCTGAACCGATGATCCTCCGTGCCCGCGTCCAGGCACCGCTCAAGGAAGTCCATCACGCGCTGACCGAACCCGAGGCCCTGCGCGCGTGGCTGGCCGAGCATGCCGAGGTCGACCTGCCTGACCGGTACGAGTTCTGGGGTCGCTACACACCGGAGGGCGACGCGCCACACCAGCGCCTCCTGCACGCCGACGACCACACGCTGCGGTTCAGTTGGCTGCTCGACGGCGAGGAGACGACCACGGAGATCCGCCTCGAGGAGGAGAGTGCCACCTCGACTGTCGTGATGCTGTCGCAGACCCACTTCGACATCCAGGAGGGCCTCACCGGCGCCAGCATCCGCGGCGTGCTGCAGACCTTCTGGGCGCTGGCGATCGCCAACCTGGTCGACCATGTCGAAGGGCGGGAGCTCAGCCCCAAGTGCGACTTCACCTCCACCGACATGCGGGCCGAGGTGGTCATCGCCGCGCCGATGGACGCGGTGTACGACTCTTTGGTCAACTCCGAGAAGGTGTCCCGGTGGTTCGGCTACCCCATCGAGATCGAACCGTACGTCGGCGGGCGCTTCGCCATGGGTGGCTTCGACAAAGACCCTCAGCCCGCGAAGGTCATCGACCTCGTGACCGGGCGCTCGATGTCGACCGACTGGGGCAGGTACGGCGTTGTCGCCTGGAAACTGGAGGACACCGGTGGCGCGACGCGCCTCACCTTCGTGCAGAGCGGCTTCGACGCTGCGCACCCGCCGCACGCCGGTTGGGCTGGTTGGCTCAGCGGCCTGGCCGAACTGCGCCGCTTCCACGAACTCGGCGACTGGCAGCCCATCTGGCTCGACGACCAGGCGGCCGGCTGAGCACATCCCCACGTGAACGCTGACTTGTGGCGGGCACGCAACGCCTCGCCGGGCCCGGAGGCGTTGACTACCCGCCACAAGTGAACGCATGGTGCGCTCGGCTGGGCGATCCAGGCCCGGTTTCGCGAACGGCCCGCGCTGCCCGAGGCGCCGACCTACGCTCTCTGCCATAACGGCAGACCGAATCGCCCCATCCAGGGGTTGATGATGGACTTCGAACGGCTCGTCGGTCTGGTAAGTCTCGGGATCGGCCTAGCGCCCCACGGTGCTTTCCTGCTGCGATGGATCGCGCGAAGGACTCAACGTCGGCAAGGATCCGGCCGAGCCGGTCACCGACGACTACCCGGGCGCGAGGCCGTACGCGTTCACGGGAGGCACGATAAGCCAGGCGATCGTCGACGTCTCGGGCGAGCAGTTCATCGACCTGGAGAAGGAAGCCATCGCGATGATGTCGCGGGAGTGAGCTCGCGGTCACCCGAGTCTTGGCCGCCGTGCTTCGAGGTCCGGCGGCCGCACCCGGAACACCTGCAGCCGCAGGTCGTAGTACTTCTCCGTCTCGCCGACCCACTCCATGCCGATCCGGCGAACCGTCGCCTCGGCCCGCCGGTTGGCCGGACGCACCACGGCGAGGACCTCGTCGATCGCCTGGCTGAACGCCCACCTCGCGATGGCGCGCCCCGCTTCGGTCGCGTACCCGTGGCCCCACGCGGACTGGTGGAGCTGCCAGCCCATCTCCAGGTCCAGATCGCCGGGCGGCAGCGGAAGCAGGATCGCGCCGCCGATCAGGCGCCCGTCCTCCCGCAGCTCGATGGCCCAGCGGCCGGCCGGAGGGATCGTCCGGGAGTCCTCCGCAATCCACTGCTCTAGGACCAGGCGCATCGCGGACGCATCGGGCGCGCGATCCATCGCCGGACTCAGCCAGCGGGAGACCTCGGGATCGCCGTAAATGCCCAATGCCGCGTCGGCGTCGTCCAGCCGCCATGGCCGCAGCAGCAAGCGTTCGGTGACCAGTCGTTCGGCCACGGATTCACCACCCTTCTCAACGCCGTCCCGCGCCTGGGCGGGGAGTTCGCGACGACACGATCAGCCTAGTCACCGATTCGCGGCGGTCCTCAGGTCCGCATGCGCAGGACAGCTGCGCCGTGGACGCGGTCGGCGGCGAGGTCGCCGAGTGCGCGGTCGGCGGCGTCGAATGCGTATGGCGTCGTGGTCACCTTCAGCCGGTGCTCAGCCGCGAACGCGAGGAACGTGCGTCCGTCGTCGCGCGTGTTCGCCGTGACGCTCCGCACCTGCCGCTCCCGGAACAGATGGCGCTGATAGTCCAGTTCCGGCACGTCGCTGAGGTGGATGCCGGCGATCGCGAGCGTCCCGCCGGCGTCGAGCGCCTCGAGGGCCACCGGGACCAGATCGCCGACCGGCGCGAACAGGATTGCTGCGTCCAACGGCTCCGGCGGCGCGTCGTAGGCACCGGCGGCCGACGCCGCGCCGAGTGACAGCGCGAGCTCGCGGGCCGCTGCGGCCCGGGTGAGGACGTGCACAGTCGCGCCCTCGGCGAGCGCGACCTGGGTCGCCAGGTGCGCGGAGGCGCCGAAGCCGTACACACCGAGCCGGCCGCCGGGGGGCAACGAAGCGCGCCGCAGCGCCCGGTAGCCGATGATCCCGGCACAGAGCAGCGGCGCGACCTCCTCGTCGGAGTACCCGTCCGGGAGCCGGTACGCGTACGCGGCCGGGACCACCGCGTACTCCGCGTAGCCGCCGTGCGCGTCCCAGCCCGTGTAGCGGGAGAACGGACAGAGGTTTTCATCGCCACGCCGGCAGTAGCGGCAGCGGCCGCATGTCCATCGCAGCCACGCGATGCCGGCCCGCTGACCGTGCTCGAAGCCGACGACGTCGTCGGCCGCGGCCACCACCCGGCCGACGACCTCGTGACCGGGAACGGTGTCCGGCGCCCTGGGTTCGAGATCGCCCTCGGCGAGGTGCAGGTCGGTCCGGCAGACGGCACACACCTCGACCCGCACGAGGATCTCACCCGGACCAGGCTTTGGCACCGGCATCGTCACCCGGCGAAGCGGGCCGCCCTCGACGGGGCCAGGTTGGTGGACGACCCACGCCGTCATGGTCTTCGGTACGTCCTCCCACACGCGCATGAGACGCAGCATCGCATCGTCAGGGCCGAGCCGGCTCTGGCGGCGCAATCGCGAGGTAGAGGAAGTCGGTGACGCCGAGCATCCCGAGCAGTTGGCGGACGCCGGGTGGCATGGCGCTTCGAGTCTCGTCGTGCACGACGCGGGGATCGGTGAGCCGGACGCGTTGACGTCGCACCTCCAGCTCGCACCCGCCGGCGGCGAGTACGTTCTTCACCCAGTCCGTGTCGGTTCCGTAGGTGAGAGCGGCGACGTATCCGTCGCCCCCGCGGAACACGTTGATCGGGGTTCGGTACGGATGGCCCGATCGCCGGCCCCGGTGCAGCACGATGCCGAACCCGGGCAGCCGGCCGGCCACGTGGCCCGTGATGCGGTTGGTCACAACGCGGTTGAACAGCGCCACCCGCTTCGGGATCACCATTGGCCGCAGTGGCCGGTCAGGCCTGCGTCGGTGTCATCCGGGCGGCTCGTGCAACCCGAACGGCGAGCCCTGGTCGTCCTTGCAGAGCTTGAAGCGGCCGAAGCGCGCGGCCGACTCGTCGTCGCCCTGCACGTCCGTCTCGTCGACCTGTCCGCCGAGTTCACGTACCCGCGCCAGCGCGGCCTCCATGTCGTCGACCCGGAAGAACACGTAGGGCACTGCACCGGCGTCGCCGCCATGCACACCGCCGGGTACGTTCGGCGTGGTGATCACGTAGCCGCCGCCCGACGGACCGGGGTCGAATCTCCAGCCGAACAGACCCTCGTAGAACACGCGGCCCTTGTCGACGTCGTCGACACCGAGCTCGAAGAACGCCAGTTCGCCAGCCATGGCCTTCCCATTCCTCGAGCTTGCCTCGGCCAAACGC
>Ga0193739_1000277_pt1 | contig 14493 bp, 16 predicted proteins | sample L2a2metaG_FD_144926 | JGI IMG/M metagenome (GOLD analysis project Ga0193739, IMG submission 144926) | Soil microbial communities from a riparian zone of the East river system, Colorado, United States - L2a2 | ecosystem: Environmental > Terrestrial > Soil > Riparian zone | place: USA: East River...
CCGTAGGTACTCGCCCTGGCAGTTACATTTCCGAATGACGTGGGATGGAGCCTTCCATCTAGTCAACTTGTCGTGCGTCTGCGCGTCCGGGGAAACGCACCAATTCGAGGTGCGCACCCTCCTCGGTCCTGACCCTGAGGGAGAAGTCCTCTACTGTTACGCAAAGCCGCTTCCGCCGGGGCAACAGGGTGACGCGGAATACTTTGCGACCTTCAAACGGCTTGGGCTCGATCTCTTCCAGTTAGACGGCGTGACCAATGGCCTACCAGCCCGGTACCAGCGCTGTGGCATAACCCGCGCACTGCTGCCTCACATTGCCACCCGGTACGCGACGCGGATTCGATCAAGCCGACACCGCCCGTTGGAAGGCGAAACACGGACGCCGTCAGCAACGAGGGTGTGGCAAAGAATGGTCGATGAGAAATCCGCGCACTACGATGCCACCGAGGACCGTTATTATTACCGGAGGCCAGTATGACTTCACAATCTGACCATATGCCCAAGCACGGCGCGCGGGTGTACCGCGTCGGCGCAAAGCTGCTCGTGAAGCAAACGGTCCTGCGCGGGACACCGTCCGAGTACGTGATGGACGAGCAACGCGAGCGGCACGTAGCCGAGGACGATGATCGCGCCCTCGCGGCGGCCGTGCGGGATGCGGTCAATGGAAAGCTCTGAGGGTTAGATGCCGACACGTGTGCGAGTATTTCTGGACGTGAACATGATGAAGTACGCAGTGGACGAGGTGCCGCCGCGCTGGGTCTCCGGGGATGAGCAACTCCATTGGGGTGACAGTGAGCAGGTCATCAAAGTCCACAGGCCCGTTGTCCTGAAGCCGCGCGACCTTCTTGACGCAAAGCTCGCGGCGGAAACGGCTCTGCTTCCGCTGATCGCTCTGCTGGCGCGTCTCGACCGCTTGGAATTGCTGTGGCAGGTTGAGGCGGAGATTGAACGCTGGGGTTTGATGAACATACAGGACCGGCGCGGGCACTTCTACGGCGCTCCAATCACGTGGGTCCCGGGTCCATTCCCATATTCCCGCATTGTGGTAGGTACGTATCCCGGGTCACATCCGAAGATTCGTACCACCAGCAAGAAGGAGCTGTCACAAGCCAAGCAGCTACAAGTAGCCTTCATCGCGAGCTTGACCGATCCTCGCCTCCTTGAGCTGCGGCGCGCTTGCAAGGCGGACAAGGGGCAACGGGGGATTGATGCCAACCAACTCATTGATGCGTTCCACCTATGGACCGCCGAACGGAGTGGTGCGACGCACTTTCTGACCGCCGAGCACGCCCTACTGAAACTGGCCAAAGAAAGGGTGCTCGCTCACAAGGTTCATCCCGTAGAGCCATCCCAACTCGTCGCCGAGATTCTGCCCTCATCTGTGAGCCGCCTCTACTATCGGGCACGCCTCGCCATCGACAGGTGGTACCGCCCTGATCGTTGGCATATAGCGGCCCAAGACGAGAGTGGAAACGGGGCGCGTCGGGCGGCCCGGATCGACCCGGTGATCACCATGCGATCGCAGTAGGAGGATGATCCGTGCGGATGCTCCTGGTGGTGCAAATCCTCGGGCCTGACCGGGGCACACGTGGGGCACGTCTCGCGTCAACAGGTCGCAACGAGCCGAAGCGTTACCGAAGGGACGCCGGGCTGGTGAAGCTGAACGGAGCGGGCTAGGGTAGTGCGCAGGCGCTCCTGGGCTACTGCAAAATCTCGATTCGTCGGTTCGATTCCGACCAGCGCCTCTGGACTTCCGCACGATCCCCGACCTCGCTGAACCATGTTTTGAACCACCATTCCCCGGGGGCCACGATGAACCCGCCGAGCCTGAAGGATCGAACGATCGAGGACGTCCTGAGCCAAGTGCGGGACAGTTCCCACGGGAACTCCGTCACGTCGGTGGCCGCCCTCACCGCGCGCTGCACGATCGAGATAGCGGGGCATCTTCACGACGTGTGGGCCGGCCTCCACGACGTGAAGGCGGCGCTCGTAAACGCGTCGACCGAGGCGTCGAAGCAATCGGCGGAATCGGCCACCCATACCGCGGCGCTCGTCCGGTGGACGAAGGTCCTCGCGTGGATGACCGGGGCGTACACGATCATCACTGGCGGGCTTCTCATCGTCGCCATCCGGGGTCTCGGGGCCAGGTAGATACAAAGCTTCAGAAGTGACGCGCCCGGTCGTTTGACACGGCGTCGCCGATTACTACCTTCGAAGTCCTCATGGCCAAGGTCCCTCTTCACGCGGTCCACGATGACGATCTTCAGGGCGTCCTCGAAGCTCTGGGGCTGGCCCGCGCGTTCGCGGCCGGTCAACTCCGTTGCAAGTTCTGCGGCGACGTCGTGACGTGGGCGACCTTGCACGCGATCTTTCCCGACGGTGGCGAGGTGAAGCTGGCGTGCAGCAAGCCGGAGTGCGTGAAGGCACTCCTTCGCTACCTGGATGAGCGACGGGAGCAGAGGTGAGCGAGATCGTAAGACTCATCGTAGTTGCCCTGCTGGCGAGCGGCAGCACCCTCATCGCGGTACTGCTGTTCATTTTCCTGAATGTGGAGAAGGCGCAGAAGTGGGGTTCGATCCTCCTCAACTTGCTCCTTCGAATCGGCGTGGGCGCCCGCCTCCTCCACAAGAAGTTCGTCCAGTACGACATTCAAGGGCGGGTTAATGAGTTCGTGAAGATCAACTGCTCGGAGCTACCGGGCCTCGCGGCTCAGAAGGTGCGGCTAGAGTGGGTCGATTCGTCGATCTCCAAGCGGGCGATCCTAGAAGGCAACCTGGTCGTGGTGCGCGTGCGGCGCGACGACCCCAAGGACATGAACTTTGTTCACGCTGTCTGCCTCTTCGTCTCGAAGTCGCTCCTCTTCAAGGCGAAGCATTACATCTCGGCTCCGCAAGGGGAGGCGACCGACCTCTTTGTCTCCCTTCGCCTCCTCGAGCGCGAAAAGCCGGCCGCGGTCAGCTACTTCGCCGACGAGTATCTCCGCCCAGTCATCGACAAGAAGGCGTCGCCAACGGCGAAGGTCTTCGAAACGTTGCACGCTATCGACGCCGGGAAGTTATTCTGGTCCGTCTTTCTACAGGAGCTTGACTTTCTCGGTAACAAGGTCTTCGGTGGCCGGAAGGACGCACAGATCGTCCGTGAGGTCGAACAGCTGACCGATTTTTTGGTAAAGATCGCGGGCCGGCAGGTCGGGCAGGAGGATGTGGACCTCAACTTCTTCGGCGCGTACTGCAGGTTCGCGGTCGTAATCGTGGGGAAGTGGGCCAAGCTATCGCAACAGGCTATACAGCCGTACGTCGACTATATCGAACGCACGCTCGTCCCGGCGGGCGTCGAGACCATCTACCTCATCGCGCCGGCGAAGAACGTCGCGCACGTTAAGAAGATCGAGGAAGCCGTGAGCGATCAGTTCGATCGCCACTTCGAAGCGCGATTCAGGAAGAAGCTAAAGATCGGGGATCGGGAAAGGTGGGCCGATCAGTACCTGCTGGTCCTGCGCGCTCGCGGGCGGCAGGTTTACCTACCGAAGACGGCGTAAGACACCGCGCGCGCCGTTGCTGTCTATGTCAAACTCCAAACTACTTCCCCTACTCGCTAGCTTTCATGGATGCGGGTGTTGCTCGACACCAACGTTGTGTTGACCGGGGCGCTTCGCCCAGCGAGTCCAGCCGGGAAGCTCGCATCGGTGCGCGACACGGTGACATTCAGCGTCACCGATCTGGTCATGCATGAGTGCAGGCGGGTGCTTCGCGAAGCCGCAGGTGGACGCAACAAGCGCTACCAACTAGCGGTTCTCACGGTCGAGTCGTATCTGAAAGAGCTTGGCGCGCTGCTATTACCGGATCGCGACGGCGCCAGTCCGCCTCCCAAGGCTGATCTCCGCATCCATGCTGCCGCGCAATCCTACGGCTGCGATTCCATCTGCACCTACAACCCCAGCGATTTTCCTACTGATGGGATCCCGACGATCTCGCCGCTCGCATTACGAAAGCGGATAGCGACCGCGAGCGCGGCCAAAGGTTCGCTCGATGCGCCCAAGCTTGAGCATTTCATCCAGGTACCCATACTCGCCGACTCAGGGACACTCTTCTTCATGGGGACGCTGCATCATCCTAGCTCGATGGGACACATTCTGGAGACGGCCAACGGCATACGCTTCGCGACCGATGGTGACGGTTACATCCGCGTTTCTGGAACTGATGCTCGCGTCAACGTAACCGCACCATTTGGCGGGACTGACCTCACCGTCTTTTTCTTTCGGTACACCTCAGCAGGACAGTTCAAGGCGTCGCTCTGGCTGCCACCGACTGCGCCGCGCTGGACGTGGGACCAAGGGTTTCAGGAGCGTGTACTCACGACAGGGCATATCCCATTCGCGACTCCCGTGCGAGCCTTACTTAGCGATGGCAGTTTCTTTGGAGTGGTGATCGGATACTCGGGTGTGCCACACTACGTGCGGGATCATGTTGTCGCGCACGTCATTCGCAACCACTGCCTCGAAGCCGTATGGGGAAGTGAAGACATCTCGGCACTCCTGCAAACATGCGAGGTCGGTCAGACGCCGGATGGCCGATGGTTTCTGGGCCTGCCGCGCTTCTGATCCATGGACGTTAGTACCAGGCCCGAGCAGCTCGCGGCGATTATTCGCCCCCGCCTCTTTAACGGACGCACCGTCATTGGCATTGATGGAGCACCAGCTTCGGGAAAGAGCGCGGTCGCGGAAGGCGGGTGCACCGATGCTGAATGCAACAGTGTTCCATTGACAGCTTTTTGAATCAGCATGAAGGGCAGTACTTCAAGAGCCTGCGGCTGGACGGACTAAGAAATCAGATTGCGGCCGCTCAAGGAACGGTGATCGTGGAAGGCATCTGTCTGTTACAGGTGCTTGAAGCTGTATCCGTGCCGTATGACGAGCTTGTGTACGTCAAACGCATGGAAAGTGGCTGGACAGACGAAGAGGAGTGTGATGTTACTGGTGACCCCGAGGCCCGAATTGCCGACTTGTTGGAGCGGCAGCGAGCATTCGATAAGGCAGCGGGCTTCGAGCTTTCAGAGGAACTGCCGCCCGGTCATGCAGAAGTGATTCGGTACCATGCGAAGTACCGCCCTCAGGATCGCGCGACGGTGGAGTACTGGACGACGTTGTGAGTAATTGCGATATGCGTTGCGCGATCCTAGATTGTGGGTCAGCGCCAACCGTGTAGTGCGCACTATGCGGTTGCGGGGTTCAGCGGCACCGATGGGGGCTGTTAGGGCCGCTGCCCCAGAACATGCCGGTACCATTGCGAGCCCCCCAATCTGTACCGGCTCTAACATCAGCGGCCCGAATCATTCCGGGCCGCTCTTTCTTTTTGCCTTCTCACACATACAACTGAGCTTTTACAGCTGCTCGCAGCCGAGGGCCCCACAGGGCCACATGAACACAATCGCGCAAACCACTAAGTACTCGGCGCGGTTGGGAAGAGCCGTTAACGCGATTTGGGGGCACAACTGGGGCACAATTGCCAAGAACAGCACGCAGACACGCGCAAGGTCTCGCAGGCGGCTCGTGCACTGGTGAAGCGGAACGCAGCGAGATAAAGTAATACGCAGGCGCTCCTGGGCTACTGCAAAACCTCGATTCGTCGGTTCGATTCCGACCGGCGCCTCTTTCAGTACCAAATACCCATGAACGGACTACGGGTGGTGCCACTCCTCGCTGCGCTGCATGTCGTCATGCTCGCGACTGGCCAGGCCCAAAGTGACCAGCACACCCTGGCGCGGCGGATTCTGGGTGGGAACGTCGAGGACCAGAGCAGCGCGGTCTGGGCTGCGATGACACTCGGGTCCCAGGCGACGGGGCCGGAGCTGCGCGCGGCACTCATCGCCCTGCTCGACAGGAGCATCGGGCTTGTCGACGAAGCCCGGAAGCGCGGCGAGGCGGTGAGTGTCGGTCCCGAATTCGTTTCCCACGTGGCGCATGCCGTGAGTCAGCTGGAGGATCCCCAAGCGATTCCAGTGCTGGCGCGGGCTCTCGGCAAGACCGGGTCGACACTCGTCCCCGATGCGCTGGCCGACTTCGGAGAACAAGCTGCGGGTGCCGTCCTTCGTGTAGTGACCGATCCTGAAGGGCCCTACGAAGCCGTCAGCAATGGCTTGTTGAGCCTCCGCTTCATGGTGGAGGGCAGAGGAGCGCGCCCGCTCTCCACCGGCACGCTCAGCGAGATTCGGCGCGCGGCGAAGCAACGTCTGACGGGGAAGCAGTCCGCCCCGACGCTGTGGAAGGCCATAGATCTGGCCGTGGTCTTGGGCGACCCGGAGCTCAGACGGATCGTGGAGTCGGTAGCCGCGGATCGTGGCGAGATTGTTGCCCGGGGAATCGAGCATTCCGGGCTGATCGAGGCTACCCAGAGGCTGGCCGCCGGTCGCCTCGCTGCCGGTGGGCGCCCGTTTAACCCCCGGTACAGGAGTCCCGCCGAGCGGGCCCAGGCCTTGGGCGTTCCGGCGCGTGGCGATGACGGTCCCGCAGTGGTTAGGCCGCCAATGTGATGGAAGTCTATGGATCTCCCGCCGCCTCCCTGTCCGGGTCATTGGTCCCCAATTCGAGCGTAGATTCACGGTCATGAACGAGCGCCCACCCCAGTCCCTTCCCGGAGCCGATCTGATCGAACAGGGTATCGCGGACCTCGCCCGGGGGATCGACTCCATTCCGGCCCTGCTCGTTTCCATCGGCGCACCGCGGCTCACCCGGATCGGCGTCGAGGTGCCAGCCCCGCGTCTCGATGCCGAGCACCGCCTCTATGACCTGCTTCGGCAAGAGGGCTCGGATAGCGCGCATTCGCGCTACAACGCGTTGATTCGACGGCTCGTGAGCTTTGAACGCGCGGCGGAATGCGTGAGGTAGCGGACGCGGCCCGGATCCGCGCGTTCATGCACGCCCTGGCGCGCGCCGCCGCCGTGACCGCCCGGATCTATTTCGCCGGGGGCGCGACCGCGGTACTAATGGGCTGGCGGCCCAGCACGATCGACGTAGACCTGCGCGTGGATCCCGATATCGACGCCATCTTCCGCGCGATCCCGAGATTGAAGGACGAACTCAAGATCAACGTGGAGCTGGCGACGCCGCTCGACTTCCTGCCGGTTCCCGAGGGGTGGGAGTCCCGCAGTCCCTTCATCGAACAGATTGGGCGCCTGTCGTTCCATCACTTCGACCTGTACGGGCAGGCCATAGCCAAAGTGGAACGGGGACATGCGCAAGACGTGACGGACGTACAGGAAATGCTGCGCCGACGCTTGATCCACCCTCAGGAAGCACGGGAGTATTTCTCGCGCTTGGAATCGCAGTTGTATCGCTTCCCGGCCATCGACCCCAGGTCGCTGCGACGGGCGGTGGAGGAGACGTTCGGCGCCTCCGCCTAACTACCGAATCTTCCTGCCCGGCAGGTTCTGGCCGTTCTGGTGCAGGATCAGTCTATCCGAGCTGAACGTGATGTGCGCATCCACCACCTTGAGAAAAAACTCCGACTCCGACTCGGCGTAGATGGGGAACTTCGGCTGCGCCGTGGCCTGGATGAACAGTCCTGCCCCTTCCCGCGTCACGACGATACGGAAGGTCGGCGCCAGCTCGTATTCCCCGACATAACGATCCAGAACCGATGAGTCGACCGCGACCGCGGTGCGGACCTTTGGCGGCAGCTGGAGCGGCATCGTCCCGTCGAGTAGATGGAACCCGATGTCGTCGGCGCCGATGTTGGCGTTGGTGAGCACCACGACGCCGACCCTGCGCGCGGCATCGAACCCGGTGAAGGAGCGGTAGCCGCCGGTCCCGCCGTTGTGCCAGGTAATCGACGCCCCGCCGGGGGGGGGGCGGGCGAGAATGTGCCACCCTAAGCCGATCGTCATGCTCGCGCTCCCGGCGGCATGGCGCGACAGCTGCGCCTGCCGGAACACGCTGGTGGAATCGAGATTCGCGGCGAGAAATGTGAGCATGTCTTGCGCCGTCGAGCGTAACGCGCCGGCACCGGCGAGCGTCGGGAGATCCCAATTGGGGACGACGTGCCCCTCCCCGTCATGACCAGGGGCGACACGCGCGCGCAACGCGGGCGTCAACGTAATCGCCGTTTCACGCATCCCCAGCGGCGAGAGAATCCGGCGCCGCACCAGCTCCTCGTAGCTCATCCCGGCCTTCAAGGCGAGCGCGTGCCCCAGGAGGCCCACGCCGAGGTTCGAGTACTCGTACGTCTGGCCGGGGTCGCGGGGCAGCTCGTAGCTCGACAGGAAGGCGTACATCTGCGCAACGGTGTAATCGGCGTATGGGTTGGACGAGTCGCGCGGGGCCATGTTCCCCGGGAGGCGGGGCAAGCCGGACGACTGTGTCGCGAGATCCACCAGCGTGATCTGCCGGCCATTGCGCGCCGGGACCCGCACCGATGCCGGGAGAAACTTCGCCACCGGATCGTCGAGGCGAACCGATCCGTCGGCCACCATCCCCGCGAGAACCGAGCCGGTGAACACCTTGGTGATCGACCCGATCTCGAACACGCGGTCGGCGGCGACTCCCACCGCCACGACGCGGCGTGTGCCGTCGGCGTCGAGCAGGCCCACGGCGATGCCCCGGAACGGCGACGCGTTCAGCCGTTCCTTCAGAATCCGTTGGACGGTGGAGTCCGCGGGAAGGGCTTGGACCGCGATGGCCAGGGCGATCGATAGAATCATCGCCAGGAATCTACTATTATCCGCGCGTGCTGGTTCCCAAAATCGTCACCACCCTGAAAGACTACACCCGGGCTCAGTTCGCCCGCGACCTCGGTGCCGGCGTCATCGTCGGCATCGTGGCGCTGCCGCTCGCCATCGCGTTCGCGATCGCCAGCGGCCTGACGCCCGAGCGCGGGCTCTACACCGCGATCATCGCGGGTTTCCTGATTTCGGCGCTGGGCGGCTCGCGCGTCCAAATCGGCGGTCCGACGGGCGCCTTCGTGGTGATCGTCGCCGGCATCGTGCAGCGCTATGGCGTCGACGGGCTCCTCGTCGCGACGCTGATGGCGGGCGTGATCCTCGTCGTGTTCGGCGTCATCCGCATGGGTGGCGCGATCAAGTTCATCCCCTACCCGGTGACGATCGGGTTCACGAGCGGGATCGCCCTGATCATCTTCTCGAGTCAGGTCAAGGACCTCCTCGGCCTCGAGATGGGCGCTGTGCCGGCGGAGTTCCTCGGCAAATGGGATGCCTACGTCCACGCCTTCGATTCCGTGAATCCCTGGGCGCTCGTCGTCGCCGTGGCCACGTTCACGATCATTCTCGTGTGGCCCAAGGTCGAGCGCCGCATTCCGGGCCCCTTCGTCGCCCTGATCGTCACGACCCTCCTCGTGCAGCTCCTGCACCTCCCGGTGGAAACCATCGGGGGCAGGTTCGGAGCGATTCATGCGGGTCTGCCGCACCCCTCGTTGCCACCCATCTCGCTATCACTCGTCGCTTCGCTGGCGGGCCCGGCGTTCACGATTGCGATGCTCGCCGCGATCGAATCGCTGCTGTCGGCCGTGGTGGCCGATGGAATGATCGGCGGGCGGCACCGCTCCAACATGGAGCTGGTCGCCCAGGGCGTGGCGAACATCGTATCGCCGATCTTCGGCGGCATGCCGGCGACGGGCGCGATCGCGCGCACCGCCACGAACGTCAGGAACGGCGGTCGCACGCCCATCGCCGGCATCACGCATGCCATCACGTTGCTCCTGATCACGCTGTTCTTCGGGAAATGGGCGGGGTTCATCCCCTTGGCGACGCTCGCGGCGATCCTCGTCGTGGTCGCGTTTCACATGAGCGAGTGGCGGACGTTCGCGGCGGAGTTTCGTGCCCCCAAGAGCGACGTCGCGGTACTGCTCGCGACGTTCCTACTCACCGTGCTCGTGGACCTGACCGTGGCGATCGAGGTCGGGATGGTGCTGGCGGCGTTCCTGTTCATGCGCCGCATGGCCGAGGTCACGAACATCCGGGTGCTGACACACGAGTTCATCGATCCCGCCGACGACTTCGAGACAGACCCCAACGCCGTGCGGCGACGCGTCGTGCCGGAGGGCGTCCAGGTGTACGAGATCACCGGGCCATTCTTCTTCGGGGCCGCCGAGATGTTCAAGGACCGGGTGGGCCGGATCGCTGGGAAACCGAAGGTCCTAATCCTGCGGCTGCGTCATGTGCCGGCGATCGATTCCACGGGATTGCACGCGCTGCGGGAAGTGGTGCGACGGAGCCGCCAGGATGGAGCGCTCGTCATTCTCTCCGACGTGCACGCTCAGCCGGTCGTGGCACTCGAGCGCTCGGGGATGTATGAGGAGGTGGGTGAGGAGAACATCCAGGGCAACATCGACGATGCCTTGAACCGCGCCCGCGCCCACCTCGGCCTGCCCCCCGCCGCGCCGCCGGTGTTCGCTACGCCTACCGTGGCGCGGGAGAGCCTCAGCTGAAACGCTAGGCTACCTGCGCTGCACCGTCCACCGGCCCGTCTGGGTTGCGCCCGACGTCAGTCGCGTGGTGTACGTGCCGGAGATGGTATTCCCGCTCAACTCACCGGTGAACGTCGTGACAAGACGTTCGCCCGTTTGCGGATCAGCGTAGGGGGCCAGCGTGCCGTTGACGTGCGCCTGCTGAACGCGCACGAAATTGATCGTCAATACTTCGGACTGGGGACGCTGAGCAGCCGAGGAACTCTCCCCACGCCACGGCGTCAGTGGCCGTCCCCATCCCGCCGGGATCATGACCACATCGCCGAAGGCGGAGTCAGCGGCACTACGCAGCGTGAAACTGATGCTCCCGCTCCGACCCGATTCGGTGCTCGAGTAGTCGCCGGACCACTCACCGGCGAGGGAGGCGACGTCGGCGGACGCCCCGACGACGGGCACGGGCGCCGGGTTCGCGGCGCAGGCGGCGAGCAGCAGAGCGGTAGGAACGAAAGACGCGTGGCGGAACTGGAACATGCGGGTCTCGCTTGTCGGGGAGGCTCTTTGTACGTTACCCCGGCCAGCGCAGAGTTGCTACCGCGCCCGCTGGAAGGACATACACGAGTGATTTGGCTCCCCACCGCACGGCGAAGCGCCGATCCGCGACGTCGGTGTTCAAGACGATGAGTGCCGTCGAGCCGTCCGGGTTCCGGAAGGCGACGGTTTCAAGCCCCGCTACCACCGACGTCGACTCGATGCGCCGCGCGCCCGGCCGCACGAACCGGCTGGCGTGGGCCAGCGCGTAGTACTCGACGTTGCGCGTGACGGCGCCGGATTGAGAATTGATCGTGACGACGCCGCGGCAGTTGCCGCATCCCCCGGTATACGGACCGTGCAGCTCGTCCAGGGCCAGGTTCCAGAGCAGCACACCCCGCGCCCAGTTCCGCGGCGCGCCAATGACGAGCGTGCGCACGTTCCACTTGAGATTGTCGGCGAAGCTCGGCGCCCACTCGCCGCCCGAGCACTCCGTGAAATAGGTATCCACGGCGGGATACGCGTCGTGCACCTTGGTCTGCGCGGACACGTCGCCCCCATAACAATGCCAGGCGACGCCGGCGATGTAGCGGCGGGCAACGCTGTCGGCGAGGACGCGGAGCGGCGAGTCGGGCTCGTCCCAGTTGTGGTCCCAGTCGAAGATCAAGGTGGGGATCTGCTGGCGCGCGAAGAGCGGGCCAAGATACCGACCGATGAACCGCGCGCGTGCGGGCGGCTCGAGCCGCATGCCGGGGTAGTCCTTCGGCTCGAAATGCGGCTCGTTCTGCACCGTCAAGGCGTAGATCGGCACGCCCTCTGCGGCGTAGGCCGCGACGTAGCGCCGCAAGTATTCCGCGAACTCGTCGTACGCCTCGGGGCGCAGGGTTCCGCCGATGAGCCTGCCGCTCGTCTTCATCCATCCCGGCGCGCTCCAGGGAGACGCCATGACCTTGAGCTGCGGGTTGATCGCCAGCGCGCGGCGCACGACGGGCAGCACGTCGGCGCGATTGGACTCAATGGAGAACCGCGCCAAGGTCAGATCGCGCTCGTCGGCGAAGGTGTAATGGTGCGTCGAGAAATCTGATGCTCCAATCGTCAGGCGAGTAAAGCTCAGACCGATCCCGCTGTCCGCATCGAACAGATCCCGCAACAGAGCCTCGCGGCGGTCCGGCGCCAACCGGTTGATGTTCATGGCGGCCGCGTCGGTGATGGCCGCGCCGAAGCCCACCATCTCTTGATACCTCGTCGTATCGTCGACGACGATCACTGGCAGCCCCGCGACATCCTGCGTGGAAAAGGCGATGTCGGGTTCCCGGGAGAGCAGCTTTGTCTGATCGCCCGTAGTAACCCACACGGCGACCCCGGGCTCGGGGGGGCCGCAGGCGCTCGCAAGCGCGAGTAACAACAGGATGGCCATGGTGGATGCACGCATGCGATGAATCTATCTTTGCAGCGTGCCGAACGCCCCAACGGTTGCGCAGGGGACCTGCTTCCCCCTCTTCTCATTCGAGGTCGCCCAGGCCATCGACCTGGATGCCGCCGAACGCCGCCTGCTCGCGAGTGCGGAACGGCAGACGATCAAGCACAAGCGCCGCGCCCCTGCCTCCTTCGAGTACCGGCCTGCCCCCCTGCGAGTGAATCGGGGCGGGGGCATTCACGCAGTGGGCGAGTACCGCACGACCGCGGGGGTCGACGTCGTGCTCTACGACTTTGGCGCGGTTTCGGTGAGCTATGCCATTCCGATCGCGGGGCCGCTGGCCGGCCTGCCGGCGTTGGCCGAAGAGCTGTGGGGCAACGAGGCGCTGCTCGCTGACGCGCGGCGACAGGTCGAAGAGCTGTTGGCGGTCCTCGGGGATGCCGCGCTCCGCCTGCGCATCGCCGATTTCGTCGAAGACTACTCGATATTCCACATCGAGGCTTTCACCGGGCCCTGCGAAGCGTCGTCGCTCTGGACGGACCACGCCCAAACGGTGTCGCAGATCCTCCGGGCGGCGCATAACCCTCTCTCCGAGCAAGAGGTCGCGGACGCGACGGCGCTGCGACTCTCCTTCGGGCCCAACGACGCGACGATCATCGACACCGATGCCGCGATCCTCTTCGACCCCGAAGGTGAGGACGTCCGCGATGTGATCGAGTTCGCCAACACCCAGCTCCTGGAGATGCGTTTCCTCGACCAGCAGCTGGACGACGCGCTCGAACGCGCTTACGACACGCTGCTCGGACGCCCAACACGTCTGTGGGGCCCCGGGCAGTTGGGGCCGGACCTGAGGCGTCTCGCGCGGATGCAGCTCGATTCGGCCATTCTGTTCGAGCAGGTCACCAACGCCCTGAAGCTCGTGGGGGATCAATTCCTGGCGCGGGTGTACTCGCTCGCGTCACGCCGCTTTCACCTGGCCGAATGGGACGCGAGCATCTCGCGCAAGTTGCAGACGATCGACGGGATCTACGCCAAGATGACCGATCGGGCGGCGACGCGGCGGATGGAGGTACTGGAGTGGATCATCATCGCCTTGATCGCGGTTTCGATCTTGCTCTCGGTCGTGACGCTCGCGCCTCACTGACCTGCTTCAGCGTGGCCGCGATGGCTAGCCGCCGGCGATGGCCCCGATGACGAGCAAGGGCTCCGACCCCGAGGCCACCGCCTCGGGCAACGGCGCGTCCGGGGGCTCATGCGTCAAATCCCGCGAGCAGGCAAAGAACCGCAGGAACGGCCGGCGCTGCTCGGTGACGTGGTCGCGGATCGTCCCACGGAGCATAGGATAGCGTGCCTCGAGAGCGTCGAGCACCGACGCCCGCGTGACCGGTTCTCCCTCCCCCCCCGGGACGTCGAGCGTCACCTCGTCTTGCACCTGCGCCAGCGTCCGCAGGTGTGGCGGCAGCACCACCCGGATCATGGCAGCGTCTGAACCTCGACTGACAGCACGGCGGGAAGATCACGGACGATGGGCGCCCAGTTGTCGCCGGCATCGGCCGACGCGTACACCTGGCCGCCCGTAGTGCCGAAGTACACTCCGCACGGGTCGAGCGAGTCGACGCACATCGCGTCGCGCAGGACGTTCACGTAGCAGTCGCGTTGCGGCAGCCCCCGGGTGAGCGCTTCCCACTCGTTCCCGCCCGTGCGGCTGCGGTACACGCGCAGCTTCCCTTCGGGCGGATAGTGCTCGGCGTCGCTCTTGATGGGGACGACGTACACGGTCTCCGGCTCGTGGGCGTGCACGTCGATCGGGAACCCGAAGTCGGTAGGCAGATTGCCGCTGACCTCCCGCCACGAGTCGCCGGCGTCGTCCGAGCGCATGACGTCCCAGTGCTTCTGCATGAACAGCACCTTCGGTCGTGACGGGTGCAGCGCGATGCGGTGCACGCAGTGGCCGACCTCCGCGGTGGCGTCAGGGATGTATTGGGACTGCAGGCCGCGGTTGATGGGCCGCCACGTCGTACCGCCGTCGTCGCTGCGGAAGGCGCCTGCGGCCGAGATGGCGACGTAGATCCGCGCCGGGTTGGTCGGATCGATCAGGATCGTGTGGAGGCACATGCCGCCGGCGCCCGGCTG
>Ga0193739_1000278_pt1 | contig 14468 bp, 13 predicted proteins | sample L2a2metaG_FD_144926 | JGI IMG/M metagenome (GOLD analysis project Ga0193739, IMG submission 144926) | Soil microbial communities from a riparian zone of the East river system, Colorado, United States - L2a2 | ecosystem: Environmental > Terrestrial > Soil > Riparian zone | place: USA: East River...
CGTGCCCCTCGCTGTTTCCGAGGCCCGGTGCCGCCGCAATCGCGCGATGCACGAAATCGAGCGCGTCGGTCACGGCTCGCTCGAGCGATCGTCCCAGCGCCAACCCTGCCGTGATCGCGGCCGAGAGCGTGCAGCCGGTGCCGTGCGTTGACGTGGTGTCGATGCGATCGTGGGTGAAGCGGCGCACCGAGTCGCCCTGCACCAGCACGTCCACGATGGTACTCGTGTCCGCCAGGTGCCCCCCTTTGACGAGCGCGGCACGCGCACCCATGGCGACCAGCGCGCGACCCGCGCGCTCCATCTGGTCCGGCGTCCGCACGTTTTCCCCGACGAGAATCTCCGCCTCGTTGAGATTCGGCGTCACGAGCAGCGCGAGCGGCGCCAGCCGGCGGGCGATCAGCGTTTCCGCATCACGCTCGAGTAACCGGTCTCCCGAGGTCGCAACCATCACGGGATCGAGCACGTAGTTCGGCAACCGATGCTGCGCGATGCGCTCGGCGACGGTTTGGACGATTTCCACGGAGCCGAGCATGCCGCTCTTGACTGCGGCGGGCGGCAAATCGTCCGCGAGCACGTCGATTTGCCGCGCGACGAGTGCCACTGGAAGGGGTTCCCACGCGAACACGCCCATGGTGTTCTGCGCGGTGACCGCCGTGATCGCGCTGGTGCCGAACACGCCGAACTGATGAAACGTCTTGAGATCGGCCTGAATCCCGGCCGCCCCCCCTGAGTCTGAACCCGCGATGGTGAGTGCGATTCTCACGAATCACCACGCCGGGACTATCTTAGGGGCACCTGTGACCGGCACGAGGACACGCATTCGCAGTAATCTGCAGTCGACCGTCCGCGATCTCCAACGTCGCAAAGCGCGAGGACGCCGCGGCCTGGCGGTCTTGGAGGGCGTGCGCCTGGTCGAAGAGGCGCTCGCCGCGGGGCTCGAGTTCAAGGGAGCGCTCGTATCTCCGGATCTCGCGCGTACGACGCGCGGGCAGGCGCTGACCGCCGAGCTCGCGCGCCACGCAGTGTCGGTCGAAGAAGTGGGGTCGCGGGCGTTCAGCGATCTTGCGGGCACGGAAACGCCGCAAGGGATTCTCGCCATCGTGCAGCCGCGGGCCTGGGCGTTGAGTGATGTCTCGAACGGTCCGCTGCTCGTCGTCGATGGCGTACAGGATCCGGGAAACGTGGGCACGCTGATTCGCACGGCCCACGCCCTGGGTGCCTCGGCAAGTCTCCTGTTGCGCGGCAGCGCGGACCCGATGAATCCGAAGGCATTGCGGGCGGCGATGGGGGCGACCTTCCGGCATCCGGTGGTGCAGCTCGATGACGGCCCGTTTATCACCTGGGCGCGCCAGCACGAGATCACGCTCTGGGCCGCGGCGGCCGACGGCACACCGCTGGCGCGCGCGCTCGATTCCAGGCAATCGCGCAAGGAGCTCATTGCGGTGATTGTGGGCAATGAAGGAGCGGGGATTCGCCCGCAGCTCAATGCCATCGCGGCGCAGCGCGTTGCGATTCCATTGGCGCGCGGCGCCGAATCGCTCAACGTGGCGGTCGCCGCGGGCATCCTGCTCTACGAGGTGCTGCGTGGGCGTTGATCCCGTGATCATCGCCGGAGCGGTGCTGATCGGACTCTGCGTCGGCAGCTTCCTGAACGTGTGCATTCTGCGATTGCCCCGCGATGAATCGCTGCTGCGCCCGCGGTCAACCTGCCCGAATTGCAAACAGCCCATCGCCTGGCGCGACAACATCCCACTGTTTTCGTGGCTCTTTCTACGAGGCAAGTGCCGCTGGTGCCACAAACCGATCTCCAAGCAGTACCCGCTCATCGAAGCGTTGGTAGGAATCCTGTTCGGCGTGTCGGTGCTCGTCTATGGAATGACCCTCCACGCGGTGAGTGCGGCGCTGTTCGGCACGTTGCTGCTCGGGATCGCCATCACCGACGCGCGGCACTACATCATTCCCGACGAATTCACCTGGGGCGGTCTGGTCATTGGGCTGTTGCTCGCACTGGGTGGCGGCGTGCCCGGTTTCCTCGAAGCGTTACTGGGCGCGGTCGTGGGGTTCGTCCTGCTGTGGCTCGTCGGCACGGTCGGCGCGTGGGTCTTCAAAGAAGAAGCGATGGGCGGTGGTGACATCAAAATGATGGCGATGGTCGGCAGCTTTGTCGGCTGGCGCGGCGTGCTGCTCACCGTATTCGCCGGCGCGGCCCTCGGTTCGTTGATTTTTGTACCGCTCTCGCTGAAGAAAAAGCGTCTCGTCCCATTCGGGGTATTCCTCGCTGTGGGCGCGGTCGTGGCGTTCGTCTTCGGTGACGCGATTATTGCTTGGTACGGGCATTTTCTCAGAGGCGGCTGACGACAGATGGGGAACCCGTTCGAAGGGCTGTTCGATTCCGGTGACGTGCTCGAGCGCGTCGGCATCGACATCACGGCGCAGGCCCGCCGCGGTGATCTCGAGCCGGTGCGCTGCCGCGACGCCGAGATCGCGCGCGTGGTGGACATCCTGCTGCGTCAGGGGAAGAACAACGCCGCCCTCGTCGGGCGTGCGGGCGTCGGCAAGACCGCGGTCGTCGAAGGGCTGGCGCAGCGCATCGCCACGGGCGACGTGCCGCCGGCGCTCAAGGACGCACGCCTCCTCGGACTGGACCACGTCTCGATGCTGGCGGGCACCTCGTTCCGTGGCCAGTACGAAGACCGCCTCCGTCGGCTAGTGCAGGCACTGCAAGCGGATCGCAATCTCATCTTGTTCGTCGACGAGCTGCACAACCTCATCGGACAGGGCACAGCGATGGGCGCGGCGATGGACGCCGCCAACATGCTGAAGCCCGCGCTCGTGCGCGGCGACATTCGTGTCATCGGCGCGACGACCGGCGAAGAGTACGACAAGTGGGTCCGCACAGACCCGGCTCTCGAGCGTCGCTTTCAGCCCGTCACGATCGAAGAGCTGGACGCCATTCAGACGTGGGAAGTGCTCGTCGCGCGCCGGACGAGGCTCGAGCGCCATCACGCCGTCGCCATTTCGGACGACGCCCTCAAGGCCGCGATCGTTCTGACGGACCGGTTCGTGCCGGAGCGGGCGCGCCCCGACAAAGCCATCGACGTGCTGGACGAAGCCTGCGCGCACGCGCAGGCGACGGCGCACGTATCGCCCGAGCTGGACCGGCTGATTCGCGACCGCAAGAAAGTCGAAGCGCTGCTGCGCCGGGGGGCCACTGAGGAAGAGCCGGCGTCCCAGGAGCCGATGCCGGATCTGGCGACGGTGCTGCAACGGTTCGGTGAGGAGCTGGAAGATCTGCTCGGCGGCGGCGAAGGACGGCGGAAGGCGGCGAAAGAAGCGGCGGCGGAGGAAGCGACCTCGCCGCCCACCACCGCCTCCCGCAGCCCTCTCGATGAGCAGCGTGACGATCTCGACCGTCGCCTCCGCGCCGAGCTGGAGCGCCAGGGGATCGTGGTGACCGGCAAAGAGGTCGCCCGGGTGGTGGCCGTCGCCGTGGGGAAAGGCATCGAGTGGGCTGGCTGACCCGACTCGCGGCCATTGGTGCAGTCGTTGTCGTCGTCAGTCTGGGGTGCCGCGAGCGCGCCCAGGCGGTGCAGGGCGAAGCGGACATGAAGGACATGGTGCACCGCATGATGCCCGTCGTCGCCGAGGCCGCCGGGCTGCAGTTCAAACGCGAGCCGCTCGTCTTGCGCCGCTCTCGAGCGCAAGTACGTGACTACGTCATCCACAAGTTCGATGAAGATCTGCCGCCCAGCGATCTGGCGGGGCTGGAAGCGGCGTTGCGGCTCTTCGGTCTGATCCCCGATTCGCTGCGGCTCCGATCGACGATGATCGATCTGCTCACCGAGCAGGTCGCCGGATACTACGATCCCGATTCGAACGCCCTGTACATCCCGGACGACATTCAGCCGTCTCAGATGCGCATCGTCGTGTCGCACGAGCTGGTGCACGCGCTGCAGGATCAGTACGTCCGTCTCGACTCGATCATCACGCAACGCCACGCCAATGACCGGCGCTCGGCCGCGCAGGCGATTCTGGAAGGACAGGCCACCATCGCGCAGATCCCCGTGCTCATGCCGGAACAGCGGCCCGACACATTCCCCCTGGGCTGGTTCTGGCGAATGCGGACGGTGATGGCACAGCAGCAGGCGCAAATGAAGGAGTTTGCGCGCGCGCCGCTGTGGCTGCGCGAGGGCCTCGTCTTTCCGTACCTCGCCGGTGCCGACTTCAACGTATGGTTCCGCCGCAAGTACTTCGGCCGCTCGGTGCTCGACTCGATGCCAAGGTCGACCGAACAGATCCTCCATCCCGAGCGCTACGCCGAGCGCGACGAGCCCACGGAAGTGGTCTTCACGGCCGGCGCGAGCAACGCGGTGCAGTGGGAAGACGGTCTCGGCGAGTTCGAAACGCGGCTGCTGTTTCAGCAGCATCTGGGCAGTGAAGCGGAAGCGGCGAGTCTCGCCACAGGTTGGGACGGTGACCGCTACCAGGTGCTCGGTGCGAAGGGTGACGCGCTCGTGTGGTACAGCGTGTGGGACGATGCGGCAGCGGCAAGCCGGTTCGCGGGAGGATTACAGCGCGCTTGGGCAAAGCGACGGGCGGACGGGCGGACGGGGGGAGGCCGACGGACGGAAATCAATCAGCTGCCGCTGAGTGGACGCGCCGTCGTTCGATTGGTGGATGCTCCCGCGAATTGGGCCGGCTGGCGCGCGATCCCGACCGTACGGCTCAGCGCAAGAGGCGGGTGACCGTGTAGATCACGAGGCCAACCAGCCCGCCCACCAGCGTGCCGTTGATACGCACGAATTGCAGGTCCCGCCCCACCGCCAGCTCGAAGCGCCGCGACGTGGCTGCCGCATCCCAACTCGCCACCGTCTGTGCGATCAAGTTGCCGATCTCGTGCCGGTACTTTTCCACCACATTCGCCGTCAGATCGATCAGCAGATCGTCGACTTCCGCGAGCAGGGTAGGGTTCGACAGCAACGCGGTCCCGAACTCGCTCAGCCCATGATCGAGAGGGCTCGGGCCGCCGTCGCTGCCTGTCGCGTAATTGCTCACGGCCTGCCGGATTCCTTCCCACAGCCGTCGCGACAGATCGTCGGTGGACGCGCCCATGAGCCACTCTTCCTTCAAGGCCTCGGCGCGGGCGATCACGTCGGGGGAGTGCTGCAAGCGATCGATGAAATCCCGGATCGCGTCGTCGAACGCGCCGCGCAGCGGGTGCGCCGGATCCATGACCATGTCATGCAGCAGCCGTTCGACGGCCCCGATGATTTTCTCGTAAATCTTGTCGTCGAGAACGGGAGGCACCCACCATGGCGTCTCCGCTTTCACGCGCTCGCGGATCAGCTCGCGGTTATTCCTGACCGCATCTGCCGCAAGTTTGACCGTGGCGTTGAGCAGCTCCTCCTGCCGGTTGTCGGCGAGTGCCAATGCCAGCGTCTTGCCCAGTGCCGGCGCGACTTTGAATGAGCGCACGCGATTGCGGATGACCTGACTCACCAGATCCTGCAGCTCGTTGTGCGGTAATGAGTCGAGCGTTTTCACCAGACCGCTCGCGAATTGACGGGCGATCTGCCGCGCGTGCTCACGGTCGGCGAGCCATTGCGCCGCGCGTTCTGCGGGGTGCACGCGGCGCAGGTTCGCGGCGATCACATCGCGAGACAGGAAGTGATTCTGGACGAAGTTGCCGAGGATCTGTCCGATGCGCTCTTTGCGCGTGGCGACAATGGCGGTATGCGGAATCGGCAGGCCCAGCGGATGACGAAACAGCGCCGTCACGGCGAACCAGTCGGCGAGCCCGCCCACGAGCGACGCTTCAGCCGTCGCGCGCACGTACCCCAGCCAGGGGAATTGCGGCTCGTATATGCTGGCCGCGATGAACACGAGCAGCGCCACGGCCAGTAACCCCGTGGCGCGCTTTTTCATCGCGTCGAGGCGGGCCTGCCGTTCGGCGTCGTCGGGTCGGGACCACTGCGGTGTGACAGCCATGCGAGCCAAGATAAGACCCCCACTTGGTTTCAGGGTACTCGCCATTTAGCTTGCTACGCTTATGTTTACGGCCCTTTCCGAGCAGCTGACCGGTGTACTGAACCGGCTCAGAGGTCGCGGGGTGCTCTCGGAAAGCGACGTCACCGACGCCCTGCGCGAGATCCGCCGCCATCTGCTCGAGGCGGACGTGAGCTTCGAGGTGACGCGCGGCTTCGTCGAGCGGGTGCGCGAACGGGCCGTCGGCGCGCTCCAGGTCAAGGCAGTCAGTCCCGGCCAGCAGGTCGTGAAGCTGGTGCACGACGAGATCGCCACGCTGCTCGGCGGCACGAAGGCCGGCCTCGAATTCTCCTCCGTAGGTCCGACGGTTATTCTGCTCGTCGGGTTGCAGGGATCGGGGAAGACCACGACCGCGGCGAAGCTCGCGCGACGGCTGAAGCTCGAGCAGAAGGCGCCGGCGCTGGTCGCCGCCGACGTGTACCGGCCGGCTGCGGTGGAGCAGCTGCAACAGCTCGGGGCGCAGGTTGGAGTACCGGTGTTGGGGGCGGTAGGGGCGCAGCATGCTGCGTCCGTACGGGTCCCCGATCTGGTACGGAAAGCGTTGCAGGAGGCAGAGTCTCAGCGCGCGCGGACGGTGATCGTCGATACCGCTGGCCGCCTGCAGATCGACGCCGAGATGATGGACGAGCTGCGTGCGTTGAAGGCAGCCGTCGCCCCGCGCGAGGTGTTGCTCGTCGCTGATGGGATGACGGGGCAGGACGCGGTGAAAATCGCTCGCGGGTTCCACGAGGGTGTCGGGATCACCGGCGTGATCTTGACCAAGCTCGACGGCGATGCGCGCGGGGGCGCGGCGCTCTCGATTCACGGCGTGACCGGCGTACCGATCAAGTACGTCGGCGTCGGCGAAAAGACGGACGCGCTGGAGCCGTTCGATCCCGTCCGCATGGCAGGCCGGATCCTCGGCCAAGGTGACGTCGTCGCGCTGGTCGAAAAAGCCGCCGCGAACGTCGATGCCGAAGCCGCCAAGCGGTTGGAGCAGAAAGTCCGGTCCAAGAAGGGAATGGACCTGCAGGACTTTCTCGTGGCGTTGAAGCAGATGCAGAAGATGGGTCCGCTCAAGCAGGTGCTCGGTCTGTTGCCGGGAATCAACGCGAAGGCGCTGCGGGGTGCGTCGATGGACGACAAGCGCTTGAAGCATGTCGAGGCGATCGTGCTCTCAATGACCCCGGAAGAGCGGGTCGATCCGAGTGTGCTGAGCGGGTCGCGGAAACTGCGGATCGCGAAGGGTGCTGGACGCACGGTGCAGGAAGTGAATCGGTTGCTGGAACAGTTCCAGCAGATGCGCAAGATGAGCAAGTTCATCAAAAGGATGTAGCGAACAATGGCAACTCGAATTCGGCTGCGACGGGTAGGACGGAAGGGTCAGGCTTTTTTCCGCATTGTGGTCGCGGATTCCAAATCGCCGCGTGACGGACGCTTCGTCGCGACGATCGGCAATTACAACCCGCGGGCGAACCCGGCGGTGATTGTCGTGAACGCCGAGCAGGCGCGCGCCTGGCTCGAGAAGGGTGCCATGCCCACGGACACGGTGCGCTCGCTCCTCAAGAAGGCCGGCGTACTGGGCAAACGGTCTCCCCCGACCGCCGCGTAGTCGGGCGGCTCCGTAAGCCGCACGGCCAGCAGGGGGAGGTCGCGGTGATCCCCCTCGTGGCAAATCCGGGGACGGTGTTCGTTCCGAAGGCGCGGGTGTACGTGCTGAATGAAGAACGCGAAGTGTTGGCGGGGCCGCTCGTTGTGGCCCGGCGCCGTGCGTATCACCGCGAATGGCTGCTCGGCTTTGAGGGCATTACCTCGCGGGCGGCGGTGGAAAGCTGGCGCGATCAGCTCGTCGCGGTGGACGCGTAGCAATGTTGCGGATCAACATCGTGACGCTGTTCCCCGACTGGTTCACCGCGCCGCTGGGGTCGAGCATTTTGGGGCGTGCCGCAACGGCCGGACTGGTGCGCTACCGCGTCGTGCAGCTGCGTGACTACACGCACGACAAGCACCACACGGTGGACGACACGCCGTACGGCGGCGGCGCAGGGATGGTGTTGAAGCCCGAGCCGTTCTTTGAGGCCGTCGAGGATCTGAAGGCGAAGCCGCCGATTGTGTTGCTGTCGGCACGCGGACGGCCGTTCACGCACGATCTCGCGGTTCGGTTTGCGGTGGGTAGCGAGCTGACGTTGCTGTGCGGGCATTATAAGGACGTCGATCAACGCGTCGCGGACGGCCTGGGCGCGGACGAGGTCTCGATCGGCGATTTCGTGTTGTCGGGCGGGGAGCCGGCGGCCCTGTGCGTCGTGGATGGGGTCGTGCGCCTGCTGCCGGGCGCGCTGGGTGATCATGAATCGGCGTCGTCCGATTCGCATTATGAGGGATTGCTCGCGCCGCCCAGCTACACGCGGCCGCCCAGCTATCGCGGGCTCGACGTCCCGGACGTATTGTTGAGTGGCGACCACGACAAGATTGCGGCATGGCGGGCGGCACAAGCCGAACGTCTAACGCGCGAGCGGAGACCGGACTTATGGGCAAAGAACGAAGACTAGAGGAAGTGGCTATGGAGAATCTGCGGGAAAACATCCCGGCCTTTGCCCCCGGCGACACGGTGCGCGTGATGGTGCGCGTGCGCGAAGGTGAGAAGGAGCGTCTCCAGGCGTTCGAGGGTATCTGCATTGCCCGGCGCGGCGGCGGCATCAACGAGACGTTCACCGTCCGGAAGATTTCGGCGGGCGTAGGGGTGGAGCGCATCTTCCCGCTGCATGCACCCCTGATCGCCGAAATCGGATTGCTGCGCAAGGGCCGCGTGCGGCGCGCGAAGCTCTACTTCCTGCGCCGGCTCGCCGGCAAAGCGGCCCGGATCCGCGAGAAGCGCGGGATTGCGGTACCAACCGGCGGCGCCGCCGAACAGGAGCAGTCGCAGACGTGAAGCACCGCCGCCCGTCGCTGAAACGCGAGGCGGCATTGTGGTGCGAAGGTCGCAGTATCGTCGCCGGAATCGATGAAGTCGGCCGCGGTCCCCTGGCTGGTCCAGTGGTGGCCGCGGCCGTCGTGTTTCCGATGGGCGCCAAGCCGATCCGCGGGCTCGACGACTCGAAGGTACTCACGCACCTGCAACGGATGAAGTTCGCCGCCAAGATTCGCGAGCGCGCGTTCGCGGTGGCGGTAGGCGCCGCCAGCGTGCGTGAGATCGACCGGCTCAACATCCGCCGGGCGTCGATTCTCGCGATGGGGCGGGCGCTGCGCCGGCTCGGCTTCGTGCCCGCCCACGTGCTCATCGACGGCCTGCCCTGTCCCGAGCTGGGCTGTGAGCACGAGGCGATCGTGAACGGCGATGCCCGCTGCCACTCGATCGCGGCGGCGTCGGTCATCGCCAAAGTGTTGCGCGATTGTCTGATGGACCGTCTGGCGGCGCGTCATCCCGGTTACTGCTGGGAAACGAACAAGGGCTACGCGACGCCCGACCACCTCGACGCGATTCAGCGGCTCGGTCCCACGCGGCACCACCGCTACAGCTTCGAGCCGGTCGCGCAGATCGAGCTGTTAGCGGTTACGGTTGCGACGTAACCCTTTCAGAAATTCGGCCGGCGGCCGCGTATTGAGGATGTCGGCTGCGGTCAGTCCCGCCCGCCGGGCCACCGACACGGCGAAGCGCATGAATCCCAACTCTCGCTGGTTATGCGCATCGGTAGAAAGCACGAACCGGACGCCGTGTCCTTTGGCGGCAGCGGCCAGCGTGTCGGGTAGATCCAGCCGTTCGCTGCCGTTGATCTCGAGCAGGCACTTCGCGTCGGCCGCGGCCTTCGCGACGACGTCGAAGTCGAGCGGATAGGAGGGCCGCACCGGCACGATGCGGCCGGTCGGATGCCCGATGGCATCGACGCAGCGGTTGTCGATCGCCGCGAGCAATCGGTCCGTGAGCTGGCGTTCGCTCTGTTTCAGCCCGTAGTGAATCGTTGCGACCACGTAGTCGGCTTCCGCGAGCACGTCGTCGGGAAGGTCGAGCTTGCCGTTTTCCAGAATGTCCATCTCGACGCTTTTGAGCACGCGGAAGCCTCGCAACCGCGCGTTGAGCCGGTCGATTTCCTTCCACTGCGCGCGCAGCTCCGCCGGACTCTGGCCCGCCATCGACATGCGCGGGGAATGATCGGTGATGGCGATATACGCATAGCCGAGTGAGCGCGCCGCCTCGACCATCTCGGCCATGGTCGCCTTGCCGTCGCTCGCATCGGTGTGCATCTGCAAGTCCCCGCGGATCTCCTCCAGCGTCACGAGGGTGGGTAGCTGGTGGTCCCTGGCCAGGGCGATTTCGTTGCGCCCTTCGCGCAGCTCCGGCGGTATCCAGTCGAGCCCGAGCGCGGCGTACACCTCCTGCTCCGTCCGGCCCGCAATGCACTTGGTGCCCCGGTAGAGGCCGTATTCGTTCAGCTTGAGCTTTTTCGCCTGCGCGACTTTGCGCAGCTCGATGTTGTGCGCCTGCGATCCGGTGAAGTACTGCAATGCCGCGCCAAAGCAGGCGGGCTCGATGACGCGGAGATCCACCTGCAGTCCACTCGAGAGCCGCACCGTGGAGCGCGTGTCTCCCTGCGACGCGACATGGGTGACTTCGTTGAACTTTCCAAAACGCGCGATGACCGCAGGTGGGTTGCCGCAGCTGACGACGATGTCGAGATCGCCGATCGTTTCGCGGCGGCGCCGGAAGCTGCCCGCGACTTCGATCGCATCGATGCCGCCCGCTCCGCCCCCTGCACCCGCTTTGAGGTACTCCACGAGTGCGCGCGCGTATTGCTCGGCCTCGTGCAGCACCATGCGGCGCTGTGTCGCACCCGCGCCGGCGACACCCTCGCGGATCTTTTCGAGCAGCTTGGGTCCGAAGCCGCCGAGCTTCGCGATCTTGCCCGCCTCGAGCGCCTGTTTGAGATCTGCGACGCTGTTCACCTTCAGCTCATCGTGAAACAGCTTGACGCGCTTGGGGCCCAGGCCGGGAATCCGCAGCAGCTCGAGCAGGCCGGGCGGAACCGTTGCGACGAGCTGTTGGCGCTGCGGCAGAGTACCCGTTTCGACCAGCGTCGTGATCTCTTTGGCGATGCCGCCCCCGATCCCGGGCAGATCGGTGAGGTCGAAGTCGCCGCGCTTGACCAGCTCGGCGAGCGGATCGGGGTGATCCGCGACCGTACGCGCCGCATTGCGATACGCGCGCACGCGAAAGGGATTGGCCGCGGAGATCTCCAGCAAATCGGCAACGTCGCCGAGCAGGCGGGCGATTTCGGCGTTCTGCATCGCCTGGAAAGCTAAGCCTTGCGGACCTCCAGCACGGGTGATACGCTAGCCGTCCCGAAACGTCCCACTTCCATCCCGTCGGAGGCCGAAGCATGGTCTTGGCTCTCTTGTTTCCGCTGATCCTGGCGGCACAATCGCAGGCTACCACAGGCATTATCCGCGGCACCGTCACCGACCCGTCAGGCGCGCCCGTCGCCAACGCGAGCGTCGTCCTACGGGAGACGCAGACCGGGTTCCAGCGCCAGTTCGCGACGAACGAGCGCGGGACCTTCGTCGCGTCGCTCCTGCCGCTGGGTAGCTACGACGCAACGGCTCGGGCGGTGGGGTTCAGCGAGACGCGGCGCACCGGCATCCGCCTGAGCGTCGGTGAGATCGTGAACCTGACGCTGCCCCTCGCGGCGGTGCAGCTGCAGGCGGTTGTCGTCGAGGCCGCGCCGTCGGTGGTGGAGGCGACGAGAATCGAAAACTCGACCCGGTTGCCCGATGCGGCCGTGGAGCGGCTGCCGAACAACGGGCGCAACTACCTGAACCTCACGCTCCTCACGCCCAACGTGGCGATCGTCCAGGGACCCGACGGCGACGAGCTGTCGATCGGCGGGCAGAAGGGGATTCACAACAACATTACGGTCGACGGCGCCGACTTCAACAACCCATTCTTCGGCGAGCAGCGTGGCGGGCAGCGCCCGCCGTTCACGTTCAACCTCGACGCGGTGCAGGAAATCGTCGTAACCTCGTCGGGCGCGAACGCCGAGTTCGGCCGCTCCTCCGGCGGCTTCGTGAACGTGATCACCAAGTCCGGTACGAACCAGCTCCGCGGATCGATGCATTATTACGGGAAGGACGGCGCGCTTTCGGGGACGGCGCGGCACGGGTCCGAAGTGCTCGACCCCGACTTCACCCAGCATCAATTCGGATTCACACTCGGCGGGCCGATCAAGCGCGACCGCGCGTTCTTCTTCGTCGCGTACGATCAGCAGATCTACGACGAGATCAAGCAAACCAATCCCAGCCGCATCGACGCGCGGATCCGCGCGTGGATGGATACCGCCTACGGCGGGGCTCTGGCGGGTGACTACGGGCCGATTGCGCGCACCAACGACGCCCGGGCGCTCCTCGCCAAGTTTGACTTGCGTCTGTCCGACCGGCACCACGCGACGGTGAAGTACAACCACAGCTGGTCGGAACAGGTCAACGGGACGTTCGATGTCAGTCGGTGGGCTCGCAGCGCCAATGGGTTGGAAAAGGACCATTCCAACGCGGTGAACGGCAGCCTGGTGTCGTATCTGACGCCGAACATTTCGAACGAGTTCCGGTTCCAGTATTCGCGGGAGGATCGGCCGCGGCCGTACTCCGGCCCACGCAGCTCCATTCTCGGACCGAATCGCGTGGACGGCGGCGCCCGACCGTTCCCCGATATCGCGGTCGATACCATGGGGTTCCGCTTCGGCATGCCTTTCTTCCTGCCGATCGACTATTACGACACGCGCGTCCAGCTACTCGACAACATCTCGTTCGCCCGTGGCGACCATTTCTTCAAGGCGGGCTTCGAGTATAACAAGGTCCATTCCATCCAGACCTTCGTCGGGTTCGCGAACTCGCGCTACATCTTCAGCTCGGTCCAGAGCTTTCTCGATTTTGCCGGCGATTCGACCCAGGACGGCGGCGTCCTGCTCTACCTCCAGCAAGCGGGCGTCGGCCGGTCGGTGCGCGAGGCGGGGACCCAGGACATTCCGCAATCAGAGTACGCCCTCTACATCCAGGACACGTGGCGGCCCAGTCCAAAGTTGACCATCAACTACGGACTGCGCTGGGAGGCGCAGATCCAGGCGGACCCGATCACGCCGCCCTCCCAGGTGTTTTACGCGCCGTTTATCGGGCAAACGCGGACACGGGTCAACGATCTGGGTGCTACTGTCGTCAGTACGTTCCCGTCCGACGGCACGATCCCCTCGGACAAGGGCATGTTCCAGCCGCGCTTCGGGTTTGCGTACGATCCGGGCGGTGAAGGACGGCGCGTCGTGCGCGGTAGTGTGGGATTGTACAACGCGCGTATTCCAGGCCTCAATCTCGCCTCGAGCCGGAGTACGAATGGCTCGGTCGGTATGACCTACTTCCGCGCGTTCTTCTTCGGTCCTGTCCCCGGGTTCGGAAGTCAGCTCCCGGACAACGTGGCCCCGAGCGCCGTCTTCTTTCCCGATGTTTTCGTATTCGATAAGAACTTCCGCAACCCGCGCACGCTCAGCGCGAGCGCGGGCTACGAATGGCAACTCGGAAGCGATCTGGGCGCCTCGATCAGCTACACACACGCACGGACCGACCGGGTCACGCGGTTTATCAACCGGAATGCGGCGGCATTCGGTTCTCCCTGGGACTCGGCGCTGACCAGCCCATCGGATATCAACGGGATTACCACGCTCACTACGGTCGAGTCGAGCGCCAAGTCTCGCTACAACGGTGTGACGATCGGTCTGAAGCGGGTGCTCGACCCGAACTTCCAGTTTCAGGTGAACTACACGTTGTCGTTTGACAAATCGGATGACGACAATGAGCGTGATCCGTTCACATTCCGTTACGCGCGTCCGGACCGGCTCGACCGCGAGTACAATTGGAGTGATCGCGATCAGCGTCATCGCCTCAACGGCTGGATGCTGGCGCATATCGGTGGCGGGCTCTTCCTGAACAACCGCCTGAGCATCTACTCGGCGCAGCCGACGTCGGAACGGTGCGGCACCAACAACCAGGCCACTGGTCAGCGTGCCGGGAGCCCGACGGATCGGATCTGCCTGGATGCACTCGGGAATCCGACGGGCGTAATCCTCAAGCGCAACACGCTTCGGAAGGACAACTCCTACTTCTCCTGGGACGTCGGTCTGACGTGGCCGTTCGATCTGGGCAAGCGGGGCAGGCTTGAGCTCGTCGCGCAGGTGTTCAACGTGCTCGGCGCTGACAACTTCCGCGATCCGTCCGCGCCGAGTCTTCAGTTCAACTTCGACGGCACGCTCCGCAGCGGCCTGGGCGATCCGCAACAGACGCAGATTGGGGTGCACTGGGTCTTCTAAACCGACGGCGTAAGTCGGCGGAAGGCGGCGGGGGGCGGCGAAACGGCCCTCGCCGCCTTTTGCCGCCCCATCGCCGCCCTAATTGATTGTGATCTGTTGGATCAT
>Ga0193739_1000279_pt1 | contig 14463 bp, 10 predicted proteins | sample L2a2metaG_FD_144926 | JGI IMG/M metagenome (GOLD analysis project Ga0193739, IMG submission 144926) | Soil microbial communities from a riparian zone of the East river system, Colorado, United States - L2a2 | ecosystem: Environmental > Terrestrial > Soil > Riparian zone | place: USA: East River...
ATACGCAGGGCCCGGCGGGCGGGTCGCGTTGTCCGACAAGCACACGCTCGCCCTGACCAACAGGGGCGGGGCAAGCACGGTCGACCTGCTCGAGCTCGCGCGTGAGATTCGCGACGGCGTGCGGGCGACCTTCGGGGTCGAACTGGTCCCCGAGCCGGTCCTGGTCGGCTGCTCCCTCTAGGTCGGTTGCGCTCGAGGTGAGGTTTGCTCCCCTGGGACGACGGGATCCGCGAGCCACGCATCGATGCCCGCCAGCAGGCGGACACGGATGTCGGACGGAGCTGCCGACGCGTCGACCGACGTACGCGCGAGCGCGGCGAGCTCGGTGTCGCCCAAGTCGTGCGCAGAGCGCGCGATCTCATACTGGTCGACCAGGCGGGAGCCGAACAGCAACGGGTCGTCGGCGCCGAGCGCGACCCGGGCGCCGGCCTCGAGGAGCTGGCGCAGAGGGACATCGGACGCCTTCGGGTAGACGCCGAGCGCGACGTTCGACGCCGGGCACACCTCGAGGGTCACCCCGGTGTCGGCCACCCGCGCCAGCAGCGACGGGGCCTCGGCGGAGCGGACGCCGTGTCCGAGCCGACGGGCGCCAAGGTAGTCGAGGCACGCGCGCACGCTGTCCGGTCCGCGCAGCTCACCGCCGTGCGGCACCGAGAGCAGGCCGGCGGTGGCGGCGATCCGGAACGCCGGCGCGAAAGCGTGGACATCGCCGCGGCGCTCGTCGTTGGACAGGCCGAACCCGACCACGCCGCGGCCCGCGTACTGCACGGCGAGCCGGGCCAGGGTGCGGGCGTCGAGCGGGTGCCGGGTGCGGTTCGCCGCTATGACGACAGCGATGCCGACGCCGCTGGTCGCCGCCGCCGAGCGGGAGGCGTCGAGCACGAGGTCGGTGAACGCCGTGATTCCGCCGAAGCGCGCGGCGTACCCGGACGGGTCGACCTGGATCTCGAGCCACCCGGATCCCTCGGCTGCCTCGTCCTGTGCGGCCTCCAGCACGAGACGCCGCACGTCGGCCTCGTCGCGCAGTACGGACCGGGCGAGATCGTAGAGCCGCTGGAACCGGAACCAGCCCTTCTCGTCGGTCGCGGACAGCCGCGGGGGCCAGTCCGCCTCGAGCGCGTCGGGCAGCCGTACTCCGTGCGCTGCCGCCAACTCGATCAGCGTCGAGTGGCGCATCGACCCCGTGAAATGCAGGTGCAGGTGCGCCTTCGGCAGCGATCGCAGGTCGCGCGGCACCGTCAGGGTGCGAGCAGTCGCTGGAGCCGGGATACGCCCTCGGCCAGGTCGTCGTCGCCCAGTGCATAGGACAGCCGGAGATATCCGCTGGGTCCGAATGCCTCGCCCGGCACGACGGCGACCTCGACCTCGTCGAGGACGAGCTCCGCCAACTGCGCGCTCGTACTGGGTGTCCGGCCCGCTATCTGCCGGCCGAGCAACCCCTTGACCGACGGGTAGACGTAGAACGCACCCTTGGGTTCAGGACACGCGAGTCCGTCGATCTCGCCGAGCATCGAGACGATCGTGTGCCGCCGCCGGTCGAACGCGTCGCGCATCATCGCGACAGCGGACAGGTCGCCGGTGACCGCCGCCAACGCGGCACGCTGGGACACGTTGGAGACGTTGGAGGTCGCGTGCGACTGCAGGTTGGTCGCGGCCCTGACGACGTCGCGAGGCCCGATCAGCCAACCCACCCGCCAGCCGGTCATGGCGTACGTCTTGGCGACGCCGTTGACGACGACGCACGTCTCGGCGAGCTCGGGGACCTCGACCGGCATGGACGAGAACTCCGCGCCACCGTAGGTGAGGTGCTCGTAGATCTCGTCGGTGACGACCCACAGCCCGTTCTCGTGTGCCCACCGTCCGATCCGCCCGACCTCCTCCCGGCTGTAGACCGCACCGGTCGGGTTCGACGGGGAGCAGAACAGCAGTACCTTCGTCCGTCCCGTCCGCAACTGCGCGAGTTGGTCGACCGTGACGCGGTATTCGGACGTCTCGTCGGAGGGCACCTCGACCGGCACCCCACCAGCGAGGCGGATCGACTCCGGGTACGTAGTCCAGTACGGCGTCGGCAGCAGCACCTCGTCGCCCGGGTCGAGCAGCGTGGCAAACGCTTCGAAGACGGCCTGCTTGCCGCCGTTGGTGACCAGCACATGGGCGGCGTCGACCCGGTACCCGGAGTCGCGCGCCGTCTTGGCGGCGATCGCCTCCCGGAGCTCCGGCAGGCCACCCGCGGGGGTGTACCGGTGGTTGCGCGGATCGCGGCAGGCCTCGGCGGCGGCCTCGACGATGTAGTCGGGGGTGGGGAAGTCGGGTTCCCCCGCACCGAACCCGATCACCGGCCGGCCGCGCGCCTTGAGGGCCTTGGCCCTGGCGTCGACGGCGAGTGTCGCCGACTCGGCGATCGAGCCGATCCGGGCGGAGATCCGGGCGGGGATCGGTCCCGACGCCAGCCCGGTGAACGCGGGGTCGGTCATGGCCTCATCCTGGCACCACAGCAGGGACTCGTGCCGACCGCGACCGGCGCGTCCCGCCTGCGCTCGCGGTTCGACCTGCGGCGGGCCGACCCCGTACACTCGTGTGTCTGGTGGTCGTTGGACCCCTGCCGAAGTGTGCCCGCATGGTGTGCGACGGTGGATCAGTGCGGCCACCGAAGGGCAGTAGCTCAACTGGAAGAGCACCGGTCTCCAAAACCGGCGGTTGGGGGTTCAAGTCCCTCCTGCCCTGCTCGAAGTCCAGACACCAGATCGCCGCGAACCTCCGGGGAGCGGCCCGACAGCGAGGTACGACGTGACGGAGACGCGTGGTCAGACCGCGACGCCCGAGCGTGGCCGTCCGCAGCAGCGCGGCGGCCTCGCCCGCCTGCGCCCTGCGCGCATCGCCCTGTTCGTCCGCCAGGTCGTCGCCGAGCTGCGCAAGGTCGTCTACCCCACGCGCCAGCAGCTGCTGACCTACACGGCCGTCGTGCTCGTGTTCGTCGGAATCATGATCGCCATAGTCTCGGTTCTCGACCTGGCCTTCGGCTGGGCGATTTTCCGGATCTTCGGCTGAGGCCAGGCCGTCACCGTCTATGGAGGAAGAAGTCGCCACCGTGTCCGAGCAGCACCCGCCCGAGAACTCGCCGGAGTCCGTCCTGCCCTCGTCGGACCACAATGGTCACACCGACGAGGCGCTCGACGCCGTCGAACCCCAGGCGCCGGGCACCGAGGCGGACGCCGTTGCCCCGAGCGAAGTCGACGCCGAGGATCCCCTCGAGGAGTTCCGGCGCGTACTCAAGTCCAAGCCGGGCGGATGGTTTGTCGTGCAGACCTACTCCGGCATGGAGAACCGGGTCCGCACCAACCTCGAGAGTCGCATCGGCAGCCTCAACATGGAGGACTTCATCTTCGAGGTGGTGGTCCCGCAGGAAGAGGTTGCCGAGATCAAGAACGGCCAGCGTCGTCTGGTCAAGCGCAACCGGTTCCCCGGCTACGTCCTCGTCCGCATGGACATGACCGACGAGTCGTGGGCCACCGTGCGCCACACCCCGGCGGTCACCGGATTCGTCGGCCATGCCCACCAGCCGTTGCCGCTGACCCTCGGCGAGGTCGAGCGGTGGCTCGCCCCCGACGTGGTCGAACGCACCAAGCCCGCCGGCGAGCGGCAGAAGCAGGTGGAGGTCGTCGACTTCCAGGTCGGCGACTCGGTCATGGTCGTCGACGGACCGTTCGCCACGCTGCACGCGACGATCAACGAGATCAATGCCGACTCGCAGAAGATCAAGGGTCTGGTCGAGATCTTCGGCCGCGAGACTCCGGTCGAGCTCTCGTTCAACCAGATTCAGAAGCTCTGACCATCCCGGCGTGGATCACCCGGTCCGCGCCGCCGTACGAACTCAGTAGGTAAGGAACCGCAGGAAATGGCCCCGAAGAAAAAGGTCGCAGCCCTCATCAAGCTGCAGATCCAGGCCGGGCAGGCCACGCCCGCCCCACCGGTCGGCCCCGCATTGGGTCAGCACGGCGTCAACATCATGGAGTTCTGCAAGGCCTACAACGCCGCCACCGAGTCGCAGCGCGGAAACGTGATCCCGGTGGAGATCACGGTCTACGAGGACCGGTCCTTCACCTTCGTCACCAAGACGCCGCCGGCGGCCAAGCTCATCCTCAAGGCCGCGGGTGTCGAGAAGGGCTCCGGCGAACCGCACAAGATCAAGGTCGCGACGATCACCCGTGAACAGGTCCGCGCCATCGCCGAGCAGAAGATGCCCGACCTGAACGCCAACGACCTCGACGCCGCCGAGAAGATCATTGCCGGAACCGCCCGCCAGATGGGCGTCACGATCGAGAACTGACAGCACCCGCTGTCGGTACCGGTGGGAGGGCCACGCGCTGGCCCGCGACCACGACTCCGTCACGAGACACCAGGAGCAGCAGTGAAGCGCAGCAAGGCCTACCGGGCTGCCCTCGAGAAGATCGACCGTGACCGGCTGTACGCACCGGGCGAGGCGGTCCGTCTCGCCAAGCAGACCGTCACCACCAAGTACGACCCGACCGTCGAGGTCGCCCTGCGACTCGGCGTCGACCCTCGAAAGGCCGACCAGATGGTGCGCGGGACGGTCAACCTCCCGCACGGCACCGGCAAGACCGCCCGGGTCCTTGTCTTCGCCGTCGGCCCCAAGGCCGACGAGGCGCGCGCCGCCGACGCCGACATCGTCGGTGGCGATGAGCTCATCGAGGAGGTCCAGGGTGGTCGCCTCGACTTCGACGCGGTCGTCGCGACGCCCGACCTCATGGGCAGAGTGGGCAGGCTCGGCCGGGTACTGGGTCCGCGCGGGCTCATGCCGAACCCGAAGACCGGAACGGTGACGATGGACGTCGCCAAGGCGGTGTCCGAAATCAAGGGTGGCAAGATCGAGTTCCGCGTCGACCGGCACGCGAACCTGCACTTCGTCATCGGCAAGGCGTCGTTCTCCGAGCAGGCGCTGGCCGAGAACTACGTCGCCGCGATGGACGAGGTCAACCGGCTCAAGCCGTCGGCGGCGAAGGGTCGCTACGTCAGGAAGGCGACGATGGCGACCACGATGGGTCCGGGTATCCCGCTCGACCCGGCGAAGACCAAGGTCACCGCCGAGGAGCCCGTCGACGCCTGACCGTCCACCAGGACGCCCCGACCCGCTGTGCGCGGTCGGGGCGTCCTGCGTTGCCCGTCGGTCTTGTCGCCTGTTCAGTGGAGGCTGATAGCCTCCGCATCCTGCCACTCCCGGGCACAGGGCGGGCGGGCAGGTCCAGGCGGTCACGATCGGTGACGAGAAGCCAGCAACGGCGAGTTCGCCATGTTGGTCGTCGACCGTCAGATCTACATGCGTTTCCCGCCCGAGGCGGGTCTGCCGGCGGAGACCCCGTGGGTGACCATCGACCCCAGTGGAGACGACCCACTGTCGCAGGCGTTCGGGCCATGAGCGAGCAGTTGAGCGACAGCGCCGCCATTCAACGGCAGTTCGCGGAGCATGCCGACTTGTTCACCGTCGAGGAGCTGGGACCAGACTCCGCGGACGGCGTCGATGTCACCAAGTACCGGGTGACGCTGAATGCCGAGGATCTTGGCGAGTTCAGCGACATCCCAGGGGCGGAAGGCCTCTCGACCGAGAACGCGCCCTTGACGAGCTGAGCTACACCCTCTGGCTCGATGCCGACTCATTGCCTCGACTGATCGACGCCGATTTCGACGGCACGGACTTCATGGAGATGCGGTTCTTCGGATTCGGTGAGCCGCTCGAGGTCGAGTCGCCGACGGCCGACCAGGTCACAGACGTCGCCAGCATTCTCGGGGATCTCTAACGCAGACGCCTCGGACCGGGGTCCTTGCCAGCGGTTGCGAGTTGTCAGGCCGCGCTCGCCCGGACCTGGGCGAATCGGCCAATCGACCCTGACAAGCAGGCAGGACACCGATGTGTCAGGTCGGCGATGCACATCGACGCTGGTCACGCGCCTGGATGACCTGACAACGACGAGAGTCAACGCGCCGATTTGGGCCGCGCAGCCCCCGTCGCGTATCCTGGACCACGCCAGAGACCGCCGGTCTTGCGATCCGTTCCGGGTCGCGACGAAGGCCCCGCCATGCGGGCGGCCCGCGCAGGTGAGAGACGACCGCCACGGTGAGCCCGTGGCCGACGCCCCGCGCCTGTGCCGGGGCGTTCAGCATGTTCAGGGCCGGTCCGGTGGCACCACGCACAGCGCCACGAAGGAGTCCCATGGCGAGGTCGGACAAAGTGGCCGCGGTCGCCGAGCTCGCGGAGGCATTCCGCGGTTCGAGCGCCGTCGTGCTCACCGAGTATCGCGGGCTGAGCGTCAAGCAGCTGACGGACCTGCGTCGCGCTCTCGGCGTCAGCGCGTCCTACGCCATCGTGAAGAACACGCTGACCAAGATCGCGGCGAAGGAAGCCGGGGTCGAGGGGATCGAGGATCACCTGGTCGGCCCGTCGGCGATCGCCTTCGTCAAGGGCGATCCGGTCGATGCCGCCAAGGGTCTGCGTGACTTCGCCAGGGCCAACCCCGTCCTCGTCATCAAGGGCGGTGTGCTCGAGGGCAAGCTGATCACGGCCGACGAGATCAAGAAGCTTGCCGACCTCGAGTCGCGAGAGGTCCTGCTGGCCAAGATGGCCGGTGCGATGAAGGCATCGCTGGTGAATGCGGTGTCGCTGTTCAACGCTCCACTGGCGCAGACCGCCCGACTGATCGAGGCGCTGCGTCAGCAGGCCGAGGCCTCGGATGACAAGGCCGACGCTGGTATCTCCGCTGAGGCCTCGGATGACAAGGCCGAAGCGGTCGAGGCCGACCAGAACGAGGGCTGACACCGGCAGTCCTCGCCGACTCCGAGCCTGTTCCGACCACCCGGCATCAGCCGACCCGCCCAAGAAAGGAACCGCCATCATGGCGAAGCTCAGCACCGACGATCTCCTGGACGCGTTCAAGGAGATGTCCCTCATCGAGCTCTCGGAGTTCGTGAAGAAGTTCGAGGAGACCTTCGAGGTCACCGCCGCCGCGCCGGTCGCCGTCGCCGCTGCCGGCCCGGCCACTTCCGGCGCCGGTGCCGCCGAGGAGGTTGTCGAGCAGGACGAGTTCGACGTCGTCCTCGAGGCCGCCGGCGAGAAGAAGATCCAGGTCATCAAGGAGGTCCGGGCGCTGACCTCGCTCGGGCTGAAGGAGGCCAAGGACCTCGTGGACGGCACCCCGAAGCCTGTCCTGGAGAAGGTCAACAAGGAGGCCGCCGACAAGGCCAAGGAGCAGCTCGAGGCCGCCGGCGCCACCGTCACCGTCAAGTGACGTCGGGGGTCGGGAGCGGCCGTACATCGGTCGTCCCGGCCCCTTCGCTTTGCCCCTCGAAACGGTGCTTTCCGGACGCCTTTCGGGCCGGGGTGCTTGACGTACCCACCCCAATGAGGGGATGCTGCGAGCAGGCCCAGGCCAGGGCCGACCGCAGGGTCAGTAGGGAGACGGGACGGTACGTCAAGGGATGACGAGCCGCTACTCGACAGCAGTGAGCCTCTTAGGCTAGACTGCTATTTTGCGCTGCCCTCCGCCACCTCGTGCCCGTGTGGGTGAGGGCTGCGCACGACTCCGACCGTGAGCCCTCGGAAGGACCACCTCTTGGCCGTCTCGCGCACCGCCTCCCAGACCACCAACGGCTCGCGCCGCATTTCCTTCGCCAAGATCCGAGAGCCCCTCGAGGTTCCCAACCTCCTCGCGCTCCAGATCGACAGCTTCGACTGGCTCCTCGGCAACTCGCGCTGGCAGGCGCGTCTCGACGCCGCGGAAGCCGAAGGTCGCGACGACCTGCCGGCCGAATCGGGCCTGCAGGAGATCCTCGACGAGATCAGCCCGATCGAGGACTTCTCCGGGACCATGTCCCTCTCGTTCTCGAACCCGCGCTTCGAGGACCCGAAGAACAGCATCGACGAGTGCAAGATGCGCGACTTCACGTACTCGGCACCGCTGTTCGTCACCGCCGAGTTCGTCAACAACGAGACCGGCGAGATCAAGTCCCAGACCGTGTTCATGGGCGACTTCCCGCTCATGACCGACAAGGGCACGTTCATCATCAACGGCACCGAGCGCGTCGTCGTGTCGCAGCTGGTCCGCTCGCCCGGCGTCTACTTCGAGCGCAACATCGACAAGACCTCGGACAAGGACGTCTACACCGCCAAGGTCATTCCGTCCCGCGGTGCCTGGCTCGAGTTCGAGATCGACAAGCGCGACATGGTCGGCGTCCGTCTCGACCGCAAGCGCAAGCAGAACGTCACCGTAATGCTCAAGGCGCTCGGCTGGACCACCGAGCAGATCCTCGAGGAGTTCGGCGACTACGAGTCCATGCGCGCCACCCTCGACAAGGACCACACGTCGAACCAGGACGAGGCCCTGCTCGACATCTACCGCAAGATGCGTCCGGGCGAGCCACCCACCCGCGAGGCTGCGCAACAGCTGCTCGACAACGCCTACTTCAACCCGAAGCGCTACGACCTGGCCAAGGTGGGCCGCTACAAGGTCGACAAGAAGCTCGGCCTCGAGCTGCCGCTCGGCCAGAGCACGCTGACCCTCGACGACATCGTCGCCACCCTGCGCTACCTCGTTCGGCTGCACGCCGGCGAGACAGAGATCACGCAGGGCAAGAGCACTCTGCGGGTCGAGACCGACGACATCGACCACTTCGGCAACCGGCGCCTGCGCACGGTCGGCGAGCTGATCCAGAACCAGGTCCGCACCGGGCTGTCCCGCATGGAGCGGGTCGTCCGCGAGCGGATGACCACTCAGGACGTCGAGGCGATCACGCCGCAGACACTGATCAACATCCGCCCGGTCGTCGCGGCGATCAAGGAGTTCTTCGGTACCTCCCAGTTGTCGCAGTTCATGGACCAGACCAACCCGTTGGCCGGGCTGACCCACAAGCGTCGCCTGTCGGCGTTGGGGCCGGGCGGCCTGTCCCGCGAGCGGGCCGGCTTCGAGGTCCGCGACGTCCACTCGTCGCACTACGGCCGCATGTGCCCGATCGAGACGCCGGAAGGCCCGAACATCGGCCTGATCGGGTCGCTGGCCACGTATGGACGTATCAACGCGTTCGGCTTCGTCGAGACCCCGTACCGCCGGGTCAAGAACGGCAAGGTCAGCGACAAGGTCGACTACCTGACCGCCGACGAGGAAGACCTCCACGTCATCGCGCAGGCCAACGCGCCGCTCGGTGACGACAGCCGCTTCGCCGAGGACCGGGTGTCAGTCCGCAAGCGTGGCGGCGAGCTCGAGCTCGTCCGTGCCGACACCGTCGACTACATGGACGTGTCGCCGCGCCAGATGGTGTCGGTCGCCACGGCCATGATCCCGTTCCTCGAGCACGACGACGCCAACCGCGCGCTCATGGGCGCGAACATGCAGCGGCAGGCCGTCCCGCTGCTACGCAGCGAATCCCCGCTCATCGGTACCGGCATGGAGTTGCACGCTGCCGTCGACGCCGGCGACGTGGTGGTGGCCGACAAGCCCGGCGTTGTCACCGAGGTGTCTGCCGACTACGTCACGGTGATGGCCGACGACAAGTCGTACCAGACCTACCAGATGGCGAAGTTCCGCCGCTCCAACGCCGGCACCTGCATCAACCAGCGGCCGATCGTCGACGAAGGTGACCGCGTCGAGACCGGTCAGGTCATCGCCGACGGCCCGTCCACGGAGAACGGCGAGATGGGGCTAGGCAAGAACCTCCTCGTCGCGTTCATGCCCTGGGAAGGGCACAACTACGAGGACGCGATCATCCTGTCCCAGCGGTTGATCAAGGACGACGTCCTCACCTCGATTCACATCGAGGAGCACGAGGTCGACGCCCGCGACACCAAGCTGGGCCCGGAGGAGGTCACCCGGGACATCCCGAACGTCTCCGAGGAGATCCTGGCCGACCTCGACGAGCGGGGCATCATCCGCATCGGCGCCGAGGTCCAGGCCGGCGACATCCTGGTCGGCAAGGTCACGCCGAAGGGCGAGACCGAGCTCACCCCGGAGGAGCGGCTGCTCCGCGCGATCTTCGGCGAGAAGGCCCGCGAGGTCCGCGACACCTCGCTGAAGGTGCCTCACGGCGAGACCGGCAAGGTCATCGGCGTGCGCCTGTTCGACCGCGAGGAGGGTGACGAGCTCCCGCCGGGCGTCAACCAGTTGGTTCGCGTCTACATCGCCCAGATGCGAAAGATCCAGGACGGCGACAAGCTCGCCGGCCGGCACGGCAACAAGGGCGTCATCTCCAAGATCCTCCCGGTCGAGGACATGCCGTTCCTCGAGGACGGCACTCCGGTCGACATCGTGCTCAACCCGCTTGGCGTCCCGAGCCGGATGAACCTCGGCCAGGTCCTCGAGACCCACCTCGGGTGGGTGGCCAAGTCCGGCTGGAAGGTCAACGGGTCCGACCAGGAGTGGGAGAAGCGGCTGAGGAGCATCGGCGCGGCGCAGGCCGAGCCGGGCACCAATGTCGCCACTCCGGTCTTCGACGGCGCCCGCGAGGACGAGATCTCCGGCCTGCTGGCATCGAGCCTGCCCAACCGCGACGGCGACACCATGGTCGGCGCCGACGGCAAGGCCCGCCTGTTCGACGGGCGCTCGGGTGAGCCGTTCCCGCACCCGGTGGCGGTGGGCTACATCTACATGCTCAAGCTCAACCACCTGGTCGACGACAAGATCCACGCCCGGGCTACCGGTCCCTACTCGATGATCACGCAGCAGCCGCTGGGCGGTAAGGCCCAGTTCGGCGGCCAGCGCTTTGGCGAGATGGAGGTCTGGGCACTTCAGGCGTACGGCGCGGCCTACGCGCTGCAGGAGCTGCTGACGATCAAGTCCGACGACGTCACGGGCCGGGTCAAGGTCTACGAGGCGATCGTCAAGGGCGAGAACATCCCCGAGCCCGGCATCCCCGAGTCGTTCAAGGTGCTGATCAAGGAGATGCAGTCGCTGTGCCTCAACGTCGAGGTGCTCTCCAGCGACGGCACCCAGATCGAGATGCGCGACACCGACGAGGACGTCTTCCGAGCGGCGGAGGAGCTCGGCATCGACCTGTCGCGGCGCGAGCCGAGCAGCGTCGAAGAGGTGTGACCCGCTTCAGAGCGCGAACCGTCCGATTGATGACTGAGACGAACTGAGAGAAGGAACCACGTGCTCGACGTCAACTTCTTCGACGAGCTGCGTATCGGCCTCGCGACCGCGGAGGACATCCGCCAGTGGTCGCACGGCGAGGTCAAGAAGCCGGAGACGATCAACTACCGCACCCTCAAGCCGGAGAAGGACGGGCTCTTCTGCGAGAAGATCTTCGGGCCGACCCGCGACTGGGAGTGCTACTGCGGCAAGTACAAGCGGGTCCGGTTCAAGGGCATCATCTGCGAACGCTGCGGCGTCGAGGTCACCCGCGCCAAGGTGCGCCGTGAGCGGATGGGCCACATCGAGCTGGCCGCTCCCGTCACACACATCTGGTACTTCAAGGGCGTCCCGTCGCGCCTGGGCTACCTGCTCGACCTCGCCCCGAAGGACCTCGAGAAGGTCATCTACTTCGCGGCGTACATGATCACCTGGGTCGACGAAGATGCGCGCCACCGCGACCTCGCGTCGCTCGAGGGCCAGATCGACATCGAGCGCAAGCAGGTCGAGCAGCGTCGCGACGGCGACGTCGAGGACCGCGCCAAGAAGCTCGAGGCCGACCTCGCCGAGCTCGAGGCCGAGGGTGCCAAGGGCGACGTCCGGCGCAAGGTCCGCGAGTCCGCCGAGCGCGAGATGAGCCAGATCCGCAAGCGCGCCGATGCCGAGATCGACCGGATCAGTGCCGTCTGGGACCGCTTCCGCACCCTCAAGGTCCAGGACCTCGAGGGCGACGAGATGCTCTACCGCGAGATGCGCGACCGCTACGGGCTCTACTTCCGTGGCGGCATGGGGGCACAGGCGATCAAGGAGCGGCTGGAGAACTTCGATCTCGAGGCCGAGGCGCTCAACCTGCGCGAGATCATCCGTACCGGCAAAGGCCAGAAGAAGACCCGCGCCCTCAAGCGGCTCAAGGTGGTGTCGGCGTTCCTCACCACCCGCAACGACGCCCGCGGCATGGTGCTCGACGCCGTTCCGGTGATCCCGCCGGACCTGCGCCCGATGGTTCAGCTCGACGGTGGCCGGTTCGCCACCAGCGACCTCAACGACCTCTACCGCCGGGTGATCAACCGGAACAACCGGCTCAAGCGGCTGCTCGACCTCGGCGCGCCCGAGATCATCGTGAACAACGAGAAGCGGATGCTCCAGGAGTCCGTCGACGCGCTGTTCGACAACGGCCGCCGCGGTCGTCCGGTCACCGGTCCGGGCAACCGGCCGCTGAAGTCCATCTCGGACATGCTCAAGGGAAAGCAGGGCCGCTTCCGGCAGAACCTGCTGGGCAAGCGCGTCGACTACTCCGGCCGGTCGGTCATCGTCGTCGGCCCCCAGCTCAAGCTGCACCAGTGCGGCCTGCCCAAGGGCATGGCGATCGAGCTGTTCAAGCCGTTCGTGATGAAGCGGCTGGTCGACCTCAACCACGCGCAGAACATCAAGAGCGCCAAGCGCATGGTCGAGCGGGCACGTCCGATCGTCTGGGACGTGCTCGAGGAGGTCATCGCGGAGCACCCGGTACTGCTCAACCGGGCGCCGACGCTGCACCGCCTCGGCATCCAGGCCTTCGAGCCGCAGCTGATCGAGGGCAAGGCCATCCAGATTCACCCGCTGGTCTGCACCGCGTTCAACGCCGACTTCGACGGCGACCAGATGGCGGTGCACGTGCCGCTGTCGGCCGAGGCTCAGGCCGAGGCGCGGATCCTCATGCTGTCGAGCAACAACATCCTCAAGCCGGCCGACGGCCGGCCGGTGACGATGCCCACCCAGGACATGGTGCTGGGCATCTACTTCCTGACCGGCGAGTACGAGGGCCAGGCCGGTGAGGGCCGTGCGTTCTCGTCCCCCGCCGAGGCCATCCGCGCGTTCGACGCCGGCGAGCTGTCGATGCAGGCGCCGATCACACTTCGGCTGACCGGCATCGTGCCGCCTCCGGGCTGGGAGGCTCCGGACGGCTGGGAGCCGGGCCTGCCGGTGAAATTCACCACCACGCTGGGCCGGGCGCTGTTCAACGAGGCGCTGCCCGAGGACTACGCGTTCGTCAACGAGGAGGTCGACAAGAAGCGCCTCGGCACGATCGTCAACGACCTCGCCGAGCGCTACCAGAAGGTGCAGGTCGCAGCGACTCTCGACGCCCTCAAGGAGGCCGGCTTCCACTGGGCCACCCGCTCCGGCGTGACGGTCTCGGTCGAGGACATCGCGACGCCGAAGGAGAAGGCCCGCATCCTCGAGGAGTACGAGTCCAAGGCCGAGAAGGTCGAGCGCAACTTCGAGCGCGGCGTGATCTCCAGCGGAGAGCGTCGCGAAGAGCTCATCGACATCTGGACCGACGCGACCAACAAGGTCGACGAGGCCATCCGCGAAGCGTTCACGCGCGACAACACCATCCACATGATGGTCCACTCGGGAGCCCGCGGTAACTGGATGCAGATCCGCCAGCTCGCCGGCATGCGGGGCCTGGTCGCCAACCCGAAGGGCGAGACGATCCCGCGCCCGATCAAGGCCAGCTTCCGCGAGGGCCTGTCCGTGCTGGAGTTCTTCATCTCCACCCACGGCGCGCGCAAGGGTCTGGCCGACACCGCTCTGCGGACCGCCGACTCCGGCTACCTCACCCGGCGGCTGGTCGACGTGTCCCAGGACGTCATCATCCGCGAGGGCGACTGCGGCACCGAGCGGGGCCTGGTGCTCCCGATCGCGACTCGCAACGCCGACGGCACCTTGGTCATCGGCAACGATGTCGAGACCAGCGTGTACGCGCGGGCACTCGCCGAGGACGTCGCCGGCTCGGACGGCAAGGCTGCCGCCACCGCCGGCACCGACCTCGGTGACGTCGTGATCCGCCGGCTGGTCGAGGCGGGCGTCGAGCAGGTGCGGGTGCGCAGCGTGCTCACCTGTGAGAGCAAGACCGGCGTCTGTGCGATGTGCTACGGCCGGTCGCTGGCCTCGGGCAAGCTCGTCGACGTCGGCGAGGCCGTCGGCATCGTCGCCGCCCAGTCGATCGGCGAACCGGGCACCCAGCTGACGATGCGGACCTTCCACACCGGTGGCGTCGCGGGTGAGGACATCACCCACGGCCTGCCCCGCGTGGTCGAGCTGTTCGAGGCACGCGCCCCCAAGGGCAAGGCGCCGATCGCCGAGGCCGTGGGCCGCGTGCGGATCGACGAGGACGGCAAGGGCCCGAAGATCGTCGTCGTCCCCGACGACGGCGCGGAGGAGCAGGCCTTCCCGATGTCGCGCCGGGTCAACGACTGGACCAACCGCCGCAGTCCGGGTATCGCCCAGTGGCGGGTCCAGGACGGCGACAAGGTCGAGGTCGGCGAGCTCCTGCACGCCGGCACGTCCGACC
>Ga0193739_1000281_pt1 | contig 14443 bp, 14 predicted proteins | sample L2a2metaG_FD_144926 | JGI IMG/M metagenome (GOLD analysis project Ga0193739, IMG submission 144926) | Soil microbial communities from a riparian zone of the East river system, Colorado, United States - L2a2 | ecosystem: Environmental > Terrestrial > Soil > Riparian zone | place: USA: East River...
TCGCGTTCAAGTACCCGCCCGAGGAGGTCACCACGAAACTCCTCGACATCCGGGTCAACGTCGGGCGGACCGGCCGGGTCACGCCCTACGGCGTCATGGAACCGGTGCAGGTCGCCGGCTCGACGGTCGAGAACGCCACGCTGCACAACGCGCGAGAGGTCGAACGCAAGGGCGTTTTGATCGGCGACACCGTCGTTCTGCGCAAGGCCGGCGACGTGATCCCCGAGATCCTCGGCCCGGTGCCCGAGTTGCGCGACGGCTCCGAGCGCCCGTTCGCCATGCCGACCAGGTGCCCGTCGTGCGACACGCCGCTGGCGCCTGCGAAAGAGGGCGACGTCGACATCCGCTGCCCGAATGCACGGTCGTGCCCCTCACAGTTGCGTGAGCGCATGTTCCACCTAGCCGGCCGAGGGGCGTTCGACGTCGAGGCACTTGGCTGGGAGGCCGGTGCAGCCCTCATCGACTCCGGCACCTTCGTCGACGAGGGCGACTTGTTCTCCCTCGATGCCGACAGGCTGCGGACGATCCCCTTCTTCACCCGGGCTGCCACGCGCGGCGAGAGCGAGACCGGCGCCACCGACCGGGTGCTCAACGCCAACGCCGAACGGCTGCTGACCAACCTCGACGCGGCCAAGGCCCGCCCACTGTGGCGGGTCCTCGTCGGCCTCTCGATCCGCCACGTCGGTCCCACCGCCGCCCGCGCGCTGGCCACCGAGTTCGGCTCGCTCGAGGCGATCGAGCAGTCGGCCGAGGGGGACGAGAGCGGGCAGGAGAGGCTGGCGGGCGCCGACGGCGTCGGCCCGACGATCGCCGAGTCCCTTCGCGAGTGGTTCACCGTCGACTGGCATCGCGAGATCGTCCGAAAGTGGCGCGCGGCGGGCGTACGGATGGCCGACGAGCGCGACGCCTCCGTCCAGCGCACGCTGGAGGGCCTGACCGTCGTCGTCACCGGCTCCCTGTCCGCGTTCTCCCGCGACGAGGCCAAGGAGGCGATCATCCTCCGCGGGGGCAAAGCGTCCGGCTCGGTCTCGAAGAAGACTGACTTCGTCGTGGCGGGCGACAACGCGGGCTCCAAGCACGACAAGGCCCTCCAGCTCGGCGTTCCCGTGCTCGACGAGGACGGCTTCCGCGTCCTCCTCGACCAGGGCCCGCAGGCGGCGGGGCGCGTCGCACAGAACGCTCACGCCTGACGGCTACGAACTGTCACCCCAAGTGCGATCAGGTGGGCATCGGTCACCTGCGGGTACGTCGCGAGTCTGCTCATCAGCATCAGTCGTCTGACGCCGTCATCGATGGGATAAGGTGCCCCGCCATGTCGGACCCGTACGCGCAGCCCTCGTCGAACCCGCCGCCGCAGCAGCCGATTGAGGGCCAGCCCGCGGGTGTGCCCACGTCCCAGGCGGGGTCCGGCTACCCGCCTCCGTCGGCGTACCCGCAGGGCGCCGGGTACCCGCCGGGGCCCGAGTTCCCGCGGCCGGCGGCAGCCTCCACGAACGGCTTCGCTGTCGCGGCCCTGGTCTTCGGCATCCTCGGTGGTCTGCTCGGCATCGTCTTCGGGATCATCGCCCTGGTCCAGATCCGCCGGACGGGCCAGAAGGGCACGGGCCTGGCCATCGCCGGCCTCGTGCTGTCTGCTGTCTGGCTGCTGGTCATCGTGCTGGCCCTGGGCGTGCTGCTGGCCCGCAGCGCAGACCGCGACACCGAGGGTGAGATCACCGAGGGCGGGTCGGTGTCGGCGATGTCCTTGCAGGTCGGCGACTGTCTCAACGGGCTCGAAGAGGGCGCGGACGTCCAGAACCTGCCGGCCGTGCCCTGCACGCAGCCGCACGAGGGTGAGGTCTACGCCGTCTTCGACCTGCCCGAAGGCGACTACCCGGGCGAGGCCGCGATCTTTGACCAGGCCGAAGCCGGGTGTGGCGAGCGGCTGAGCTCGGTGGCGCCGGAGGCCTACGACGACCCGTCGGTCGGGTTGTTCTACCTCTATCCGGTCGAGCTCTCGTGGCCCGACGACCGCGAGATCGTGTGCATTGCGATCTCGACGTCCGGGCCGACGCGCGGATCGATCATCGACTCCTGAAGCATCCGCCGCGCCGGGACTTCCGACGTCAGGCCTTGAGCCAGGCGAGCACGGCGAGAACGCGACGGTGGTCGTCGTCCGAGGGTGGCAGGTCGAGCTTGGTGAAGATCGACGAGATGTGCTTCTCGACGGCACCGTCGGTGACGACGAGGGTGCGGGCGATCGCCGCGTTGGTCCGGCCCTCGGCCATCAGGCCCAGCACCTCCCGCTCCCGGGCCGTGAGCCGCTCGAGTGGGTCGCGGCGGCGCCGGGCGAACAGCTGGGCAACGACCTCGGGATCGAGCACTGTGCCGCCCGCCACCACGCGCTCCAGCGCATCGGACAGGTCGGCGAGCGCCGAGACCCGGTCCTTGAGCAGATAGCCGACGCCGCCGGCACCGTCGGCGAGCAAGTCGCCCGCGTAGGACTCCTCGACGTACTGCGAGAGCACAAGCACGCCGGTGCCAGGCACTTGCCGACGCGCCTCGATCGCCGCGCGCAGTCCCTCGTCGGTGTACGACGGCGGCATCCGCACGTCGACCACGGCGACGTCCGGGCGGTGCTCGACGACGGATGCGACCAGTGCCTGTGCGTCGCCCACCGCGTCGACCACCGTGCAGCCCGCCTCGTCGAGGAGCCGCACCAGACCCTCCCGAAGAAGCATGGAGTCCTCGGCCAGCACGACACGCATGGAGCCGAACCCTAGCGGCCGGGTCAGTCACCCGAGCTCGGGGAATGGGGCGTGACGCCCGTGTCCGTGCCGTCCGGCAGGATGCGGGCATGTCGAGGCGCCCGGTCACGCAGCGTGAGCTCAACCGCGCCGTGCTCGCCCGGCAGGGTCTTCTCGAGCCCTTCGACGACCCGATACCGCGGGTGCTCGAAGGTGTCGGCGGAATCCAGGCGCAGTACGCACCGTCGATGTACGTCGGCCTGTGGTCGCGGATGCGCAGCTTCGAGCGGCCCGACCTCACCCGCGCGCTCCAGGACCGGACCGTCGTGCAGGGAACGCTCCTGCGATCGACCATCCACCTCGTCTCGCGCGAGGACTACTGGCCGTTCGCGGTGGCGATCCGCGATGACCTCCGAGAGTGGTTCCTGCGGGTCCGGAAGGGCGACCCGTCTGCCGCCGAGCTCGAGACTGCGGCCAAGCACGTGCGGGTGGCGCTGGCGGACGGGCCGCTGCGCCAGACCGAGATCGACGAACTCGTCGGACGTTCGGCCAGGGCTGGCATCAACACCTGCCTCGACCTCGTCAGGATCCCCCCGTCAGGCACCTGGGAACGTCGCAGGGCGGATTTGCATGCCGACGCGGAGAGCTGGGTCGGGTCGACCGACATCTCGACCACGGACGCTCGTGTTCTCTTGGTTCGCCGCTACCTCGGCGGCTTCGGACCCGCGACCAAGGCCGAGATCGGCAACTGGGCCGGCCTGCCGGTGCAGGCGGTGACAGCGGCGCTGGAGCGAGTCGATCACGTCACCCACGAGGCGGCCGACGGGGCCGCTCTGGTCGACCTCCCGGGCGCCCCGCTGCCCGACGCGGAAACGCCCGCACCGATCCGGTTCCTGCCCACCTGGGACGCCACCCTTCTCGTCCACGCGCGACGCGCCCGGATCCTCCCGGAGGAACACCGCACGAAGGTCTTCAGCGCCCGGAATCCACATTCGGTGCCCACCTTTCTCGTCGACGGCGCGGTCGCCGGCTCGTGGCGGTTCGCCGACGGGCGGATCGATCTGACGGAGTTCGACCCACTGCCGCGTGATGTGCGGCGTCAGGTCGAGCGGGCCGCACTCGACCTGGCCACCTTCCACGGCTGACGTGGGCGCCGCCGGGTGCCACCTCGACCACGAGCGGATAGCGTTGCGGCATGGAGACCTGGGACGTGATCAGGGCTCGGCGCAACGTCCGCAGCTTCGAGGACCGGGCGATCCCGGACGAGGACCTCGACCGGATCCTCGAAGCCGGCCGACGCTCGGCGTCGGCGTCGAACTCGCAGCCGTGGGACTTCGTGGTCGTCACCGACCGTGACCAGTTGATCGACCTGTCCACGGTCTGGCGCAGTGCTGGCCATGTCGCCGGTTCCGCCGCGACGATCGCGCTCGTCGCCGGGGTACCCGACAACGAGCGGCGGCTGGCCTACGACCTCGGCCAGGCGACGGTGAACATCATGCTGGCCGCGGCCGACCTCGGCATCGGTAGCAGTCATGCCTCGGTCGCTGACCAGGACAAGGCCCGGCAGGTCCTCGGCCTGCCGGCCGACAAGCACTGTGCCTACCTCATCTCGCTCGGGTATCCGGCGGACCGGCCGCTGGCACCTCTGCGGCGGCCCGACCGCCGGCCGTTCGAGGACGTGGTGCACCGAGGCCGTTGGTAGCCGATCTCAAGTATCCCGGCCGACGGGGATGTCGGCGCTCACGATCGTGCCGGCTCCTTCTGGGCTGTGGACATCGAACGTGCCGTCGACGCCGGCCAGCCGGTCGGCGAGGCCAGCCAGGCCATGCCCCTTACCCACGTGGGCGCCCCCGAGCCCGTCGTCGCCGACCTGGACGTGCAACATGGCCCCGACCCGGATCACCGAGACCGACACTGTCGTCGCGCCGCTGTGCTTCGCCGCGTTGGTGAGCGCTTCCATGACGACAAAGTAGGCGGTGTTCTCGACCGCCGGCGTCGGTCGATCGGATCCGCCCATGGTGACGTCGAGGGTGACGGGGATCGGCGACCGGGCGGCGGCGGCGGCAAGGGCCGCTTCGAGTCCGCGGTCGGCCAGGATCGGCGGGGCGATGCCGCGCGAGAGCGCGCGCAGCTCAGCCAGGGCCTCCTGGGTCTGGGTCAGCGCCTGCTCGACCAGCGGGCCGGCGGCGTCGGGATTGTCGGCGAGCCGGCGCTGGGCGGCCTCGAGGTCCATCGTCAGCCGGACGAGTCGCTGCTGCGGGCCGTCATGGATGTCGCGCTCGACCCGGCGCAGCGTGGTCGCCTCCGCCTCCACTGCGGCGGCCCGGGACAGGCTGAGCTGTTCGGCCCGAGCACGCAACGCCGCGTTCTCGGCCGCTGCCGGGTTGGTCAGCAGCCCTCGGGCGACGGAGGCGTTCAGCGACGCGGCCCAACGCAGCACGTACGGCATCGAGATGAGGAACAGCAGACCGAGCGCCGTGTAGACGACGATCGTCAACGCGCGCGAGTGGATGCCCAGCAGGTCGAGCAGTTCGACATTCTGCGGGTAGTCGGGCAGCGCCCAGTCGTAGAGGATGCGCCCGAGCCCGCCGGCCGCACCGGACACCCATGTGATCGCGATCGTCCATGTGAAGATCTTGACCGGGAGCGCCACGACGGCGTGCAGCACGTCGCGCCAATGCTGTGGGTCGCGGATCATGCTCCACAGCCGCCCGGGGAACGACCCGGAGACCGGCCGGTAGTACGTCGGCGGCAGTGCGCGGCGCTCGGCGACCGTGACCAGGTGGCGCTCCAGGTGGCCGAAGCCGCGTGCCGCTGCCAGGGTTGCGGCCAGAATCGGCACGCCCACCCAGATCAGGGTCAGTCCGACACCGAGTGTGACCCCGGTCACGACGACGATGAACGCCGCGAGCGCGATCGGGAAGCCGGGCAACAGGTAGGCGAGGTCGCGCGGAAGCTGCGACCAGCCGGACCTCGGGCCGGGAAGCTTGACGCCGTGGGGGGTGGGGATGGGGGCGGGGTGCATGTCGGTGTTCATGCTCCGAGCCTCGCGTTCCGTGCCGTCGCATCCCATCCGGCGAACCGGCCAACTCGAGGTGAGGCTAACCCGACCCACGGCCGTCATGCCAAAGCCCCACACGCAATAGGATCGACGGGTTGTCCACGAGCGCGGAGGAGCCGCACCCGCATGCCCTCGATCAGCCGTGACGAGGCCGCCCACCTGGCCCGGCTCGCACGCCTCGACCTTGCTCCCGACGAGCTCGACCACCTCGCCGGCCAGCTCGACGCCATCGCCGGCTACGTGGCCAGGGTTTCCGAGGTCGCCGCGGACGACATCCCTCCAACGTCACACTCGCTGCCGATGACCAACGTCTTCCGCGAGGACGAGCCGCGGCCGGGTCTGACCGCCGAGGCTGCGCTGGCCGCTGCGCCCGAGGCCGAGGACGGCCGCTTCCGGGTCCCGAGGATCCTCGAGGAGGAGCTCTGAGATGGCCGACCTCACCCGGATGACCGCTGCCGAGCTCGCGGCGGCCGTCAAGGCGGGCGAGACCAGCGCGGTCGACGTCGCCCAGGCCCACCTCGACCGGATCGGCGCGGTCGACACTGCGGTCCACGCGTTCCTGCACGTCAACACCGAGGGCGCGATCGACGCGGCGGAGGCTGTCGATGACCGGCGCGCGCGCGGCGAGGAGCTCGGCCCCCTAGCCGGGGTACCGGTCGCACTCAAGGACGTCTTCACGACTGCCGACATGCCGACGACCTGTGGCTCGAAGATCCTCGAGGGCTGGCGGCCCCCGTACGACGCGACCATCACGCGACGGTTGCGCGAGGCGGGGATCGTCATCCTCGGCAAGACCAACCTCGACGAGTTCGCCATGGGTTCGTCCACCGAGAACTCGGCGTTCGGGCCGACGCACAACCCGTGGGATCTCGATCGGATCCCGGGCGGTTCGGGTGGCGGGTCGTCGGCGTCCCTCGCGTCGTACCAGGCGCCGCTCGCCATCGGCACCGACACCGGCGGCTCGATTCGCCAGCCGGCCGCCGTGACCGGCACGGTCGGCGTGAAGCCGACGTACGGCGGAACCAGCCGGTACGGCCTCGTGGCGTGTGCGTCGAGCCTCGACCAGGCCGGGCCGTGCGCCCGAACCGTGTTCGACGCGGCCCTGCTGCACGAGGTGATCGCCGGGCACGATCCGATGGACTCCACCAGCATCGACGAGCCCGTCCCCGCCGTGGTCGCCGCCGCGCGCCGGGGCGCCGACGGCGACCTGTCCGGGCTCCGGGTCGGAGTTGTCAAGGAGCTCGGCGGCGAGGGCTACCAGCCCGGCGTCGAGTCGCGGTTCCGCGAGGCTGTCCAGCTGCTCGCGGAGCTCGGTGCCGAGGTGGTCGAGGTCTCGTGCCCGCACTTCACCTACGGACTTCCGGCGTACTACCTGATCCTGCCCAGCGAGGTCTCGTCGAACCTGGCCCGCTTCGACGCCATGCGTTATGGCCTGCGGGTCGGCGACGACGGCACCCGCAACGCCGAAGAGGTCATGTCGCTCACCCGCGGGGCGGGGTTCGGCGCCGAGGCGAAGCGACGGATCATGCTCGGCACGTACGCGCTGTCCAGCGGGTACTACGACGCCTATTACGGGCAGGCCCAGAAGGTGCGCACGCTGATCGCGCGGGACTTCGAGCGGGCCTTCGGCGAGGTCGACGTGCTCGTCTCGCCGACGACGCCGACGACGGCGTTCCCGATCGGCGAGCGCGTCGACGACCCGCTGAAGATGTACATGGCCGACCTGTGCACAATTCCGAGCAATCTGGCGGGCAACGCCGCGGCGTCCTTCCCGTGCGGCCTGGCCGACGAGGATGGCCTGCCGGTCGGCCTGCACGTCATGGCTCCGGTACTGGCCGACGACCGGCTGTATCGTGTCGGCGCGGCCGTCGAACAGGCCTACGTCCAGCAGTGGCGCGGGCCGTTGCTCTCACGCGCACCGGAGCTGGAGGTCTCGTGAACATCCGGAACATCGCCAGGTTCGGTGGGCAGGCGCTGGCAGTGGGCGCCGCCTTCCGGGAGCTGCGCAGGGCCCGCGACGAGGGCGACAAACTGCGGATAATCGACGCGCTCGTCAACGCCCTGGCGATCGCGACGACCATTGCGATCCTGATCCGTGAGATCCGCGGACGGCGGGACAAGAATCTGCTCGACGAGAACCTGACGTGACGGCGACGGCTCTGGCCCTCCCCTCCTTCGAGGACGCGATCGCGCGCTTCGACCCGGTGATGGGGCTCGAGGTCCACGTCGAGCTGGGTACGACGACGAAGATGTTCTGCGGCTGCTCGACGCAGTTCGGTGCCGAGCCCAACTCGCAGGTGTGCCCGGTCTGCCTCGGCCTGCCCGGCTCTCTGCCGGTGATGAACCGGACGGCCGTCGAATCGGCGATCCGGATCGGACTCGCGCTCAACTGCACCATCGCCGAGTGGTGCCGGTTCGCGCGGAAGAACTACTTCTACCCGGACATGCCGAAGAACTTTCAGGTCTCGCAGTACGACGAACCGATCGCATACGACGGCTGGATGGACGTCGCGTACGACGGAGACACCTACCGCATCGGCATCGAGCGCGCCCACATGGAGGAAGACACCGGCAAGTCGCTTCATGTCGGCGGCACCACGGGCCGAATCCATGGCGCCAGCCACTCGCTGCTCGACTACAACCGCTCCGGGATTCCGCTGATCGAGATCGTCACCAAGCCGATCGAGGTGCCACCGGACATCTCGCCTGCGGTGGCGCGGGCCTACGTCACCCAGCTCCGCGACCTCATCCTCGCCCTCGGGGTTTCGGAGGCGCGGATGGAGCTCGGCCAGATGCGCTGCGACGCCAACGTCTCACTCAAGCCGTCCGGCGCAACCGCCCTCGGTACCCGGACGGAGACCAAGAACGTCAACTCGCTGCGCTCGGTCGAGCGGGCCATCACCTACGAGATCCGCAGGCAGGCGGCGGTCCTGTCCGAGGGCGGAACGATCGTCCAGGAGACCCGGCACTGGCACGAGGACACCGGTGTCACCACCCCGGGGCGGAGGAAGGAGGAGTCCGAGGACTACCGCTACTTCCCCGAGCCCGACCTGGTGCCGGTGGCGCCGTCACGCGAGTGGGTCGGGTCTCTGCGCGCGACGCTGCCCGAGCAGCCGTCAGTGCGGCGGGCGCGACTGCAGGAGAACTGGGCCTTCACCGATCTGGAGATGCGTGACGTCGTCAACGCGGGCGCACTCGAACTGGTCGCGGCAACGGTGGCCGCGGGGTCCGACCCCGCCGGCGCGAAGAAGTGGTGGTTGGGCGAGATCGCCCGGGTGGCCAACGAGTGCGATGTCGAGCTGGACGCGGTGGGGGTGGAGCCAGCGGATGTGGCACGCGTCGAGGAGCTGATCGCCGCCGGGTCGCTGAACGACAAGCTGGCCCGGCAGGTGCTCGACGGTGTCATGGCGGGGGAGGGTTCGCCGGACGAGGTCGTCGCCGAACGTGAGCTCGCCGTCGTGTCTGACGACGCGGCGCTCGGCGCAGCCGTCGACGAGGCGGTCGCGGCGATGCCCGATGTGGCAGCGAAGGTACGCGCAGGCAACTTCGCGGCGGTCGGTGCGCTGATCGGCGCAGTCATGAAGGCGACCCGCGGCCAGGCCGATGCCGCCCGCGTCCGCGAACTCATCCTGAAGCGCCTCGGTGTCGACCGATGATGTAGCTGTATGCTGTGCTGTATGTCAGCGATACGAACGCAGATATACCTCAGCGAGGAGCAGCGGCGGCGTATTGACGAGGTCACCCAGACGGAGGGTGTGACGCTGGCGGCCTTCGTCCGCCGCGCCGTCGACGCCTACCTTGACCATGCCGATGTCGACGCGCAAGAGAACCTCGTCGCGACCTTCGGCGCCGACCCGGTCGCCGCTTACCCCGATCGGGGCGAGTGGGACCGTGGCTGACCTCCTGGTCGACACCGATCTATTCGTCGACCACCTGCGCGGTGCCGCAGAACTCAGGCCAGGTAGTCATCGGCTGCACTACTCCGTCGTGACCAGGGCCGAGTTGTTCGCCGGAAGTTCGGCGACGGACATGGTGAGCCGACTCCTGGCGCCGTTTCGAGAGCTCGCCGTCGACCGCACGGTGGCCGAGCGCGCCGGGCGGATCAGGCGAGAAGTGGGGACTCGTCTCCCCGACGCCTTGATCGCCGCCACCGCGTTGGAGCACCGCCTCATGCTCGCAACCCGCAACCGCCACGACTTCGAGCGAATCCGCGGACTCCGTCTACGCGCGCTTCGCTGACGGGCCACTCATCATCTCAGGTGAATGCGGGCACCACCTCGTCGTGAAGGAGGCGCAGCTGCTCGTCCACGGTGGCGACACCGTCCAGCGACATCCCGGTGAACGCCTTCACCAACGAGGCGTCGGTGATGGCGGCCACGATGTGGTTGACGCCGCTGGGCTCGATCTCGGTCTTGATCTTCTCGGTCACCTCGTCCGGGGTGCCGGAGACGGACAGCCGGTCGGCCAGCTCGGCTGAGGTGAGCTCGATGCCCCTGGCGAGGTCGCCCCCGCCGATCGCGTCGATGATCGGCTTGAGCTCGTCGGGGTCGACGCCGTTGCGCTGAAGTTGCTCGGCCGGCATCGAGGAGGCGTAGATGCCGACCATGCTGCGGGCGGCCTGCTTCGCGGCGGCGGAGTCCTTGCCGACGGCGAGGACGACCCAGGCGGCCATGTCGAGGGTGGTCCAGTCCTTGCCCGCACGTTCCGCGCCGATCCGGAAGTGCTCGACGGCGTAGTCGTAGGCCTCGCGGGTGTAGCTCAGCGCGTGGTGGCACCCGTCGGAGAGCTCGCCGGCGAGCTCGAAGGACTTCGGGCCCCGCATGGCACCGATCTTGATCGGTACGTGCTCCTGCACCGGGCGGGCGAAGGTGAACAGGCCGTTGTACGTGAAGAACTCGCCGTCGAAGGTGATGGCGCCGTCGTCGAGCAGCGTGCGCACGACGTGCAGGCCCTCCTTGACCCGGGACAGCGGCTTGGTCTTCGACCAGTCGATGCCGTACTGGGCGAGCAGACCGAAGTTGCCCGACGACAGCGCGACCTCGGCGCGGCCCGAGCTGAGCTCGTCCAGCGTCGCGGCGGCCTGGGCGATCAGGGTCGGTTCGCGCAGCACGACCGTGGACACGCTGGGCCCGAACCGGACCTGCTCTGTCTGTCCGGCAGCAGCGGCGAACAGCAGCCAGAGGTCCTTGTGCCAGGTCTCGTCGGCCGCGTAGCAGGCGTAGAAGCCCAGCTCGTCGGCGAGCCGGATCGAGGCCAGGGACTCCTCGAGCGGGTAGTCGGGAAGCATGCAGTAACTGAACCTCATCGCGGGCTCCTCTCGGTCCTACGAGTCGTCGAGCTCGCGGAGGATCTCCTCGCCGGAGATGACCGTCCCGGCCCAGTGCCGGTGCATCCAGTCGAGGTGGTCGTGGCGGCTATGGACGATGCGCAGGGTGTCCCAGTTGGGGAACGACTGCTGGGTGACGTGCTCGGTCATGAGGTCGGGGTCGACCTCGTAGACGTGCTCGAAGCGGGTGATGGTTGTCTCGGTGACCTGGTTCGCCTGGGGTGGCTCGTGCTCGTCCGCGTACCGGTAGCCCTTCATCCCGGGTCCACCTCGCCTTCGTAGGCACGGTCCAGGCCGTACTTGCCCGGGTTCATGATGTTGTTCGGGTCGAGCGCTCGCTTGACCTTGAGCATCACGTCGTACCCGCCGCCCAGCTCCGACGGAACCAGGTCGACCTCACCCTCGCGGCACGCGCCATGGCAGGCGGAGATTGATCCGCCGTGCTCGATCGCGACGGCCGCGATGTCGCGCTTGGCCTCCACCCAGGCCGACCACATCTCGTCGTCGAGGCGCTGCTCCCAGATGCCGACGTCGATCTCGGTGAGGAAGTCTGTACCGGTGTCGCCGCTGGTGTAGAAGAACATCCCCCAGTCGTCGAACGCGTCGAAGCGCTCGCGCAGCCGGGCCACGATCGCGTGCCACTTCCCCTTCACCGCCGGCAGTTCCGTGTAGCTGATGGCGGAGTCCTCGCAGTGCCAGCTCATCGGCACGACCTGGCCGTCCCTGGTGCGGCCGTGCAGCGGGGTGGCGTAGCGGTCGTGCCGAGCCGCCCAGTCGCCCTCGGAGATCTCGTCGCCGAGGTAGCGGGCACCGTTCTCTCGCGCGATGCGCATCAGCCGCCTCCCGCCCGCCCGTACCTCGTCCTCGTTGCCATACGCGACCGCACAGACCAGCGAGCGGACGTCGCCGGGTTGGGGGATGTACGCCTCGTCGTCACGGCGCAGGTAGGCGACCTTCCACTCGTCGAACAACACCGCGCCCGCGAACGTCGCGATGCCGGCCTGGCTCAGATGCTTGAGCGTGCGGTACGCGTCGTCGAAGTCGCCGAATGCAAAGAAGGGGGAGAACTCCGCTTCGGGCTTGGGATACAGCTTGAGCGTGGCGCGGGTGGCGATGCCCAGCGTGCCCTGGTGGCCCATGAACAGGTGCTTGAGCTGGTAACCGGTGGAGCTCTTCGTCACCTTGCGCCCGCCGCCGTCGCCCACGGTGATGACATCGCCGGTCGGCAACACCATGTCGAAGCTCAGTACGAGGTCGCGCGAGTGCCCGAATCTGGCTCCGACGAGCGACCACCCACTGGTGCCGATGCGACCTCCCACCAGGGAGCACGGGTACGAAGCCGGATCGTCGGGGTAGATCAGTCCGTGCGCGCCCAGCACCTCGTTGAGCTTGAGCATGTTGATGCCGACGCCAACCGTGCAGGTGCGGTTGTCCAGATCGATCTCCTCGATCTGGTTCATGCGCTTGACGTCGACGACGATCCCGCGCCGCTCGGGGCGGGCTCCGTCGGTGAGACCGGTCCCGCCGTCACGGGGCACGACCGGGATGCCCAGCCGGTTGGCGATGCGCACGACCGCGGCGACCTGCTCGGTGGTGTTGGGTGTGACGACGAGATCCGGCACATACTGCGCCCAGCGGTGCACCGGGAACGGCGCCGGCACTCGGGCACGGGCCATCCGGGCGGTCTTGGAGGTGTGGACGTGCTCCGAGCCGAGGGCCCGGGCGATCTCATCGACCACGGCGTCGGCGAGCGGCGGTGCGATGGTCACGGCCCCTGCCTCCCCCCGACGTCGATGCCGAGGGACTCGGCGAGGATCTCGTGAATGTCGACGACGTCGATGTCGCGTTTGCCACCGGCCACCGAGAGCGGGCGTTCGGACCACGGGCAGGCGCTGACCAGCGTGTCCACCCCGAGAGCAGCAGCCTTGTCCACCCGGTCGTCGCTGATTGCGGCGGTGAGTTCCGGCTTCTCGATGGCCAGGCCACCCCCGGCCCCGGAGCAGTAAGACCATTGCGTGACGCGGTCGACATCGGTGAAGTCGAGTCCGGGGATCGCCCGTAGCACCTCGCGGGGCTCCTGCCAGATGCCCTTGCGCTTGTTGAGCCGGCACGGGTCGTGGTAGGTGACCGAGCGCTGGACGGGAACCGAGGGGGCGAGCCGGCCGTCGCGGATCAGCTCGGCGAACAACTCGACGACCAGCACGACCTCGAGGTCGAAGTCCGCGCCGAAGAACTTCGGGTAGTCCTCGGTGAAGCTGATGTAGTCGTGCGGGTCGAGGACAAGGATCCGGGTGGCGCCGACTGCGCGCCAGTTCGCGAGGTTGTGCTCGGCGAAGCGGCGCGCCTGGTCGACATACCCCATCTCGGCGGCAGGCCCTCCGCAGCACCACTGCTCCTGCATGAGCCCGAACGGGACGCCGGCGTGTTGCAGGATCTGCGCGACGGCTCGCGGTAGCGACGTGCGGTAGAAGGCGGCCTCACAGTCGACGAACAGGATGGTGTCGCCGCCGACGGGGATGTCGAGCCCGTCCGCCCAGTCGCGGACGTGCTCCTGGCTCACCCCGCCGTCGCCGAGCACGGGCTCGTGTGTGCGCTCGTCGGTGAGCTGGTTCCAGCGCTGCCACGCCGGCTGGTGGACGCCGCTGTCGACGGCGAGTGCGCGCACAGCCTTGACCAGGTCGACCGTGCGGGTGCGGAACCGGTAGAAGTCGCCGGTGAACAGGGTGTTGGGACAGCGCAGCTCGCAGGCGCCGCACTGGGTGCAGTTGACGTAGTCGGCAGCGACATCTTCGACGGTCAGCTCGCCCTGCTCCATCGCGACCACGTTGGCGTGGAACGCCGTCGGCGTCCACGTGTCGTTGCGCGTCACCTGGGTGACGGGGCAGACCTCGCGACAGAACTTGTGGCCGGAGGAGAAGCAGCTCCAGGCCGCGTTGCGCCATTCGGCGACGAACTCCTGCGTCTGCTCGGGGCCCCCGCCACCGTTGCCGCCGCCGTTCGAGGTCAGGGCGACAGGGACCGGGCCGGCCGGCGCAGGGACCTCGGTCATGCTCGCTCCTCACCGGAGTGCCTGGGAGTCAACCTAGAGAGCACCAGGTCGGAGTTCAACACGTTCGGGCAGGCGCTAGCCGAGCCGGGCTGCCCGCAGCGCGAGGTAGCGCTGCTCGGGGACGCTTGCGGTCGTCCTCGCTGCCCGCTGGTAGCAGTGGCGGGCGGCGGCAGTGTCTCCGGCGAGTTCGAACAGGTGCCCGCGTACCGCGTCAAGGCGGTGGGTGCGGGCCATGTGGTCGTCGGTGTCGAGAGTTCCGAGCAGGGCGAGGCCGGCTCGCG
>Ga0193739_1000282_pt1 | contig 14424 bp, 12 predicted proteins | sample L2a2metaG_FD_144926 | JGI IMG/M metagenome (GOLD analysis project Ga0193739, IMG submission 144926) | Soil microbial communities from a riparian zone of the East river system, Colorado, United States - L2a2 | ecosystem: Environmental > Terrestrial > Soil > Riparian zone | place: USA: East River...
AGCCGACGCCGGCTCTGGTGCAACAGCGCGACGAGCTCGCCACCTACCTGACGTCATTCGACATCGGGGGAGACGGGTCCGTCGGCAACGACTCCGTCGCCGGCGAGGAGGCCCACCGATGACGAGGATGGCGATCGGCAAGGCGATCAACGCCGGCCTTCGCAGGGCCATGGAGAACGACCCGAAGGTCCTCGTCATGGGCGAGGACGTCGGCAAGCTCGGTGGAGTCTTCCGGGTCACCGACGGTCTCCAGAAGGACTTCGGCGAGGACCGGGTGATCGACACCCCGCTGGCCGAGTCGGGCATCATCGGCACGGCGGTCGGACTCGCCCTGCGTGGATATCGACCCGTGTGTGAGATCCAGTTCGACGGCTTCGTCTTCCCCGGCTACGACCAGATCGTGTCGCAGGTGGCGAAGATGCATTTCCGATCCGGCGGGCGTCTGCGCGTGCCGATGGTGATCCGGATTCCGTTCGGCGGCGGCATCGGCGCGGTCGAGCACCACAGCGAGAGCCCAGAGGCGTACTTCGCGCACACCCCTGGGCTCAAGGTGGTCGCGGTCTCCAGTGCGGTCGACGCGTACTGGATGATTCAGCAGGCGATCACACTCGACGATCCGGTCGTCTTCTTCGAGCCGAAGCGCAGGTACTGGGAGAAGGCCGACGTCGACGAGGAGGGCTCCCCGGACCTGGCGCTGGAGGCGGCGAGGGTCGTGCGGTCCGGCACCGACGCAACGCTCATCGCGTACGGACCGATGGTGAAGACCTGTGCCGACGCCGCGGCAGCCGCCGCGGAGGAGGGTCGGTCGCTCGAGGTCATCGACCTCCGGTCGCTGTCGCCGCTCGACCTGCCTGTGGTGTTCGACTCGGTCCGCCGTACCGGCCGCTGCGTCGTCGTCCACGAGGCCCAGCGGGCGCTGGGCATCGGTGCCGAGGTCGCGGCGCGCGTCACCGAGGAGTGCTTCTACTCGCTGGAGGCGCCGGTGCTGCGCGTGACCGGGTTCGACACGCCCTACCCGCCGTCGCGGGTCGAGGAGGAGTACCTTCCCGACCTCGACCGCGTACTCGACGGCGTCGACCGCGCCCTGGCGTACTGAGGTGACCGACGTGAGTGACGTTTCGCAGTTCAAGCTTCCCGACGTCGGCGAGGGTCTGACCGAGGCCGAGATCGTGTCCTGGAAGGTCAAGGTCGGCGACACGGTCAAGGTCAACGACGTGATCGTCGAGATCGAGACGGCGAAGTCGCTGGTCGAGCTGCCGAGCCCGTACGCGGGAGTCGTCGAGGGCCTGCTCGTCGAGGAAGGCGCGACGGTCCCGGTCGGCACGCCGATCATCGCGGTGCGGGCTCCCGGCGCTGCTCCTGCCGGACCGGCGGCTACGCCGGGCGAGGACGTGGTGCCCACGCCGACGGAGGCCGAGCCGGAGCGACAGGCCGTGCTCGTCGGGTACGGGCCCCGGACCGCGGCCGCCCGCAGGCGTCCGCGCAAGGCAGCACCGGCATCCCCCGAGGCGTCCGTTCCCGCCGCTGCCGCCCTCACCGCCGCCTTCAACCCCGTTGATCATGGCGAAAAGGGGGCCTTCGAGGACGAAATTGGCCCAGATGGCCAAGATCAACGGGTTGAAGAGGCGGCGGACGGGCCGGACACGGTCGCGACATCCGTGGCAGCGGAGGCGGTCCGCGTGCTCGCCAAGCCGCCGGTGCGCAAGCTGGCCAAGGATCTCGGCGTCGACCTGACGGCCGTCGTCCCGTCCGGCCCCGACGGCACCGTCACCAGGGCCGACGTTCAGGAAGCGGCGGACGGTACGGCTCGCGTGGCCCGGCCGGTCGAGTCCGGTGCGGGGTGGAACGGGCTGGCCCGCGAGGAGCGCATCCCGATCCGCTCGGTCCGAAAGGCCACTGCGGCGGCCGTCACCCGGTCTGCGTTCACCGCGCCGCACGTCACTGAGTTCGTCACCGTCGACGTCACACGCACCATGCGGCTGGTCGAGCGCCTGCGCGATTCACGCGAGTTCCGCGATGTCCGCCTGTCGCCGTTGGCGGTGCTCGCCAGGGCCATGTGCATCGCCGTCCACCGGACCCCCGAGGTCAATGCCCGGTGGGACGGCGACGCGGGCGAGATCGTCGTGCAGCGTTACGTCAACCTCGGTATCGCCGCGGCCACGCCCCGCGGCCTCGTGGTGCCCAACATCAAGGACGCCGACCGCCTCCCGCTGCGCAACCTCGCCGTGGCGATCAACGAACTGGCCGCTACCGCGCGCGAAGGCAAGACGCCGCCGTCGGACATGATCGGCGGGACGATCTCGATCACGAATGTCGGCGTGTTCGGCATCGACACCGGTACCCCGATCCTGCCGCCCGGCGAGGCGGCGATCATGGCGTTCGGTGCCGTCCGGAAGCAGCCCTGGGTGCACAAGGGCAAGGTCAGGCCGCGCTGGGTCACGACCCTCGGCCTCTCCTTCGACCACCGGCTCGTCGACGGCGAACCCGGGTCGCGGTTCCTCGCCGATGTCGCTGCGATTCTGGAGGACCCGGCGCAGGCTCTTGTCTGGGGATGACCCATGGTCGAGGCGCGTGGTGTCGCCGATTCCTACGACGTCGGGCAGGTCTTGCGGTAGGGCCGGTCGCCGAACCCGTCGCTCCACTCGTCGGTGGTGAGGTTTCGGCCTGCCACCGTGCAGGCGAACTTGATCCATGTTTCGGGACGGGGTGTCCCACGTGTGGACGCCGCCGTCGGGCGTTGCATTGACCACCGTGTGGCTGCCGGGGAGGAACTCCACTGCGGCCCAGGTCATCTGGCTTCGACGTGCGGTCTCGCGGAGGGCGTTGGTTCGACCATCGGCACTGACGACAACCTCCCGGATCGGATGGTGGAGTCGCAGGGCGGCACTCACGGGTTCGAGCGTGTCGGCGTCGATCAGGAAGACTTCGGCCGGACCGTTCGCCGACCACGATGCTCTCGCCATCGGCGGTGTAGGAGATGTCCGCGATGTCCGCCGCCCACTGGGTGCTCGGCGAGGACTTCGGCGCGGTGCCAGTTCCACACCCGTACGTAGCCGTACTCGTCGGCCGTCGCGAACCGCTCGAAGTCGGGTGGTCGCCACCTCGAGCCCGAGCTCGCGTGGCCGGTGACGATGGGATCAGCGAGGCGGCCGGAGGGCGGGTCAGCTCGGCAGCCCGACCAGACCGTTGAAGAGCTGCCCGAGAGCTCAGTCAGGGCTTGTCGCGTCTAGGTAGTTCGTGAGCCCAAGGCGGGTCGGCGCCGACCGCTGGCAGGTGATCGCGGCGACGGCGGTCGCGAAAGCGGTGGCGTCGCGAAGCAGGGCACTGTCGGTCAGTTTGTCGCGGCCGTGCCCACGGTGGTGCCACCAGCTGACGAAACTGCCGCAGAACGAGTCCCCGGCACCGATGGTGTCGACGACGGGGACCTGGGGCACGGGAACACGCAGTTCGGCCGAGTCGGTGAAGACCCGGACGTCGTTCCCCCCGTCGGTGAGGAGCAGGACCCGCGGCCCTGCGCGAGGATCCGGTGCGCTGCCTCCGCCGCCGGCCGGTCCGGGTCGAGGTAGGACAGGTCGTCGGTGCTGACCCCTGCGCTCCGATCGCCAGCGACGTGGACTGTGCCGGTGGTTCCGGAAACGGTCCCGAGTACACGGGTCGGGTGGCTGTCATCGGACCTGACGAGTACGGACTGGACCGCGACGGGGATGGAATCGGCTGCGAGTAGCTCTCGCCGACCGTCCCGACTCGCCGCCAGGGACACGCATCGTCGACCGCCCAGGCCTAGCTCGGCCGCTCCAGCAGAGTGGCGATGCCCTGCCCGACGCCGATGCACATGGTCGCGAGCACGTAGCGGGCGTCGCGCTGGCGGGCCTCGATCGCGGCGGTCAGCGCGATCCGGGCGCCGCTCATACCCAGCGGGTGCCCCAGCGCGATGGCTCCGCCGTTGGGGTTGACGTGCTCTGCGTCGTCGGGCAGCCCGAGCAGGCGTAGGCACGCCAGCGATTGAGCCGCGAACGCCTCGTTGATCTCGACGACCCCCACGTCGCCGAGCGCAACACCGGTGCGCTCCAGCAGCCGCCCGGTCGCCGGAACCGGCCCGAGGCCCATGACCCGTGGAGCGACGCCGGCAGTCGAAGTGGCGACGATCCGGGCGAGCGGGGTGAGGCTGTACCGCTGCACCGCGTGCTCGCTCATGACCAGGAGGGCCGCTGCGCCGTCGTTGACCCCGGAGGCGTTGCCCGCCGTGACTGTGCCGTCCTCGTGGACGACGGGCCGCAGCCGGCTCAGCGACTCCATCGAGGTCTCGCGGGGATGCTCGTCGGCGTCGACCAGCACGGCGTCGCCGCGCCGTTGCGGCACCGGAACCGCGACGACCTCCTGCGCCAGCCGCCCGCTGGCCATGGCTTTGGCGGCACGCTCCTGGCTGCGCAGGGCGAAGGCGTCCTGGTCTACCCGGCTGACATCATGCTCGACCGCGACGTTCTCCGCGGTCTCCGGCATCGAGTCGGTGCCATAGGCCGCCTTCAGAGCGGCGTTGACGAGGCGCCACCCGATCGTGGTGTCGAAGACCTGGGCCTGGCCGCGGTCGTACGGCGACTGGGCCTTCGGAATGACGAAGGGGGCGCGGGACATCGACTCCACACCGCCGGCCACCACGACGTCGGCGTCGCCGGACACGACGGTTCGCGCCGCGTAGCCCAGAGCGTCCATCCCGGACCCGCACAGCCGGTTGACCGTCACGCCCGGGACCGTCTCGGGCCAGCCGGCAAGCAGAACCGCCATCCGGGCCACGTTGCGGTTGTCCTCGCCGGCCTGGTTGGCGCAGCCGAGGACGACCTCCTCGACGGCCTCGGCACCCACCTGCGGATGCCTGGCGATCAGCTCGCGCAGGACGTGGGCGGCGAGGTCGTCGGGCCGGACGGACGCCAGTGCGCCGCCGTAGCGCCCGATCGGAGTCCGAACCCCGTCGACGAGATACGCGTGGACCATGGCGGCTCACCTTCCAACGGCGCTCGTGTGCGGCAGCCTTGCCGACAGCAGAACGGCTTCGATCACGGCTGGGATTCCTCGGCGAGCGTTCCGGCGATTTGACGCGAGCGTCCCCGGAACTCGGCGACGAGCTCCCCGCGGCCTTCCTCGGTGAACGCCGCGCCGTCGGAGTCGCCGGCCGGCACCGTGGTGACCGTGACGTCGTAGATGCCGTTGCGGCCGAACCTGGTTCGCTCGACCGCCTGGGCCACCAGCACGTCGTCGAGCCGGGCGGGCGCGACGAACACGATGTCGCAGGCCTGTGCGACCGTGGTGCGGTTGTAGGAGTTGCACGCGAAGGCGAATGCTGAGTCAGCCAGCGCGAACACTAGTCCGCCGTGGCAGATGGCGTGCCCGTTGACCATGTCGCCGCGGACCCGCATCGACATCCGTGCGTAACCCGGCCGTATCTCGTCCAGCGTCATCCCCAGCGACTGCGATGCCGCGTCCGCGGCCCACATTGCGGCGGCAGACCGCTCGGCCATGGTCTGAGGGTCAGACACCGCGGAGCCTTCTGTCTGACGCCTGCTCGCGTAGCGCGCGACGGGACGCCGGGGGCCGCCGGGTGGAGCCCGGCGTGTACGTGACGTCCTCCGTCGGTCGGAACCGCATGGCGGACCAGGTGTCGTCGACCGACACCTGGGCGATGCCGTCCCACCCGACGGACACGAGCGGTTCCCAGCCACGATCGCGTTTGAGGTCGCTGTGCACCGGACCGCTGAGCTTGGGATAGGCGATCCAGAGGACACCGCCGTCGCGCAGGGCGCTGAGCGCTCGCGGCGTACCCCGGGCGACTGCGTCCTGGTCCGCTGCGAACAGGTGGACGCCGTCGTAGCGCACACCGTGGGCGGGTTCGGTGTCCACGACCACCCCGTCCGGGCGTGGATCGAGGCTGTCGATGTATCGGGACGGTGCGTCGAGAACCAGAATCCGCTGGTCGGCCCGGATCAGAAGCCGTTGCGCGAGCGGACGAGCCATCGCATTCACCTCCGGTACGCGCGGGCCCACGCAGGAAGCTGAGCGTAGCTCTGCCCGGTCCTCCGGCGGAGTGTCCGGGCTGCAAGGCATGTGACACAGTAGGAGCAGCACTGTGTGTTGACTGTTACATCCCCGGTTGCGTCGGAGGTCGCCGTGTCGGTCGCTGAGCTCGTGTCCCGTCATCAGCGCACGCTCGACGACGCTCTCGCGGCGATCCGGACCCGGGCCTACTACTCCGCCTACCCGGAGTCGCCCAGCCCGCGGGTGTACGGCGAGTCGGCTGCAGCGCAGGGTCTGGCGGCCTACCAGGCCTGGCTCGGCTCCGACTTCCCGATCGACACCCCCGGCGCCGCCGGTCTGGTCGCGACCGAACGCAGCCCGTATGGCCCGGAGCTCGCAGTTCGCTACCCGCGCGTCCAGCCCGACCAGGCGGCGCTCGACGCGTTGCTCGGCGCGGCTCAGGAGGCGATGCCGGCGTGGCGGGAAGCCGGACCTGCCGCACGGGCTGCCGTATGTCTCGAGATCCTGGCTCGCCTGCATGCTCGGATCTTCGAACTCGCGAACGCGGTTCAACACACGTCGGGCCAGGCTTTCGTCATGGCCTTCCAGGCCGGCGGTGCTCATGCGCTCGACCGCGCCCTCGAGGCCGTCGCTTACGCCCATGAGGAACAGGCCCGGACACCGGCCACGGCCACCTGGGAGAAGCCGGCGGGTAAGGGCGAGCCGCTGCGGATGGCCAAGACCTTCCACGTCGTACCCCGCGGGGTGGCCCTGGTGATCGGGTGCAACACGTTCCCGACGTGGAACTCGTGGCCAGGCCTGTTCGCGTCGCTGGCGACGGGCAACGCCGTTGTCGTCAAGCCGCACCCTCGTGCCGTGCTCCCGCTCGCGATCACCGTGCACGTGGCCCGCGAGGTGTTGGCCGAGCAGGGCTTCGACCCGGACCTCGTGACGCTTGCCGCAGAAGACCCCGACGGTCGGATCGCGGCGGCGCTCGCCGTCCGACCCGAGGTCCGGATCGTCGACTACACCGGATCGAGCGAGTTCGGCCGCTGGCTCGAGGACAACGCACGCCAGGCGGTCGTCTTCACGGAGAAGTCAGGAGTCAACACCGTCGTCGTCGATTCCACCGACGACTTCGCGGGGATGTGCCGAAACCTGGCGTTCTCGCTCAGCCTCTACACCGGCCAGATGTGCACCGCGCCGCAGAACATCTACGTGCCGCGCGAGGGCATCGCCACCGACAAGGGCCACAAGTCCTTCGCCGAGGTGGGAGAGGGTCTCGCGGCCGCCGTCGATGCACTGCTCGGCGATGACGCCAGGGCCGTCGAATTGTTGGGCGCCGTCGTGAATCCCGGCGTCCTCGAGCGTCTCAACGCTGCTCCGGACGCCGGCCGGGTGGTGCTCGCGTCACGCACGATCGAACACCCCGCGTGGCCGGACGCCACGGTGCGTACGCCGACGATCATCGCGCTGGACTCGTCCGACTCCGCCATCTACACGACCGAGTGCTTCGGGCCGGTGTCGTACCTGATAGCCACTGACTCCACCGAGGCGTCCCTCGACCTGTTCCGTGACACCGTTCGCGCTCAAGGCGCGATGACCGCCGCCGTCTACTCGGCCGACGAGAAGGTGGTCGACGCCGCCGAGCAAGCCGCCATCGAGGCCGGCGTCGCGCTGTCGGTCAATCTCACCCGCGGCGTGTTCGTGAACCAGTCGGCGGCGTTCTCGGACTTCCACGGCACCGGAGCCAACCCCGCCGCCAACGCGGCGTTCACGGACGGCGCGTATGTCGCGGGGCGATTCCGCATCGTCCAGTCCCGCCGGCACGTCGCCCCCGGGTTGAACGCGTAGCGAACGCGACTCTCGCCCGGTCGGCTGCGATGCTGGATCGGCCAGCCTCCTGACAGGAGTCTCCGGATCGTCGAGTGGTAGCGCTCTCACCGGACAAATGCGGACACTCGGTGCGCGTGACCGAATCGTTATGGCGTAGGTACCCGAGCGGTCTTGCCAATGCCTTTCGTAAACGTTTTCGTTCGAAGTCAACCGGGACGCGGGCCGCAAGCGTCCGGACCGGGGGAACCATCGGAGGAGGCGGGCCAGCATGGCCAACAGCACCACCAGACGCGGTATCAGCGCGGTCACCCTCGCCCTGGGGCTGTCGCTCGTCCTCGCAGCGTGCGGCGGCGACGACGGCGGTGACGGCGACGGCGGTGACGGCGGCGACGAAACCACGGGCCTGGGCGCCGGCGCTGACTGTGATGCCTTGGTAGCGGAGTACGGGGACCTCGCCGATACCGAGATCACCATGTACAGCACGATCATCGCGCCCGAGGACGAGCCACTCGAGGCGTCGTTCGACAAATTCGAGGAGTGCACGGGCGCCACGGTGATCTACGAGGGGTCCGACGAGTTCGAGGCCCAGCTGCCGGTCCGCGTCGAGGGCGGCAACCCGCCCGACATGGCGATCCTGCCGCAACCCGGCCTGCTCCGCACGTTGGTCGAGGACTACCCCGACGCCGTCGTGCCTGCTCCCGAACAGGTGGAGGCGAACGTCGACCAGTTCTTCTCGCCGGACTGGAAGGCGTACGGAACGGTCGACGGGACCTTCTACGCCGCGCCGTTCGGCGCCAACGTCAAGTCGTTCGTGTGGTACTCCCCGACGGCGTTCGCCGACGCGGGTTACGAGGTTCCCGAGACCTGGGACGAGATGCTCGCCCTGTCCGACCAGATCGTGGCCGATGGCGGCAAGCCGTGGTGCGCCGGCGTCGGCTCGGGTGAGGCCACGGGCTGGCCTGCGACCGACTGGGTCGAGGACGTGGTTCTCCGTACCGCCGGTCCTGATGTCTACGACCAGTGGTACACGCACGAGATTCCGTTCAACGACCCGCAGATCATCGAGGCCATCGACACGGTCGGCGAGATCCTCAAGAACGAGGACTACGTCAACGGTGGTCTGGGCGACGTCGCCAGCATCGCGACCACGCGGTTCGAGGACGGTGGCTTGCCGATCACGCTGGGCCAGTGCTACATGCACCGGCAGGCTTCGTTCTACGCGGCCAACTGGCCCGAGGGCACCGAGGTCGCCGAGGACGGCGACATCTTCGCCTTCTACCTGCCGCCGATCGATGAGGCGCAAGGCAAGCCGGTGCTCGGTGGCGGCGAGTTCGTCGCCGCGTTCTCCGACCGCCCGGAGGTCCAGGCGTTCCAGGCCTACATGGCCACAGCCGACTGGCACAACGAGCGGGCGTCGGGGCCGAACTTCGTGTCGGCGAACCTCGAGGTTCCGCTGGACGCCTACGACAGCCCGATCAACCGACTGTCCGCAGAGATCCTGCAGGACGAGAACGCCGTGTTCCGCTTCGACGCCTCGGACCTGATGCCCGGAGCGGTGGGAACGGGATCGTTCTGGACCGGGATGGTCGACTGGCTGACCGGCGCCAGCACCCATGAGGTCGCGGACGCCATCGAGAACTCCTGGCCGTAGGTCGGGAGATCTGGCTGCGGGCAGGGCCGCGCTCTCTGCACGGCCCTGCCCGCATCTCACGTTGCTCGACGCTCTAGCCCGGTCGCCTTCTGACCGGCATCCTTGGTCTACGACCGGAGGGTGAGGCCACATGGAAAATCTCGGGAAGTTCGGCCTGATGGTGTTCGCCGTCGCGCTGTTCGCCGCGGTGATGGGTGTGGTTCTGCTGGTGGTGGGGCGAGCCCGCGGGCGCTCCGACCTGGTCGCGTCGCTGGCGTTCGTGCTCCCGGCGTTCCTGATGCTGGCGATCGGGCTGCTCTACCCGGCCATTCGGACGATCTACCAGTCCTTCTTCGACCGCAGGACGGAGAACTTCGTCGGCCTCGACAACTACGAGACGATCGTGACCAATCCGGCACTGGTCACGGTGCTCCAGAACACGTTCCTCTGGGTCGTGATCACGCCGATCGTCGCAACGTTCATCGGCCTCGTCTATGCTGTGCTGGTCGACCGGGCCCGGATAGAGGCGGTTGCCAAGGCCCTGATCTTCCTGCCGCTGGCGATCTCGCTGGTCGGTGCGTCGATCATCTGGCGGTTCGTCTACGAGTACCGGCCCGACCAGCAGGGCGTCGACCAGATCGGGATCGCCAACCAGGTACTCGTCTGGCTAGGTTTCGAGCCGCACCAGTTCCTGCTCGGGTGGCCATCGAACACGATCTTTTTGATCGTGGTCTTGATCTGGGTCCAGGCCGGATTCGCGATGACCGTGCTCTCAGCGGCGATCAAGGCCATCCCGGCCGACATCACCGAGGCCGCACGACTCGACGGTCTGGCCGGCACGAAGATGTTCCGCTACATCACCGTGCCGAGCATCCGCCCCGCTCTGATCGTCGTGCTGACCACGATCACTATCGGCACGCTCAAGGTGTTCGACATCGTGCGGACCATGACGGGCGGCCAGTTCGACACCAGCGTCGTCGCCAACGAGTTCTACGTGCAGAGCTTCAGGCAGGGCGAACGTGGTCTCGGCTCAGCGCTAGCCGTCGTGCTGTTCGTTCTGGTGATACCGATCGTCATCTACAACGTCCGGCAGTTGCGGAAGGCGGGGGAGTACCGATGAGTGCTGCGATCACCACTCCGGAGGCCCGCGCTGAACTGGCCGGCGTCGGTGCCGAAACGATCGCGGGCCGGGCCAAGAAGCGGCTTACTTCGCCGTGGGCGTCTTTCTTCGCGATCGTGATCGCCATCCTCTGGACGATCCCGACGTTCGGGCTGTTCCTCTCGTCCTTCCGGCCCGAGATCGCCATCAAGACGACGGGCTGGTGGACCTGGTTCACCAACCCGGAGGTCACCTTTGACAACTACCAGGAGGTGCTCTTCGGCGGCGACACCGAGCTCGCGACCTACTTCGTGAACTCGTTCGTCATCACGATCCCGTCGGTGATCATCCCACTGACGATCGCCAGCCTGGCCGCATACGGCTTCGCCTGGATGCGGTTCCCGTTCCGCGACACGATTTTCGTGGCGGTGTTCGCCCTGCAGATCGTGCCCATCCAGGTTGCGCTGATTCCGCTGCTCCAGCTCTACGTCAACCCGCCGTTGGGCCTGCCGAGCGTCGCGGGCACCTTCTGGACCGTTTGGCTGTCGCACTCGATCTTTGCCCTGCCGCTGGCGATCTTCCTGCTGCACAACTTCATGAAGGAAGTCCCGCGCGAGCTGATCGAGGCGGCCCGCGTCGACGGTGCCGGCCACGTCACGATCTTCTCCCGGATAATGCTGCCGCTCGTCATGCCGGCGATCGCGGCGTTCGGCATCTTCCAGTTCCTCTGGGTGTGGAACGACCTGTTGGTGGCGTTGGTCTTCGCGGGCGGCACCCAAGACGTGGCTCCGTTGACCGTCCGGTTGGCCGAGCTACAGGGCAACCGTGGCGGCGACTGGCATCTGCTGTCGGCCGGCGCATTCGTCTCGATCATCGTCCCGGTCATCGTGTTCCTCGCCCTGCAGCGGTACTTCGTCCGCGGACTGCTCGCGGGGAGCGTGAAGGGTTAGAGGACGGGGCCGCGGGGCGCACCGATGAGCAGCATCACCGACGTCGCCGCCAAGGCCGGGGTGTCGGTCGCCACGGTGTCGCGTGCGTTGCGTGACCTTCCCGGGGTTGCGGCTGCCACCCGTGAGGTCGTGCGATCGGCGGCCGCAGAGCTCGCGTACGTGCCCTCGCCGAGTGCCGCTGGGCTGCCGACCGGGCGCACCCACACGGTGGGGGTTGTGGTGCCCTGGCTCGGCCGGTGGTTCTTCACCTCGCTCATCGACGGCGCTCAGCAGGTTCTCGTCGAGAACGAGTACGACGTCCTGCTCTACGACGTCGGTGGTACCGACGAGGCCGATCGCCGCATCTTGGACACGAAGCTGCTGAGCAAGCGGGTCGATGCCCTTCTGGTGCTGAGCGTGCCGTTGACCATTCACGAGGTGACGGCCTTGAAGAAGCTGCATCGCCCGGTCGTGGTCGTCGGGCCGACCGTGCCCGGCTTGTCCTGCGTACGAATCGACGATGTCGAGGCGGGTTATCTCGCCACTCGGCACCTGCTCCAACTCGGGCACCGGCGGATCGCCTTCGTCGGCGGCGACCCGACCGACCAGTTCGGCTTCCCGGTCGCGCCCGACCGCCAGCTCGGCTACGAACGGGCTCTCCGCACCTGCGGGATCGAGCCCGACCCCTGCCTGGTGGTGCCCGCCGCGTTCACCGTGGACGGCGGGATGATCGCGGCCACCGACCTGGTCGCGCGACCGAACCGGCCCTCCGCCGTGGTGGCGTGGTCGGACGAGATCGCGATGGGCGTGCTGTACGCCCTGCGCCGGACCGGATTACGGGTGCCGCAGGACGTCTCGGTCATCGGCGTCGACGACCACGATCTGTCCCGCCTGTTCGACCTGACGACCGTGGCGCAACCGGTGCGTGAACAGGGCAGGGTCGCGGCCGGCCTGCTGGTCGAGCGGCTCATGCAGGCCGGCGCGATCGACGGGCAGGTGGCGTCGGTGACGGTGCCGATCCGCCTCGTCGTCCGGGCGACGACCGGCCCACCGCCCCCGATCTGATCCGAGCTCAGCTGGGCGGCGATTTCGTGTGTGGGCCGGGTGCCGGTAAGATCGACAGCAGCCACGGCCTCGCTGTGAACCCAGCGGGGCCGTCTCAGTGCCCGGTATCCGGACGTGGAACGTCCAGGGGATGGTCGGGTACGTGCGCCTCTTGGCTCACCGTGCGCCGCATCCGCGGCCTGCGTCCGGGCGCGCCCAGCGTCCGACCACCGGAGCACCTGCATGCCGTTCGACCAGTCCAGTCTGCCCACCGACCGCCAGGGCCGCCGGCCTGACCGCCGGGACGACCGTCGCGGTGCGCGTCGGTCCGCCCGACCGTACGCGAAGCGCCGCCCGCACGGCGCCCGCGACGGACGACCCTCGGGCGGTCCCCGCGACCGCCGGGCGGCCGACCCGGCCCGCGCCGCCGCGATCGAGGCGTTCGACGTCACGACCTCCGCCTTCCCTGCGCTCGGCGTTGCCGACCTGGTGGTGAAGCTGCTCGGAGTCGACGGGATCACCACGCCGACGCCGGTCCAGGCCGCCGTCATCCCCGACGCGATGGCCGGGCGCGACGTCCTCGGTCGCGCCCGTACCGGTTCGGGCAAGACGCTCGCGTTCGGCCTGCCGATCCTGGCCCGCCTGGCAGGTACGCGCAGTCGTCCGAACCACCCTCGCGCCATGATCATCGTCCCGACCCGGGAGCTGGCCGGCCAGGTCACATCCGCGATCGAGCCACTGGCCGAGGCGCTGGGACTGCGGATGGTCACGGTCTACGGCGGAACGCCGTACGACCGCCAGATCCGCCGGCTCTCGCAGGGCGTCGACATCGTCGTGGCAACCCCCGGCCGCCTCGACGACCTGGTCCGACGTGGCACCTGTCGCCTCGACGACGTCGAGATCGTGACCCTGGACGAGGCCGACCACCTGTGCGACCTGGGCTTCTACCCGGTCGTGTCCGACCTGCTCGCCGCCACTCCGCCGGGCGGCCAGCGACTGTTGCTCTCGGCCACGCTCGACGGAGACGTCGACCGGCTGGTCCGTCGGCACCTCGCCGACCCGGCCCGGCACGAGGTCGACTCCGACCGGGGGTCGGTCACCGAGATGGAGCACCACGTCCTCGTCGTCGGAGCCCACAGCAAGCTCGAGGTGACGACCCAGCTGGTGCGGGCCAATCCGCGGAGCATCGTGTTCACCCGCACGAAGGGCGGTGCCACCCGGCTGGCGGAGAACCTTGAGGACGCCGGCGTGTCCGCCGTCGACCTGCACGGGGACCTCTCCCAGCGGGTGCGCGAACGCAACCTCGACAGGTTCCGGACCGGGCGGGCCCAGGTCGTGGTCGCCACTGATGTCGCCGCCCGCGGCATCCACGTCGACGGCGTCGGACTCGTCGTGCACTACGACCCCGCCGGCGAGCCCAAGTCGTACCTGCACCGTTCCGGGCGTACCGCGCGGAACGGTGCGTCAGGGGCCGTCGTCACCGTCGCGATGCCGGGCCAGGCCCGGGCGATGACCGGACTGCACAAGCGCGCGGGCGTCGAGGCCAAGCACCTCGACGCGCGATCCATCGACGGTCCGCTCACGGCCAATGCGTTAGCTACAGCACCTGCCATGACGCCGACGACACCCTCGCGCGGCAGCCGCCCCGGCCCCAGACAGGGCGTTCCCGGCCGGTCGGGCCGCGGCTACGGGAAACCTCGAGGCGGCGACCGCGACCGCCGGCGTGGCCGTCGCGCCGTGCGCTGACACCATGGCCGCCCGGAAGGCTGCCTTCTGCCCGGTTGTGAAGATCGTCGTGAAGATGGGACACGCTCGCGCTCCTGCTCGAAGCTGCACGACGATCTTCACGACGAGCTGGCCGACGCCTCAGGGCGAAGATC
>Ga0193739_1000283_pt1 | contig 14420 bp, 10 predicted proteins | sample L2a2metaG_FD_144926 | JGI IMG/M metagenome (GOLD analysis project Ga0193739, IMG submission 144926) | Soil microbial communities from a riparian zone of the East river system, Colorado, United States - L2a2 | ecosystem: Environmental > Terrestrial > Soil > Riparian zone | place: USA: East River...
ATTCTGGCAGCTGTACGGAAAGGTGCCGGCGGTGTTGAACGTCCGCTGATAGGTCCCCGCCGGGCTGGTCCCGGGCGTGCAATAAGGATCATAGGGATCACAAGTGCCGGTTCCGGCGGGTGAGACGGGGCCACTGTTCCAGACGGCTGGCGTCTGGTCGCTCGTCGCCGTGTGGGACACCTTGCCGTTGTTGGTCCACTTCACGGTGGTGCCGACCGTGATCGTCAGCGGTGCTGGCGAGAACGCATAGGGCGCCGAGCCGGTGTTGTCGGTCATGCTGACGTTCGCTACCGGGCCGACGGGTGGGGGCGGCGGCGGCGGTGCAGGCGGTGGAGTTGGTGAGGACGACGTGGAGCCAGAGCCGCTGCAGGCGGCGATGAACGCGAGGAACAAGCCGTAACGGACGCGCATGATCCCTCCGGTTGGATGCTCGTTGCTCAAACATTCGCCCGGCGGATTGGAAAATGGAAGGCTGGACGGATACGGCCGGGCCTAACTCTCCGGCCGAAACAGGGCGGAAAGCCGCCGTAGGAACCCTCCCAGCGCGCTGGATACCGCGGCACGGAATGCGTCGGCGGAGTGAAACCGCTCAGTCGGATCGCTGCGCAACGCGCGCCGCAGCACCTCTTCGAGCTCGCGCGGCACGTCGCGGCGCTCTGCAGACAGCGGCGGCACGTCATCGATCGTCTGGCGGGCGAGAATCTGCTCCGGCGTCTTGCCGCCGAACGGCGGCCGGCCCAACAACGCGAAGTACGCCACGGCGCTCAGGGAGTACAAGTCGGCGCGCTGGTCGACACGCTCACCCAGCAGTTGCTCCGGGGCGGCGAACTGCGGCGTGCCGCTACGGGAGGTCGCGCCACCAAAGCGGGCGCCGCCGCGCAGCGCCAGCGCCAGCCCGAAGTCCGTGATGCGAAGCCGGCCGTCCGGCTCGATCAGCATATTTTCCGGCTTCAAGTCGCGGTGGATGAGTCCCACGCTGTGCGCGTGTTCGAGTGCCGAAAGACCCTCGCTGAGCAGGCGCTCCGTCTGCTCCAGCGAGAAATTGCCGTGACGCTGAATCACTTGTGCGAGGTTCGAGCCGGGGACGTACTCCATCGAGTACCAGGTGAGGCCGGCGCGGCCCATAATGTCGTAGATGCTCACGATGTTGGGATGGCGCAGCCGCGCCGCGAGCTGGGCCTCGCGCCGGAAGCGCTCCGTGACGCCTGGATCCGCCGTGAGCGATGGATGCAGGACTTTGATCGCCGCATCGCGCTCGAGCGCCAGATCACGGGCGCGGTACACGCGCCCGAATCCACCCGTGCCGATTTCCTCCAGCAACTCGTAGTCGTCGCCCAGCGCGCGCCGCAGGCGGCGCTCGAATCCGGACTCGGTGATGGCGGGTGCCGCGGCGGGCACCTGGAACGTGCCTGCGTCGCTGACAAAATCCTCGAGCATCTCCGTCGCCGTGTAGTAGCGGTCTTTGGGGACGCGCGACAGCGCGCGCACGATCACACGCTCCACGGCCGCGGGAATCGTCTGGCGCAGCTGCCGGGGCGGGACGATCCGGGAGGGATCGAGATCGGGCGCGTGGCCCGTGAGCGCCGTGTAGATGTTCGCGGTCACGGTATACACGTCGCTCGCAGGCTCGCCCGCCTCGCCGGCCCGTACCTCGGGGGCCATGAAGGCCGCGCTGGCGTCGTCCGTCGGCATCGGCTCGAGGTAGGGCAGGCACCAGTTGGAGTATCGCAAATCGGTAATGACGCCCTGGCCTCCCGTGTTGATCATCAGCGTCGAGGGCACGACCCGCCGCATGATGATGCCGCGCGCGTGCGCATGCTCGAGTGCCGACAGGAGATCGCGGATCAGCGACATGGACTGCGGGATGGGGCGCGGTCCGCGCCGCAACGCATCCGCGAGGCTTTCGCCTTCAATCCAGTTGGCGGTCCGGTAGGCGAACGTCCCGATCTCACTGGCGGCGTACGCGTGACGGATCGCCGGGTGGTCGAGTGCGGCGAGCGTTTCGGTCTCCCGCAGAAACCACGCGCGGCCCGGCGTGTCGGCCGTGAGATGCACGCGGATCGCGACGTGACGCTTCAACACGCGGTCCCAGGCGTGATAGAGTGCGCGCTCCGATGAGAGTGCCACGAGATTGTCGAGACGGAACGCCGGCTCGAGCGCGCGCAGCGCGTCATCGAGCAAGCCGGCAGGGGGCGTCCCGGGAGGCGGCGCGGTCGTGACGGACGTCACATGCGGTACGGGTGAGCCGCGATCAGGAGTGCGCACGGGCGCGTAATCTAGTCAGTGCAATCGTCTGGCACGAATCACCGGCGGGGCGCAGATTGGTCGCGTGGATGATCGCTCTGAGCTGCGTCATCGGGTCGAGCGTCGCGTGCGGCCCGACCGCCGCTCCGGATTGGATCGGCGCATCACCGATCGACGTCTGCGTCGCACCGCGGTGCTGGTGGAACGCCGGGGACTCGCCGAGCGGCGCAGCCGCGTGGAGCGTCGCTCGCCCAGGCAACGCCGCCATTTGAGGGACCGGCGCGGCTCCGGGCTGACGATCGACGTCAATCGATCCTGACGCGGATCACTCCCCAACCCTCTCGCTCCACGCGCGCGTAGCGCGCATCCCGCAAGTAGACGGTTGTGCCGGTCCCGGCGGTGTCCACCTCGGCCGTCAGAAAACGGGCAAACTGCGCCATCGCACGGCCATCGGCTGTTTCCCGCAGGGCACGCACCACCGCCGGTACGCGCAAATGCCGTGGCAGCGCCCAGTCTGCGCCCGCGATCGTATCGCTGCTCGCATAGATCGCTGCCCACGTGAACGGCCGGCCAATCTCGGTGAGGGCAGCCCAAGATGCGCCGCGGCCGAAGCGACGCTCCGCCGCGCGGCGGATTTCAGCCTTTCGACGTTGGACGGCAACGCCCTGCGCGCCTGAATAAACCGCGAGCAGCAACAGCGCGACCGTCGCCGCGCGCTGTCGTGCAACGGGCCCGACCCAATACCGAAGCCAGCCAACGGCGGCGACAATCCCCGCAACGGCGTATGCCACGAGCACCCAGGGCGCGGCGACGTGACGAGCGTTCACCATGATGAGCGTCATCAATCCACCGACGACCAATGTCCCCGCCAACGGTATCCAGTGCCGGTTGGCGCCCCAAGCCAAGGCCACCAACGGCACGATCCAGAAAAACACATCGGCGCTCGCGACCCAATCCAGGTAGTACCAGGTTGCATTCCACGGAAGAAACGGCCGCCACCCGTAGGAGCCCTGCCAATCCATGAACAGGTGACTCAGCACCGCGACGCCGACGCAGGCGGCAAGCCGTCGCCACGGAGGACGACTCGCCAAGCGCCAGCTTCCGCCGACGAGCAGCGTAAGAACGAGAATCTCCACGAGCGCGCCAACGAGCGAATGCGTGATGCCGCGATGGAGCACGAGGTACTTGTCTGGTGGGCCCGGAAGGCCGATGAGCAGCTCGGTCCAATCAGGGGCGTTAGCGGCCACAGCGCCGATCACTCCGGCCAGCGGCACGTGACGATCGGCGACGGCTCGGCCGAGTGCCGCCCCGACCAGGGCGTGCGCAAGATTGTCCATCCGTACACGATGTGGTGCGACCTCGCGGCGCGTCCAGGGCACCCGTAGTTTCGACCTGTGTCCTACCTCCGTCCCTATGGAGTGACGTTGCTCGCGATGGCGAGCGGCAAACGCTACGAAGCAAAGGGTACGCGCATCCGCCTGGGTCGCGGCCGGGAGTGCGAAGTGCAGCCGGTCGAGACGAGCGACACCATCGTCTCCCGTATCCATGCCGAGCTCACCGTGGGACCTAGTGGCGGGCTCGTGTTACGCGACGCCCAAAGCAAGAACGGCACATTTCTCAACGGCGAACGCATCGTTCAGCCGATGCCGGTTCGTCTCGGTGACAAGATCATGCTGGGCCAGGGGGGGCCGGTCCTGCTCGTGGAAGGCATGGGCACGGCGCCGCAGAAGATCGCTCTCGGGCAGAAGACCGTCATGGGCATGATCAGCGACGCCCTCGCGCAGGCAAAGGAAGAGCGCAAGAAGGGCGGCCGCGGGTCCACGGCGTTCATGAAAGCGATCGCGGGAGAACGCAGACTCCGCTGGCTATCCAGGCTGATGCTGATTCTCGTTCTCTTGCTTGGCGTCGGCGTCTACGGCGTGTACTGGCTCCTGTCGCAACAGCTCGAGCACACCCAGCAGGCACTGCGTACCGCCGAGGATTCATCGCGGGCCGAGAGCGAGCGGTTGCGGCGCGAGCTGGCGGCCGCGCGTGCCGCCGCGCAGCAAGCCCTGGGACAACAACTCGCTCCGTCCCAGGGGCTCATCGACAGCCGGCGACGTGCGGTGACCACGAGCGGAGTCTCACGCCGCGCGCCTCGACGCCAAGATGCGAGCGATACGCGCCACCGACTTCGCGGGGATGGCTCAGGAGAACCAGGCAGCGGTGGGGTTGATCACCGTCGCGTTAGGAGGCGATCGCTACGACGGCACCGGCTTTGTCATCAGCCCCGACGGGTACATGCTGACGAACTGGCACGTCGTCGCGGACTCGGCGCATGCCGCGCCGGACACCGTGTGGGTGACGATGGCCGATCAGTCCGTCGGCCGTCACGCCGACGTCATCGCGGCGTCGCGCGATCGCGACATCGCCCTCATCAAGATCCGTGGCTATCAGGGGGGGCACCTGACCGCGATCGACTGGGGTGGCACGAAGGCCCGCCAAGGTGGGCCTGCGGCGCTGATCGGCTATCCGGCTGGCTGTGCTGGCCGTGGATGCGCAGCCGCTGCGCTTCAGCCTGGCGCCGACGCCAACGGGGATCGGACGCTCGGATCTGGAAATCCGGCTCACGCCGAGGTTTTAGCGACCTCGTGGAGCATGCTTTCCAGCTTCGCGAAGTCGTAGGGCTTCACCAGCGAGGGGACGCCTGAGTCACGCAGCAACGTCGAGGTGTCGGCCGCGAACGTATCACCGGTCGTGAATACCAGGCGCTTGACCATTGTGGGATGCTCGCGCCGTAACCGCTCCAGAAACTCTCCCCCGCTCATCCCGGGCATTCGGACATCCGACACGATCACGTCGAACCGCTCGCGCCGCAGCACGCGCAGGGCGTCGCTGCCATCTTCCACCGCGATCGCGTGCATGCCGCGTCGTTTCAGAAAACTCAGCACGGCCCGTCGCAGGCCTTCCTCATCGTCGATCAACAGCACCGACAGCGCGCCATCCGGTGCCCGCGCCTCTTCCGGAATGGGCATCGGGGCGGGTGTGGTCCGCTGACGCGTGCGGGCGTCCCGCATCAATTCCACGGTGAACGTGGCCCCGTGCCCCGGAACGGACTGAACGGAGATGCGGCCGCCGTGATCGTGGACGATGCCGTAGCAAATGGACAGACCGAGGCCCGTCCCTGACCCCTCCGGCTTTGTAGTGAAGAAGGGGTCGAAGATTTTTTCCTGAATATCGATGGGGATTCCGGGGCCGGTATCGCTGACTTCCAGCAGGACGCGGTCCTCGCCGGTCGCCGCGGTTCGAATGGTGATGTTGCGCCGGTCCGAGGTCCCCGTGAGCGCCTGCTCGGCATTGATCAACAGGTTGAGCAACATCTGCTGCATCTCCGAGCCATTGGCCCACGCCTTCGGGCTTTCGTCGTCCAGCTCGAGATTCACTGTGATGTTCAGTGTCGTCAGATGATAGGAGCGGAGCGCATAGGTGCGGCGGATGGTCTCGTTCAAGTCGACCAGGGTCCGCTCCTTGCTGCCCGCCCGCGCGAACGCGAGCAGGTTCGAGGTGATACGGCCGATGCGCGTCGCCTCGTCGTACATCATTTGCACCGTCTCCCGTTGGTCCGCCCCCAGCTGGTCGAGCAGCAGGGTCTGCGCGAATCCCGAAATGATCGCCGCGGGATTGTTGATCTCGTGCGCGACGCCGCTCACGAGCTGCCCCATGGCCGCCAGCTTCTCCGCCTGTTGCAATTGGGTCTGCGCCCGGCGCTGCTCCGTAATGTCGCGGGTGAGCGCGAGGACTTTGGGGATGCGGCCGCCTTCGCGAACGGGGGCGAAGAGCACCTGGCCGGTGCCGTCGGTGCCGTCTGGCCGCTGAAACGGCACTTCAAAACGGCGCAGCTCGCCGTCAAAGGCGGCGGCGAGATGCTCGCGGGCAACCCGCAATCCCGTCGCGTCGAGCCATCCGAACGCCGTCCGTTTCCCGCTGTGCTTGCTATCGGCGGGATCGCGAGAGGCATTGACGAGCGTCCGGCCGGCGTGGTTCTCGTCGAGCACGTGGCCGTCGCGGTCCACGACGCTGATCGCGTCCGGGACGGCTTCCATGAGCAGGCGGAGATTGCGTTCGGCCGACGCGGTCGCACCGAGGGCGCTCATGAGGGTGCGCGTCTGATTGGCAACCTCATTCTCCAGCAGCCGAGCGTACCGCCGATGGACGCCGAGCGAGTACACGACCCAGGCGGCGATGATCGCCAGCGAGACGCCAAGGACGAGGCGGGTGCGCAGGCTGGTTCCCTCGAAGGCGTGCAGCAATACGATCGCCACCAGCGCAACGACGGCGATGCTGATCACCACACGGACGGGCCGACTCAGCTGCATCATCTCAGGAGACCCCACGCCTAAATTATCCGCATTATGTTTGCCCGCCAATGAATCTCCTCGGCTGGATGCGCGCTCCAGAGGAATCGCTCGCGCAATGGGATGAGCACGTCGCACTGGCGGCCGCGGCAGAAGCTGCCGGGCTGCAGCGCACACTGGTATGCGGGATGGGGGGGTCGAGTCTCGTCGCCGACGTGCTCGCCGAGACGTTCGGCGCGCGCCGTCTCCACGTGCTGGACAGCACCAACCCGGCCGCGGTTCGAGCGGCGGGGCAGGACCCCGACCTCGCGCGCACGCTGTTCGTCATTTCGAGCAAGTCGGGCAATACCGGCGAAACGCTCGCGTTCTGTCACTACTTCGCGGCACGGGCGCGTCCCGAGCAATTCATCGCGATCACCGAAACGGGCAGTCCGCTCGACGTGCTCGCGCGCCAGCAGGGCTTCCGGGCGGTCCTCCCGCATCCGCCCGATGTGGGCGGGCGCTATTCCGCGCTGACGGCGATCGGCATGCTGCCAGCCGCACTCGGGGGAATCGACGGGCGCACCTTGCTCGAGCGAACGCGCGGCGTAGACATCGCAGCGGCGAAGGCACTGGGGGTGAAGATCGCCGACAACGCCAAGGCGGGACGGGACAAGCTGTGCCTGACGCCACCCGGTCCCGTCGCCGCGCTGGCGTATTGGATCGAGCAGCTCATCGCCGAAAGCTCCGGGAAGGATGGGCGAGGCGTCGTGCCGATTGTCCAGGATCCGGCGGGCGGGACTTTGGCGGACATGCAATCGATCGGCCCTGACGCGTTCTCGGCCGATCCACGCGATGTCGGCGCCGAATTCCTGCGCTGGGAATACGCCACGGTCGCGTTGTGCGAACGGCTCGGCGTCAACGCGTTCGATCAGCCCGACGTCGAGGAGGCAAAACGGCTCGCGCGCGCGGAATTGGGTGACGGTGGAGGGGCGCAGCCTGCTGCGCCCCTACCCACACTATCGCCTGCGGAACTCCGTCGCAGCGTCCGACCAGGTGATTACCTCGCCATCCTCGCCTACGTGCCTCCCACTCCCGAGCTGTTCGCCAGGCTCCAGGAGCTGCGGGCTGCGTGGGGCCGGGCCTTGGGATGCGCAACGACGCTCGGCATCGGCCCGCGCTATCTCCACTCCACCGGTCAGCTCCACAAGGGCGGTCCCGCTAACGGATTGTTTCTCGTGATCACGACCGACATCGCCGAGGACATCGCCATTCCCGAGATGGGGTGGACGTTTGGCGAGCTGCATCATGCGCAGGCGCGCGGCGACGTGCGGGCGCTGCTCGCGCGTGGACGGCGCGTGGCGCATGTCCACCTCTCGAATCCCGCGCAGCTCGCGCCGCTGTATCCGTGACGGCGTTCATCTTTCATCTCATCGCGCACACGCACTGGGACCGCGAGTGGTACCTCCCACGCGCGGCGTTTCATGCACGTCTGATCACGATGTTCGACGACCTGATCGAGCGGCTGCATGCCGATGCGGCATTCCGGACGTTCCTGCTCGATGGCCAGACGGTGCTGGTCGAGGACTACCTGCGGGTGCGGCCCGAGCGCGAGAACGACGTCAAAGCGCTCGTGAAAACGGGACGCCTTCAGGTCGGGCCCTGGTACGTCCTCGCCGATGAGCTGATTCCGTCAGGCGAGTCGTTGATCCGCAACTTGCTGCTCGGGGCGGCGGACGCGGATCGCCTGGGTGGACGGTTGGACGTTGTGTACTCTCCCGATGCGTTCGGTCACCCCGGCGTGCTGCCCGCCCTCGCGCGCGAGTTCGGAATGAAGTTCGGTGTCTTGTGGCGCGGTCTGGGAGGAGAGAAGGACTTCGTTCGCTGGCGAGGCACCGATGGTAGGGACATTCTGCTCTGGCACTTGCCGCCGGATGGTTACGAGATCGGCGCCGCATTGCCGGGCGCCGGTGCACGCCTGCCCGACATTTGGACGCGCGTACGCGCGACCCTCGTCGAGCGCGCCGCTGGGAAACATATCCCGCTGTTCGTGGGCGCCGATCATCACGCGCCCCATCCCGCGCTCGCGCGCCTGCGCGACCTCCTTGCCGACCTCGAGCCTGCCAGCGCGTTCCGCGTCTCCCGCCTGGACGAGTTCTTTCAAGCGGCCGAGAGCACGCCGGCGCGAGCGGTGGCCGGTGAGCTGCGATGGTCGTACGGCTACACCTGGACGCTGCAAGGCGTGCACGGTACTCGCGCGCCGCTCAAACGCCGGCACGGGCAGGTCGAGCTCTGGCTGGAGCGGCTCGCGGAGCCGCTCGTTTCACTCGCCCGGCTCGCGTCAATGGGGGCCGCGGGAAGCCGCGACCGCCGGCCTGTGCTCGACACTGCGTGGCGGACGCTCGTGCGGACGCAATTCCACGACACGATCGCCGGCTGCACCGCGGACGTAGTCGCGGACGCGGCGGAGCACCGCCTTGCGGAGGTCGCGGCGTACGCGGCTGAGCTGACGCGGAGCGGGCTTCAGGAATTAGCCGGCTACGATCCCGACGTGTCCCGCGAGCGCGCGGAGGGGGCGGAGCCGGCCTTGGTCCTCTGGAATCCGGCGGCGCGTCCTCGCGGCGGAGTGACGGTGGCCGATGTCGCGATGTTCCGCCGCGATGTGCTGGTGGGACCTCCGCCCACGGACGGACCCACGACACGCCACGGGCCGGGCTACCGGCCTTTCGCGCTTTATGGTCCGGACGGACGAGCGCTTCCCGTTCAGGTGCTGGCACAGCGCGTTACCCACGAGCGCCGCGACGCGACGCGTCATTATCCCGATCAGGACGAAGTGGACCACGTTCGCATCGCGTTTCGCGCACCCTCCATTCCAGGACTGGGAGTCACGGCGCTGAAATCGGGGGCCCCGGTACCGATGACCCGAGGCGACGACGTCCGGGTACGCGGTCGCGCGCTCGAGAATCGGTTCGTGGAGGTCGCGCTCGAGCCGAACGGCGCCATCACGATCACGGATCGACGGAAAAACGAGCGGTACGGCGACCTGCTGCGCCTGGAAGATGCGGGTGATGCCGGCGACGCGTACACCTATTGCCCACCCCTCCGCGATCGGGTGAAACAGAGCCGCGGCCCGATCAGCGTGCGTCGTGTGGCGGCCGGGCCGCTGGTCGGCGCCCTCGAGGCACGGTGGGAGGCGACGCGCGGTATCGACGCTCGGATGGTGGTGCAGCTGTACGCCGACAGTCCAATCGTGCGCGCGACGCTCGAAATCGACAACCGCAACGCCTATCACCGGCTGCGTGCACGCCTCGTGACTGGACTCGCCGGCGTGCCGGCGATCGCGGGGGCGGCGTTCGGGGCCGTCGAACGCGCGCCCGTGAGCGCCGATCCGGCGAGGTATCCGCGCGAGGCGCCGGTGCGTACCGCGCCGGCACAGCGTTTTGTGGCCGCGGCTCGGGGTGGCCGAGGTCTGGCCGTCCTTGCTCCCGCATTCTTTGAGTACGAGTGGACCCCCAAAGGAGATCTGCTCGTCACGTTGCTGCGAGCTGTCGGCGACTTGTCGCGCGGCGATCTGCCCACCCGTCCGGGCCATGCCGCCTGGCCGACGGCCATTCCCGCCGCTCAGTGCAACGGGACGACGCGCGTCGATCTCGCACTCGTCCCGGTGAGCGCCGCCGACGTGGAGCGTGGCGATGTCGTTCCGCTGCTTTGGGAAGACGCGTTCCTTCCGCTTCACAGCCTTTGGCTGCGTGACGCGGCCACGCTCACGCCCGCGCCGGTGCACATCGCTTTGGAGGGCACCGGCCTCGTGTTCTCCGCGCTCAAGCCTGCGCAGATCGGATCGCCGATGGTGTTGCGTTGTTACAACGCGACCGGCCGCAAGACGGCGGGCGCCTGGCGCTTCAGCAACGGGGTGAAGACGGCGCATCGCGTGCGGGCGGATGAGCGGGAAGCCGTCGCGCTCGTGCTCGAGCAGCGCGGCAACATCGTGCGGTTCGTGGCTGAGCCGCACGAGATCGTTTCGATTTTGGTGACGTGATGCAGGAACACACACTCTCCACGGCCCGATCGGCGCGCTACTTCACGCTCGGCTCGGCTGAGCACGCGACCGAGTGCTGGTTCGTCTGCCACGGGTACGGTCAGCTCGCGTCTCGATTTCTCGAGCGTTTTCGCCCACTCGAAGCGAAACAGCGCCGCATCGTCGCACCCGAGGGATTGTCGCGCTTCTATCTGACGGAGAATCCCGCGGAGCGGCGAGTCGGTGCCAGCTGGATGACCCGCGAAGACCGGCTGCGCGAAATCGACGATTACGTCCGTTATCTCGACGCGGTCTATGGGCAGGTGACGCCGCGCACCGCGCGGGTCACGGCGCTGGGATTCTCCCAGGGGTCGGCGACGGTGTGCCGCTGGGCGGCCTTCGGGTCATCGCGCATCGATCGGCTGATCGTCTGGGGTGGAGAAGTGCCGCCCGATCTGGATCTCAAGCTGCTGCGCGTCCCTCAGCTCACACTCGTCTACGGCAGTCGCGACGAGTTCTTCACGCCAAAGATTGTCGCCGCAAACGAGGCCCGGCTACGCGATCAGAAGATTCCTTACGAGCTGGTGCCGTTTGAGGGTGGACACGAGATCGAAACAGCGACACTGCTTCGCCTCACCTAACCCCCAGCCCCTAACCCCTAGCCCCTAGCCCCTAGCCCCTACCCCTTGGATCAAGCACGTCTCGCAGCGCATCCCCCAAGAGCGTGCACGCCAGCACCACCAGCACGAGCGCAATCCCGGGCGCCATCGCCACCCAAGGGGCATTCACGAGCGTGTCACGGCCCGAGGTGATCATGTTGCCCCAGGAGGGCGTCGGGGCCTGGACGCCAAGACCGAGGTAGGAGAGTCCCGCCTCGAGCGTGATCGCATTCCCGACGCCGAGTGCCGCGGCAACGATGACCGGCGTGAGCGCATTGGGCAGGATGTGACGCGCGAGCACCCGCAGCCGTCGCGCGCCGACGGCCACGGCGCCTTCGACGAACGGACGGGCGGCGAGTGCCCGCACTTCGCCGTGCACCAGCCGGGCGATGCTCATCCATCCCGTCAGTCCGAGCACCGCAATCACCAGCGCGGTGCTCGGTTGCCACAACGCCGAGAGCAGCAGCAACAACACGACGCGCGGCAGCGCCAACGCGAAGTCGGTCAGTCCCAGCAGCGTGATGGAGACCGGCCCGCCCCAGTAGCCCGCGACAGCGCCGACCATCACCCCGATCGCCAGCGACACCCATCGAAATGCGGGCCCCGTACACCAGCCGTGTCCAGACGTCTCGGCCGAACCGATCGGTCCCGATCGGATGAAACGCGCCGTGCGCATCGGTGGAAAGGGGCGGAAGGAATCGCGTTGCAACGATGTCGCGTGGTGAAAAAGGATCGCCGCTCGTCACGAGCGGTGCGGCGACAGCGCACACCAGCACGATGAGCAGGATCACCGCCCCGAACGCGCCGCGCCGGTCCCGCAGCAGTCTCGTCACCGGGCGCTGCTCCGGACTCGCGGATCGACCCACCCCGCCAGCATGTCGGCCAGCACGTTGCCCGCGACCACCAGCACCGCGCTCACCGCGGTCGCGGCCATCACCACGGGATAGTCCCGAGCCTGCACCGCTTCGACCAGAACCCGCCCCACACCGGGCCACGCAAACACCGCCTCGACGAACACCGCGCCGGAAAAGAGCGCGGGGATCGAGAGACCGAGGAGTGTGACAATCGGGGTGAGCGCGTTGCGCAGCGCGTGATGCCCGACCACCCGGCGCGGCGTCAGGCCCTTGGCGCGCGCCGTCGTGATGAATGGCTGGCTCAACGTCTCGAGCATCGCGCCGCGCACGAACCGCGCGGCACCGCCGATGCCGATGAGTGTGAGCGTCGCGAGCGGCAATGCGAGGTGCCGCAGCCGATCGACGACCCACGCGCCACCGCTCAGATAGTCGGAGTCGAGACCAGCGGCGCCGAACGCGGGCAGCCAGCGAGCCCAGTAGGTGAACACCAGCACGAGCATCAGACCCAGCCAGTAGCCCGGCACCGCGAACAGCGCGACCGAAATGACCGAGAGCACCGTATCGGTACGCGAGCCGCTGCGCGCCGCCTGCACCGCGCCGACGACCAATCCGATCACGTAACTGAGCAAGAGCGACAGCGCGACGAGCCGGACGGTCGCCGGCCAGGCGTCGCCCAGGACGCTGCGCACGGGCCGTCCCTTCGCGATGCTGGTGCCCCAGTCGCCGCGCGCGAACCGGCCGATCCATGTCGCGAACTGGGACGGCAGCGGCCGGTCGAGACCAAGCGCTTGCCGTTGCGCCGACACCTGTTCACCCGTGGCGGCGGGGCCCAAGAGCAGCGCCACGGGATCGCCCGGTGCTACATGCAGCAGCAGAAACGTGAGCACAACGACGCCAAGCACGACGGCGAGACCGCCGAGCAACCGATGTCCCAGCCTGGCGAGCATCGGCGGGAATCTCGCGACGCCTCGCGTGCGCCGCTAGAATGCGTGCGTGCCGCGCGTGCCTTCCTCCGTACCGCTCCTCCTCGCCATGGCGATGACGCTGACCGCCGCCTGCGGAGACGAAGCCCCGCGTCGCGGCGCGACGGTCTTGTTCGCGTCGGGCGCCGATCTGCACAGCATCAATCCGCTCCTGACTGACCACCCACTCGCTCGTCAGGTTCAGCGGTACGTGTTGCTCACGACGCTCGCGCGCTATGACTCGTCCCTTACTCCGCGTCCCTATCTTGCCCGCGCTTGGCAATGGTCCGAGGGTGGGCACGTCCTCACGTTCCGGCTGCGGACGGATGTCCGCTGGCACGACGGCACGGCGACGACCGCGCGGGACGTCGCGTGGACGCTGGAGGCGGCGCGCGATCCAGCGACCGGCTATCCGCGCATGAGCCAGCTCCGCGCGCTGACGTCCGTCGTCGCGATGAACGACTCCACCGTCGCGCTTCGCTTCGCGACGGCCCCGAAGGAGTTTCCCGATGTGCTCACCGATCTCGCGATCTTGCCGGCCCACCTGCTGGAGACTGTCCCGCACGCGGGTCTGCGCGAGGCGTCATGGAACGCGCAACCGACCGGCAACGGTCCCTTCCGTTTTGTCACGCACGAGGCGAATCGCCGGTGGGTATTTGCCCGCAATGCGGATTTCCCGCGCGAGCTGGGAGGCCCGCCGCAAATCGAACGGCTGATCGTCGTGGTTGTCGATGAGCCGATGATCAAGCTTTCGGCGCTGGTTGCCGGCGAGCTCGATTTCGCGGGAATCAGTCCGCAGCACGCCGCGTTCGTGAGGCGCCATACGGCGCTCGCCGTGCGAGACTATCCGCTGATCTATCCGTTTGGGCTCGTCTTCAACACGCGGCGGCCGCCGTTCGATGATCCGCGCGCCCGGCTGGCGGCGGCGCTGGCGATTGATCGGCAAGAAATCGTCGATGGCTACCTGTTCGGCTACGCCGCGGTGGCCGATGGGCCTGTTCCGTCCGGCGTGCCGCGATATCTGGCAGCGCCGCGACTGCCGGTCGATGCGGATTCGGCGCGCCGTCTCGTCGCAACCCTGAAGGTGCCGCCCCGTTTCGAGCTGCTCACCGTGGGAAGTGGAGAAGCCCCGCTCGAGCAGATGCTCCAGGCGAGGCTTAATGCCGTCGGATTCCAGGTGACCATTCGCCAGCTCGAGAACTCCGCATTCCAGGATCGCGTCAACGGCGCGCGGCATGATTTCACCGCCGCCGTCATGGGGATTCCCGGCGATCCCGGGCTCGGATTTCTGCAGCGGCTGGGAGATCTCACCGGCATTCCAATCCCGGCCGATCCGATCGCGGCGCAGCGTGTCTGTGCGGAACGCCTTC
>Ga0193739_1000284_pt1 | contig 14403 bp, 13 predicted proteins | sample L2a2metaG_FD_144926 | JGI IMG/M metagenome (GOLD analysis project Ga0193739, IMG submission 144926) | Soil microbial communities from a riparian zone of the East river system, Colorado, United States - L2a2 | ecosystem: Environmental > Terrestrial > Soil > Riparian zone | place: USA: East River...
AAGGTTTCGGCGTAGTTGCGGAGCTGCTCAGGCGGGATCGCGAAGTCGAAGCGCAACGCGTTCGCGGTGAAATAGGCAAAGGACACCAGCGCCAGATGTCCCGCGACCGAGAGGGCGCGCCGATGCGGGCGCAGACGCGACAAGACTTCCATCAGCATGGAGGACACAACTCCGCGTTAGGCTGTGCCGCACCGTAATGCACCTTCTGTGCTCACAAGCGCCGTGCTCATGCGGGCACCGAAACGCCCCAGGACGGAGCGCGAGGCGAGTGCGCCTTGCCACGCAACGGGGCGCAAGGCACTGACCGCTGTGGGGTTAAGTGCATGACGACGCACGGCACTGAGCTTGCGTTGCGACGCACTGCATGGAGCTCAAGGAGCGATCGGAGATGTCAGGTACCAACGGGGAAAAGACCGGGATTCCGGTCCTGCGGTCGGAATCGACGAGTCTCGATGCGGTTCGATTGAAGGGTTTGGCCGCGGCGCCGCCGCCGCCGCCCGCGGAGCAGAGCGATTGGCAGCGGTATTTCAACTCGGTCATGCGGCACAAATGGCTGGTGCTGACGGTGACGCTGCTGGGGACGCTGGCGGGTGTCATCGCGACCCGATTCCTGGATCCGCGCTATACGGCGAAGGCAATTCTGTGGGTTGAAGTCGCCGTCGGCCGTGATCGCGGCGTGCAGTCGGATCAGCTGCTCGATTCGCGCGGGTGGGTGGAGCTGGTGACCTCCAACGCCGTGCTCGACACAGTCGTCAAAGAGCGGCGTCTGTTCCTGACCCCCGCGACGAAAGCCGATTCGGCGGCGCTGAGCGCGTTCGATGTCGGGGAGAAGGTCGTTCCCGGCACCTATCGGCTGGTCGTGGACAAGGCTGGACGGGCGTACCGCCTGGAGTTGGAAGACGGCACGGTCCTGCAGCGAGGTCGCGTCGGCCAACCTGTGGGTGACAACGTTGGATTCGATTGGACGCCGAGCCCGGCCATGCTGAGAGCGGGAACCACGATCAATTTCAGCGTGCGCGCCGTGCCTGACGCCTCCGCCTCGCTGGCGGGGGACCTCAAGGCGCGGCTCGATCCCGCCGGCAACTTCCTGCGCCTGCAGCTCAAGGGCAACAGCGCGGCGGCAACGGCGGCGACGCTGAACGCGATCACGGAGCGCATCGTCGCCGTCGAGACCGACATGAAGCGCCGCAAGTTCCAGGAGCTGGCCTCTGTCCTCGGTGAGCAGTACGAACACGCCAAGGAAGCGCTCACGCAGGCCGAGGAGGCAATGCGCGGCTTCCGGCAGCGGACGTGGAACCGGCCGCTCGTGACACAGACGCCAAGCGGTGGTTTGAGTGTCGAAGGCAGCGGGGTCGCCAGGCAGCTGGGAGAGGACAACGACCAGCGGCGCCGCGATCGCGCGATGCTCGAACAGCTCGCGAGTCGCTCCACCACGGGAAGTGTGTCGGTTGAAATGTGGAACAGCATCCCGGCGGTCCAGAAGTCGCCGATCATGCAAAGCGCGCTACAAGATCTCGGAAAGAAACAGGCAGACCTGCGCGCGCTGCGTCTGCAGTACACGGACGAGGCTGCGCCGGTACAGCAGCTGCGGTCCGATCTTACCGCTCTGGAGCGCCAGCAAATCCCGTCGCTCGCCCGAATGCTGGCGCGCGACCTCGGTGAAGTCGTCGCCATCACGAAGCCGCGTGCCGACACGGCGCTCGACCAGCTGCGCGCGGCGCCGAACCTGGCGTTGGAGGGGGAACGGCTGTCGCGCGAACAGAGAATGGCGGAGGAGCAGTTCACCAGCATTGATAAGGAATACGCGACGGCCAAGCTCGGCCTGATCAGTGCGTTGCCGGACGTGCGGGTGCTCGATCCCGCGGTCGAACCGCGCCGTCCCGCGAGCGATTACGGGCCGCTGCTCATCCTGCTGGCCGCGATGGCGAGCTTTGGGTTGGTCGTCATGGGCGTCACGATCCGAGACAAGATGGATCCCAAGGTCCGCTACCCGGAACAGGTCACCGGGCAGATGCGGCTCCAGATCCTGGCCGCGGTGCCACACGTCAGCTGGCGTCTTGGCGCCAACGGCGACGGTCCCGCCCAGGTCATCGAGGCGTTACGAGGGCTGCGGCTGCGCGTGCTTCACGCGCATTCCGGCGATGGCCCGCTGATGCTCACGGTCACCAGTCCGGGTATTGGCGACGGAAAATCGTTCGTGTCGTTGAATCTGGCGCTTTCGTTCGCGGACGCCGGCTACAGAACCCTGCTGGTGGATGGGGACACGCGGCGCGGAGTGCAGCATAAGGCGCTCAAGACGCCGTCCACACCGGGGCTGACCGACGTCGTCGCCGGCCGGGTGCCGCTCGACCAGGCGCTGCGGCCGACGTCCTACCCGGGGCTCACGTTCCTGAGCTCGGGGACGCGCATGCAACGCGCGCCCGAACGGCTGCTGTCGCAGAACATGCGGGACCTGATGGACACGCTCCGCTCGCTCTACGACGTCGTCATCGTGGACAGTCCGCCGCTGGGCGCCGGAGCCGACCCGCTGGTGCTCGGCACGTTGACCGAGAACCTGATGCTCGTGCTGCGCACGGGGCAGTCGGACATCCACCTCGCGTCTACGAAACTGGAAGTGCTGAACGCGCTGCCGGTGCGCGTCATCGGCGCCGTGCTGAACGACGTGCGCTCGAGCGGCGTGTATCGCTACTACATGTACTCCTCGGCGGAATACGAGCTGGTGGACGAAGAAGGACCTACCAGAGAAGCGTTGCCGAGCATTTTAGGAGGTCGGACATGAGAGGGATGTGGGTTGTGGTGAGTGGGGTGTGGGCTCTGCTGAGCGCCGTACCCCTCGCCGCGCAGAACGACAACACGGCCGACCGTCCGCTCGCGACACGCGAGGAGCTCCAGTCGGCGATGGAGCGCGCTCGGGGTTCGGAGCTCGGCGCGCGCATCAATGCTCGCCTGACGCAGGGGGATTTCCGGCGGGGCGACCGCATCGCCTTGATGGTGCAGAGCGAGCCAACGCTGACCGATACGTTCACCGTCGAGAGCGGTGTCGAGCTGCTGTTGCCGCCGCCTACCGTCGGTTCGCTGTCGCTGAAAGGTGTGCTGCGCTCTGAGCTCCAGTCCATACTCACGGAATACGTCAGCCGGTTCCGCAACAACGCCGTAGTTCGGGCGCAGCCGCTGTTGCGCATCTCAGTCCAAGGCGAAGTCGCGCGCGGCGGTATCTATGCGGTGCCCGCCGATGCCCAACTGGCGGATGCGCTCATGGCCGCCGGCGGCACGACGCAGTTCGCCAAGGCGAACCGTGTGACGATCGAGCGAAACGGCAAGGCGTTCTGGCAAGGCTCGGCCTTCGATACGGATCTCGACGTCCTTGGTCTGCGTGATGGGGATCAGATCGTTGTGGATTCGAAGCGGCCGGGTGGTATGGAGCCTTTGCGGGTTGCCGCGTTGCTGATCAGCATTGCGGGCGGGTTGTACGGGCTCAGTCGCGCCTTCTAGCGTCCTTCATTATTATGCGCCGGGCGGCGGTGAATTGATTACCGCCGCCCGGCGTCCTTTCGTAGCTTCGGGCCCATGTCGAGCGGGGTGCACAGCGATCCGGCGGATTGGCGCGATCCGCGCCATCGTCGAGGGCTGGCCGGTGAAGAGCAGGCGATCCGCTATCTCCAAAGCCGTGGCTGGGAAGTCGTCGCGCATCGCTTTCGGGTGGGCCGGATCGAGTTGGACCTTGTGGCTCGCCGCGGGCACCTGGTGGCGTTCGTCGAGGTCAAAGCGCGTCGAGACACCGCGTTTGGAAGTCCGTTCGAAGCCGTCACGGGCGCCAAACGGCGGGAGATAGTGAAAGCGGCGCGAGTTTGGATGGACCGCTACGGCCAGCGTGCCGACGTGTACCGCTTTGACTGTATCGCGATTGTTGATAACAAGTTAGAACATCTCGAGGACGCATTCCGTCCCGGATGGCGGTAACACTAGCTTCGGTATATATTCGGGCCTCACACAGGAGGCTCGCCACCTATGCAGAGGTCTATCATGGCTGAACAGCCCACGAAGCCCCTCTCGCCTCTCACCGACGACCGCCGCAAGGCGCTGAACCTCGCCATCACGCAAATCGAGAAGACGTGCGGGAAGGGGTCCATCATGCGGATGGGCGCCGATTCGCCGCAGGTGCGCGTCGCCGGGATCTCGACCGGCGCGATCAATCTCGATGCGGCAATCGGCATCGGCGGCATCCCGCGCGGCCGGGTGACGGAGATCTTCGGGCCCGAGTCGAGCGGAAAGACCACACTCGCGCTGCACGTCGTGGCGAGCGCACAGCGCCAGGGTGGCGCCGCGGCCTATATCGACGCCGAGCACGCGCTCGACGTCGAGTACGCCAAGAAGCTGGGCGTGGACATCGAGAACCTGCTCGTCTCCCAGCCTGACACGGGGGAGCAGGGCCTCGAGATCTGCGAGATCCTGGTGCGGTCGGGAGCGGTGGACGTGGTGGTGATCGATTCCGTGGCAGCGCTCGTGCCGAAGATGGAAATCGAAGGCGAGATGGGCGATTCGCTGCCCGGTCTCCAGGCGCGTCTCATGAGCCAAGCGCTGCGCAAGCTGGCCGGCGCAATCAACCGCTCGCGCACCTCGGTGATCTTCATCAACCAGCTGCGCGAAAAGATCGGGGTCATGTTCGGCAATCCCGAGACGACGAGCGGCGGCCGGGCGCTGAAGTTCTACGCCTCGGTGCGTCTCGATATGCGGCGCATCGGACCGGTGAAAGAGCGCGAGGTGGTCATCGGCAACCACGTGCGTGTCAAAGTCGTGAAGAACAAGGTGGCGCCGCCGTTCAGGCAGGCGGAGTTCGACATCATGTTCGATGAAGGCATTAGCCATGAATCGCTGCTGGTGGACATCGCGGCGGAGGCCGGCATCATCGAGAAGTCAGGCGCCTGGTATTCGTATGGCAAGGAGCGGATCGGGCAGGGGCGTGAGAACGCCAAGCTGTATCTGAAGGACCATCCCGACATGTCGGCTGAAGTCGAGACACGCGTGAAGGAGCACCTCGGCATCACGGCGACAGGCGGGGCGGGCGGGGGAGCAGGTGAGGCGGGCGGGGCGGGCGACGAGGAGAGCGCCGCGAGCGAAGAGTGATTCTCACCGGACTCGCCCCCGATCCACGCCGGCCAGACTATAGGCTGGTCGAGGTGGATCGGGGGCGTTTTGCGTCGCTGCCGGCCGAAGCGCTCGTCGGCCTTGATCTCATCGTTGGCCGCGAGATCGGCCCGCTGGTGCTGGAGCGGCTGCAGGAGCTGGCCGATCTCGAGGCCGCGCACCGGGCCGCGCTGCGCGCGCTGGCGCGCCGCGCCCACGCGCGCTTCGATTTGCGGCGGCGCTTACTCCAAAAACAACACCCGGCACCCGCGGTAGACGGCGCGCTCGAGCGACTCAGCGCCGCCGGCTTTCTCGACGATGCGCGCTTCGCGCTCGATTACGCAACGGCCAAGGCTCAGCGTGGGCGGGGTCCTTCGCGGCTGGTGCGCGATCTCCAAGCTCAAGGCGTGGACCGGCGCATTGCCGAAGAGGCGGTGCGGACATCGCTCGCCGCTGCAGGCGTCGATCCGGCCGACGCCGTCCGCGCGCTGGCCGCGAAGCGGGCGAGGCAGCTGGAGGGGCTTCCGGCGGTGGTGAAGAAGAGGAGGTTGGTGGCCTTTCTGGTGAGAAGGGGGTTTGGGGGAGCTGAGGTGAGAGAGGTGGTGGAGAGGCTGGGCCCCTGAACCCCGGGGCATCGCCCCGGGGTCAACCCACCCTGGTGAGAACCGGTGATTGAGAGCGAGCGGTGCATAGAGCAAGCGGGCTTTACGCTCACGTCACCTGGCATACCTACCGGCGCATGCTGATGATCCGGAAGTACCCCTCCAACCGCGACCGTCGCATCATTCATCCGCCACGCGAAGTCGGAATCCACGCGGCGCGTCAACGTCGCTCGCAAGGATGCGCAGCGCTTGCAGTGGGCTCGCGGCTATTTTGCCGGCTCGCTCTCGCGCGATCATGTCCTCGCGACCCGATCCTACATTGCACGGCAGTTTCACCGGCACCCCGATCTGATTCCGATCTAGCCAGGGTGGGTTGACCCCGGGCCGGCGGCCCGGGGTTCAAACCCAAAACCCATTGGAATTCGATCGCAGGCAACCGATCTTCACGCAGCCAACCCTTAACTCCTATCCTTCCTTTCAGTTGCACGTCTTTGCGCGCTATATTCCCCGCATGAAGTCCGCCGATATCCGAAGGAAATTCCTCGACTTCTTTACGGCTCGCGGGCACCGGGAGGCGCCCAGCGGTCCCCTGGTCCCGCCCGACGACCCGACGCTGCTCTTCACCAACGCCGGCATGGTCCAGTTCAAGCGAGTGTTCCAGGGTCTGGAACGACGCGACTATACGCGTGCGGTGACGTGCCAGAAGTGCGTCCGCGCAGGCGGCAAGCACAACGACTTGGAGCAGGTCGGCCACACCGCGCGCCACCACACATTTTTCGAGATGCTCGGCAACTTCTCCTTCGGCGACTACTTCAAGAAGGAAGCGATCGAGTACGCCTGGGAATGGGTGACGAGCGAACAGTGGCTGGGCATCGATCCCGACCGGCTCTACGTCACCGTCCACCACACCGACGACGAGGCGCGCAAGCTGTGGCGCCAGGTGACAGGCATCGTGGACAATCGAATCTTCGGGCTGGGCGACAAGGACAACTTCTGGCAGATGGCGGACACCGGCCCCGCGGGGCCGAACACCGAGCTCAACGTCGATCTGCGCGCCAAGAGCGAGCGTGGGAGGGGCGACCTTTCCACGGAGGAATTCGTACGGCTGAACGAGGAAGGAAAGCAGCTCGAGATCTGGAACCTCGTCTTCATGCAATACGATCTCCAGCCCGACGGATCCCGGAAGAATCTGCCCAAGCCCTCCGTCGACACGGGGGCGGGACTCGAGCGGATCGCCTCGGTGATGCAGAACGTCCCATCCAACTTCGACACCGACGTGTTTCAGCCGATCATCGCGCAGGTCGGCGAGATCGTCGGACGGCCGTATGACCGCGGTCCCGCCGGCGCACCATATCGGGTCCTGGCCGATCATGCGCGCGCCGTCGCGTTTCTGCTCGCTGATGGCGTCTATCCGTCGAACGAAGGACGCGGCTACGTGTTGCGGCGCATCCTGCGGCGCGCTGTGCGCCACGCCTGGCTGCTGGGCCGCCGCGAGCCGACCCTCGCGCCGCTCACACGCGCCGTCAGCGGCGTGATGGGCGAGGTCTATCCGGAGCTCGTGTCCAAGGAACAGCACATCGAGCGTGTCACACGGGCCGAAGAGGAGCGCTTCCTCGAGACCATCGAGGGTGGACTGTCGCGGCTGGAGGAGTTGAAAGGCGCGAAAGCGATTTCGGGCGCGGACGCGTTCAAGCTATACGACACCTATGGTTTCCCAATCGACCTTACGCAGATGATCGCTTCGGAGCGCCGGCAGACGGTGGATGTCGAGGCTTTCGACCTCGCTCTCGGGCAGCAACGGAACAGATCGAGGGCGGCGCGTGAGGTCGGGACACGGGGCGCGGGACACGGGAAACGTGGTTCGGGTGACTGGATCGAGCTGAAGAACAAGGCGCGCCAGAAATGGATCGGCTATGAGTCCACCCAAGCTGAGACGGAGCCGATCGCCTTTCGGCAGACGGGCGATCAACTGGAGCTCATTCTAGAGGAGAATCCTTTTTACGCCGAATCCGGTGGCCAGGTCAGCGACACCGGTGTGGTGAAAGGCGACGGGTGGGAGCTGACGGTCGAAGACGTGGAGAAGGTGGATGGGAAGAGCGCGGTCGTCGGTACGTTCGGCGAGACGTTTGAGCCCACGCCTGCACTCGCTCGAGTCAACGAATCGCGCCGCCGGAATATCGAGCGGAACCATACCGCGACTCACCTCGTGCACGCCGCGCTGCGCAAGATCCTCGGTACGCACGTGCATCAGGCAGGATCAGTCGTTGCGCCCGAGCGGCTGCGGTTCGACTTCAGCCATCACGGCCCGATCAAGGGCGATCAGCTCGGCGCCGTCGAGGCCGAGGTGAATGCGCACGTGTGGGAGAATCTGCCGATCGAGACGCGGGAGATGGCGTACAAGGACGCGATCGCCGCTGGGGCGATGGCGCTATTCGGCGAGAAGTATGGCGACGTCGTGCGAGTCGTGGACGTTCCCGGCGTGTCGCTCGAGCTGTGTGGTGGCACCCACGTCGTCGCGACGGGCCAGATCGCGCTGTTTCGCTTCACGCACGAAACCGGCGCCGCCGCCGGCGTGCGGCGCATCGAAGCGCTCACGGGCCCATCGGCGTATCGCTATGCGCTCGAGCTGCAAAGCCGGTTGTCCGAGGCCGCGGGCCTCCTCAAGACGCAGCCCGAGCACCTGGCGCGCCGGATCGAAGCAATGCTCGAGGAGAACAAGAAGCTGGAGAAGCGGGTGGACGAGCTGCTTCGCGGGGGAGCAGGGAGCAGGGAGCGGGGAGCAGTGGAAAAGATCGGCGATGTCGAATTGCACGTCAGCGAGTCGAGCCTCGAAGATCGCGACCAAATCGGGGCGCTCATGGATGGCTTCCGGGAGAAGCACAAGGATGCTATTTCCGTGCTCTTCACCGTCGGAGGCCGGCCTGGCATTCATGTCGCCGTGACGAATAACCTCGTCGCGCAGGGCGTGAAAGCCGGCGACATCGCGAACGCGATTGCTGCGACGACGGGTGGGAAAGGAGGCGGTCGTCCGCAGTTTGCCTCGGCAGGTATCGGAGATGCGTCGAAGATCGGCGAGGCGCGGGCGCAAACATCGCGGATAGTACGAGAGCTGCTCAAACGATGACGCGCGACGCGGTTCTGGCCTGGTTAGGCTCGCGGAGGCCGGCACCCCCAGGAGCACTCCGCGAACGGTTGCAGAGCGCCGTCGATCAACTGCTCCCTGCTCCCGGCTCCCCGCTCCCTGCCTACCTGGCGCAGCTCGGCCGCGAGCTGCTCGAGCGGGTGGTTGCGCGCCCCGAGGGCGGCCGGGAGCTTGCCCTCGACTTGCTCGCGGCCGATGCGTTCGCCACCTACGCCTTCGAAGCACAAGCGGAGGAGGGATCCCTACATGACACTCGATGGTAAGGGTTTGCTCGTTCTCGTCGATCCCGTGCGTACCAGTGCCGCGGAAGCGGCGCGTATCGGCCGCGAGGCAAAAGCCGCCGGCGTGCGGGGTCTCCTCATCGGATCCTCCTTCGACGGCGCGGCCCAGACGCACGAGGTCGCGCGCGCTCTCCGGGAGAATGCGCCCGGGATTCCCGTCGCCCTGTTCCCCGGGTCGGCGATGCAGCTGACCGATCAGGTGGATCTGGTGCTCTTCCTCTCGCTCGTGTCCGGCCGCAATCCACAGTATCTGATCGAGGAGCACGTGCGCGCGGTGCCGTTCCTGCAGCAACACCCCGTAGCGACGCTCTCGACGGCCTACATCCTGATCGACGGCGGGAGAGTCACCAGCGTCGAATCGGTGAGCCAAACGCGGCCGCTTCCCGCCGACAAGCCCGAGCTCGCGGCCGCGCATGCGACCGCCGCCATCTTGATCGGAATGCAGGCGGTGTATCTCGACGCGGGGAGCGGCGCGGTGCGGCCTGTTTCGGCGGACGTCATCCGCGCCTGCCGCGCCGCGGTGCCGCAGCGGCCGCTGTTCGTTGGGGGGGGCATCCGGACGCCGGCGCAGGCGCGGGCGGCGCGGCAGGCGGGCGCCGACTTCGTGGTGGTCGGCACGGTAATAGAGGAAGGGCCAAAAGACCGACTAGCGGCTTTTGTCGAGGCTGTGCAGTGAGTGTAGCGAAAATCCGGGAGTCGCTCGACGGCCTGGCGGCACTCGCGGCCCGGGTCGCCGCGGAGCAGGCCGATGCGATCGCGGCGATTGCGGATCGCTATGAGACGACGCTGCGCGGCGGCGGCACCCTCTTCTTTGCCGGCAACGGCGGCAGCGCCGCGGACGCACAGCACCTCGCGACCGAGTACGTGGTCCGGTACCAGACGAATCGGCCTGCGATGCGCGCTGTGGCCCTCACGACCGACACGTCGTTGCTGACGGCCTGCGCCAACGACATGGGGTTCGACGAAGTCTTCGCCCGTCAGGTCGAGGCGCTCGCCGAGCCGGACGACCTGCTCATCTTGCATTCGACGTCAGGGGAGAGTCCCAACCTCATTCGCGCCGCGCAGTCGGCCAAGGCGCGAGGCGTTGGAGTCGTCGCGCTGCTGGGGCGAAAGGGTGGACAACTCAAGGACCTCGTTGATGTCGCGCTGGTCGTCCCGTCCGACGATACGGCGCACATTCAGGAGCTGCACCTCGCCATCGAACATGTGATCTGTGATCTGGTGGAGGATCGGCTCAAGGGATGATTGCTCTCGCCGGCAAACGCGCGTTCGTGACGGGCGGAGGACGAGGCATTGGGCGCGCGACGGCGGTGTTGCTGGCGCGGGCGGGCGCGACGGTGGCGGTCGGTTATCGAGCCCGCAAGCCTCCCGCCGATTCGCACATCACTGCCGCCGTGCGCGGCGACCTCGGCACACCCGCCGGCGCGAAGAAAGCCGTCGCCGAAGCGCTGCGCGCCCTGGGCGGCGCGCTGGACATTCTCGTCGTCAATCACGGCGTCTGGCCGCCGGATGACGTGCCGATCGCCACGATGACCGACGAACAATGGGAGTCCACGCGGCGCGCCAACCTCGACGCCGTGATCTATGTCTGCCGGGCCGCGATCCCGAGCATTGCTGCGGGCGGCACGATCGTGCTCGTCGCGTCCACGGCGGGCCAGCGCGGCGAGGCGTTTCATACCGACTACGCTGCCACCAAGGGCGCGGTCATCGCGATCACCAAATCGCTCGCCGTCGAGCTGGCGCCCCGGATCACGGTCAACTGCGTGGCGCCGGGATGGGTGGATACGGAGATGTCGCAAAAACCGTTTGAACGGGACACGGGAAACGGGAAACGTGCGATCGAGAAGACCATTCCACTTGGACGGATTGCTTCGGCAGAGGATATTGCTGGTCCAATCGTATTTCTGTGCTCATCTCTGGCTCGTCACATCACAGGAGAAGTACTGAACGTCAATGGGGGATCGGTCCTGTGCGGGTAGAAAGCGTTTCCCGTTTCCCGTTTCCCGTGTCCCGATGACATTCCCTCCCCAGCTTCCCATTCCTCAAGAAGTGCTCCAAATCGCCCAGCGGCTGGAATCTGCTGGTTATGAGACCTGGTGCGTTGGCGGCGCGATTCGCGACAACCTGCTTGGTGTTGAGAATCACGACTTCGATCTCACGACGTCGGCCCCGCCCGGCGCGGTGCAGAAGGTCTTCAAGCGCACGGTGCCGGTGGGCATTGAGCATGGGACGGTCGCGGTGCTCGATGCCCACAGCAAGCCGCATGAAGTCACGACGTTTCGCAAGGACATCAAGACCGACGGCCGCCACGCGGTCGTCGAGTTCGGCGTGTCGCTCATGGACGATCTGGCCCGCCGCGATTTCACGATCAACGCGATCGCGTACCATCCCATCCGGCACGAGTGGCGCGATCCCTTTCAGGGCGAGCACGACCTCGGCAAGAAGCTGATTCGCTCGGTCGGCGATCCCAACTGGCGGTTCCAGGAGGACTACCTGCGGATCCTGCGCGCGCTGCGGTTCAGCGCGCGGTTCGAGTTCCGGATTCACAGTCGCACGCTCGAGGCCGCCAAGGCCAACGCGCAGGGGCTCGCCCAGCTGTCGGCGGAGCGCGTACGAGATGAGTGGTTCAAGGGCATCCTTACTGCGAAGAAGGTTTCGAAACTGGTGGGACTCTGGAAGGACGTGGGCGCGACGCGGATCTGGTTGCCGGAGCTCGGTGACGCGAGCGGCGTGGACAAGCTGCCGCGCGATCCCGTGGTTCTGACGGCGTACATCGCCAAGGATCCGGCCTCCCTGCTGATTCGCCTCAAATGCTCGAATCGCGACGTCGAGCGCGGGCGCGCCATTGGGAAGTGGCGGGATAAGTATCCCGACCCGCGCGACACCGCGCGCGTGCGCAAATGGCTGTCCGAGACGGGAGAGTTTGCCGACGACCTCCTCGTCGGGGCGTCCGACGCGCTCCGGAAGACGGTCGCGGCGGTCCGCGGGACGAACCCCCCATTGGCCTTGAAGGATTTAGCGGTGAAAGGCGACGATTTGATTGCGGCCGGCGTGCGTCCCGGCCCCGACGTCGGGGAGGCGCTCGCGCGTCTCCTCGAGGAAGTGCTCGAGGATCCCGCACGCAATACGAAAGAGTATCTGCTCTCTCGTGTCTAAGGCGCTGCTGTACGCCCTCATCGCTGCCGCCGGCAACGTCCTTGGCGCGCTGGCCGTCACGCGCCGCGCAGTCCGCGAGCTGCGCGTCATCGAGCTGCTCGTCGCGTTCGGCGCGGGGTTCATGCTCTCCGTGGCAATCGTGGAGCTCTTGCCCGCGGCGCTGTCCCGCAGCGGTGCGCTCGCGCCGGGGCTCGTGCTCGCCGGCTATCTCGCCGTCCACCTGACCCAACACACGGTGACGCCGCATTTCCATTTCGGTGAGGAGACGCATCCCGTCAGCTCCGTGGCGGGTACGTCGGCGCTGGTCGGCCTGCTGCTGCACACGTTTTTCGACGGTGTCGCCATCGCCAGCGCGTTCCTCGTTCGTGCCGAGCTGGGTATCATGGTCTTCATCGCGATCTTCCTGCATAAGCTTCCCGAAGGCGTGACGATCTCGAGCATCATGCTCGCGGGCGGGCGGACGGGCGGGCGCGCGGTCGGTGCGGCCGGGCTCCTGGGACTCGCCACGCTGGTCGGCGTCGTGCTCACGGATGAGATGAGCTTCCTGGTCCAGCACGGATTGGCGCTGTCGGCGGGCGTGACGATCTACGTCGCGGCCTCGAATCTCGTTCCCGAATTCCAGGGGAAACCTGGCTGGAAGCTTCCCGCGTCATTTTTTGCGGGTGCAGTGGTATTTTTTGTTACGAAGGTGTTAATGGAGCGGGTGTCGTGAGAGGATGGAAACGGAGTTCCCGTGTCTGAACCGACCCTCTTTCAGGGATCGACCGAGCCTCGACCAATTCCTCGGCCAGGAGCATCTGCTGGGTCCGGGCAAGGCGCTCGGCGACCTGATCCGTCGCGGCGACGTCGGCTCGTGCATCTTCTGGGGTCCCCCGGGCTCGGGGAAAACCACGCTCGCCAAAATCATTGCCAACTACACCGACCGGCGCTTCGAGCCGTTTTCCGCGGTGACCGAGGGAGTCGCCAGAGTCCGCGAGATCATCAAGGAAGCCGAGGAGCGGCTCAAGTATCAGGGGCAGGGGACGATCCTCTTCTGCGACGAGATCCACCGCTTCAACAAGGCGCAGCAGGACGCGTTTCTGCCCTGGGTGGAGAATGGCGTCATCACGCTCATCGGTGCGACGACGGAGAACCCGAGCTTCGAGCTGACCGGCGCCCTGTTATCACGGTGTCGGGTGTTTGTCCTCGAACCGCTCAAAGACGACCACATCCAGACGGTTCTGACCCGCGCGCTGAAAGAGGCGGGAAGCGAGAAACGGGAAACGGGAAACGTGCTCACCGAGGAAGCGATGGATGCGCTCGTGAAGCACGCTCAAGGGGATGCGCGACGTGCCTTGAATACATTGGAAGCGCTGCTCAAACACATCCACGTTTCCCGTGTCTCGTTTCCCGTGTCCCGAGACATCGTGATGCAGGTGTTGGAGCGCCCGCTTCCGGTCTACGACAAAGGCGGCGAGCAGCACTTCAACCTCATCTCGGCGCTGCACAAGGCCGTGCGCGGATCCGATGCGGATGGCGCGCTGTATTGGCTCGCGCGGATGTTGGCGGGCGGCGAGGATCCGCTGTATATCGCGCGGCGCCTGGTCCGCATTGCCTCCGAGGACGTCGGGCTGGCCGATCCCCGGGCGTTGAGCGTGGCCCTGGCCGCGAAAGACGCGTATCACTTTCTTGGCAGTCCCGAAGGGGAGCTGGCGCTCGCGGAGGCGACGATCTACCTCGCGACGGCGCCGAAGTCCAATCGCGCATATGTCGCGTTCGGTGAGGCGCAGGCGGCCGCTGCAGAGCATCCCGCCGAGCCGGTACCACTGCACATTCGCCAGGCGCCCACGCCACTCATGAAAGAGCTCGGGTACGGCGAGGGATACAAGTACGCGCACGACTACGACGACGCGTACGTCCCGCAGGAGTACCTGCCGCCGGCGCTGCGCGGGGCGAAGTGGTATGAGCCGGCCGACGCCGGCTATGAAAAAACGGTCAGGGAACGGATTGAGTGGTGGGACAAGGTCAAGAAGAGCGTGAAGCAGGGTCCGTGACACCCCACTAGAGCGCTTTCCAGAGTATGGCTTTGAGATCGGCGAGGCTCCAGCGCGTTCCGGCA